>ENA-OPSX01000873-OPSX01000873.1-human-gut-metagenome-genome-assembly--contig:-NODE-873-length-14638-cov-5.596859_pt1 | contig 14638 bp, 5 predicted proteins | sample MGYA00241462_ERZ501916 | MGnify/ENA primary metagenome ERZ501916 (study PRJEB25962, sample SAMEA2042113) | human gut metagenome | biome: human gut; feature: human-associated habitat; material: faeces...
CTTCCTGGATGTGGATGACAGCATCAATGTCAACATTCATATCCAGTCCATTGATCAGAGTTCAGCAATCAAAATGATCAAGAGCAAGATTTCAGATCTGGATAAGATGAAGATTGAAGAGCAGAAACGGGCGGTACGTTCCGGTTATGATATGGACGTGCTTCCATCGGACCTTGTAACCTATGGAGAAGAAGCGAAGAACCTGCTGGAAGATCTGCAGTCCAGAAATGAGAGAATGTTCCTTGTAACGGTTCTGGTTATGAATACAGCAAAGAAGCGTCAGAAACTGGATAATAATATTTTCCAGGTGCAGGGAATCGCACAGAAATATAACTGTTCTTTAAAACAGCTGGATTATCAGCAGGAAGCAGCACTCATGTCCTGTATTCCACTGGGAGTCAATCGGATTGAAATTCAGAGAGGGCTTACCACATCTTCAACAGCGATCTTCGTGCCGTTTACGACACAGGAACTGTTTCAGGAAGGGGAAGCTCTTTATTATGGATTGAATGCATTATCCAACAACATGATCATGGTTGATCGGAAACGTCTGAAGAACCCGAATGGACTGATTCTTGGTACACCTGGTTCCGGTAAGTCCTTCTCAGCAAAGAGGGAAATTACAAACTGCTTCCTGATTACGGAAGACGATATCATTGTCTGTGATCCAGAAGCCGAATATTCGGCACTTGTGCAGGCACTGCATGGGCAGGTAGTTCGGGTTTCGCCAGTATCTGACCAGTATATCAATCCAATGGATCTGAACCTGAACTATTCCGAGGAAGATAATCCACTGTCACTGAAAGCAGATTTTATTCTGTCTTTGTGTGAGCTGATTGTTGGAGGAAAGAATGGACTGGAGCCGGTAGAAAAGACCATCATTGACCGCTGTGTACGGTTAGTATATCAGGAATATCTTGCCGATCCAGTGCCGGAGAAGATGCCAATCCTGGAGGATTTATATAACCTTCTGAGAAAACAGGAAGAGCCGGAAGCACAGCGACTGGCCACTTCGTTGGAAATCTATGTTACAGGTTCTCTGAATGTGTTTAACCATCAGACAAACGTGGATATTAATAACCGTATTGTCTGCTTTGATATCAAGGAACTTGGTAAACAGTTGAAAAAGATTGGGATGCTTGTCATTCAGGATCAGGTCTGGAACAGGGTAACGATGAACCGTTCTGCCCATAAGTCCACCAGATACTATGTGGATGAGTTCCATCTTCTTTTGAAGGAAGAGCAGACCGCAGCTTATAGTGTGGAGATATGGAAGAGATTTCGTAAATGGGGTGGTATTCCAACTGGAATCACCCAGAATATAAAAGATTTATTGTCTTCCAGGGAGATAGAGAATATATTTGAAAATTCAGATTTTATTTATATGCTGAACCAGGCTTCCGGAGACAGGCAGATTCTGGCAAAACAGCTGAATATCTCACCAACCCAGCTGTCCTATGTAACCAACAGTAATGAGGGTGAAGGACTTCTGTTCTATGGAAATGTCATTATCCCATTTGTAGACAGATTCCCGAAGAATTCCCTCTATAAAATCATGACAACCCGCTTAGAGGAGACTTCCGAAGCAGGTTAAATCAAAGGAGAAAACAATGTTACGAGCAATTTCATATGTATTAACTTTTAGTGGCGGTGCTGTTTTCGGCATCGCTTTTCTCTGCTTATTACAGGCAGGGAAAGGGTATCCGAAGAAGGAGGAGTAAGTAGTGGCAGAACAGAGAATGAAAGTCAGGGACAAGAAAGTCCAGAAGATGACCAAGGATGGTCTGGTGGAAGAAAACCTGACAGATAAATCTTCTGTTCGTGTCAGTAACCGTGCCAGTGATGTGCAGATGGGAAGAAAACAGGGGGAAAAAGAAGAAAACCTTGTGGATAAGTCTCCCCGCCAGTCTGAACGGAGTGGGAAAAATATTCGTCCCTCTGTGCAAAAATCCAGAGATGCACCGGAACTGATACGGACAGAGAAGCAAAGTGAGGATTTTGGACAGAGTAGTAAACAGCAAAATAGAAAAAGAATCCGTGCTGAAGTCGGAAAAGAATCCAGACTTGCAGAAAAATCCGAAGCCGGACAGTCAGGGAGACTGAAAGAAAAACGTGCTGATCTATCAGAAAACAGAGGAGACAGCCGGAGAAATCAGACAGGTGGCAGCAAAAAGCCAAAACAAAAACAACGTTTGAAGTTTGCTTATGAGGAAACTGGTGCTTCTGTGAAAAATGACAAAGATATGGAGAAATTGAACCAGATGGATACGGATGGAGTCAATTTCCGCCATCAGAAACAGAAAGAAAAAGCCAAAAAGTTTTCTTATGAAGAAGCAAGAAAGAAAAAGGAAGCAAAGCAGCATTCCAAGAAAGCACAGGTCTATCAGGCAAATGAAGGAGAAACTCCTGGAAAGAAAAAATCCCGTTTGAAGTTTGGTGAAGGGGAATCTGTGAAAACAGAAAAAACTTCTGTTGTCAAGAAAGCAGGAAGTGCAACTTCCGTAGCATTGCACCGTGAGATCAGCAAAAATGAAGACGATAATGCGGCGGTAGAAGGTGCCCATAAGTTAGAAGAAAGCGGCGAAGGTGTTTACCGGCTGGAACAGAGAAGTGCCAGACGCAGGAAACAGAGGGCATCCAGAAAAAGAAGCAGACTTGAAAGACAGGAAGAGAAACAGACACAGGCGGCAACCCGTCAGGAGCAGAAGAAACTGAAAAAACAGATTCAGAAGCAACAGATCAAACGGGATTATGCCAAAGCGAAGCGAAGTGAACAGACAGTAGGAACAGCTACAAAAGGTACGATTGATTATATCAAGAAGATTGGCGGCAAAGTCACCAACTTCTTTAAAGAAAACCGGAAGGTGTATATCAGTGTAGCAGTTCTGATCGGATTGATGTTTCTGATCATAACGAATGTCACGTCATGCTCTGCAGTGTTTTTACAAAATGTGATCACTTACACCGGAACCAGTTATCTGTCATCGGATCAGGCAATCCGGGAAGCGGAACTGTATTATACACAGCTGGAAGCTAATCTGCAGGAGCGGATCAACAACATGGAATCTGAAGAACCGGGACATGAGGAATACCGATATAACATCGGACCTATTGAGCATGATCCGTTTATCCTGATCAGTTATCTGTCAGCAAAGTATGAAGAATTTACCTTTGAACAGGTAAAGCCAGAACTGGATGCTCTTTTTGCATTGCAGTATCGGTTAGAAACAGAAGCAGTCAATGAGACTGTGACAGAGACAGCAACTGTAAGAGTTGGAGAATCTTTGGGACAAGTAGTGACCAGTGGATATTGTAACTGTCCGATCTGTTGTGGTGTTTGGAGCGGAGGACCGACTGCCAGTGGAGCATATCCAACTGCCAATCATACCTTAGCGGTAGATGCTTCCAATCCGTTTGTACCAATGGGAACAAAGGTAGTTATGAATGGTGTCGAATATACTGTAGAAGATACCGGAGCTTTCGCAAGATACGGTGTACAGTTTGATGTCTATTATGACAGTCATGCGGCAGCATCTGCACATGGACATCAGACATGGGAATGTTATCTGGCAGATGATAATGGAAGCAATGAAGTGGAAGTGACCAGGACAAGAGATGTAGATGTGCTGAATGTCACCTTAAATAGTGGAAACCTGATGTCAATCTGTCAGGACAGGCTGGGATTTTTCCAGAAAGAACTGTTCAGTGCCTACAACGATACAAAAGGCAACTTGCAGATGTTTGCAACACCGGTTGATTTTAACTGGTATTCCAGTGTGACCAGCTATTATGGATACAGGATTCATCCAATATCAGGAGCAAATCAGCTTCATAATGGTATGGATATCGGAGCACCGGAAGGGACAAAAGTAATGGCAGGGCTGACCGGAACGGTTACAACTTCTGCTTATAACGACAGCTATGGAAATTACGTCATTATCAAAGACAGCAAAGGTTATGAGCTTCGCTATGCACACCTTAGCAGCCGGAGCGTATCTGCAGGAGCATCTGTTAGCAAAGGTGATGAAATTGGTCTGGTAGGAAACACTGGAAATTCGACAGGAAGCCATCTTCATATTGAACTGTTAAAAAATGGAGAACGGTTGAACCCGATCTTTTATCTGGAAACAGGAGAAGGTTCCAGTTTTGGTGGCAATGAATACACCAGTGAAGCGGCACAGCGATTACTAGAAGAAGCGGCAAAATATCTCGGAACACCGTATGTGTGGGGTGGATATTCCCCAAGTGGATTCGATTGTTCCGGATTTGTAAGCTACTGTCTGACAAACTCTGGTGTAAGGAATACAGGAAGATTAACAGCACAGGGACTGTACAACATTTGTACACCAGTATCCCAGTCGGAGGCGCAGCCGGGAGATTTGATTTTCTTTACTGGAACTTACGACGCAGGGGAGCCGGTAACGCATATCGGAATCTATGTAGGCAATGGTCAGATGATCCATTGTGGACATCCGGTGCAGTATACGTCCATCAATTCCCCATACTGGCAGAGCCATTTCTATGGATTTGGACGATGGTAAGAAAAAAGGGCGGCTGCATCAGCCGTCCGGAAAGGAGAACCGATGAAAAGTCTTGAAAAAGCTACGGCAGATTATGAGAAAGCCAAAGAGAAAATGGAAGCTTCCAAAGCCAGATATGAAGCAGATTTAAAGCGGTTCAAGGCTGCGGAGATTGCAAAAACAGAAGCGGAAAATCTGGAAATTGTAAAAATTATCCGTGCAATGGATATGAGTATTCCGGAATTGGAAGCTTTCAAAAAGAGAATGAAAAATGAACTGCCCGGCAGGGTAGAAATACAGAAGGAGGAAACAAGGTCTGATGATGAATTTAGAGAAGATGAAACAGAAGAAATCTAAAAATAGCGTGAAAAAAGGATTGCTTGCGGCAACAACGATTCTTTGCTTGACATCGCCTATGTTGCAGACACAGAGTGTGTTAGCGGCAGAGAATACAGCACCCGCAATTACGATTGAAAAGCCAGATGGCTGGAGACAGGGGGAAACGGCAGTCGCAATTACTGTGGATGCCAGTCATATGCCAGAAGGATTTTCTATCACAAAAATTGAAGCGAAAGCTGGGAAAGACGGAAGCTGGCAGGATGTGACAGGGAATGGAAGTATTTCCATTACTGGTAATCAGACGGTCTATGTGCGTGTGACAGATGGTGAGGGGAAGGTCTATGAGCAGAATCGCTCTATTAAGTGTTATGACACGGAAAAGCCTACACTCTCTGCTTCCCTGACAGATGGTGTGCTGACGATTCAGGGGAATGATACAGTATCCGGGATTACTGCAGTAACAGTCAATGGCACCACTTATACAGACTTGAAGGATGGAATGCTGAGAGTGCAATTGACACAGAAAGATTTTACTACAAAACAGATTGAGATTACGGTAACAGACGGTGCCGGAAATACTTCGGAAAAATATGTACTGCAGAATCCTTATTATGAATGGGCAAAGAAGCAGGCAGAGAAACAGAAAACTTCCAGTGACAGTAATGGTGCAATGGCAACCACGACCAGTGCAGATGCAACTGGGACTGAGAAAACAACGACTTCACCACTTCCGCAGGATGCACAGGCTTCTGAGCCGACAGATGCAAAAGGAACCGTGGATGATCGGACAGTGACAGGTATTGAGGAACAGCTTAATAAAGAAGGCGAGACAGCAGATTCTGTTACCAAAACAGCTACGGAAGGCACAAAAGAGTTTTATACCATTTCAACTAAGAGTGGTAAGATTTTCTATCTGATCATCGACAATTCAAAATCTCAGGATAATGTGTATTTCCTTACCGAAGTTAGTGAAAAAGATCTGATGAACTTTACACTTTCTGATTCGGTGACACTTCCGGAAGTAGATACGGTTTATGCAGAACCAGAGAAAAAAGCAGAGGAAGAAAAGCCGGAAACGACAGAGTCAGCCGAGAAAGATAAGGTAGAGGATGATATTCAGATGCCTGAAGATAAAAGTCCATTTGGAACGTATCTTTTGATTGCACTGGTTGCAGTCGGAGCTGCGGCAGGAGGATATTACTTCAAAGTCTATAAACCAAAGCATGAATATGATGACGAGGATGAGATGGAAGAGGATGAAGATGAATCCGAAGATTCAGAGTCTGAAAAGCGGGAAGTAGACGATGCAGATGAGCAGGAAGAAAGTACAGAACCGGAAATCCTGAGAGATGAAGATTTTGACGATAATGTGCTGGAAGATGAAGAAGAGGAGGAAGGGCGATGATTGAGTGCGGAATAAGAAATATCAGATTATATACGCTGATCCGCCTTGGCAGTATAACAGGAAGGCGGGGCAGGGAATTGCCGCAGACCATTACCCGACCATGAGTTTGCAGGAAATCTGTGATCTTCCAGTTGGAAAATTAGCGGATAAAGATTGTGTTTTATTTCTCTGGGTCACTTTTCCACAGCTGAGAGAAGGATTAAGTGTGATTCAAGCATGGGGATTTCAATACAAGACAGTAGCGTTCGTGTGGGTAAAGAAGAATAAAAAGGCAGATACTTTGTTTCTTGGTCTGGGACACTGGACAAGGAGCAATGCTGAAATTTGTTTGCTTGCAACGAAAGGGTCTGTTCATAGGAAATCAGCATATGTTCGACAGATTATTTTATCACACATTGAAAGACACAGTAAAAAACCAGATGTGGCAAGAGATAGAATTGTTGAGCTTATTGGTGATGTACCGAGAATAGAATTATTTGCACGACAGACAACACCTGGGTGGGATGTCTGGGGAAATGAAATACAGTCAGATATAGAAATGAAAAGTGAGGAAGAAATAGAATGAAAGCATTAGTGATTGCAGAAAAGCCATCGGTTGCGATGGCACTGGCTTCCGTGCTTGGAGCCAGAACAAGAAAAGATGGCTACGTGGAGGGAAACGGTTATATCGTTTCCTGGTGCGTAGGACATCTGGTGGGATTATGCGATGCATCGGAATACGATGAAAAATATAAAAAATGGAGATATGAAGATCTGCCGATTGTGCCGGAATGTTGGAAACACAAGATTTTGGAGGGTACAAAGAAGCAGTTTGGAATCTTAAAGAAACTGATGAGAGATTCCGAAGTGAATGAAGTAATCTGTGCAACTGATGCAGGACGTGAAGGTGAGTTAATCTTTCGTTTGGTGTATGAGCAGGCAGGATGCAAAAAGCCGATGAAGCGGCTCTGGATCTCTTCCATGGAAGAACAGGCAATTAAAGATGGATTTGCGTCATTAAAAGACGGTTCGTGTTATGACAGTCTCTATCAGTCAGCACTTTGCAGGGCAAAGGCAGACTGGCTGGTGGGAATCAATGCGAGCCGTCTTTTTTCCGTTCTGTATAACCAGAATCTGAAAGTTGGAAGAGTACAGACACCAACACTTGCCATGATCGTGGATCGAAATCAGAAGATCAAGGAATTTACCAAAGAAAAATATTATATGGCTCATATCAAGTTTGACGATATGGATGCGGTCACAGAGCATTTTCAGAAAAAAGAAGATGCAGATAAAGTGGCTGCAGAGTGTCAGGAGCGCATGTGCGAAGTGGAGAAGGATGATGTGAAAGAGAAGACGGTACGCCCTCCAAAACTCTATGATCTGACCACTCTTCAGAGGGAAGCAAACAGAATGTTTGGCTATACCGCACAGCAGACATTGGATGCCGTGCAGGAGATGTATGAGCAGAAGCTTGTCACTTATCCGAGAACAGACAGCCAGTATCTGACAGATGAGATGGGAGAAAGTACAGAAACTCTGATTCAGATGTTATTTGGGAAAATGCCTTATGCTGAAGGTCTGGAATATCAACCGGACGTGAGTAAGGTATTAAATTCAAAGAAAGTATCCGATCACCATGCGATTATCCCAACCATGGAAGTAGCCAAAGCAGATATTGGTGAACTGAAAGAACGAAGCCGCAAGATTTTGTATTTGATCAGTGCCAGGGTTCTGACAGCAACTGCAGATCCTTATATTTATGAAAGCCATAAATGCCAGATTACCTGTAATTATCATACGTTTTATCTCACGGCAAAGAAAACAAAGCAGGAAGGATTCAAGGCGATCGAAAATAAATTGAAACAGTTCTTTGGCGTAAAGATTGAGAAAGAAGAGCCGGAGCTGGATATCTGGGCTGGCAAGCATTACGGTCCTTGTGATTCTTTTGTATCGGAGCATTTTACACAGCCACCGAAACAGTACACAGAAGATACCCTGCTTTCTGCAATGGAACGTGCAGGGAATGAAGAACTGACCGGAGATACAGAAAAGAAAGGACTTGGCACACCGGCAACAAGGGCAGCAATCATTGAAAAACTGATTCAGTCTGGTTTTGTGAAAAGGGAAAAGAAAAATTTGGTACCGACAGATGATGGCAATGTACTGATTACGGTTCTGCCGGATGAGATTAAATCTCCGAAGATGACAGCAGAGTGGGAAATGGCATTGAATCACATTGCCCAGAATACAGAGACAGCAGATGAATTCCTAAATGGGATTACAGAGCTGATGCAGGAACTGGTTGCCAGGTATCAGGGGATTTCAGAAGAGAAGAAAAATCAGTTTCAGGGAAAGGCAAAAGGAGAAGTCATTGGCAAATGTCCCCGCTGTGGAGCAGATGTCAGGGAAGGAAAAGTAAACTTTTACTGTTCTGACCGGAACTGTGCTTTTACCTTGTGGAAGAATGATAAATTCCTTGCAAGCCAGGGGAAAAAGATGGATAAGGCGGCAGCAAAGAAGTTCCTGTCTAAAGGAAAAATCCATTATAAGGATCTGGTATCCAGAAAAACAGGGAGACAGTATGAAGCAACTGTGGAGATGGTCGATCCCGGAGAGGGAAATGTACAGTTCAATCTTATTTTTCCACAACGATAAGTAGTGTATTGCAGGCAGTCTAAGGACTGTCTGTTTTCATACAAATATTATGAAAGAGAGGACCTTAGCATGAAGAAAAAAGGTAATTTTAGAAAAGTAGTATCTGGCTTGCTGGCAGGCATGACAATGCTTAGTACAGTGTTATCTCCGATGACTGCATATGCAGCGGAGATCCAGCCAGAGGAAAAACCTCCACTTTATGAGGAAGTGAAAGACCTTCTGGATGAAGATGAGGTGGTGACTGCCAAAGATTATGAAATTGAAACAGGCAGTGTATTTGATGTGAAATCAGATTACACGGGACTGGAAATCAAGGATGATAACAAGGTCAAAGTCACATTTGAGGAAGCAAAGAATGACAAGGATGAGGATTTTACGACAGATCATGCGGACACTTACAAAGCGGTCTATTATGTGGAACCGGTAAATCAGGAGCATCCGAAGTACCAGATCAGCCGAAAACTGATTGTGCGTGAGAAAGAAACAGAAGTACAGACAGAGGCGGCAGGGAGTGAAGCAGTGACTGAATCCGAAACAGCTGGCAGTGAACAGCAGACAGAAGAAGCGGAGGATTCAGAAGCAGAATCGGAGATTACCGATATTGACGCTGATGAATTTGATGATTTGGTAGAGCAGGCACAGAATCAGGATACCTATGATGAAGAATCAGGGTTAGAGCTTCATGATGTTTTGGAACAGGCAGGAGACGAAGGTGTGGATCTTGATGCTATGGAAGAGGGAGAGATTGCAACATTTGAAGCAGTTTCAGCTTATTCAGCAAGAAGTACACAGCAGGTAACAATTGAAAAAGGACCACTGTATAGATATGCAGATTATAATCTTGGAACCTATCTGACAGAGCCGTACTATATCAGCTACGGAAGCGTCAGAGCAACTGCGTATTGTGTACAGCCAGCAAAGCCAGGACCTGGATCTGGAAATTATACAATTACAAAGATTGGAGACAATCAGGCGTTAGCAAAAGTGTGTTATTACGGTACAGATGCCGCAGGGAGCGAAAGCTTTTTTGCGAATAAACACACGGATTTTTCAGAAGGAAAAAGATTCATCATTATTCACATGGCTGCATCATATGCCAACGGAAGTAGTGATGCATTTTACGGAACCAATGCTACAGGAGAGGCTTTGGCAAAAGAACTCTATAATTATTGTGTGAATAAGCCGGAAATACCAGATGTAGCGATGTCATTTTCAAAGCCGGATGTAAAAGCTTATGTAGATAGAAATGTTCAGAGAACGGAGAACATTAAGTTCAACGCATCTTCCCAGCAGAAAATCACAATGGACTTACCAAAAGGAGTAAAGCTCCATAATGTATCTACTGGAAATGTAAGTGCGGCAGGTGCAAGCGTAACAATTGGAGGAGGAACCACGTTTTATCTCTCAGCTCCTCTGACACAGACAAGAGATGTAAGTGATACTTTTTCTGCAAAAATGAAGGGAAGTATTACAAAAGATTATTCAGCATATAAATTGACTACGAATGCAAGTGTTCAGGATCTGGCATTTGTATTTGGAGAAGGTGTTGCTGATGAAAAATATGTAAGCTTAAAGGTGTCCTGGATTGAACAGGCTACGATCGAAATCGTAAAGAAAGACGATACAGCGGATGTTAATCTTGCAGGTGCAGTATTCGGTGTATACAGCGATGAGGCTTGTACAAAGCTGATCACTCAGATGCCGGCAACAGATAAGAATGGAAAATCCTCTGTTACGATCATCAAGACACAGGATACCGTTTATCTGAAAGAGATCACAGCACCACAGGGATATGTAGTAAATGCAACGGCAACAAATGTAAAACTGGTAGCAAGTAAGACCTCAGCTGTAACCGTGGAAAATAAGGAGCAGCTTGCAGAGCTTACTGTTTATAAAGAAGGTCAGGTGCTTACCGGAGCAGAAGTCAGTGAGAGTGGAACCGTATTCCATTATGAGAACCGCAGACAAAAAAATGCTGTTTACAACGTGTATGCCGGAGCAGATATTGTGACTGCGTATGGTACAAAAGTGTACAGCAAAGGTGATCTGGTGAAAGAAAATCTGACAACAGGTGAGAATGGCTCTGTTACCCTGAAGAATCTCCATCTAGGAACTTATGTGGTAAAAGAAGCAAAAGCACCGGACAACTTCTATAATGGCGGCGAAGAAAAGACAGTGACGCTGACTTATGCCGGACAGAATAAAGAAGTTGTATTTGCGGATGTCACCTTCAACAATGAGCGTCAGAAAGCAGAAGTCACTGTAGTAAAACAGGATAAAGATACAAAGAAACCGCTGGAAGGTGGTATTTTCGCCCTGTATGCGGCAGACGATATCAAAAATGCAGATGGTGTAGTTGTTGTAAAGAAAGGCACCCTGATTGAGAAAGCCACTACCGGTGAGGATGGAAAGGCAAAATTCACAGCAGATCTGCCTATCAATCATTCCTATTCCGTAAAAGAAGACCAGGCACCAGAAGGCTATGTAAGAAATACAGAAGACGTGTATACGTTCAAGTTCTCTTACACCAATGATAAAGAAGCAACCGTATCTTTCGCCCATACCTTCAGCAATGACCGTGTGACAGCAAAAATCAATTTATTCAAAGTTGATAAAGAAACAGGAAAAGCCGTTCCGCAGGGCGATGCAACACTGAAAGGTGCAGTCTACGGATTATATGCCCGTGAAGATATCGTGCATCCGGATGGAGCAACCGGTGTGATTTATAAAGCAGGGGAACAGGTGGCTTCTCTTACAACGGATGAAAAAGGACAGGCTTCTGTAGATGGCTTATATCTTGGCAAATATTACGTCAAGGAGATCACACCACCGACCGGATACCTGGCAGATACAGAAGAACATGATCTTGAATGTAGTTATGAAGGTGATATGACTGCAGAAGTAAAAAGAGAATGCATTTCCAGTGAACAGGTGATCAAGCAGCCGTTCCAGATTATCAAAGCAGCCAACAATGGAAAGACCGATGCAGATCTGTTATCCGGAGCCGGATTTACAGTTTATCTGAAATCTTCCCTTACAAAGAAAGCAGATGGAAGCTATGATTTTGATTCTGCTAAACCAGTAGTGAGTGGAGAAAACGGAGCTACTGAGATTTTTACAGATGAAAAAGGTTATGCCTGCAGTATTCCATTACCATTTGGAAGCTATATTGTCCGTGAAACAACAACACCACACAATTACAAGCCAGTCGATGATTTTGAAGTGAATATCACAGAGCATCATCCAAATGAGCCACAGATCTGGCGAGTGCTTCTGGATGAAGAGTTTAAGGCAAAACTGAAAATCGTGAAAAAAGACGATGAAACAAAGAAATCCGTCCTGATTGCAGGAACAGAATTTAAGGTATATGACCTGGATAATAAAAAGTATGTGGAACAGGTAACAACTTACCCAGTGACAACAACCCATAAGTCCTATTTTACGGACAGTCAGGGGTATCTGATCATGCCGAAGAATCTGAAGATCGGACATTACCGGATTGAGGAAGTCAACGCACCGGAAGGGTACACAATCAACAAGAATTATATGGAGATTGCTGTTGATGCAAACACTGCTTATCAGATGGATTCAGAAAGCGGCGATGCCATTATCACAGTTGATTACGAGAATCATCCGGTAAAAGGAAAGCTGACGATCTATAAAAAAGGTGAGATGCTGAGTGGATTCAAAAAGGATTTTGTTTATGAAGAAAAATATCTGAAAGGTGCAGAGTTTAACGTCTATGCAGCGGAAAATATCTACACACCGGATTATCAGAAAGATGAAAATGGAAACAGACAGCTGATTTATGCAAAAGATGCTCTGGTAACAACGGTAACGACCGGGGAAGACGGAAAAGCAGTTGCAGATAACCTGCCGCTTGGTTCTTACTATGTGGTAGAAAAAACAGCACCGGAAGGATTTGTTCTGAACCATGACAGATCGGATGTAGCATTTGTCTATGCAGATCAGGATACACCTGTGATCGAACAGGAAGTGACTGTTGGTGATGACAGACAGAAAGTTGCAATCCAGGTAGAAAAACAGGATGCAGAAAACGGAGCAACGGTAGAAGGTGCAGTCTTTGGCATTTATAACAAAGATGATATCAAAGCAGAAGGCAAAGTCATTGTCAACGCTGATACCCTGTTACAGGAAATGACTTCTGATAAAGATGGAATTGCTTCCTGTACGCTGGATCTGCCACTCGGACAGTATTATGTAAAAGAGTTAAAGGCACCGGCAGGATTCGTTTCTTCCGATGAAGTTCTGAATCTGGATGCTTCTTATCAGGGACAGGACGTGAAGACAGTAAAACTGAAAACAGTGAAGAAGAATCAGCCGACAACGGTTGAAATTACAAAATCAGATGTGACAACAGGTGTGGAACTGGATGGAGCAAAACTCACCGTTCTTGATAGAGAGGGGAATGTCGTAGATCAGTGGACTTCTGTAAAAGACCAGCCACATGTGATTAAACGACTGACCGTTGGGGAGGAATATACCCTTCGTGAAGAAATCGCACCGTATGGATATCTGAAAGCAACGGATGTGAAGTTCACACTGGAAGATACCGCAGAGATTCAGAAGGTAGAGATGAAAGATGAAGTGCCGACAGGACTTTTAATCATCAACAAAAATGGAGAATTTTTGGATAAAGTGACACTTCTGGACAATGTAAAAGGCACTGTGGAGCATCTCTTCGAATATGTAACCGGAAGCCTTACAGATGTGACTTTCGATGTATTTGCTGCGGAAGATATCAAAGCGGCAGATGGTGTCAGCAAAGATTATTACAAAGCAGATGAAAAAGTAGGAACTATTACTACAGATTCCAATGGTATTGCACAGATGGATAATCTCCCGGCAGGCAAATACTATGTGAAAGAAGTTAAAACTGCCCATGGCTATGTATTGGATGGAGAACCGAGATATGTTGATCTTTCCTACCGTGATCAGGACACACCGGTAATCACTTATGATGAAAAATGGCAGAATACCCGTCAGAAAGTAAAGGTTACTGTTCTGAAGAAAGAAAAAGATACAGACCGTGTTCTTGCAGGCGGCGTCTTCGGCCTTTATACCAGTGAAGATATCAAAAATGTAAACGGAGATGTGTTGCTTGAGAAAGATTCCCTCATCGAGCAGAAAGCAACCGATGAGAAAGGACAGATCACTTTTGCGGCAGATCTTCCAGTAGATGGAAAATATTATGTAAAAGAGAACAGTGCACCGGACGGATTTGTGACAACGGAAGAAGTGCAGGAGTTTACCTTTGAATATGCCGGAGAAGATCAGGCAGAAGTAAGCTATGATTTTACGTTTGAAAATCAGCCGACCACAGTGGAACTGACAAAAACAGACCTGACCACAGGCAAAGAACTTCCAGGTGCACACCTGAAAGTGACGGATGCAGATGGAAATGTTGTGGATGAATGGACTTCTACAGAAGGATCTCATGTGATCAAAGAACTTGTTGTAGGTAATGAGTATACCATGACGGAAACAAAACCGGCAGACGGATATGTTACTGCAGAGAGCATTACCTTTACGGTTGAGAATACAGCTGAGATTCAGAAGCATGAGATGAAAGATGATGTGACCAAGGTTCAGATCAGCAAGACAGATATCACAGGAGATACAGAGATTCCTGGTGCAAAACTAACGATTCTTGATAAGGACGATCAGGTAGTAGAGAGCTGGACTTCCACAGAGGAGGCACACTATATTGAAAAAC
>ENA-OPSX01000909-OPSX01000909.1-human-gut-metagenome-genome-assembly--contig:-NODE-909-length-14067-cov-4.278404_pt1 | contig 14067 bp, 14 predicted proteins | sample MGYA00241462_ERZ501916 | MGnify/ENA primary metagenome ERZ501916 (study PRJEB25962, sample SAMEA2042113) | human gut metagenome | biome: human gut; feature: human-associated habitat; material: faeces...
ATCATTTCCCAGTCCATGATATTTTTCCACTACAATCCTCATATAGATATCCTCCCTGTCTGCGGTCTGTTTTAGCGGTACTCATTGCCGGCTCCTGACTCACTCCGCCGGCTGTTAACTTTACCATTATTTTATCAAGCATTTTTTGATAATAATATAGATATATTGCTATTTTATATTGCAAATAATGCTGTATTTATTTTATACTTAAAATATCCCCACAAACAATGTTTCCATCACACGGAGACACGGCATGCAAAAAGGAGGTAACGGTTCCATGCCCATCACAGATGACGCCCCTGCGTTTGAGCGCCAGGGATTCCTGAAAGAGGACTTCCGGCTGTTCCATTTAAAAGATAAGGTAAGTCCCTGCTATGAATTCCACTATCACGATTTCCTGAAAATCATGGTGCTGCTGGAGGGAAAGGTCAACTATGTCATAGAAGGACGCTCCTATTCCCTTCACCCCTTTGATATTGTGCTGGTGGGGCGGGGGCAGATCCACCGGCCCGAGGTGGACCCGGGGCAGCCCTATGAGCGGCAGATCCTTTACCTGTCCCAGGATTTTCTGGACCGGCACAGAGAAAACGAAGATTCCCTGGACCGGTGTTTTGCCACGGCAGCCTACCGTCATTCTAATGTTCTCAGGCTGAAGGAGGAGGTCCGGGCGAACATGCTCTCCCTTTTAAAGCAGCTGGAACGCTCCCAGAACTGGCAGCAGGAAGAGTTTGCCGGTCCCCTCATGAGCCGCCTTTTATGCCTGGAATTTCTGGTGGAGCTGAACAGGGCCTCCATGGATGACAAGGCCCAGTACCTTCCCACGGGTGTCTTAAACTACCGGGTCTCCGGCCTTATATCCTATATAAATGAACATCTGGACGAGGACCTGAGCATCGGGACACTGTCCTCCTTAAGCTGCATCAGCCCGTACCATATGATGCGTATTTTCAAAGAAGAAACAGGATGTACCATAGGAAATTACATCACCGAAAAACGCCTGATTTACGCCAGGGACCTGCTGGGCGAGGGGGTAAATGCCACGGACGCCTGCTTCCGTTCCGGCTTCAGCCATTACTCCACCTTTCTAAGGGCCTACAAAAATCACTTCCACCATCTGCCAAAACGGAATCCTGGCACTAAAATATAAAGTATTTCCTGAATTTTCTTGAATTTTTTCTGATTTCTGTTATAATATACTCATTGTTTTCCTATTGAGGACAGTTGTCTTTGTGAGGTGAACACGCAAAACAAACTGGTCCGGGATAAATTCAATGAAACAGGAGGAATGTATTATGAGAATCAGAAAAGTAGCAGCAGTGACCATGGCGGCATGCCTGGCAGCCAGTGCCCTGGCAGGGTGCGGCAGCAAGAAATCAGACGAAAAAGTCATCAAAATCGGCGTGTTCGAGCCGACCACCGGTGAGAACGGAGGCGGAGGCTATCAGGAAGTACTGGGTATCCGCTATGCCAACGAGATGCACCCCACCGTCAACATAGGCGGCGAAGAATATGCTGTCAGGCTGGTGGAGGTAGATAACAAATCCGATAAGACCGAGGCTGTGAACGCGGCCCAGAAGCTGGTAAGCGAAAAGGTCAGCGTGGTGCTGGGAAGCTACGGCTCCGGCGTGTCCATTGCAGCCGGACAGATCTTCGCAGACGCCAAGATTCCGGCCATCGGCTGTTCCTGTACCAACCCACAGGTAACCGAGGGAAATGATTATTATTTCCGTGTATGCTTCATCGACCCCTTCCAGGGCACGGTCATGGCGAATTACGCATTCCAGAACGGTGCAAAGAGCGCTGCCGTGATTACCCAGCTGGGCGATGACTATTCCTCTGGTCTTGGATCCTATTTTAAGGAAGCCTTTGCAAAATTGGGCGGCAACATTGTCAGCGAGGAACAGTTCCAGACAAACCAGACTGATTTCAAGGCCATCCTGACCAACATAAAGGCGGCTGACCCCGACATCATCTTTGCTCCGTCCTCCATCACCACTGCCCCGTTAATCATCAAGCAGGCCAGGGAGCTGGGAATCACGGCTACCATTGCTGCCGGCGATACATGGGAGAACTCCACCATCATCGAGAACGCGGGCGCCGACTCTGAAGGAGTCGTAATCTCCACCTTCTTTGACGAGGCGGAACCGGCTAACGACGAGGCTGCGGCCTTCATCAAGGGCTTCAAGGAATATCTGGTAAAGGAAAAGCAGGAAGACATTATCCCGGCTGTCTCCGCCCTGGGTTACGATTCCTACCTGGCTGCCATCAAGGCCATAGAGGACGCAGGATCCACCGATACCACCGCCATCCGCGACGCCCTTAAGAATGTAGAGATTGACGGCGTAACAGGAAACATCACATTTAATGAGACCGGCGATGCCAACAAAGATATCGCGTTCATCAAGACCATCAAGGACGGCAGGTTCCAGTTCCTGACCACCACTACTGTGGAATAGGGCATCTGGCGAATTACATATGTATACAGGGCTGCAGGCGGCAAACGCTGCTGCCTTCAGTCTTAACCAGCCTTGGACGTTCCAGGGCTGGTTGTATGTTTTAACGGATTTCTGGATACGGACCTTACTATAAAAACACAGGAGGCAGACTCATATGAGTTTAACAACATTTCTTCAGCAATGCCTGACCGGCATCTCCCTTGGCGGGGCCTATGCGCTCATTGCCATAGGCTATACCCTGGTCTACGGCATCCTCCGCCTCATCAATTTCGCTCACGGCGATATCTTCATGATGGCCGGATACTTTATGATTTTTGCAATGGCAAGCCTGCCATGGTTCATTGCCATTCCCGTCACCCTGATTGTGACCATTCTTCTGGGCGTCACCATAGAGCGGGTGGCCTACCGCCCCTTGCGATCCGCACCCAGAATGTCTGTTATGATTTCAGCCATCGGCGTTTCCTACCTTTTGCAGAATCTGGCCACCTACCTCTTTACCGCCCTGCCCAAAGGGTATCCGGAGATTCCTTTCTTAAAGAAAATCTTCCGGATAGGCGGACTGTCCGCCTCCTTTGTCACCTTCCTGACCCCTGTCCTGACCCTGGTGCTGGTCTATCTTCTCATTCTGCTGATTAACCACACCAAAATAGGCATGGCCATGAGGGCGGTTTCCAAGGATTATGAGACAGCCTCCCTTATGGGCATTAAAATCAATAAGACCATCACCTTTACCTTCGCAGTGGGGTCCCTGCTGGCCGGTATCGGCTCCATTTTGTATTTTACGGACCGTATGACCGTATTCCCCTTCTCCGGCGCCCTTCCGGGCTTAAAATGCTTTGTGGCTGCCGTGTTCGGAGGAATCGGCAGCATTCCCGGAGCTGTCATCGGAGGCTTTATCCTGGGGCTTGGAGAGACAGCCCTGGTGGCCATGGGACAGTCTACCTTCAGCGATGCATTTACGTTTATCCTGTTGATTGTCATGCTTCTCATCCGTCCCACAGGACTCTTTGGTGAGAAGACGACCGATAAAGTGTGAGGTGGCGGACATGAAGAATATGACAAAGAACAAGAACAAACTATATACCCTCATTGCCCTGGTAATAATCATCGGTTTCCTGGCATTCCTGCAGTCTGACACTGCCGAATACAGCTACCAGATATCCATTCTGGAGAGAAGCGCCATCTATGCGGTGGTGGCTGTTTCCATGAACCTGCTGACCGGCTTTACGGGCCTGTTCTCCCTGGGCCAGGCAGGATTTATGGCCATCGGCGCCTACGTGGTTGCCATCTTTACCATCCCGGTGGGATCCAGGGCCAGCGTATACTATGTAAGCGGCATATCACCGGTCATTGCCAATATCCAGCTGCCCATCCCCGTGGCCCTGCTCCTTGGCGGACTGGCAGCAGCAGCCATGGCTGCCCTTATCGGAATCCCGGTACTGCGCTTAAAGAGCGATTATCTTGCCATCGCAACCCTTGGCTTTTCGGAAATTATCCGGGCGTTCATTGCAGCCCCCATGTTTGACACCATTACCAACGGTTCCTACGGTCTTAAGAGTATACCGGGCTTTCCCAATATCTTTGCGGTATTCGGCCTGGCCGCCCTGTGTATTGCCCTGATGGTTCTTCTCATTAACTCCTCCTACGGCAGGGCATTTAAATCCATCCGGGAGGACGAGGTAGCTGCCCAGTCCATGGGAATCAACCTCTTTCATTACAAGGAGCTTTCCTTTGTGATTTCCTCCTTCTTCACAGGAGTGGGAGGCGGAATGCTGGCCATGTTTATGCGATCCATTGACTCCAAAACCTTCCAGGTAGCCCTTACATATGATATCCTGCTGATTGTGGTCTTAGGCGGCATCGGCAGCGTTACAGGCAGCGTGGCAGGCGCATTCCTGGTCACCGCAGGCAGGGAGCTGCTGCGCTTCTTCGACGATCCACTGACCATTGCCGGGGTAAGTGTTCCCCTGTTCCGCTCGGGATTCCGTATGGTCATTTTCTCCATCCTTTTGATGGCGGTTGTGCTCTTCTACAGCCGCGGTATCATGGGAAACCACGAATTCTCCTGGGACGGACTGTTCCGGCTCATACGGGGCATTCCCGGCAAGTTTAAGAGAGGCAGGAAAAAGCCCTCTTCCGCCAAGAAGGGAGGCATCCACTGATGAACAACATGGAAAACAGCGTAAAAAATGTACTGCATATGGAGAGCATCACCATGCAGTTCGGCGGCGTCGTGGCAGTGAACGGACTGACCCTGGATGTAAATGAACACGAAATCGTGGCCCTCATCGGGCCCAACGGGGCAGGCAAAACCACTGCTTTCAACTGTGTCACAGGTATTTACCAGCCCACCTTTGGTTCCGTATCCTTTAACGGTGAGGTCATACTGGCCGATACGCCCCAGGGCAAAATGCGGCGCCTCTATGAGGGCGATATAACCCCCACGGACCTGACTCCCGTGCGCAAGACACCGGACCAGGTTACCAAGCTGGGCATTGCCAGGACCTTCCAGAACATCCGTCTCTTCGGCGCCCTGACTGTCTTTGAAAACGTCCTGATTGCCAAACATATGCGGGCAAAGCAGAATGTGTTTTCAGCCACACTGCGCCTCAACCATGCTGAGGAAAAACTCATGCGCGAAGAGTCCATGGAGCTTCTGGAAATGCAGGGACTGGCCCATTTAAAGAACGAAATCGCCTCCTCCCTGCCCTACGGACTCCAGCGCCGTCTGGAGATTGCCAGAGCCCTGGCCACCAGTCCCAGCCTGCTCCTTCTGGATGAACCGGCGGCCGGCATGAATCCACAGGAAACCCAGGACCTGACTGATTTTATCCACAAAATCAGGGACGATTACCACCTGACCATCTTCATGATAGAGCACCACATGGATTTGGTCATGCAGATATCAGACCGCATTTACGTGCTGGATTTTGGCAAGCTCATAGCCCACGGCACGCCCGACCAGGTCCAGAACAATCCAAAAGTAATAGAAGCATATCTGGGGGTGAGTGAAGATGCTGAAGATTAATGATTTAAGAGTAAATTACGGCGGTATCGAGGCTGTAAAGGGAATCAGCTTTGAGGTACCGGAGAAATCCATTGTCACCCTCATAGGCGCCAATGGAGCAGGCAAAAGCACCACCCTGCGGGCCATCGCAGGACTTGTAAAAGCCTCGGCAGGCTCCATCCAGTTTGACGGTACAGAGCTGTTAGGCATGGATACCCCTGATATTGTGTCAAAGGGCATCACCCTTGTCCCTGAGGGCAGGCGGGTGTTCCCGGACATGACCGTTATCGAGAACATAAAAATCGGAGCCTATTTGAGAACCGATTCCCTGGACCAGGATATAGAATGGGTCTACAGCCTGTTCCCCAGGTTAAAGGAGCGCAGCTGGCAGTTAGCCGGCACTCTGTCAGGAGGGGAGCAGCAGATGCTGGCCGTGGCCAGGGCCCTTATGAGCCATCCAAAGCTGATGATGATGGATGAGCCGTCCCTTGGCCTGGCCCCTCTCATTGTCCAGGATATATTCAACATCATAAAGGAAATCAACAAACAGGGCGTGACCATTCTTCTGATTGAGCAGAACGCCAACATGGCCCTGCGTATTGCTGACCAGGGTTATGTGCTGGAAACAGGCCGGATTTCCCTGTCAGGCACCGGCAGGGAGCTGCTGGCAGATGAGTCTGTGAAGGCGGCTTATCTGGGGAAGAAAAAGAAATAAGATAAATGCCGGAACTGCCACTCTAAAAAACAATATGGCAGTTCCGGCATCATTATTTTATCACTATTTGCATAACTATAAAGTGATCTCCCTGTCTCTCTTAACCAGACCAATTATCTGATTCAAATGCTCCTCCATCAACCGGGTAGCTCTCTCTTCATCTCTATCCTGTATTGCCTCTAACAGCTCCTGATGCACATTCACATATTCCATAGCATGCTTTTTAGCACTTAAGGAGGGTACCTTGGCTTCAATCTGATGCTCTTCATAAGCTAATAAACGAGCGACAGCACTCATAAACTTATTTTTAGCTGCATCAACAATATAAATATGGAAATCAAGACCTGCTCTGGAATCATCCAACTCGTTACTAAGAAGCATTCTATGCTGGTCCAGGGCATCACTCATCTGCTTAAAGTCTTCTTGGGTAGCATTCTGAACAGCCAGCCTGGTAGCCTCTCTTTCAATGATAAGTCTGGTTGACAACACTTCAATCAAATCATCAAAATGGGTAATCTCTACCGAATCCACAATATCATTACTCAATATACTCTTATGAATCCGGCTTCGAGTCTTCAAAACTTCATCAATGCCTTTCTTTGTCAAAGCCCTTCCTTTATTTGACACAGGAACCGTAAAACCTTTATTATCCAGTATTTTAAGCACTCTGCCAATGGTTGCTGTCCCTATATGGATTTCAAGTATATCGAGTTCATTTTTCAGAGTCCACGATCCTACCACATCATTATATTGCAGTATGATGTCCATAATAATATATTCAAGTAAATCACCGCGAGCAGAAAAGCATTTCTCAATTTTCTTCATATCGTGCATAAATAGTACATTACTCATTTTTTCTACCCATTTCCCGTCCTATTGTCGTTCAACCTTTTACATAATACCATCATTATAAATGGAAAATCAGTAAAAATCAATATTCCTATCTCTTTACTGGAAAATGCTGCCCTTAGGCAATATGGCATGTACGCCCCGTATTCCATTAACAATCTGTGTAATACGAAGATTCACTGCCACACTACACATTGATAACGCCTCTCTGTATTCATACCCATATAACCGTTCCATCAAGTGTACCATATTACCAAGCGCATTGTAGGAGGCGTCTGTCAGACTTTCTGAAAATCCAAATGCGACCCACCCCCCAGGTGTATCGGCCACTGGGGAACCAAAACTCCCCTCTTGAATCTCCAATCTGATCCTGACTTCCTTCATAGGGCATTCAATGGCTGTACAGCCTGATTCGCCATCTCCCTGGGCCGCATGTCCATCTCCAACTGAGAACAGTGCTCCTTCCGTAAATATAGGCAGGTACAAGGTGCTCCCCTCTATCAATTCTCTGCAATCCAGATTAGCCCCATGCAATCCCGGAGGATGTGTAGAAACTGGTTCAGCACTATCCGGAGCAACCGCCAAAACCCCCATAAATGGACTCATTGCGACCTGATGCCCTCTATGACTCCTACACGTTCCTCTTTTCTTATCCAAATCCCATATGAGAAAGTATTCTCCCTGCTGGCATTCAATTCGTCTCAGATGATCCAAATCCCCATCCCCCACACGGCTCCACCCCCAATCTGATGGAACAATCTTTTCCAAATGTACTGCTAGGGTCATCCCTGGTCTGGCTCCCTCAATGTAAATTGGACCACAAAGAGCATGACCACAGTCTTCCGGAAGCTTTCTCGGAAAAAACAGACCGCTGGAAGATTCCGGCTTGGCAGGGCGTTCCAATCTCCAATCTCCTTCCAATGTTGAAAAGGTCACAGTATCACCAGAACGTATTCTTAAGGCTGGAGGTATCTTATTGGATAAATGCCCATGTAAGTTTGCTCTCTCAGGACCTATGAAATAATCTGCCATTTGTTAGTTCCTCCTCTTTTTATTGCCCCACCAAATCAGGATAGCTGTCCGCCCAGCTGGTATAATCTTCAAATGCTTCTCTGCAACCATACTGTGAAATAAATCCTGTATCTTCCCGCAATCTGGAGACATCAAACATACCATTATCCATCAATGCATGAAATTTGATATTTGCTTCCGAAGGTTTTCCAATCTCATATGTAAATCCATGATATCGTTTTGCCAGCATATCGCACCACTGTGCTATGGACCATCGGTAGACAGAACTGCTATTGTATACCACATGGTTTAACTGTCCGGGTGCAGCCTTAGCCAGTGCTGTTATTGATGCTGCGACATCCTTCACATATACCCAGCCTGTCATCCCCTCTTTTGGCAGGATTGCATGGCGTCGTTCCAGAGCTGCCTTCAATGTCTGACACGGAGCACTCATCGTATCTCTTACCCCCGTGTCAAATTCCCACGCTCCAAAGACATCCCCTAACCGAATGGCTCTGACATCCATATTGTATAATTCTCTGTAACGAAGGGCAATGTGTTCGGACGCAAACTTACTGATTTCATATACATTTGATGGCTTTAATGGTACTGTTTCCCGGACGGGATCATATTCCTGGGACGAAGTTCCATATACCGCCACTGAACTCACATAAATAAATCTGACTGTCCCACAATTTTTAGCGGCTTCCAACGCGTTAATTGTGCCCAAAGTGTTTACTCTAAAAATCTGCTCGAACTGCTTTATTTCACGTTCCCTTCCCGGTGTTATTACAGCGGCATGGATAAACACATCTGCATTACTGGCCAGCAGTTCTGACTCCATATGTGCTTTGTCCAGTACATCTCCACAAACCCAGCTGACCTTACCAGGACAATTTCCAAACATCTTTTCCGCCTGCTGTAAAAGAGGTTTGTTCGAGTAAATAACTACATCATCACCCAGTCCTGCTAAATGGTAGGCAAGGTTAATTCCTACAAATCCTGTACCTCCAGTCAAGAAAAATTTCATCCCACTACCTTCCTTCTATTCCTCTATTACTGCATATGCGCGTACTGGAGACCCTGAACCATCTTTTAATTTCAGAGGAGCGCCATAGAACATGAATTCTCCTTTTCCTATAAGTTCTGTAAGATTTATCAGCCACTCATAATGTGTAATTCCCAGATTCCTGCACGCCCGATGGCTCGGGAACAGATTTAAATCCATAATGTCTGTTGACGGTCCCTCTACACCATGCAGTCTGGAATTATGGTCTGCAAGCCATTTAACTGCTTCAGGAGTTATTTCAGGATTTACAGACAGTATCTTCTTGTCCGGGAAATACTTATCGTGAATTCCTGTAGCCAAAAGAACTATATGACCGTCTACTTTTACTCCTGTTGCCTCCTGTGCCTTCTCCATATCTTCTGCTGTAATTTCTCCGCGTTCCGGTATATGTGTCATATCAAAACAGACCGCTTTGCCGAAGAACATATCCAGAGGCATTCTGTCTACACTCAGCCCTTTGGGATTCATATGAAAGAAGGCATCCACATGCGTCCCAATATGTTCCACCATGCCAATATAATTCCACGTAGAGGTAAACGGGTCCTCAGGTGTACCGGATTCCGTCCTTCTGGATTCCTCATGGGATACCAACTGTACATAAATATTACCTGGAAACGCATCCTGTGCCGGCATGTTGCTTGTAATTTCCAATGTTAAATCAATCACTCTTCTGCTCATAATCTTACTCCTCTATTTAATGACTTCTTCCGGTTTCAATACATTCTGAATTTCCGGATCATCCAGATTGTCAATGGTAACCCACGTCACCGGCACATCAATCTTTTTCTCAACTGTTTCACCATTCAATACCTTGATGGCATTAAGCACTGCAGTTCTTCCAATCAGGTACGGATTCTGGGCCACTGCACCATCCACATAACCATCACGTATGGCGTCAAGAACTTCCGTGGATGGGTCAAAAGCAACAAATATTTTTTCCTTTAAATCTCCCTCCCGCACTCCCAGGGTAACACCAGCAGATGAACCTTCATTTACCGTATAGAACCCGGTAATATCAGGATTGGACGTCAGTATATCCTGTGTGATATTATAAGTCTGATTCCTGTCTCCCTTACCATAATATGTACCTATAATTTTGTAATTTGGATAGGTTCCCAGTTCATCGGAAAAACCTTTCTCCCGGCCGCCCTCCTGTACAGCGCCCGGTACTGCAGATACAATTGCAAACGTTCCGCCTGCATCACCTGCCAGCTCTTTTAATTTCTCCGCTGCAAATTTTCCTGCTGCTTCATCGTTTGTACTTACTGTTGAACGCGGAAAATCAGCATTTAGTTTTCCATCCATAATAATAACCGGAATACCAGCATCCTCCGCCTGCTGCAGAACTGGTACCATACCATCGGGATTCACAGGAGATATGACAATAGCCGATACACCTCTCTGTATAAAATCCTCAACCAATTTCACCTGACCTTCCAAATCAGTATCTGTCCTGGTCCCTTGGAAGTCAATTGCATATCCTTCATCCAGTCCAGCGCTCTGGGCCCCAATTCTTACATACTGCCAATAGTCAAACAAAAGTGATTTCGGAATAACCGCTATTACCTTCTCCGCATCTTCTTTTGCCTCAGTTGGTGCAGCGGTTTCCTTTTGTGCAGTGCTTTCCTTTTCCGTCTGTGCCTGTGTCTGCGCTGCTGTATCCTTTTTTTCCTCCGCCTGTTTCTGCGCTCCGCATCCTGCGAGCATACTAATGACCAGTGCTGCCGCCAATGTAAAACCCCATACTTTTTTCATTTGCTACTCTCCTTTACACATTGTCTTTTACATTATTAACATTGCTACACTCACATCAATATCAGACTTCTGTACTCTCTCTACCCTCCCCTCTATTACTTTTTCCTGCTTCTCAACATATCAATGTATACTGCTGCGATAATTACCATACCAATGGCAATCTTCTGATAAAAATAAGATAGACCCAGCAGATTAAGTCCATTGTTTAAAACTCCCATCATTAACGCGCCTATTAATGTTCCTATTATACTGCCCTGACCTCCTGACATGCTCGCACCACCAATTACAGCTGCTGCGATTGCGTCAGTCTCATATGCTTCTCCAGAATTAGGCTGACCAGAAATCACCCTGGATGTCAGGATTATACCCGCAATTGCTGCCATAAGACTGCAACACAGATACATCATAAACTTCACCTTTTTTGTATTTACACCAGAAAGGTATGCTGTATTTTCGTTACTTCCCAAAGCAAAAATATGTCTGCCAAATTTAGACTTATGAAATATGATTCCCATAACAACTGCCAGTACCGACAGGATTATGATTGGAACAGGAATGGTTCCAAATGCTCTTCCTGCTCCCAGGACACTGAATTCCGATGGCAGTCCGGTAATAGGTACTCCATCACAAGCTACATATACAATACCTCTGGCAATGCTCAGCATACCTAGTGTTGCTATAAAGGGAGCAATTCCTCCATATGCAATGATAAATCCATTGATTGCCCCGCAAGTCAAGCCTGCTGCAATAGCCATGAGAATTGCTATAGGAATACTTACATCATGCACAAGTAGCATAGATACCACGATACTTGAAAGTCCTACCACAGAACCCACAGAAAGGTCTATACCGCCTCCTGTAATAGTATAAGTCTGCCCAATGGCAACGATTGCAATAATAGAGGTCTGCAATGCTATGTTCAGCAGGTTTTTCTGTGTAAGGAAATTCCTGGCCGTAAAAGAGAAGAATGTGCATAACAGCAGCAGCCCTAATAAAATACTTGCTTTTCCCAGGATTGATTTTAATCTTGTAACCCCAATATGGGTAGCCGATAATTGCTGCGTCTTTTCTTTCATTCGTATCCCCTCCTATTCTTGTGAAGCGTAATAATATATTTTTTCCTGGGTTGCCTCACTGATATCTAAATCTGCCGCTAACTTTCCATGGCTCATTACTAATATCCGGTCGCTCATTCCCAGTATTTCAGGTAACTCTGACGATATCATGATAACGGTCACACCGCTTTCCACCAAAGTATACATTAACTGGTAAATTTCCATCTTGGCCCCCACATCTATTCCTCTGGTAGGCTCATCAAAAAAGAAAATATCTACATTGGCGCTTAACCATTTAGCTAATACCGCTTTCTGCTGGTTCCCTCCACTCAAAGAACCGATATTCTGATTTCGGCCCGTGGTCTTTATATTCATTTTTTCTATATATTCATCTGTTCTCCTGTTAGCCATTCCTTCTTTCACCAGTCCCCAAAAATTGACAAGTTGGTCATACGATGAAATAAGGATGTTGCTCTTGATATCCTGATTGAGCATTAAGCCATCCCTCTTCCGGTCCTCTGTGGTATATCCTATTCCTGCCCGGATGGCTTTTTGAGGTGAATCAAATTTTTGTTTTTTTCCGTGAACAATAATTTCACCAGCGGTCGGGCGCAATTTTCCGAATATTGCATGAGCTAATTCCGTCCTTCCTGCACCCATGAGACCAGCAATTCCCAATATTTCTCCCTTATAAGCTTCGAAACTAATATCCTCCAGTAAGCCTTTTACAGAAAGCCCTTTAACCTCCAGTGTCTGCTCACCCCTCTTATATTCCGGCTTCTTTGGGAAATATGCCTCCAGTTTCCTGCCCACAATCTCACTTATCAGTTGTTCTTCTGTGATATCACTCAGCAGGTGCTCTCCAATGAAATGCCCGTCACGCAAAACCGTTACCCTGTCAACAATCCGTTTTATATCGCTCATCCTATGGGAAACATATATAATGGCAACTCCCTGTTCTCTGAGATGTTCCAGAATACCAAACAAAACCTCAGCCTCTGAGTCCGCTAATGCTGACGTAGGCTCATCCAAAATAAGTAGCTCGCAATCGTACGAAAGCGACTTTGCAATCTCCACCAACTGCTGTTCTGCCACACTCAACTGAATGACTTTCTTATGTATATCAATTTTAAGCTGAAGTCTGTCTAACAATTTCTGTGCATCCTGATCTGATTTTTTTTCATCTACAAAACCAAACTTCTTCATTGGTTCTCTCGCGATAAATATATTTTGTGCAACATTTAAATCCGGAAGCAGGTTAAATTCCTGATGAACGATACCAATGCCATAATGGTATATTTGGGAAGGATGACTGATATTCAATGGTTCCCCTTTATATGTCTTCTCTCCGGAATCCGCCTGTACAATACCCGTAATAATTTTAATAAGTGTGGATTTTCCAGCACCATTTTCTCCCATAAGCGCATGGATTTCTCCTTTTCGCACTTTCAGGTTAACATTATGGAGTACCTGAACTCCTGAATAAGACTTATTGATTTCCTTCATTTCCAACAAGACATCATTCATATTTATCCCTTTCTCCAGCCATGGTAACATCAATTAAAGCATCACATCTCCGCAGTTTGGTCCCAAGGTCTGCCCTGTGTATAAATCTCCATCTGGTGAACTGGCTAAAAATATAGCAGATGGTACAACTTCTTCTATCTCTCCAAAACGTGGTATGGCCAAATCCTTCATTTTATCTTTTCTCCACTCTTCTGATACGCTTTCCATCATCTGTGTATTAATAGGACCCGGTGCAATGCAATTAACATTAATACCAAATTTGCCCAAATCCCACGCCAGTGATTTTGTCAACCCTATGACTCCTGCCTTAGCCGCTGCATAATGGCAATGGTCCGTCCCCCCCCTTCTGGGCAATCTGTGAAGCAATATTAATAATGCGGCCCCTTTTCTGTTTCATCATAATCGGTACTACATACTTACATGTCAGAAAAAAACTTCTTAAGTTGACAGCTATCATTCTGTCCCATTCTTCAATTGTCATATCAACTATAGATTTAGGGCCTGTAATCCCAGCGTTATTGACTAAAACATCTATATGCCCAAATTCTTTCCAGGTACGCTGTATTAACCTTTCAGCTGTTTCCTCCTGTGATATATCTCCCGGCGTCAAAATTACCCGTACA
>ENA-OPSX01000911-OPSX01000911.1-human-gut-metagenome-genome-assembly--contig:-NODE-911-length-14047-cov-6.119854_pt1 | contig 14047 bp, 16 predicted proteins | sample MGYA00241462_ERZ501916 | MGnify/ENA primary metagenome ERZ501916 (study PRJEB25962, sample SAMEA2042113) | human gut metagenome | biome: human gut; feature: human-associated habitat; material: faeces...
GCGCCGCAAGTAAGCGGCGCTGTATTTGACGTGGAGCGAAGGATTTGACCTTTACAAACTATTAAGGCCAACCCTAAAACAAGTATTATCATTGATGCACCTCCCTACAATTTTTTTTTTGTAAAAAATAAGATGTATTAATTTTACGAGAATAAGGCGGTGTAATCAATAATATTAAGAGAAGAAAGAATAAGCAGAGTTTTATGTGTTGAAAAAATATTGTGTGGTTACGAAAATTGTTTATGTATAATCTGACTACAATAAATATAAGATTGTAGAGTCACGCAATAATGAGTAAATATGTTTAGATGTCTTAAACTAAAAGTATAAAATACATGAGAATTGAAAAGGAATCAGCAGTTGATTTTGCTCCGCAAATGCTAGTGAAAGCAATTAAGGAAATATGCAAAAAGTGATAATGTCCTCTATCATGCAATAGACCAGCGATTATCACCCTAAAATGTCATTCTTAGATATGCCAGAGATATTGTCAGAATATTTCTATGATAAAGAAGTTTCATAATATTCATAAAAATATGTGGTAAAATTTATAGTGAGAGAAGTATGATAACACCTGGGCAATCCTGGGTGTTTTTGTTTGTGAAGAGGGGATGATTATGGCTTTTGAAGGATGGCTATTAAAAATAAATGGAATAGCGTTTCCTACCAGACTTATTGCGGCTGAATCCTTAAAAATCACTCCAGACCAAATAATGGATTTAGACCCATATAGGGATGCGAATGGAGAACTTCATCGAAATGCTCTTCCGCACACTGCTACATCAATAGAATTCACAACAATTGCTTTGTATTTGAAAGATATAGAAATACTAAATACCTTCTTACCGCATGACAATAGGGTGAGATGTGAAGTCGAATATTGGAATCCCAATACGTCCTCGTATGTTTCGGGGGCGTTTTATATTGCCGATGTACCATATGAATTTTATATGGTTGATGAAGAGAAGAAGGAGATTTTGTACAAACCAATTAAGGTGACATTCACAGAATATTAGGTGGTGATAATAAATGCTGGATATTCCGGAGAGCATAAAGAGTTTATTTAAGGCTGACAACATAACAAAGGACACACAGAGACATTTGAAATTGTATTTCTACAATGAAGATGTACAATTGTTATTTCCGGAGGAATCTCTGTTTCCTTCTGATGAATTGTTTCCAATAGACCAAGAACCATGTTATGTGATAGATAATGAGCAGGTGCTTACAGAAGCATTGACAATCACTGAAGGCCTATGTGAAAGTGATGATTTGAAATTTGGAGAGTGTAATGCTACACAGTTTGAAATCACCGTGGCAGATGTATTGATTGACCTTACCGGCAAAGAATTCATGTTCACTGTTGAAATTGGCGGATACGAAATGGCCATGGGAATTTATAGGGTAAAAAGTTTTATAAGGTTGGAATCGGACCGCAGGAAAAAGAAAATCACCGCTTACAATCGAATGAGAAAATTTCAAACTGATGTCGCTTCATGGTATCAAGGACTGACTTTCCCAATGACGCTAAAATCTTTCAGGGATTCATTATGCGGGCATATCGGAATTGGGCAGGTTGATGTGTCTTTACCACTTGATGACATGTCAATTACAAAGACAATTGAGCCAGAGCAATTGAGTGGATTGAAAGTACTACAGGCCATATGTGAAATTAATGGGTGTTTCGGACAGGTAGATAAGACCGGGAGAGTAAAATACGTTTCACTTGAGAATGCAAGTTTATTCCCTGCTGAAGATTTATTTCCGGATGAGGATTTATTCCCTTCCCAGATGTCGCAGGGAGAGACATTATCTTTTTATAAACAGTCAGAAACCAGTTATGAAGATTATACAGTTAGGCCGATTGATAAGGTCCAGATACGTCAAGAGGAGGGAGATGTTGGTGGCTGGTCGCATGAGGAGGGGACAAATTGCTATGTGGTGCAAGGGAATTTTCTTGTATATGGTAAATCAAGTGAAGAATTAAATGAAATTGCAGATGTTGTTTATACCCAGATAAGTGGGCGATTGTATAGACCATGTAAAATAGCTGGTCCAGCACTTCCTTGGGTTGAAGTAGGGGATGGTATTGTCTGTTATACGTCAGATGATGTAATTGAAACCTATTGCCTAAAGCGGACGTTAAAAGGTATACAAGGAATGATGGATACCTATGAAGCTAATGGAAGCCTTGAACTGGAAGAAACCTCAGGTATTCGTTCAGAGATTATTCAGCTAGAGGGAAAGGCAGCTGTAATAAAAAAATCAGTCGAGGAAGTATCAGTTAAAGTAACTGACTTAAAAGAATATGCCGAAGCTCAATTCAAAGTGGTATCTAATGAAATCACTGCTGAAGTTAAGCGTGCTCAGGATGCAGAAGCCTCTTTATCTGTAAAGGCTGATGAAATAGCTCTGCGTGTTGACAAGAAGGTTTCCAAAGGTGAAGTTACAAGTCAACTGAATTCAGAACTAAAAATAACTGGAAATAGGATAGAGTTAACTACAGGGAATTTTATCATTACTGCAAATAATTTGACGGTTGACGAAAGTGGTAATGCTAACTTTTCAGGCAATATTAATGGTGCTTCTTTTGTTGGTGGTAGCATCAATATTGGTAATGGGAAATTCAAGGTCAATACATCTGGAATTGTTGAAGCTACGGACGCGATAATAAAGGCTGCAACGTTCAATGCAACAGGAATTATATATGCAGAAAGAGGAATTGTGTGTAATGGAGAAGTAGAGGCAGACACAGGCTCTTTTGAAGATGTTAATGCAAAGGGTATATATTGTACTGGTACAGTATATGGAGTTGATTGGCAGTATATTTCAGATGGAAGATGTAAGGAGAATATTCAAAAAATCAGTCCTAAGGAATGTTATGAAATTATCTCCAGATTACAACCGGTAGCATATAAGCTTATAGGCAGTGATATTCATAGTGTAGGGTTCATTGCGCAAGATGTGAAAACGACATTGTTGGAATTAGGGCTTGATTATACATTGGTCGGATACAGTGAAAGGCAAGGAATGTATACATTGCCATATGGTAATTATGTAGCAATTCTTGCCGGAGCAGTGCAGTATCTGGATTTGAGGTGGACAAATGGATATGAAAAAATGTGAAGAATTAGTTGTATATCGTAAAAAGGATATAGAGACCATTGTTGGTTTTATTGATAGTCTTGAATGTAAAGGCATAGCGGCAGCACGAAAGATTGGACTTTTAGCCAGTATACTAGAATCAGGGAAACCTATTAAAGACTACATAAAACAGGCGGAAAAGGAGAGTGATGGATAATGGCATATCAACCGTTCTATGAAATAACAGATTGGCAAAATCTTCCGTCACAGAAAACCCCCATAAACCGGAAGAATCTATCCCATGCGGAAAATGGTATAAAAGAGGCGGATAACCGGATTGTTCAGCTGGATTCTAAAAAGGCGGAATTATCGCTGGTGAATCTCCTGGTGCGTTCAATTGTGGTAGACGCTAAAACAGGCGTTATTACCGTTACCCAACAAAATGGAACTGTTACCACATACGATTTGGACATTGAGAAGGTAATCGCTAATTTCGATATTACAGATGATAATGTTCTGATTTTGACTCTAGCAGATGGTACAACCAAGGAAGTTGATTTGACCAAATTCGTCAACACTTTCTCCAGCACAGCAACCATTTCAATGTCGATGAAGGACCGTGTAGTAACTGCGGAGATTATTGACGGTTCCGTGACAATGGATAAATTGGATGCGGCAATTCAAGGCGAATTTCGCCAGTATATGTTGGACGCCCAATCAGCCCGTGATTCTGCTTTACAGTATCAGAAATTTGCGAAACGGTATGCTATTGGTGATTCGGAATTTGTTGGAAGCGAGACAGACAATGCCAAGTATTACTATGAGCAGACTAAGACCAACGCGGAGGTAGCGGCCTCCAACGCGCAATCAGCAGAAGTTGATTCTGAAACTGCCACAGCACAGGCAGCGATTGCTACCCAGAAAGCGACCAATGCTTCAGCTTCTGCAAATAATGCAGCGGCTGACGCTCAGATAGCAACACAAAAGGCAGAAGTGGCGACTCAGCAGGCCCAGGTGGCAGCGGAGAAGGCACAAGCTGCTTCAACTAGTGAATCAAATGCGATTGAACAGGCACAGGCGGCATCCGATAGCGCATTACTTTCTCAGCGGTATGCCGTTGGTGGCGTGGTAGCGGAAGATACACAAGACAACGCTGGTTGGTATTATCAGCAATGTAAATCAATTAAATCAGAAGTTGAGGCTACAGCTGATTTAGTTATTCCACGATTTTATATAGATTTCACAACGGGTAAATTGATGAGTGATAAGGCAGCACAGGGAATGCGTTTTTGGATTGAAAACGGCAAATTTTATGGAGAAACGGAGGCAACAGTATAATGGCTGTAGAATATGGAACGATTGCGGTTGTTCCTATGGGGACATGGGAGGATTCAAAAGATTATAATGTGGGAAACTTGGTTGAGCTGGATGGGAGTAGCTACGTTGCAAAGGTAAAGCCTCCAGCTGGTACGTCGCCTACGGATACAGCCTATTGGCAGGTATCTGCAAAAGGTGCAAGTAAGGCGACGGCTGACATTGCCGGCGTGGTGAAGCCTGATGGTGTGACTACAGAGGTAGATGCAAATGCTTCTTTATCTGTAAAAAAGGCCACACAAGCAACCGTTGGAATTGTAAAGGGAAGTAACGGTATTAAGGTAGGAGCGGAGGGCAGCATTGATGTTGATACGACCTTTACACAGGCAACAGATTTAGCGAATATTATTGCTGGTGAAGCAATTGCATCTGTGTTGGGAAAGGTATCCAAGGCTATTGCTACTACAATGAGCCTTGACCAGAATGCTTTGCTGAAGAATATGCTAACAAGTATTGATGGAAACAGTTCGGAAAAGGTACCAACACAGGCGTATATTCATACATTGGTTGAACGGATTGGAATGGGGATAGAATTGACCGCCGGAGCTAATTTGACGGAAGTAGCAAATGAGTTAAGTAGCAATTTCACGACTGATTACTTAGCGTTAAATACCTTGTTTTCACAGCCAATATCTGAAACAGATGTGTGTTATGTCATGCGGTATGGACATATTGTATTTTTAAAACTTACCGTTAAATTTGCACAAGCTTTAGCCGGTACAACAACCTGGTTAATTCTACCAGAACAATTTCGCCCGAAATATTACGTTAAGGCACCAGCAACGCTCTTCAAAAATGGATTGCCCACCGGAGATACTGTTAGCATACTTGTTAACGGTGAAATTAAGACCGATAGTGGGGCCGATAGTGGGGCATGGAACTTTGTGTATACTTCTTATTATGTGGAATAATTATTTGCTAAGATAAATCATCTCAAAATAAAATATACTACTACCTTTTGCCCCTGAATCAATCGTTATGTTTCCAGTGTCGGCTATAACTTTAAAGACTCCATATCCCCCTGCGCCGTGAAACAAACATACCTTTTCCTGGGCTGATATAGGCAATCCGCTGATTACCAATGTATTATTAACTGTTGTATCTTGCTTCAAAGTGATAAGAGCATTTACTACACATTGTTTTCCTATAGCATAATAATTTGCAGAACCCGTGGCCCAATCAGAGTTTATATTAGCAGCACCTGTTTTTAATGCTAAATTGCTACTTTAAATATTTAAAACCAAGATTACTTTATTAACTGACCTTTTACAAGGTCTTATTTTTATGCATAGAAGGGAGAAAAAACACATCATGATTAACTATGCAAAGGCTAAATTAGCCAATGAAAGTATCTATGAAATTGTTCCTGGAGGTCTCAGGGAGAACGCAGACAAAAGCAAACTGACGATTATTGCTCTTCTGGGAAATAGAACATTGTCGGCGGTGGATAGTGAAACCGATGTGGCAGCAAACGTAACGACCATCACCATTCTTGATAGTGCCGGTGAAGAGACGGACATCAAGAAGGGTTACAAGTACCAGATTGGATGTAAAAAGCAGAAAGGCTATGTGGTCGGCAGGGAGTCAGTTGATACAGGGACTGTGGACGCAGACGGCAACGCTATTATCGAGTATCAGGATGTGACTGCTACGGTGGTAATTATCGAGCTGGTAACAGGTGATGTTCGGGCAGAACTGGACGAAACTAAAAAGGAAGTTTCCGAGTTGAATGCAACTGTTGATGCATTAGTAGTGGCAAGTTTGGAGGAATAGAAGATGTATGAGAGATTGAAAAGGTTATATGTTTCCGGCAAACTGACAGTGGTCGGTTTGGCTAATGCCGTAATCAAGGGATGGATTACTGAAGTGCAGAAGCAGGAAATTATGGCGGAAAAATAATATAGATTGGAGGTGCCATTATGAACGAGACGGACATTGCAGTAAAGCTGGAAAATCACGACCAGCAGATAAAATCCCTGAAACACCGCATGGAGGAACAGGAAGAGCAGAGTAAGACCATACAGGAATTGGTTTTGTCGGTTAAGGAACTGGCATTGAACATGCAGACCATGATTGAGGTACAGGGAAAGCAAGGGGACAGGCTGGCAAAATTGGAAGCGGCACCGGCAGAGCAGTGGAGCAGTATGAAACGAACAATTTTTAACACAATGGTAGGGGCAATGGCAGGGGCACTTGCTACTGGCTTGATTTATATTATGGCTCAATACATAAAGTGAGAGGTGAGACAAAATGAAGGAGAAGTTTGCGAAATTAATTGATGTAAAAAGCCTTATGACACTGGCATTGACCGGTGGCTTTATTGGGCTTACTTGTACTGGAGAGATTTCAGGCGAGCAGTTCTTGACGATTTTTACCATGATTGTTGGTTTTTATTTTGGAACTCAGTCAGAAAAAAGCAAGCTGAAGTAGAAAGGCGGTGGTCCAATATCTTCCGTCGCGGGGTTAAGCGGACGTTGCGATATCGCAACTTGTGACGTCACAACTTTTCATGGCCTGGGAATAGTCCCGGGCCTTATTTTTTTGATTGGAGGCTTTATGAAATCAATAGATAAATTACTGAATGTTGCAAAGAATGAGATTGGATATCTGGAGAAACGTAGTAACATCCAACTTGACAGCAAGACCGCGAATGCTGGCAGCAGCAATTATACAAAGTATGCCAGGGACCTGTACCCATCTCTCCAGGGGCAGCCGTGGTGTGACATGTTTGTGGACTGGTGCTTTGTGCAGGCTTTTGGCCGGGTAGCGGCGCAGCAGCTTCTGGGTGGTGGATTCTCCGCCTACACCCCTACATCGGCTCAGTATTATAAAACCAAGGGACAGTATCACAAGGACAGCCCACAGCCGGGGGACCAGATATTTTTTAAAAACTCCCAGCGCATCTGTCATACAGGCATCGTCTATGAGGTCACCATGACCAAGGTTAGGACCATTGAGGGCAACACCAGTGACGGCAGCGAGGTGGTTGCCAATGGCGGAGCAGTATGCTGTAAGGAGTACAGCTTAGATAACAGCAGGATTGACGGATATGGACGTCCTGACTGGTCGCTGGTAGAGCGGCCGGAGTATGAGGTGGGCTGGCACCATGATAGTAATGGCTGGTGGTATGCATACAGCACCACAGAGTATTACAAGGAGTGCTGGCAGATTATAAACCATCACAAGTATTATTTTAACCCGGATGGATACGCTCTGACCAATTGGCATGTAATTGACGGCAAGGATTATTATTTTGAGCCGCGGGCCGGGCATCCGTTGGAATGCGCTATGTACGTAGCGCCAGAAGGTGAACAGTACATAGGGATTTTTAATTAATGAGGCTGAATATAATCTATGGTAATAGATTGATGGAAAGATAACATCCTCATCTATAGAAAAAAATACTATCATTGAATTGCATGTTACCAAATTGAAATGTTGAAAACCTTCCTTCGGCATGATATAGTTGATAAAAGATGTTTATCTGGACGAAATGTAAAATATTGCCCAAATATATTTTGTAATAAAAACTGTATTACTTAGGAGGAAAAGCATGGAGCTTATAATAGTTCATTTAACGGACATACATATTAGAGATGATAGTGACTTTGAAATACTTTCAGAAAGAGTCTCTTCGCTTGGAGGCGCAATTTGTAATCACATAACTGATTCGGAAAATGCAAATATGTTGTTTTGTGTTACAGGTGATTTCGCGTTTTCCGGACAAGAAAATCAGTTTGAAGCTATTGGGATGATATTGGAAGAAATCTGTATAATTATTAAGAAACGTTTTCCCAAGGTTGAAATTCATCCAATATTTGTACCAGGAAATCATGACTGTGATTTTGAAGATGAAAATGCAGGAGTTAGAGATGCGTTACTCGCATCACCAAAACTTGATATAACTAATACTAATCAGTTAAGAGCTTGCACTGGTATTCAAAAAAATTTCTTTAGTTTTGCTTCGGAATGGAAGGAAAAGTTTGGAGCTATGTCCTGTGATCCGGATAAAATCCTGACAGTGAATGAGTTGAATTTAAAAGAAAGTGGAATTAGTATTAAATTTCATTGTTTGAATACTAGCTGGTGTTCTAAACGGCATGAGGAAAAGGGTAAAATGAAAATTGTCAATGGAAAGATGAAAATGCCATCTGACCAGCTTCCTGACAAGTCCCCTGATGATATTGTAATTACAATGATGCATCACGATGCTGAGTGGATGGATTGGGATGATAAAGAGGTATGGAATAATTACCACAAAAAATATTCAGATATCATATTAGTCGGTCACGACCATTCTGTAGAATTCGTTTTAAAAGAAAACTATGATAAATCGTCTTATTATTTTGTAAAAGGAAATCAACTATTTGATAAATATACTCCAAATCAAAGTGGTTTCAATATATTGAAAATTAATTTTGAACATGTGGGAATGTTACAAGAATGTTTTTTCACATATAAATGGGATGGCGTTCTTTATAAAAAAATTATAGATACAGGGTATCATCCTTTTAAGAGGAATAGATTTTTAGGTTCTGGCATAGAATTAAAGAAGGAAGTCTATAACTTTTTGGAAGAGATGGATATAGACATACTATGTGGAGATAGAAAAGAGATAAAATTGTCAGACATATTTGGATTTCCTACGCTAAGAGAGGAAAGAGGAAAAGTAACTAAAATTATTAATGATATGTCAACTTTGATAGAATTTATTGAAAAAGAAAAATTTATTTCCATCCGCGGTGATAAGGAATATGGAAAAACTGCATTATCAAAGCAGCTATTCGAGAAATTTTTTGAACTAAAAAAGTTCCCGATATTTTTGGACATAGGAAAAATAAATACAGCAGACGGCGAAGCTCTGAATAGGATTGTGGCGGATAAATATCTTTCTACTTATAATAATGTAGATGCTGATGCAATTATGCAAAAAGAGTCTACGGAGAGGGTTTGTTTCATTGATAATTTTGAAGAAATAAAACTAATGGATAAAAATGCCAAAAAGTTTTTACGGTATCTGACAAATAAATTTGGATATGTTATTATAACGAGAAATCATATGTTAGATATAATAAATCCATTAAATTATGTAGAAATGAACGATTTTATTCAAGATACATTTAGGATTTTATTTATTCAACCAACGAGAAGAGCCGCAAGAGAACGTATCGTAAATAAATGGATACAATTAAGCGGCGAAGAAGATGTAAATAGTGTTATTTTCGATGCAAAACGTAAGGAGAAGTACGCTCAAATTGAGGCTGTAATGAAAACTAATTATTTCAATAAGACACCCATAGACCTATTATTAGTTCTTTCTTATTTGGAGCAGGATCATCCGACTCAGTTGGATTATAGCAGATACTCTTACGTTTATGATGGTTTAATTCTTAATAAGCTTACAATGATTTCTGAGGCTACTGGTGGTCAAATAAGTAATAATATAAGTATATATAAGACAATACTTGAGAAATTAGCATATAGAATGTATATAGAAGATAAGCAGGGGTGGGTGGATGACGAATATATTGTTAGTGTAATACTGGATTATAAAGAGAATCATTCTAATTCTAAATTAAAAATAATAGATATTATACAGCTTCTGTTAACCTACAAGTTTTTGGAATGTGAACATGATACTTATAGATTTAAACACAGCTATATGTACTATTATTTTGTGGGGAGCTATATAGAAAGCGGTTTGTCTCCAACTGAAAAAGAAGTAGTGATTAAAAGAGTATTTGAAAATATTCATAATGATGTTAATTACAATATTGCATTATTCTTAGCCTATAAATTAAATATAGAATACCAGATCATTCCGCTGGTTAAAGAATTTGGCGAACCACTGTTACACCAATTTCAGGATTTTCATTATGATAGTATAAAAGAACTAATAAAGAATTGGAGTGGAGATATAGAAAAAAAGGTTAGACGTATTTATAATGTTCCACAGAATGAAGAAATACCAGAGATTAGAAAGAAGAAATTAGAGGAGCTTGATGAACGAGAGGTTAAGGAAGAGATAGTTCAAAAAGAAGGTAATATTGATGAAGAAGTTAGAGAGATTAACAGTGATGTTCTTAAATTATCTAAATATATAGACTTTATGGGAAATATCCTAAAAAACTATTCTGGTAGAATGGAGAATATTCCAAGAGAAGATGGAATTGACTTTATTTTTAAGTCGGTCTCCAAAATTATTGGTTCACTATGTAACTTTGCTATGTATATGGTAGATAATATTATAAATATGGTGGAGAAAAAGATTGAAGAAGGAAATGAAGAAGATATTGAATACCAGAGTCAGTTTACAGAAGTGATTAAAGCATCCTTTGCGGAAATCTTATACGCTTTTATAGAGGCTAACTTAATGGGAATGGCAGGAAGTCTAAGTAGTGATATTTTGAAGGAGAATATTGCCTCCTATTGTGGTGCACATAATACAGAGTTTGCAAAAATGGCACAATTAGAATATTTAATAAGAATTTCGTCAACAAAATTGCCAGTAAAAGAGATTAACGAATTGTTTAAAGGAAAAGATTGTTTAAGCGAAATATCCCAACATGTTTTGAAAGATAATATATATCGGTATCTTTCTAGTTACCAATATGATGCAAATGATAGAATGGCAGTTTGTGCTACCCTTGGTTTTAATAACAAAACTCTATTAATACAAGAGAAAAAGTTTGCAGCATTAAGAGAAAAATAGACTGGAGTAAAAAGGCGGGTACCAATAAACCGGGCCCGCCCTATTTTTCAATGCATTCTGCTGCTGTTTTGTCAAACCTTAATCCTTTAAATACCGGCTGCCGCATCCCTCCAGATTTGGTATGATGCATAAACTTTACAATGCATACAAGGTCTGGAGAGAGCCATATGGCCCGGTCATTGCCGTGGCCTGCCGGATATGCGATAAATGGGGCAGATGGAAGCGTGGGATGTCTGGAGATGATATCAAACGCCTGCCCACTGACACCCATGGTAACATGTCCTTTATAGATTAATGTATTACCCCGGTACTGTCCCAGGATAATGCTGGTCATGTGGTTACTTTTTAGGATATAGCCGCATACCACGTAATCCTCCTCCATCATAACCTTCATTTTTATCCAATCCGTTGTCCGCTTATCCTGAATATAGATACTATCCTTAACCTTTGCGACTATCCCTTCCAGCCCCCTTTCAGCAGCAAAATTAAACAGGGAAGTGCCTTGCCCCTCCACATAGCGCGAGATAGCCATGCGGGGACCATCCATAATAGATTTGTCAAGTAAGGCTTTGCGTTCCATTAATGGTAAGAGCATGGTTTCTTGACAGTCATAGTACAGGACATCAAAAGCCGAAAAAGTAGCAGGATTATGTTTGGAATCCAATTCAATTTTAAATCGGTCTGACATAAGGCTGCGGCGTTGAATCAAGGAGAAATCAGGACGGCTATCTTTTAAGATAAAAAGCTCACCATCCAAAATGCAACGTTTTTTGACTTGCTTACTGATTACTGCCAGCTCTGGCACTTTGGATAGCATACGGACGTTACGTTTGTTACGTAATTCAGGCGGCCTTCCTGGTTCCAAATAGGCCACACACCGTTCCCCGTCCCATTTTAACTCATATATATAATTTGGGTCATCAAATGGCGCCATCTCTTTTCCAATTAGCATTGGTTTGATATTTTTACTGTCAAAAAGGTCCATCATGCCGTTGCGGCCTTTTTCCGCGGCTTACGTTTGGTCGGTGGTTTATTGTCTGATACCTGTGCAAGACTACGTTGCAAAGCATCCATGATATCTATAACATTATCCTGATGCTCTGCCGGGGCATTAACGATTTCCTGTCCATTTATCTTTGCCTCTATTATCTGTCTCAGTCTTATCTGGTATTCATCGTGGTACAGTTCTGGCTCAAATTCTTTATCCATGGAGTTAATAAGCATCTTTGCCATATCTAACTCTTGTGGTTGCAGTTCTGGGTGCGCTGGTTCCTTTGGTATTTCTTTGACTTCATCATAAAAAAACAAAGTCTCAACGAGGAGCCCTTTTGGCGTGGGAATAAGGCATAGGAGCTTTTCAGACTGCCCCATGACTGTCTTTGCTATTGCCACCTTACCCTCATCAAACATGGCCTTACGGAGTAATTCATAGGCTTTGTCTCCGCCAGCCTCTACAACTGCATGATAAGTTTTGTCAAAATAAATAGGACGTATATTTTTTATATCTGTAAAATGCAAAATCTGTATGGTTTTATCCTTCTCAGTTTTCGCCTTCTCAAAATCTGTGTCGGTCATCGTTACATACTGACCGGGTGCAAACTCAAAGCCTTTGACTATATCCTGAGTGCCTACTTCTTTCCCACAGTTGGCACAGACTTTTTTATACTTGACCCTGGACCCATCCTCCTTGCATAATTGGTTAAAATGGATGTCATTATCCTGCGTGGCCGTGTGTAGCGCCACCGGGATGTGTACAAGGCCAAAACTGATTGCCCCTTTATGCGCTGCTGGCATATAATCACCTCTCTCTTTTTTAGGTGTAGTATGTCCAGTTAAGTTAATATATATCACATAGCCATTGATGATGAGTTACTGACAGTCATAGTCCAAAATCCTAGTAGCGCATAATAATTTAGACCAATCTCATGACGCTGATTTTTACATGATACAGTGCAACGGTATTGGGCATATTCGCGGTATTTGTCTGGTTTTGTCGTGAGATTTCCAAACGTCATTTCTGGTATTACTTTCATATGTATCAGCTCCTTCCAGTTTATTATATCATTGCGTTTATTTTCCAACTGGTATATATTTCCAGTGGTATTTTGGGTCTAAAGTGGTATATTCGTATTTATGAAGATACTGCTGAGAGAAATAAGAAAAGAAAGGAATTTATCCCTTCGGCAGATGGAAATAATTACAGGATTGTCAAAGTCAGCTTTAAGTAGAATAGAGAAAGGCGAGGTATCCATGACTTTCCATGAAGCTGAATTGATAGCCAAAGGGTTACATATAGGAATTGTCGATTTATTTGAATCAGCAGTAAAATTTAAAAAGTGTCCCGATATAGGGACAGAGCAGGGGAATAAAAGAGCTGGCCCGTTCAACCATTAAAGGAGGGCGTGGCATGGATGATTGTACAAAAGATTTTGTAAAAATTTTTATGATGATTACAGATATGGAGGAGGATGAATATGAAAATTTCAAGCTAAGTTTACTTAAAAGTAATCTCATGGGAACTCAGGATGAGGTCTTAGTGTATAATTATATAAATGCTTTAAATAGGAAGAGACAAAGGTAAGGGTGGGGTGTTGAGTTAAGTATGTCATAGAATATATTTTGCCTACTATTTGCCTACTAATGCACTGCATTTTCATGTTAAAATATGTCTTTTTAAGCAAAAACAAGTAAGAATACGACACGAAAAGTAACGTAAAAACGTTGTTTTCCGTGTCGTATTCAAAATTATTGCCCTTTGGTAGTGCGGAGGTCACGGGTCCGATTCCCGTCAGCAGCTTGTGGAGAGCCTGGTATTTACCAGGCTCAGACTGTAGACAAAATGGTTCCTGGTGCGATGCACCCGGAACCATTTTGAAT
>ENA-OPSX01000916-OPSX01000916.1-human-gut-metagenome-genome-assembly--contig:-NODE-916-length-13977-cov-5.463224_pt1 | contig 13977 bp, 7 predicted proteins | sample MGYA00241462_ERZ501916 | MGnify/ENA primary metagenome ERZ501916 (study PRJEB25962, sample SAMEA2042113) | human gut metagenome | biome: human gut; feature: human-associated habitat; material: faeces...
TTCAAAATGGTTCCGGGTGCATCGCACCAGGAACCATTTTGTCTACAGTCTGAGCACCCCTAAGGGTGCTTTTATTGTTTATACCATGTTGGTTTTATAACTCCACTTGTTGTTGGGAATGTACCACTCATATTTGTCACCTTACTTACATCCCACTCTTCAATGGGGCTGAAATCCCTCATTTTTGTACATGCAGTGAAGGTTGTATAAAGGTTCGTTACGTTCGAAACATTCCAATTCCTGAGGCCTTCAATACTTGTCAGTTCTGAACAACCAAAAAATGTTTGAGAAAGCGTTGTCCCTTTGGAAACATCCCATTTAGCCAAAGCATCTACATTTTTTATTTTGGTACTAATAAACATGGAATTAAAAGAAGTACCATTTGAAACATCCCAATTTTCCAATGGACTTATATCTTCTAATTTTTTACAGCTTCTAAATATCTGTCCAAAATTTGATACATTACTTACATTCCAGTCTTTGATTGGGGAAATATCCTCTAATTCATAACATTCATAAAACAGCCCATTAAGTGTCGTAACGTTACTTACATCTATATTTCTCAAAATACTTATATTCTTTAGAGATTCACACGAATAGAATAAGTATGATAAATCCGTTAATTCAGATAAATCAAGTTCTGACAGCATACTTATATCAGTTAATGATACGCATCCGTTGAACAGTCCTGAAATCTCTGTAAGTTTATTTTCTTTGAATTTCAATAAAAATGATATATCAGTCAGTTCTTTCTGTCCAGCAAACAAATAGTTGATATTCGTAACATTGGACACATCCCAGTTTTCAAGATATTGATAGTCCACATTGCCTGAATTCCTTAATATGGAATCAATTGATGTTACATTTGACACATTCCAATCTTTTAGTGGTTCTATACTTTCAATGGAAGTATTGTACGCAAAGGTTGATTTCATTAAAGTTACTTTTGATACATCCCATGTTCTTAAAGGTTCCAATGAGGTTATTGAATTGCAGTTATTGAATGTATAGTTTAGGTTTGTAATATTTGAAACATTCCAGTCTTTAATGGGCTCTATTGTCTCTATTTTTTTACATCCACTGAACAAATAACTAAATGATTTTACTTGTGATACATCAAATGATTTTAATGGTTCTATACTTACTAATTCTGAACACCCATTGAAGGTATTATCCATATTTACAAGTTTATCCATCTTCCAACCACTGAGGGCGTTAATATCTTTCAGTTTGCTGCAGTTAGAAAATGTTCCACTCAAATTGGTAACGTTAGAAACATCCCAATTCTTGATAGGCTCTAAACTTTCAATCTTTGAACAATAATAAAAACAATAGCTTATGCTTGTTACATTTGATATATCCCAATTTGATAATCCGTTCAGGTTTACAAGGTTCCCGCAATAATAAAATGTATAACTTAAATTTTTAACTTTTGAAACATTCCAATCTTTCAGTTGGTCAATTGAAGAAAGATTCTTGCAGCTACTAAACATATTGCTAAAGTAAGTAGCATTAGAAACATCCCAGAATTCAAGACCATCAATATTTTCCAATTTTTCATCATAATGGAATGTTGATGTGAAGTCAGTGGCTGCTGAAACGTCTATCCGATCTAAATAGTCAATATTCTTTAGATTTTTCAGATACATGAACATATAAGATGGTTTGTCCACTTTTATCGGCCCATTCTCAGTATAAATATTTATGGTTCCTGTATCTGCATCAAAATAAGCATATGCATCTAATGGTGAATTCTCCTCCTGTATTGGATATGTCTCCACTCCATTGGGCAGGCTGTTTACCATTTTAATATATTCTATTTTTGTATCGCTATAATTAGTATTAGACGCCGTATCTGAATTATTTGCGATACGCTTAATGGTTTGGTTAAAGGTACGTCCATTTACAGAGGCATAAAGATAAACATCAATTGGTAATATGCAGGTTTTTGTGATTCCTTTTTCTGTATAAGAAACGGTCAGCATTTGTTTTCCATTATCAACTGCTGAAAATTCCGTCTGGCTGATATTAAATGTGTTATCATTTACCAACTCATTTCCAAATTCATCTAATGGGGTAAGGTAAGCTTTAAAACCATAATACGTGTTTGATGAATCTGAACGCATGGATAACTTCACATAGTTTCCTGGTACAATTATTTCTTTATTTGCAATTGTTGTACTTCCTAATTTTTCGCCAATCTGATTTCCTTCTTTATCCCAAAGCCGAACCCAGTCATAAGTGACGCTCTCCAATCTGGAATTACCATCAAAAACCACTTTTACAGCGGATGCGCTTGGTAATGTATATTCCCAAACGTTATCTTCTTCAACCATATTATTCGCATATGGATGCTGGCTCTGAATGATTGCTGTCCCTAACTGTCTAGAATCACCATTTGTATAGAAAGCAGTCACGATAATATCGTCTTTGTTAATCGCCTTTTCGGATAAAGTATTCCCTGTATAATTTGCGGTAATATGATCCAATAACTTCGGAATTGGTAATTCAATTCCAATTGAAAAACTTCCCTTACGTGTTATCCCATTCTCTGTATAAGTAATTTCTATTGTATAGGCGCTTCCATTGTAACGGCCATCAATCACATCTGGTGTCATCGTATACTGGCTTCTTGGTATGATCTTGGTTGTCCCATCATCATAGGATGCCGTTACAATGACATCGGTTTCAGGGATGACATATTGCTCATTCCCTTCCCCTAACTCTTTTTCCGTAATGACCGCAGGACCTGTGTAATCAACCGTGATACCTGTAAATTTCTTGGTTGCCTTAACAATGTTTGTCTGGTTCGTCACATGATTAAATAAATCATCCCGGTATTTATGGTTCTCAAATGTTATTTCTGCTTTCTTATCCGATGATAAGTCTACCGTCGCCTTCTTTCCAGAAATCTCGACGTTATCTGTTTGTGCCGTGATGTCATTTAGTTTAAACCTGCTGGTTCTTATCTCCTCAATCACATACTTTCCGGCTGGTAGTTCAGATAAAGTAACAGAATCTGAAAGTTTTTCTTTTGATAATGTAAGTTCTCTATACCATACATGTCCGGCTCCGCTTCTGTCATTTCCGCTGATTTTAAATAAAAACGTCGGATTACCGAATGCTTCATACACATCATCTTCTGAAATTGATTTATTGATTATAATTGAAACCCCATCAAGTGGATCTTCCGCTGTCAGCTCCTGTATGATGCTGCAGTTTCCGGCATTGACAGAAAACCTTATTTTTTCATCGCTCAATGAATATCCTTCTGGAGGGTTTTTCTCTTGCAAGTAATAACTATTCCAGGAAAGATTTTCTATCATGGCTTCCCCATTCGCATCCGTTATGATATTATCCCTTATCAATGTCCCATTTGAATCGTATAATGAGTAAACAGCACCTGGCAGTTTGATGGATTCATTATTTTTCTGTATTTTTGTCAGACGTACACGTCCCTGTGTTCTTTCATTCTTTGCATACACGGAAACTGGATATTCCGCATTCTTTGAGTTTATTACAAACGATATTTTATCCTTATTGAGTTCATAACCGTTTGGTGCTTTCAGTTCCTCGAAATAATAGCTTCCCCAGCCTAGACCGTTTATCTGTATCTGCCCGTTTTCATCTGTAATTAAGTTATCTTCATGAATAGTCCCATCTTCATAACAGAGTCTATATACAGCACCTTTGACAAAATTTCCGGTATCATCTGTCTTTACAAGAACAACACTCCCTGGAATACGTTCATCCGCATGTGTTACTGTTATCGTCTTTCCAGCGGTCGATTCATCCAATGTAAATTCAACCGGTTCATCATTTATGAGATAACCAGTAGGTCTCCTTGTTTCCTCGAAGTAATAATCACCGAACTTTAAATCCTTCACTGTGATATCGCCTGATGTATCTGTCTTCAGTCCCCTTTTTAACAGAACAGGACTTCCCTTTATCATTTGGTAGAGATCATACACAGCACCGGATACAGTTTCATCATTGTAAGTTCCATCTTCCAGCATTTCTGTTTTGATAAGTCTAACATCCGCTTCTTCTTGATCATCCTCAGCTACCAATAGGATCTCAGTCCCTGCATTACCGGCATTTACTGTAAATCTTATTTTTTCTTCATTGACCTTGTATCCAACAGGCGCATCTGTCTCTGTGAAATAGTAATCCCCCCAAGCTAAATCATCTATATTTATCTCTCCGTCAGCATCTGTAACCATATTTCCTTTTATCAATGTCCCATTTGATGTGAATAAATCAAATTTTGCACCTGCAAGTTTTTTACTGTCATCAAACATATCAACCTTAGTGAGATTCACCATGCCAGGTTTTCTTGGGTCTTTTATTTCAATCTGGTTGTCCCCCATCTTCATCTCTATGGTTGTATTGATTGGCTGATATCCTTCTGGAGCATGGGTTTCTTTTAATACATAAGTTCCAACCGGAAGGTTCCTTATTGTGATTTTTCCCATGATATTACTTTGAATGTTTTCCTTTATCAGGATTCCAGTTTCGTCATATAGGTTGAATACAGCTCCATTTAACCGCTTCCCACTTATTTCATCCTTTTTTTCAATGATGAGGTTTCCGATTGATTCAGCTGCGGTCACGGATACAGGATTGGATTCCAGTTCATTATTCATTCCAACTGCATTATATGTAATCCTATATGAGTTGATTGCTTCCTTGTTTAAGATGGATATATCATTCGGTGCCTGCATGTTGATGGTAACATACATATATTCACCGGACTTTAAGATTCCTTCCCCAAGCGATACTGCTACCGCTTTGACATTAGATTTATCTGGGCATGTCTCGGTCCAATTGCCCGAATCAATATCCCCTGGTTCTGTATCCGTACTATAGTAAACAGTTGGAGCAAAACCCTTATTTTCAAGATATGATATATCAACTGACTGGAAGGTTCCGTTCCATTCACTCTTTTTCCCATTTGTTTTAGCAGATTCCAGCTCATCATATAAAACAACATTTGTCGCGTTTTCCTGGTCGTTAATGAATCTTAAACGATAGGAATAGTTTTCACCTAATGTTGTATAGATGTCCTGCCTATTCCCAGCCAGATCTTGGTTAACCTGAAACCCTTGTGTATTATTTGTCTTTACTGATTTCTGTAATTCCATGTGGGTGGCCAGTGCTTTAATAATTGCAACATACTCTGTGTTATATACCAGGACTTCCTCTGTATTTCCATCTTCATTGATATCCTCCCAGTTCGGATCATTCAGTGCAGTCCCATCATCATAACCATTATAGGAGTAGTACCTGATAGCTGCAGAGTTCACGCCTTCATCATCAACGATCTGTTCTGCATTGATAGTGTATCCATAGCCATATAGCTCAAAGTTGTCCTTTGTAACAATGACCGGTATCTTAAATGATATCTCGCTGCTTTTGCTTACATTAATGGATTTCGAGAAATGATAATTAAGTTTCACCAACGTACGACCGGAATCTTTGTAATTATAGATGATATCCAGATCTGAACTATTGATGATATCATCAACGGAAACCTTTTCCCCGCCTTCCATATAAGAGGCATTTGATTCGAAGTCAAATATTTCGTCCAGTTTTGATTCGTTCACCTCCACCCCACTAGGTAAAATGGAATATACGGACCAGCTTGACAGATCTTCCCCTTCTTGAAACATTGATTTATATGTGATGGTTGATTCATATCCATCTTCTGTCACCTCAAACTTATCAGGTGAGATGATAATGGCTTGGTTCACACGATCCGCTTCATAATGGAAGGTAGCATAATCCCTCTGCACATAACTTCCATATGTACTTAAATCCCGCTCAGCAACATAGGTTCCGCCTTTCCCAAGGTAACTTTCCTCGGATATTGTATTGTTGAGCTCATCATTTTCTATTACAAACAATGCATCCAGGTTCCTCACATGGCCTGAATCATCAATGGGTAAGGTTGGATCAAGATGGAAAGATACATCCACATAGACATCGTTTATATATAAAGATTCCTCTGTATCCTTAATTCTTAGCCAGACTGCGTTTGTATCCTCTGGGAGCTTGATTATCTGTGAGCTTGATTTAATCTTTACTGTCTCAAAAATATCCTTATTGTCCTTATCCCTGCCAAGGATGATATCGACACTATATTTATTTGGCTCAATTGCATACCCATTTCCATTTGTGATGCTTGATACAGCTGGGATTCTTATTGAGTTAATGGTATACTCGCCATCCTCTAAAGTCCTGAATCCGTCTGGATATTCCTCAGTTTTAGGAACTGTGATATCCAAAAAATCATCCCCTATATAAACGTCCTGATATCTGGAAGCGATTTCTTCCTGTGTCTGTATCTGTCTTACAGATGCATCTGATGGTGAAGCAATATCAAAATCCACTTCTTCCTCATCACCAGCCTTCTCTTCCATTAATGCTTCGGCTTCGCTCCTGGCTTTTTTCTTCAGGCTGAAGCCTCCGGTTAATAACCGAAGGCATACATAAGACAATTCTTTCTTTACTTCTATTCTCCCAAAGCGTTCCGGAAAGCCAGTGCCCTTTCAGTCAGATTTTCAAAATCATGGCTGACTGTCAGTGATTGGTTTACAAGATTGCTCCCTATCCCAAAGCAGGCAACACCGGCGGCAGTAAACTGGCATATATTTTCCGGGGTCACGCCTCCCACTGCTGCCATCGGAATGTGGGATAGTGGACCACGGACCGCCTTTATGTAGGATACTCCTAAAAGTCCTGCTGGAAACAATTTGATGATATCGCCCCCATAATTATACGCATCCACAATCTCAGAAGGCGTAAATGCACCAGGCATGGATATAAGTCCCAGTTCCTTTGTCTTCTCAATCACACTTCTGTCAACATTAGGAGATATGATATACTCTGCACCGCTTCTATAAGCCTCTTCTGCTTCCTCTGCTGTGAGAACCGTACCGGCGCCAATATGCATACGTTCGGACAGGTGTTCCTTCAGCAATGCGATTGAATGGAGCGTCTCCCTTATTCCCTCAGGTCCGCTGTGATCAAAGGTGACTTCCATCATGCAAATTCCGCCGTCTGCCAGAGCCCGTCCCGTATCCAGGATCAGCCCGGATGGGATACCTCTTACAATTGCAACTATTTTTTCCTTCCTAATCATCTGCAGAATCATCTGCTGCCTATTTCTCTCATCCATTATCCTATCCTCCCTAAAAATCTCCATTATAAACAGCTATAAGCAGCGCCCCGTATCCGGAGAGCAGCAATTCTCCCGAATCATACCCTGACACATCAGAGAATGAACCATCTTCCTCAAACAGCCTGGTCAAGGCGCTCCTAAGAGGTTCCTTCCCGGCCACTACCACCTGCATGTCCGGGCTCAGCATGAGCGCGCTGCTCTTTTTAACAGCACTTATATCAGAAGAAAGCACTGCTCCCAGCAGGTAACCGGCGCAATCTTTTGGAGATGCGGACAGACATTGGTTCAGAATACGGGTTGTAAATACCGCCCTGGTCAGACTGGTATCCCGTGCTGTCTTAAAGCCCTTCAGCACCATTTCCCAGTTATAATGAGCAGAAGCAAAGGAATGGTTAACCGCATCCGCTATAATGGTATGATTGGTGATGGCTGACAGCAGCTCTCCGGACAAGGTGGTCAGACACCCCGTCAGTCTCCCCGATCGATCCGTAGTCACGAACTTATTGTGCGAACCGGGCAGCGCGAGAAGGACAGCCCCTTTTACCGTGATAAGAGATAGCAAAGCCAGTGCCTCTGTCTCCTCCCCTCTCATAATATCCATGGATTCCAGGGTATCCATATCCACAGCATTGGAATTTTTCAGGCCCGGGATGAAATGAATGGGGAGTTCAAACACCTCCGGAATGAGCACAGCTCTCACCGCTGCCGCAAAATCCTCTAATCCTGCAGGAGCCTCTATATGCGGAACCTCTGTAAGTCCTACATTGGAAGTAATCATACCGGATGCATAAACAGATGCAATCTGATGGATTGTCAGATTATTTCTATTTAATAATGTCTGGATGCCTTCACGTATGGCTCCGGCCAGCCTTTTATTGTTACCCTCTACAGCTGTGACTCTGACTCCAATTTCGCTCTTATAAATATCCACGCATGCCTTCTTTTGGTTCCACAGAGCAACTCGGGTGTTCGTTGTTCCGCTGTCAATGGTAATCAGATAGTGTTCCATATGTACTGCTGCCTCCTCGTGCATAAATTAAAATACTGAATAGGTCGATAAAATATTAGTGATATATTTGTGATATATTAATTCTATGATACCATTCTCCGAACAATTCTTCCATATTTAAAAACTCACAAAAAAACCATTGAAAAAATGTGCATACTTTACAATTTTCAAAGAAACCGCAAAGAAATATTGTGTTTTTTAAATATTTGTGATATATTTCCCATATACCAGCAGAAAGGAGAGGACGTTGGAAAACAAATCAGACTATGCATATCAGGAACTAAAAAATAGAATTATATCCGGACAGATGCCTCCTCTTAGTGATGTTTCGGAAGAACAGCTCCAAAAGGAACTGGGAGTCAGCAGAACCCCTATCCGCGAGGCCATACAAAAGCTGGAGAAAGAACACTTTGTGATGATTTATCCAAGGCGTGGCACGCTTGTCAGTGACATTACACTGGATTTGATCTACTCCATCTATGAAGTCAGACTGCTGAACGAACCGTTTATTGCCCGTTCAGCCTGCCGCTACATTGTCAATGAATGGATTGATCATATGTACACCTCCTTCTCCACAACATTTCATGAAAAGGAGGGCGAACAGCAGCGGGATTATTACATTGAGTTGGACCGGGAACTTCATGATACCCTGACTAGCCATACCAATAACTTTATGCTGAAGGACATGTTCCGGGTGGTAAATGACCATAACCACAGAATCCGTATCCTTACATCCCAACGCAACATGAATTACCAGAGGTCCATCAATGAGCATCTTGCCATCCTGGAGGCTCTCCGACTCAGAGACGAGAGCCAGCTGGAGAACGCAGTAAGAGAACATATTCTCACTGCCAAGCAGGAAGCCTTTGAATACTACTATTAACAGCGGCCTGCCAGAATTCAGAATTTTGAATAGGAGAATTCCACAGAGATGGTTTCTCCTATACTTTTGCAGAGTCTGATATATTACAAATATATTTGTAATATATATTATTGAAAGGAGAATTCCCAAATGGAGAGAAAACTCATAAAAATCGAGGAACATGACAATGTTGCTGTGGCGGTAGAGTCCATAAAAAGGGGACAGACCGTTATAGCCGGCCAGACTGAGGTTACCGCCCAGGAGGACATCCCCTTCGGACACAAAATCGCTCTCAGAGATATAGAAGCAGAGGAAGCGGTTATTAAATACGGATATGCCATCGGACATGCCTCCTGTCCCATCAAAAAGGGCTCATGGGTACACAGTCATAACCTTGCAACTAACCTGAAAGGCATGCTCACCTACACTTATGAGCCTGATATCCCCCGCCCGGCCAATGTTTCCGGTATTTCACGTACATTTCGCGGATACGTCCGCAAGGATGGAAACGTGGGTATACGAAACGAGATTTGGATCATCCCCACTGTATCATGCGTCAATACAACGGTACGGATGCTGGCCGACATGGCGGCCAGGGAATGCGGGGAACTCTGTGACGGCATTTATGCCTATCCCCACAACGCAGGGTGTTCCCAGCTCGGTGATGATTTTGAAACAACACAAAAAATCCTGGCCAGCATTGTCCATCATCCCAATGCAGGAGGCGTACTGTTGGTAAGCTTGGGATGCGAAAATAATGATTTAGAACATTTTCTTCCTGTTTTAGGAGAAATTGATGAGAGCCGTGTTAAAATGATGGTGACTCAGGATGTGGAAGGGGACGAACTTGAGTATGGTATGGAGCTGATTCGTGAGCTTGCCCAGGAACTAAGCCAGGACCAACGCGAGGATGTACCTGTGAGCAAACTAAAAATCGCTTTTAAATGCGGCGGTTCCGACGCGTTCTCAGGAGTGACAGCCAATCCCCTCTGCGGACGCATTGCCGACTGCATTACCGCATTGGACGGAAGCGCTGTCCTGACCGAGGTTCCTGAGATGTTTGGCGCTGAGACCATTCTGATGAACCGCTCCGACTCAGACAAAACATTTCATCAGGTAGTGGAACTAATCAATGGATTCAAACAATATTATCTGGATTACGGCCAGCCTGTTTATGAGACTCCTTCTCCCGGGAATAAAAGGGGCGGTATTACCACGCTGGAAGAAAAATCCCTGGGATGTATACAAAAAGGCGGCAAGGCCATGGTGACAGGCACTCTGCAATATGGGGAGCGTTGTATAAAACCAGGTCTGAACCTTATGACCGGTCCCGGAAATGACAGTGTATCCATAACGGACCTGCTCTCCTGCGGAGCCCAAATCCTGTTCTTCACCACCGGCAGGGGCAATCCCTTGGGCGCAGCTATTCCTACCATAAAAATAGCCTCCAACAATGTTCTTTATGAGCGCAAGGAGAGGTGGATAGATTACAACGCCGGAGCCATACTGGACGGAAAAACGTTTGATGATGCAGCCCATGAGCTTTGGGACCTGATGATACAAACGGCATCCGGCCAACATACAAAAAATGAAATCTACGGATACAGAGAAATCATGATTTTCAAAAACGGTGTACTGCTTTAACACCAGGAGGAGGCACTTATGGCATTAGAGACTAAGAAAGAAGGAAATATAATAACAGAACTGGCTTCCAGTGTAAGACTTCCAAAAATGGTAAAAGTCAAACAGCTTCTGGACCATAGCCATATTGATATTAATGAGATTCCGGGAATTGTACGCAGTGAACTTGATCGTGAGGAACTGAGGGCCCGAATCAAACCAGGCGCAAGTGTTGCCATAACCTGCGGAAGCCGCGGAGTTGCCAATATAGCAGTAATCATCCGGGCCATTGTGGATTTTGTCAAGGAATGCGGCGGAAGTCCCTTCATATTCCCGGCTATGGGAAGTCATGGAGGAGCCACTGCCCAGGGGCAGCGTGAAATACTGGCCAGTTACCATGTTACAGAGGACACTATGGGATGCCCTATCAAGGCTACCATGGAAGTGGTTCAGGTTGGCGAGACACCTGACGGTATGCCGGTCTATGTAGACCGATACGCATATGAGGCTGACGCCATCATACTATGCGGACGTGTAAAAGCCCATACGGCCTTCAGGGGTCCCTACGAGAGCGGCATCATGAAGATGGCTGTTATTGGTCTTGGGAAACAAAAAGGAGCTGAGACAGTCCATCGCAACGGCTTCTGCGAACTTGGGACCATGCTTCCTGTCATTGGAAGGGTCGTTTTGGAACATGCGCCTGTAATCGGAGCTCTGGCTTTGGTGGAGAATGCCTTTGACCAGACCTGTATCATCAAAGGTATGCTGAAGGAAGAGATATATGAAGAGGAGCCCAAACTGCTAATTGCCTCCAAACAGAGGCTGGGAAAGATTTATTTTGACAACATCGACGTTCTGGTGGTGGACCGGATTGGCAAAGATATCAGCGGAGATGGCATGGACCCCAACATAACAGGACGGTTTGCTGTTCCTTACATTAACGAGGGCATTAAAATCCAGCACATTGCGGTTCTGGATCTGACAGATGAGACACATGGAAACTGCAACGGACTGGGGCTTGCAGACGTAACAACCAAACGGCTGGTGGATAAAATTGATGTGGACTGTACATATCCAAATGTGGTGACATCCACAGTGCTCTGCACACCTAAAATACCGCTGTTTACCCATTCTGACAAAACATGTATACAGATTGCCCTGCGCACCTGCAATTATATTGACCGCGAACATCCGAGAGTGGTGAGAATAAAAGATACGATGAACTTAGAGGAGATTTACATATCTGAGTCCATGTTAAAGGAAGCGGAAGAATCAAACCATGTAATCGTATCCGGCCCGCCGAAAGACTGGGTTTTTAACGAAGATGGAAATCTTTGGTAATTGTTTTTATTCAGATAATGAACCGTACCGTGGATAGGTACGGTCCACATATAAAATCAACATCTATTGGAGGAGGATATTATGTCAGGTACATTACTTGTCGTTAACTTAATCGTTGCAATCGCTCTGATGATTGCGCTTATACTTATACCCAAACTAAATCCCGCTATCAGCTTAGTCATTGCCAGTATCTATATGGGCGTATCCTGCGGATTGGGTTTTGTCACATCCATTGACACGATTGCCTCTGGTTTTGGCAATATGATGGCCAGCATAGGACTGCCTATCGGCTTTGGAGTGATTCTGGGACAGCTCATGAGCGATACCGGAGCTGCTAAGGTAATTGCAAAAACCATTGTACATTCTGTTCCCAATAAATTTGTACTGTATGCCGTGGCAATAGCCGGATTCATACTGGCTATTCCCGTATTCTTCGATGTAACCTTTATCATACTGATCCCCATTGGCATTGCAGTTGCCAAAGAGGTGAACAAACCTCTGGCCTATGTAGTAGGAGCTCTCACCATCGGAGACGGCATTGCGCAGACTCTGGTGCCTCCTACCCCCAACCCTCTGGCTGCAGCGGATCTGCTGCATTTCAATCTGGGAACCATGGTAATCATGGGCCTGATTATCGGAGCTATCGCAACGGTTGTTTCCGTATTTATCTATACAAAAATACATGATACCGGCTTTTTTAAACCTGAAAAGGATATGAACCCCAACGCGGAACTGTTCAGCGAAGAAAAAGAATTGGAATCAGATAAGCAGCCCTCTTTTCTGGTATCCTTTCTTCCCATACTGATTCCTGTTGTATGTATCCTGACAGGCACAGGGGCTGACGCCATCTATGACGAGACACCTATGGTAGCCCAATTCCTCGGCAATAAGATCATTGCTATCCTGTTGGGAACACTCTGTTCCTATCTGATTGGTTACAAGTATCTGGGACGGGACAAGGTTGAGGCATCCGCAGGAGAGGCATTAAAGCAAGCCGGTATTGTTCTGCTCATAACTGGAGCCGGAGGTTCATTTGGTTCCATCATCTCAGCCACTGACATCGGAAATGCCCTGGTCACAACATTGAGCATCAATAGCGGTTCCGTAATAAAGGTATTGTTCCTGGCTTATTTTATCGGCTGCATATTCCGTATTGCCCAAGGTTCCGGTACAGTAGCCGGTATTACCGCCATGACAATCATGGCGACCATTGCTCCCAGCGTGTCCATCCACCCTGTCTATATCGCACTGGCCGCACTGGCCGCACTGGCGGGAGGAATCAGTGTGGGACATGTCAATGACAGCGGTTTCTGGGTCGTAAGTAATTTATCGGGATTTACCGTAACCGGCGGTTTGAAAACTTACACTGTAGCACAAATCATCATGTCTATCTCCATTATGATATTAACCCTTTTATTTGCACTGGTACTTCCAGGTGCAATTGGGTAATATTATGTAAGTGGGGGTGTCGCAAAATCATCAAATTAGATGATTGAGCGATACCCTCGCTCTATGCATAGAAAAATCCGGAAGGAATCCTTTTGTTTTGGGAATCCTTCCGGATTTTTGGCGTACTTTAATAATGCCTTCGTGTCTTTGGCTTTTTAAGCAGTTTCTTTGACTGGAAAAAGATAACTTCCTGTACGCTCTTTTTGGATTTTTGCATGCAGTTTATTGATGTTATAGCCCATGCAAAGCAAAAGAATCTTCAGTTTTACCTTGGTTTTCCCACGGAGCAGAAATCTTTGGAATTCATAGTCATTTTTTAGAACTCCGAATGCTCCCTCCACTTGTATCGAGCGATTCATCCGGTATAAGGTTCCCTTTTCGCTCAGAATATTTTCATAGGATTCCTGACGCTTCTCCAAGAAACTTTTGGAGATGTACAGACGTTTATTCCCTTTAGCACGGGTACATTTTTCTTTATACGGACAGCCTGTACAGTTTTCGCATTCATAAACT
>ENA-OPSX01000930-OPSX01000930.1-human-gut-metagenome-genome-assembly--contig:-NODE-930-length-13771-cov-6.787256_pt1 | contig 13771 bp, 9 predicted proteins | sample MGYA00241462_ERZ501916 | MGnify/ENA primary metagenome ERZ501916 (study PRJEB25962, sample SAMEA2042113) | human gut metagenome | biome: human gut; feature: human-associated habitat; material: faeces...
ACTGTTGTCAATTCAGATATTTCTTTACATACATTCCCGTATAGGACACCGGACAACGGGCCACTTCCTCCGGTGTTCCCTTTGCAATCACCGTTCCGCCCTTGTCCCCGCCTTCCGGACCAATGTCGATGATATAATCCGCTGTCTTGATTACATCCAGATTGTGCTCAATAACCACAACCGTGTTGCCTCCCTCCGACAGCCTGTGAAGTATATCAATCAGCTTATGGACGTCTGCGAAATGAAGTCCGGTGGTGGGCTCGTCCAGGATGTAAATGGTCTTTCCCGTGCCTCTCTTGGACAGCTCCGTGGCCAGCTTGATTCTCTGGGCCTCGCCGCCGGACAGCTCCGTGGACGGCTGTCCCAGCCGGATGTACCCCAGTCCCACGTCATACAGGGTCTGTATCTTCCTGGTGACAGAGGGTACATTTTCAAAGAACTTAAGAGCCTCCTCCACGGTCATGTTTAACACATCGTAGATGTTCTTTCCCTTGTACTTCACGTCCAGGGTCTCACGGTTATACCGCTTGCCGCCGCATACCTCGCAGGGCACATATACATCCGGCAGGAAATGCATCTCAATCTTGATAATGCCGTCTCCGCTGCACGCTTCACACCGGCCGCCCTTTACGTTAAAGCTGAACCTTCCCTTGCTGTACCCCTTTGCCTTGGCGTCCGGAGTGGAGGCGAACAGGTCCCTTATGAGGTCGAATACGCCTGTGTAGGTAGCCGGGTTGGACCTGGGAGTACGCCCGATGGGCGACTGGTCGATGTCGATAATCTTATCCAGCTGCTCCACGCCCTCGATGCTCTTGTGCCTGCCCGGTATGGTTCTGGCCCTGTTTAACTTCCTTGCCAGGGATTTATAAACGATTTCATTCACAAGGGAACTTTTGCCGGAACCGGACACGCCGGTCACACATGTCATGATTCCCAGGGGAATGTCCACATTGATGTTCTTTAAATTGTTCTCCGCCGCGCCCTTTACTGTAATCCAGCCCGTGGGCTTCCTTCTCTCGGCAGGCACCGGAATCTTCACACGCCCGCTTAAGTAAGCTCCTGTAATGGAATCCGGGTTCTTCATGATTTCCTCGGCCGTCCCCATGGCAATGACCTTTCCGCCGTGCTCTCCCGCACCGGGTCCGATGTCCACGATGCAGTCCGCTGCCCGCATGGTGTCCTCGTCATGTTCCACCACCAATACACTGTTGCCCAAATCCCGCAGATGGGTCAGCGTCTTAAGGAGCTTGTCATTATCCCGCTGATGGAGTCCGATGCTGGGCTCGTCCAGGATATAGGCCACTCCCACCAGGCCGGAGCCTATCTGGGTGGCCAGACGGATGCGCTGGGCCTCACCGCCGGACAAAGTGCCTGTGGCCCGGGACAGGGAAAGATAATCCAGACCCACGTCAATGAGAAAGCATATCCTGGCTCTGATTTCTTTCAGAATAGAAGCGCCTATGGTCTCCTGCATAGGAGTCAGCTTCAGCCCGTCCATGAATTCCTTAAACCGGACTATGGACATGTTGGTGGCTTCATATATATTCATCCCGCCCACCGTAACTGCGAGGGACTCTTTTTTAAGCCTCTGCCCCTTACAGACCGGACAGGGGGTAATCCGCATATAGGTCTCATATTCCGCCTTGGACGCTTCGGAAAAAGTCTCCTTGTAGCGGCGGTTTACATTCTCAATCAGGCCCTCAAACGCCACGTCATAGACGCCCTCGCCTCTCTGACTCTTATAGCGGACCTTCACCTCCCGGCCTCCGGTTCCGTATAACAGCACATCGTGGATTTCCTTGGGGTAATCCTGGAAGGGCGTATCCAGCCTGAAATCATAAGCTTCGGACAGCGCTTCCAGGATTGCCCTTGTAAAGCTGCCCTTGTCCGCACAGGACTGCCATCCCATGACCACAATTGCGCCCTGGTCTATAGACAGGGACTTATCCGGAATCATCAGATCCTCGTCAAATTCCATCTTATACCCCAGACCGAAACACTCCGGGCAGGCTCCAAAGGGATTGTTGAAGGAAAAGCTCCTTGGCTCCACCTCGTCAATACTGACTGCACAGTCAGGACAGGAAAAGCTCTGGCTGAAATTCACCGGCTCACCGCCGCTCACATCCACCATCATCAGTCCGCCGCTCAGGGCCATGACTGTCTCTATGGAATCTGTAAGCCTTTTTTCAATACCTTCCTTTACAATCAGACGGTCCACCACGATTTCAATGTTATGCTTGATGTTCTTCTCCAGCCGGATTTCCTCTGAGAGCTCGTAGAGATTGCCGTCAATGCGGACCCTTACATAACCGCTCTTTCTGGCCTGGTCCAGCACCTTTACATGCTCGCCCTTGCGCCCTCTGACCACAGGGGCCAGCAGCTGGATTTTGGTCCGTTCAGGCATGGACATAATCTGGTCAACCATCTGGTCAATGGTCTGTTTGTGTATCTCCTTGCCGCATTTTGGACAGTGGGGTATACCGATTCTGGCATATAAAAGCCTCATGTAGTCGTAGATTTCCGTAACCGTTCCCACAGTGGAACGGGGATTCCGGTTGGTGGACTTCTGGTCAATGGAAATGGCCGGCGACAGACCCTCTATGCTCTCCACATCCGGCTTCTCCATCTGTCCCAGGAACTGCCTGGCATAGGAAGACAGGGACTCCATATAACGCCTCTGCCCCTCAGCATAAATGGTGTCAAAAGCCAGGGATGATTTGCCTGAACCGGACAGTCCCGTAAGGACCACCAGCTCATTCCTTGGTATATCCACGGAAATATCCTTCAGATTATGCTCATTCGCCCCGCGGATTTTAATGTACTGCTTTGCCATCGAACATGCTCCTTGTCTTTTATCTTAATTGGCTTCTTGTAAAAATGTTCTTTCTGCATAGCGCTGATACACAGCGCTGACAGCCTCTAGTATAGCACATCGCCTATGCATTTGCAAACATTTGTTCGATGAATTGTTGCAAAATTACTGGAACCTCTTCCAGCAGACTCCTGGCGTGAACCCGCTCCGACATCTGGTGCGCATCCTTGCCGATGGGGCCGAATAAAAGGGAGGGGACCCTGAAATCCGCCATGGCATCCAGGTCCATCCGGTACATGGTTCCCCACAGAGGGGCATTGACCGCATAGGAGGCCATTTCCTCCCGATCCGGTCCCCCGCAGTAGCTTAAATCCGATATCCCGCAGCAGTAATTGCGCTTTCCAAGACAGAGACCGCAGGTGTCCTCCGCCGCCTTTTGCAGCAGGTTATAGAGACGGGTACCCTCTCCTGCCTGTATACCTCCTTCCTGTATACCTCCAGTCCGTCCCGCCCTATCTGTCTCCCCCAGCCTGTCGCTGTGAAAGGCCGGATAATATGGAGGCGCAAAAGATATAACCATGACAGGCGAAGTGATGCCCGAAAACGTCAGCATGGCATCCATCATTTCCAGCGTAGCCTGGGGATAATTCATGGCACCTGTTCGCACGTCCGACTCTATTTTTCCGTAAAGGTCCTGATACCATTTCCCATATCCTTTTTTCTTCCGGCATATCTCTGCCAGCTCCCCGTACTCCAGCACGCAGTGTTCCAAGTCCACCTTGGGCAGGATATTTCCCGACCTGACCAGGACTTCCTGGCTCTCCATCCGCTTCATATAGGACGCAAAGGACCGCCGGCCCATTTCCTTCAGCCGTTCCATGACCTGGCTGGTGGTCTTTGAAAATCCCAGCATACTCATATATCCGGCTGCCCGCAGGGGGACAGACACATCATATCCGTACTTGCGGTCCCGCAGATTAAACCAGGTGGGAGGAGGACAATGCTCTCCCTCAAAGGTCTCGGAAAATTCAGGCGCCAGTTCCGTGGCCATAAACATCTCCGCCAGCACGCCGATGGCATTCAGTCCGTGAAAGCATTCCACCACATGCGCCTTGGCGCCCTGTACAAGAACAGCCGGCATGGTTTTGCCCACAGACCCTATATAGACCTGCTGCTTGCCGCCCTCATTAAAGCTGGGCTCCAAATCCACAAGACAGTCATATGTAAGCCCATATTCCTGCCGCAGCCCTGTAAACAGGGAAACAGCTCCCCTCATCCCCGCAGAATATGCCTCCTCGTCCGCCACCGCCGCAAAGAGCAGGTTTCCGGTTGTCTCAGGATATTCCAGCACCTTCTGTCCAAACCAGTCCATGATGGCAAGGCCAATGGAAAGCCCGCCTTTCATGTCGTTCACTCCCCGGCCGAACAGCCACTCCCCTGACGCCAAATCATCCCTGGCCTCCTGGGGCAGCATGGACTTAAGCGCCTCCAGTTCCTCCCCGTGGATGTGCTTCCATGCCTCCATATCATATGCCAGGGCGCGGAACCGTCCATACTCGTCCGTGTCCACCACGTCGTAATGACCGGTAAGCACAACCGTCCCGGCTCCCTTCCCTCTCACAAGGCCGTACACAACGGTCCGTCCCAGACTGTCGCCTTCCAGAGCGCACTGCCCGCAGAGGGACGGGTGTTTCGCAAAATAGGGCTGGCGTTCCAGACATCCTGCGATATAGTCTGAAACCTCCTTCTCCTGTGGGGTGTTGGACACGCTGGGAATGGAAACCATCCCCCGCAGGTAATCATATATCTGTTTTTCAAACAACAAAGCAAACGCCTCTTTTCCTGAATACTGCCTTTATTTTATATATGACCCAGTATATTCCATTCATTCCGGGATATCAATACCCATTGTATAACCTGCACAAAAAACCTTGTACCAAAATGGTTGTTTTAACGAAAATAAAATTCCCTATTTTAAAAAAACAACAGGGTTGCTATCGTAGATGCAGAAAACAAGTTTGTTATTACGTAAGGGTAAGCAAGACTGTTAATAATACTTTCACAGGGGTATTATAAGCAGTTTTTTTATATCATGAAATTCCTGTATTCATTTTATTTCAGATATAGCGGAGGGAAAACCATTGAAAAACATCAGAGTCCTGAATACAACTGCGGTGGTGACACTGGACCGCAAAGACCCTCCCGGGCCGGTTAGATACTGATATTCTATCCGTCCTGCGGGAGGGTCTTTTATCTTACTTATTTATCTATTTTATTTTTTACTTATCTGGTTCGTTCTTTGCTTCTCTGTTTCCTGTACTGCATGACGATTCCTTCCCTGGTATCCGGCCTCAATTCCCTACCGTTCTTCCCTGAAATATGGAAGTCCCAGGCTCTGGGGCGGCTGGTATTCTCTCTTCTTTCTCAGGCTGGTTATAACCAGGACCACAATGGTGACCACATAGGGAAGGGCTTTGAATATCTCCTGGGCGCCCCTGTCCAGGCCAGGTATATACAGATAAAGGATGTACAGACCGCCAAACAGGATAGAACCCCAGATGGCATTGACCGGTTTCCACAGGGCGAAGATGACAAGGGCGATTGCAAGCCAGCCTCTGTCGCCGAATCCGTTGTTGGTCCAGGTACCGCCGGAGTATTCCATGACAAAGTATAATCCGCCCAGGCCGCTGATGCCTCCTCCCAGGCAGGTGGCCAGATACTTGTAGGCCGTTACATTGATGCCGGCCGCATCTGCCGTGGCCGGACTCTCGCCCACAGCCCTCAGGTTCAGTCCACGTCTGGTCTTAGCCAGGAAAAACGCCAATGCCAGGGCCAGGGCCACTGCCAGATAGGTCAGAAATCCGTAGGAGAAAAAAATCTGTCCGATGACGCCAAACTTGGACAGTCCGGGAATAGGAGTCTTATAGGCAGCGCCTGTCACTGCCACGGAAATCTGTCCCACTCCCCCTGCCAGCTTTGCCAGGGAACCGCCGAAGAAGTTGCCGAAGCCAACCCCAAAGGTGGTAAGGGCAAGACCTGTCACGTTCTGGTTGGCCCGCAGCGTGATGGTCAGTACACTGTATACCAGTCCTCCCAGGGCAGCGCACACAAAGGCGCACACAAAGGAAATCAGAAGCCCCACCAGACCGTTTGGATTGGCTGTCCCGTTTTCATACAGGAAAGCCCCGATCAGTCCGGCAATGCCGCCCATATACATCATGCCGGGAATACCCAGATTCAGGTTGCCTGATTTCTCCGTCATGATTTCTCCCAGGGCTCCGTACAGGATGCCGATACCCTGGCCGATTGCTTTCTGAATAAATATAACTAAAAAACCCATATTTCAGCCTCCTTATGACAATTTTGCCCCTGCTTCTTTCCGTTTGCTGCGGATTCCCACCTTGTAGTTGATGAAGAATTCACAGCCCAGGATGAAGAAGAGGATGATGCCTGTTATTACATCAGAGGCATTTTCATTCAGGTTAAACTGGGAGGCAATCTGCCCGGCTCCCTTTTGCATGAATACCAGGAAAAACGACACCAGGACCATGGCAAATGCATTGAACTTGCTGAGCCAGGATACGATGATGGCCGTGAATCCCCTGCCGCCCGCTGTGCTGGTGGAAATGGTATGGCTGGCGCCGCTGACTATGATGAAGCCTGCAATGCCGCAGATGGCGCCGGACAGGGCCATGGTGCGGATAATTACCTTCTTCACATTGATTCCGGCGTACCTGGCCGTATTTTCGCTCTCTCCCACTACCGCAATCTCATATCCCTGCTTGCTGTACTTCAGGTAGATGAAGATGGCCAGGGTCAGCGCCAGCACGATTACCAGGTTCCAGCCGTACTCCAGGCCGAACAGCTTTGGAAGCCATCCCCCCTTTGTGGAGGAGTTGATGGTTCCCACGGAGTTGGATCCCTTTGGATTCTCCCAGAAAATGATGCAGTATGTGATGACCTGCATGGCCACATAGTTCATCATCAGTGTAAACAGTGTCTCGTTGGTGTTCCAGTATGCCTTAAAAAATGCCGGGATGGCTGCCCAGACCATGGCTGACAGGGCGCTTCCCAAAAGCATCAGCGGAAACAGAACCAGGGGAGGCAGTGAATTGCCCAGGTAAATCATCATGGCAGCGGATGTGACGCCGCCAATCAGAACCTGTCCCTCTGCTCCGATGTTCCAGAACCGCATCTTGAATGCAGGCGTGATGCCGATTGCTATACAGAGTAGCACCAGAGTATCGCGAATGGTCATCCAGGTACGCCTTTTGGTACCCACTGCCCCGTCAAAGATTCCTTTATAAACCTCCAGGGGATTAAGCCCTGTCAGGGCATAGATGACCCCTGCACAGACCACCAGCGATAAGAGAACCGCTCCCAGCCTGATGGCCCAGGCCTTCCACATATCAATCTCATCCCTCTTGGATATATGCATCAGAGGTTCCTTGTTGGATACTGCCGTCATCTCCTTACTCACTTAATCCACCTCCTGTCCTGGTCATCATCAGCCCCACCTGTTCCTTGGTCGCTGTCCTGCCGTCCACAACACCGTTTACCTGTCCCGCGCACAGCACCAGGATACGGTCGCACAGCTCCAGAAGCACATCCAGGTCCTCGCCTACGCAGATAACGGCCGCTCCCTGTTTCTTCTGCTCATTGAGGAGATGATAGATGGTGTAGGATGAGTTGATATCCAGTCCGCGGACCGGATAGGCCACCATAAGCACCTTGGGATTGGAAGAAATCTCCCTTCCCACCAGCACCTTCTGGACATTTCCCCCTGACAGCTTGCGCACCGGAGTGGAGACGCCGGGGGTCACGATTTCCAGCTCCTCTATGATCTGCTCCGCCAGGTTTTTTGGCGTCTTTCTGTCCGTAAAGAAGGAACGTCCCCTGCGGTATCCCCTGAGCATCATATTGTCCGTCATGTCCATTGCTCCTACCAGTCCCATGCCCAGACGGTCCTCCGGCACAAAGGAAAGCTTTATCCCCAGCTTATTAATGGCTGAGGCGCTCATGCCGGACAGCTGCTTTTCGCCGCCCTCCGGCGGATAATAGGTGATGGTTCCGCCCGTCATGGGTTCCAGTCCGGCAATGGACTCCAAAAGCTCCCTCTGGCCGCTTCCCGCGATACCGGCAATCCCCAGTATCTCCCCGCTGTAAGCAGTAAAGGAGGCATGGTCCAGGGTTGTCACCCCCTCCTTGTCCACGCAGGTGACGCCTTCCACCACCAGGCGGCGCTCCGGGTTCACAGGATCCGGGCGCTCGATGTTCAGGCTTACCTTCTTGCCCACCATCATCTCGGTCAGGGATTCCTCGGTGGCGTCTGCCGTATATACCGTACCGATATACTGGCCCTTGCGCAGTACGGACACCCGGTCTGACAGCGCCAGAACCTCATGGAGCTTATGGGTGATGATAATAATGGAATGGCCTGCCTCACGCATGTTGCGCAGCACTGCAAACAGCTTGTCTGTCTCCTGGGGTGTGAGGACGGCTGTGGGCTCGTCCAGAATCAGGATATCCACCCCGCGGTACAGAAGCTTTACGATCTCCACGGTCTGCTTCTGGGATACGGACATGGTGTATATCTTCTGGTCCGGATCCAGCTCAAACCCGTATTTGGCTGTCAGCTCATTGATTTTGGCGGACACAGCCTTCATGTCCAGCACTTCCCTTCCTGACAGTCCCAGGATAATGTTCTCAGCCGCTGTCAGAACATCCACCAGCTTGAAATGCTGGTGAATCATGCCGATACCCAGAGCAAAGGAGTCCTTAGGCGAACGAATGGTAACCTCCTTTCCGTTTACGAATATCTGCCCTTCATCCGGGTAGTAGATACCGGAAATCATGTTCATAAGGGTGGTCTTTCCGCTTCCGTTCTCACCCAGGACGGACAGGATTTCCCCCCTTTTTACAGACAGGCATACCTTGTCGTTGGCAGTTACCTTGCCGAACCGTTTTGTGATATTTTTCAGTTCAATTGCGTATTCTTCGCTCACCCGGCCAACCTCCGTTCTTTGTATTTAGCCTTGTTGCATTGTCTCGTGGAAAAAAGCGGAGCCAGATATGAATGGCTCCGCTTTTACAGCCTTTAATTTCCAGCGGGAAATTATAGCATCTGCTATCTTAGTTGTCAATTGTGGTGATACCGTCAATCAGGATGTCAAAGGCAGGTGCGGAACCAAACTCTGACTCATGGAAATATCCGTCGGAGATATATTCAATGTCGCTGCCGTCCTTCTTATATGTATCCAGTGTCTCGCCGCCAACGGTCCATGTGGAGGTGTCGAATACATGAAGCTCACCGGATGCCAGCTTGGCCTCTACCTCATCCACCTTCTCCTTTGTTCCGGGTGCCACAGCCGCCTCGTTCAGCTCTGTAATCAGCACAGCGCCGTCAGAGAAGCCCTTGCACCAGTCAACCGGAATCTCGGTTCCGTCAATGACATGCTGTACAGCCTCAGTCACATATGCAGCCCAGTTATTGGAAGCAGATGTAAGAGCCTGTTTTGGAGCAGTGGCAATCATGGAAATGTTGTAGCCCACGCATGGAACGCCTGCTGCCTCACATGCGGTAGGAGCGCCGGTGGTATCTGCATGCTGGCTGATCAGAACACATCCGTCGGAAATCAGGGCGTCAGCCGCTTCCTTCTCCAGGTCAAAGCTTGCCCAGCTGTTGGTGTACTTCACTTCCATGGTGGCGTCCGGGCATACGGAACGCACGCCTAAGAAGAAGGAGGTGTATCCGCTGATAACCTCAGCATATGGATAAGCGCCCACATAACCAATCTTGCACGCATCCGCCTTCACGGTTCCGTCCTCTATCATCTGGTTCAGCTTCAGTCCGGCCACAACACCGGATACGTAACGTGACTCGTAGATGGATGTGAAATAGTTGTGCATGTTGCTCAGGCCGCTGGAAGCTGCCTGGAAGCCGGTTGCATGACAGAACTGGACATCCGGATACTCCTTTGCCGCCTCAATCACATAGGACTCATGTCCAAAGCTGTTTGCAAATATAATCTGGCATCCCTGGTCCGCAAGGTCCATGGCCGCATCCTTTGCAGTCTCATCCTCCGGGATGTTCCACTTAACGATAATCTGGTCATCGTTCAGGCCCAGTTTTTCCTTCATCTCCATGGCGCCGTTGTAATGAGCGGCTGTGTAGCCCTCGTTCTCATCGCCTATGTAGACAAAGCCAATCTTTAAATCTTCCTTGGCAATGCCGCCTGCGGCCGGTGCTTCTGAAGCCTCGGTCTCCTTGGTCTCTGCATCCTCTGCTGCCGCAGTTGTCTCAGCCTCAGCTGCTGTGGTTGCGTCTGCCGCGGTTGTCTTTGCTGTGTCAGATCCGCCGCAGGCTGCCAGTGATACTGCCATCACGCCTGCCATGGCCATGCTTGCTAACTTTTTTAATTTCATAATACTCTCCTCCATGAAGTGTAAGTTTGCAGAACCCGATTAAAATACGTCAGGTACTGGCTGCTCCATTACACCTGACGTTCCATCGTTGTCCTACCCATTAAAAAGTAACACAAATACCAGTTAAGTATATCTACTTTTTTCCCTATTGTCAATATTAACCAGGGAAATCGACCCATTTTTACACAATAAGACAGGATTGCTTTTATTTATCAGCAATCCCGCCTTTCATTCTTAAGCCATGCTTATAATTTAGTTTCTTTCAGCTGCATTTTCATAAAATACTTCGCACATAACACCTGCACCGATGCGGAACCCATCTGTAAAACACTGGGTCTTCTCAATAAAGGTTAGCTCCAGGTAATGTTCCATCAGAAGGTCGAATTCCTCCTTCATGTCCCTGTCCAGCTTGTCGGTAAACCGGTTGAAGTCGTCCATGGACTGCCTGGTCAGTGCATCGTATTCCGCGTTGCCGCGTATGGTATTTTCCGCCGGGCATAAGTCCCCCCTGTACAACTGCTGCAAAATCTTTCCCATACCTTTTTCCTGCCTTTCTTTTGTCAAATTATTTTCACAGAAAGGCGGGGGCCGTCACGCCGCATTCTCCATCCGCTCTCAACTCATTCTCTCATCAACCAATCATCTTCTCTCATCATCTATAAAGGATATACGCAGCGCAGGGCTATGGCTCCCCCACCTGTCTATATATCCAGGATAGCACAGCCCGTGGTCAAATGCAACTAAACATATCCTATTCTCCCCGGACCTGCTCTTCTCCTGCGCGGTTGAAGATTTCCATGAATTCGTCTCCTGTGATGGTCTCCTTTTCCAGCAGATAGGCGGCTATCTCATGGAGCCTGCCTTCATTTTCCCTGAGAATGGAAAGAGCCTTCCTATGCTGCTCCTTCACAATGGACACCACCTGTTCATCTATGCGCTTTGCCGTGTCCGGAGCGCAAATCAGGGATGTGTCTCCTCCCAGATACTGGTTGTTCACGGTTTCCATGGCCACCATGTCAAACTCATCGGTCATGCCGAACCGGGTCACCATGGAACGGGCAATCTTGGTAGCCTGCTCAATGTCGTTGGACGCGCCTGTGGTAATGGAATGGAAAATCAGCTCCTCCGCCGCCCGGCCGCCTGTAAAGGTGGCAATCTTATCCAGTGCCTCCTCCCGGCTCATAAGGTAGCGCTCTCCCTGTTCCACCTGCATGGTATATCCCAATGCCCCCGATGTTCTGGGGATAATGGTAATCTTCTGAACCGGGGCGCTGTGGCTCTGGCAGGCAGCCACCAGCGCATGGCCCACCTCATGATACGCCACGATTCTGCGCTCCTTCTGGGAAATAACCGCATTTTTCTTCTGGTATCCGGCAATGACCGTCTCCACGCTTTCCTCCAGGTCGGCCTGCACCACGGCGCTGCGGCCCATACGCACTGCCCGCAGGGCTGCCTCGTTGATGATATTGGCCAGCTCCGCGCCGCTGGCGCCTGCCGTGGCCCTGGCAATGGCATTGTAATCCACGTCATCCGACATCTTCACGTTTTGTCCGTGAACCTTTAAGATAGCCTCACGTCCTTTTAAGTCAGGCAGCTCCACCGGCACTCTGCGGTCAAAGCGGCCGGGACGCAGCAGGGCCTTGTCCAGGGACTCCGGACGGTTGGTGGCAGCCAGGATGACTACGCCCTTCTTTCCGTCGAAACCATCCATCTCCGTCAGCAGCTGGTTCAGGGTCTGCTCACGCTCATCGTTTCCGCTCATGCCTCCGCCGTCGCGCTTCTTGCCGATGGTGTCAATCTCATCAATAAATACAATACACGGCGCCTTATCATTGGCCTGCTTAAACAGATCCCTGACCTTGGCAGCGCCCATACCCACAAACATCTCCACAAATTCAGAACCGGATATGGAGAAGAAGGGGACGTGGGCTTCTCCTGCCACCGCCCTTGCAAGAAGCGTCTTGCCGGTTCCGGGAGGGCCCACCAGCAGCGCTCCCTTTGGAAGATTTGCTCCTATATCCGCATACTTCTGCGGATTGTGAAGGAAATCCACGATTTCCTTTAAGGCATCCTTGGCCTCCTCCTCACCTGCCACATCGGCAAAGGTGATTCCCGTCTCATTCTCTGCGTATATCTTTGCATTGGACTTTCCGAAGGTCATGGCATTGCTGCCGCCCATGCGCTTGGAAAGCATGCGCCCCATAATATTTCCAATGACCACAAACATGAGAATGGGTGCAACCCAGGACATCAGGAAGCTTAAGAGCGGAGAAGCCTTTGTCTGGATTTCTCCTGTAAAATTCTCCACATCCGCATTCTGCAGCCGCTTAACCAGGTCGTCTCCCGGAATCGGTCCTGTCTTATAGCTGACATTCCACTGCTTCTGGTCCTTTTTCGTAAACTGAATCTGTGATTCCCCGTTGCTGACGTACACATCCTTTACATTACCGGCGTCCAGTTCCTTCAGGAACTCGCTGTACGGCACTTCCACGGAATGCTCCATCATGGGAAATACAAGGGCATTTAACACCATCACTGCCAATATGACCAGGAAATAATAGTAAATGAACGGCTTTTTAGGCGTGCCGCTTTTTAAGTTTCTCTTTCCGCTGTCTTCATTCGCACCCATACCAGGTCTCCTTTTCTTAATTCATACTCATAGGCCGGGATACACGCAGCCTGATTCCAGCTGCATCCGCTTCCCGCTGTTCACCATGTAAGATAATACCATTTGCAACTTTTGTCAATGGTTGATTGTAAGTTTTTATTTACTTTTAATATTTATTGACTTTTTACACCAGATATGATAAAACGATTACAGAATAGAGCGAGGAGGTAATCGGCATGAACCGTGAACCAGCAGACAGCAGACATGTGGGGGAACATTTCATGGAATTTGCCATTGATTTTTTTAATCTGGCAAAGAACAGCTACCACCAGCAGAACCAGATACGGGCGAATTCCGCTGCTTTCCAGGTCCTGATGCAGTTAAACCAGCCGGACAGACAGGCGCCCACCATGTCGGAGATGGCCCTGCAGCTGGGCATTACCAAACAGCAGCTGACAAAGCTTATCAATGATCTGGAAGAAAAGAACCTGGTCCGCAGACAGCACAGCTCCAGGAACCGGCGCCATGTATATCTGATGATTACACCGGAAGGCGCATCCATCATGAAGCAGCTGAGGGAAGCTATGCTGGAGTGCACGGTGTCCCGACTTTCCTCGTATAATCAGGAGGAACTGGCGGAGCTGGACGACTGCCTGATACGTTTAAACACCCTGTTGGAGAAATTCGCGGCCGCGGAGGATATAGCATCCTGCGGGGATTTTCCTGAGTTGTAGGGAATGGGGGAGAGGAATGGGGAGAGGTACGCGGACGCGTGTGGTGATTCGCGTCCGTGAGAGACGGGAATGCGGGGCAAAAGATGGCCGTTTCCGCAGTGGGAGAGACTAAGGCGCAAGGGACAGGAAAACCCGGGGACCGCAAAAATTACGCCGGACTCCTGATGAGTCCGGCTCCATGTTTGCTTTGCT
>ENA-OPSX01000940-OPSX01000940.1-human-gut-metagenome-genome-assembly--contig:-NODE-940-length-13703-cov-4.227433_pt1 | contig 13703 bp, 28 predicted proteins | sample MGYA00241462_ERZ501916 | MGnify/ENA primary metagenome ERZ501916 (study PRJEB25962, sample SAMEA2042113) | human gut metagenome | biome: human gut; feature: human-associated habitat; material: faeces...
TTGGGATATTGCACTGCTCCAGGATGGCGTCAAAGCGCTCCCTGTCCTCTGCCGCGTCCACATCCTCTGCAGCCGTACCCAGAATGGGAACTCCCATCTTCATCAGGGCTTCCGTCAGCTTGATGGCTGTCTGTCCGCCGAACTGCACCACTGCGCCGTCCGGCTTCTCAATATCCACGATGCTCTCCACATCCTCCGGGGTAAGGGGTTCAAAATACAGCTTATCCGCAATATCAAAGTCCGTGCTGACGGTCTCCGGATTATTGTTGACAATAATGGTCTCGTAGCCTTCCCTGCTGAATGCCCAGGTACTGTGGACAGAACAGAAGTCAAATTCAATTCCCTGTCCAATACGGATTGGGCCGGAACCCAGAACAAGCACCTTCCTGCGCCCGGTGGTCTGCTCGGCCTCGTTAAGACCTCCGAAGCAGGAATAATAGTAAGGTGTCTCGGCCGCAAACTCAGCGGCGCAGGTGTCCACCATCTTATAAACCGCGCGGATACCGTTGTCATAGCGCAGCTTCTTTATATCCTCCTGGGAGGTTCCCGTAAGCCTTGCAATTACATTGTCGGGATACTCGATTCTCTTGGCCTCTGCCAGAAGCTCTGCCGTCAGACTCTTTTCTCCTGCGCCCACTGCCTTCAGGGCGTCCTCCATCTCCACCAGAATGGCCAGCTTGTCAATAAACCAGAAATCAATTTTAGTGATGTCGTGTATCTGCTCATAGGTGAATCCGCGGCGCAGCGCCTCTGCAATTCTCCAGATGCGCATGTCATCCACCCTGTTTAATTCTTCTTCCAGTGTTTCGTCGGAAAGGTCCGTAAAATCATAGGACAGCAGGCAGTCCACATGCTGTTCCAGAGAACGGATGGCCTTCATGAGAGCGCCTTCAAAATTGGTGCAGATACTCATGACCTCTCCTGTGGCCTTCATCTGGGTGCCCAGGGTGCGCTTTGCGCTGATGAATTTGTCAAAGGGCAGCCTTGGCATCTTTACCACGCAGTAGTCCAGCATGGGCTCAAAGCTGGCATATGTTTTCTTTGTAACCGCATTTCTGATTTCGTCCAGGGTATATCCCAGGGCGATCTTGGCAGCCACCTTGGCGATGGGGTATCCCGTTGCCTTGCTTGCCAGGGCCGATGAACGGCTTACACGGGGATTTACCTCGATAACACAGTACTCAAAGCTGTCCGGATTCAGGGCGTACTGCACGTTGCAGCCGCCGGTGATTCCCAGCTCGCTGATGATGTTGAGGGCAGAGGTACGGAGCATCTGATACTCCTTGTCCCCCAGGGTCTGGGATGGAGCCACCACAATGCTGTCTCCTGTATGGACGCCCACAGGGTCAATGTTCTCCATATTACAAACCGTGATTACATTGCCTGCGCCGTCGCGCATCACCTCGTACTCGATTTCCTTCCATCCGGCGATGCAGCGCTCCACCAGCACCTGTCCCACACGGGAAAGGCGCAGTCCGTTTTCCAGTATTTCAGCGCACTGTTCAGGATTGGCGGCAATACCGCCGCCGGAACCGCCCAGAGTGTATGCGGGACGAAGCACTACAGGATAGCCGATTTTTTCGGCAATCTCCAGACCATGCTTTACATCCTCCACAATATCAGAGGGAGCCACAGGCTCACCGATTTTCTCCATGGTCTCCTTGAACATCTCGCGGTCCTCAGCCTTCTTGATGGTCAGGGCCGTGGTGCCGATCAAGCGCACATTGTGTTCTTTAAAGAAACCTGCATCCTCCAGCTCCATGGCCAGGTTAAGACCTGCCTGTCCGCCCAGGGTGGGCAGCACGCTGTCCGGCTTCTCTTTTAATATAAGCTGCTCCACCACTTCCACGGTAAGGGGCTCAATGTAGACGCGGTCTGCAATGTCCTTGTCTGTCATGATGGTTGCCGGGTTGGAGTTGAGAAGCACAACCTCAATTCCCTCTTCCTTCAGGGAACGGCAGGCCTGGGTGCCTGCGTAATCGAATTCTGCCGCCTGTCCGATGATAATGGGGCCGGATCCAAGCACCAGTACTTTTTTGATATCAGGATTCTTTGGCATCAGTCATTCACCTCCATCATTTTAAGGAAACGGTCAAAGAGGTAACCGGAATCCAGGGGTCCGGGGCATGCTTCCGGATGGTACTGCACCGTGAAGATATTCTTGCCCACATACTTTAAACCCTCGTTGGTGCTGTCATTTACATTGACAAATGCGGGGACTGCCACTGTCGGGTCCAGATTGTCCGTATCCACCACATAGCCATGGTTCTGGGAAGAAATATATACTCTTCCTGTCTCCAAATCCTTCACAGGATGGTTTCCGCCTCTGTGTCCGTATTTTAATTTATGGGTATCCATGCCGTTGGCCAGGGCCATGAGCTGGTGTCCCAGACAGATGGCAAAGATAGGCACATCTGATTCATAAAGCTTTTTCACTTCCCGTATGATGGCTGTATTTTCCTTTGGATCCCCGGGGCCGTTGCTGAGCATGATGCCGTCAGGTTTTCCTGCCAGCACTTTTTCTGCGGGTGTGTCAGCCGGATAAACCGTTACCTCACATCCCCTCTGGTTCAGGGAACGGGCAATGTTTCTCTTGGCGCCGTAGTCCAGAAGGGCAACCTTTTTACCGTTTCCGGGAAGGACGTATGTTTCCTTAGTGGTGGTCTTAAGCACCACGCCTGTGACGGTATACTCCTTCATGCGCTTAATGGGCTCGCTAAAATCGGTATATTCCTTTGTAGTAATCATACCGTTCATGGTGCCTTTTTCTCTTAATATTTTGGTAAGGGCTCTTGTATCGATACCGCAGATACCGGGAATGTCGTGTTCTTTTAAGAAGTTTTGAATGGTATCCTCGCTTCTGAAATTGCTGGGGATTCTTGATAATTCTCTTACAATATAGCCATCCGGCCAGGGCTTTGCTGACTCCATGTCCTTATGGCAGATTCCATAATTGCCAATAAGGGGATATGTCATGACAACGGCCTGTCCTGCATAGGACGGATCGGTCAGCACTTCCAGATAACCGGTCATTGACGTGTTAAACACGATTTCACTGATGACTTCACGTTCAGAACCAATGCTGGTCCCGGTGAACACAGTTCCATCTTCCAGTATGAGGTATGCTTTCATATGGGGGTACCTGTCCTTTCTTATGTGTTTGCTTAAGGGCCATGTGACCTCAGCCCAAATTGTAAAGATTATACTGTATTTCATATGAATTTGCAATGACTTTAGGAGCTAAATTTTTTTGTGATAATCAAATATTTTTTTAGTACAAAGAGGGCAGTATACAGACCGGACGAAACAAGGGCAGGACCAAAAATATGCGCCCTGCCCTTGTCTCTGATGTCTGCTTTTTATAGGGAATGTCTGCCTCCCATCCTTCCTCCGCGGCGCCGGTCCTCTGTCCCGTGTTCTCTGTCTGCTCCCGGAAAACCTCTCCTGCCGAACCGGCTGCCACCCCCCTGTCCGCAGGCTCCTCCTTCCTCCATCCGGGGCCAGTGCTCCATCATCTTCTCCAACAGGGAGGACAGCTGCTTTTTCTCATCTTCTGTCAGCCCGTCAAACATGGCTCTGGCTTTCTTCATATGTTCTTCCCTGAAATTCCGGGCTGCCTCCATTCCTGAATCTGTCAGTTCCAGATTCATCTGGCGCCTGTCCCTTTCATTCTGCCTGCGCATGATATAACCACACGTTTCTACCTTATTGAGAATCTCGCTGAGGGAACCTGACTGCACTCCCAGCATGTCCTGAAGCTCCCGCTGTGTGATGATTCCCCTTTCCGCCAGCATGGCCAGTATTCTCTGCTGGCCTGTCTTTCCGCCCATTCCGTAGCGGAAGAAGTGGGTACAGGAACGGAACTGGTACAAAAGGATATCCTCCAGGGACATGTCTTCCCGGTTAAGATGTCCGGGACATCTTCCATGAAACCCATGGCCTTGTCCATGATGATGCTCCCGAAAGTGTTCACCCTCGCTGCGGTTTTCCTGAAAGTACCGTGTTCCTTTTCCGCATTCCAGGGCGTCTGCCTGACAATGGTTGGGACAGCATGGGCAGTAGTCCTGGGTGGTATCATTATTAGAATTACTGGTGTTGCCGGCATTACTGGTATTGCTGGCATTGCTGCTATTGCTGGCACTGCTGCTGCCATCGCCGGCATGATTGGTATTTTCCATCTTGTCCATTTCATTTCTATTCTCGTCCATATCGTTCTCTCCTTATCTCGCTGATGCCGCCAATCCATATCACAACCATCTGATTTTTTACTTCATCTGTCATCTTAGATATTATCTCAAATGCCATCCTGTTCCTATATGGTCTGACGGACTAATTAATTAGTTAGGTACCTTGTGTTTTATATCTTACTCCTGTTTTTTCTTTTTGTCAAGGTACCTTGCTAATTAATTTTAATTTTTCCTGTCCGGTCATATACACCCCCAACCCGCCCGCAAAAAAAGCCCGCCGCAATTAAAAACAAGCCCCCGGCAGCACCGGGGGCCATCATACCTTTCACTTCTTTTTCATCATGTTGCAAAATCAGATTATTACACTAATTCCGCAATCCGGGTAATTCCCACATAAATATGCGATATTTTATACCATGTGGCAAAATCCACCACTCCTGTCTGGGGCAGTCCGAAGATAGACTGGAATTCCCGCACTGCGTTCGCTGTTCCGGAACCGTATATCCCGTCGGGCGTCACCCTGGGAATGGCCGAATAAACCGTTGCTATCTCATCCAGCTGTTCCTGCATCTGGCGCACCTTATCCCCGGAGCTTCCTATGGTCAGGTCGCTGCCAGGCCAGGAGGCCGGTATCCCGGATATCTGCTCCGCTGTGTTTACATAGATGCTGTCCCCGTAAAAATGACGCAGAATCTCAATGGGACTGTAGCCCTGCTCTCCAAGGGAGCATGACCCCCACTGTGTCAACCAGATTGCATGTGCGTATGAGTAATTTCTATATTATAACATTCAATTTTTTCCTCTGCATTTAGATGTGTCTCCCCTCCAGTTCAATCCCAATCTCCTTCAACGATATAATAACATTTTTTCAAAACTTTATCAATTTCTCTTGACTTTGCGCCCTTTTGGGCGTAAAATATAATCAGAGGTAAGGAAAGGGGATTAAAACAATGACAATAGCTGAGTTAAAGGAAATGATAGATAATAACGATTGGGATATTAAATATAGTAGGTTTGGAATCCGCATTCAGGAACAGCCCTTTGAACTCGGCGCTATGGACCACAATTCAAAGGTGTGGCTTGACGAAGAAGAAACCGACGAAGAGCTGAACGGTGTATGCGCCATTGATTTAAACGCTCCAGAAGCAGCCGAATCTCTTAAGGGTGATGGATATTTTGGTTCCTACATTGCCTTAATTGCAGGCTACAACTACGAGTACGGTTTTGATGCGGGGGAAGTTATTTTAAAAGATGCAGAAGTTTTATACATTATAAAATAAGGAGGATTGCAATATGACAAACGAATATCAAACAATGATTGAGTATATTAAAGATACGACAGAAAATAAAGAAGCATTGGACGCAGTGGCACCAAGAAAAAAAGAAGCAGTAAAAAACCGCTTCTTTTTTCGCTTTTAAACTCTTTTCAATCCGCACGACTCAGCTTGGGGAGTCTGTGACTGTAACAAGGCCCCATCTGCCACTAAATGTATTATATATTAGATAGGGAAAAAAGTCAAGAAATCCCTTCGCAACTATAATTATATGTCAAGGAGAAAGTATGAGAAGATATCCAGATTGTATTAGGACAGATGGATTATGCGGGGCCTGCTCCGCATCCAGTTACAGCAGGGATTGCCATAACAATAATATCAACAAACTATTGTATCAACGTTCCCTGGCCGGCATGACTCAGCAGCAAGTAGCTGACGCCGCAGGAATGAATATCCGCCAGATACAGAAATTTGAATCTGGAGAAAGGGACCTTGGAAATATGACTCTGCGCAATGCCTTGTCATTGGCAAAGGCCCTTGGCTGCGAGGTGAGTGATTTTGTCTAAAAGGCCGCCAAAAAGTACCAAGATTTGTGTTGTATGTGGGAAAACTTTCCCTTGTTTTCCATCTGACAAAACCGTCACTTGTGGAAAGGAATGCTCCAAGATTCATCGTTCCCGCACACACATGGGGCTGTCGAACGCATGGAGCGAAGAAAGTCGGACCAAAAAAGCTGCACAAGGGAAAACAGCCAATCTCGCGTTAGGAACACCTGCCGCACAGAAAAGTCCAAAATCCGGTAAATTCCTGACAAATATCAATGCAAAGGACTGGCATTTAATTAGTCCTGATGGAAAAGAATATAAATTTCATTGTCTGAATTATTGGCTCCGGGAGAACTGCGAAAAAGTATTTGGATGTGCGCCAGATAGTAAAGAATTTAAAAATGTAAGTACTGGGCTGGCAGGAGCCAAGCGGGCAATGCTCGGAAAAAACTATAGGTGTTGCACATATAAGGGGTGGAAAGTCATACCTACAGAGCATGACATAAAAAATAGCCACACATAACAAATGGCGGGGAGCATTCCACGCCGTATATTATTGATTTATGCATTTTAGTCTGTTATACTATTTATTGAATCGGGGGAGCGGTGGCAAGCCCGCCCTCCCCTGGTTCATTCCCTTAAGCCTATTCCGTAGGCTTATTTTTTTGCTGTGGTTTGTACTGTTCCTCTCCGGTTTCGATGTATAAGATAAAATCATTTATATCCTTTTCATCCCACCCGGCATTTCTCAGCCCTAATATTAATCTTGCTGTTTCCGACATGTTCACGTTCATGTGTTCCTCCTCTCCCCGGCTTGCCCCGGCCATTCATTAAGGTTTTGTTGCTTCCTTAACTATCTCTAGTGTACACTATTTTAGTGTATATGTCAATGTTATTCATAAAAATACTTTATTTTTTCTTCATCGGTTGCTTCTACTTCTATTATGTCTGATGGCTGTTTTCTGAGCATTATACAAACTGATTCAAGAGCTGTAATTGGTAGGGGCTTTCCCGCGCGAATATTTGTTAATGCAGTTTCGCTCAAATATTTATTTTTTCTTATTATATAGGTACTGTATCCTTTTTTCTTTAGTTCTTCCAGTATATCTATTTTATATTTTATCATTTTCGCACCTCCTTACAATTGCATTATATCATAGGTTTAAATAAATGCAACAAAAATATACACTAAAAAAATGTATTTTACTATTGACTTATACACTATTTCAGTGTATACTATAAGCATAAGATAAAGGAACGGCAAACACAAATCAGGAGGTAACGATATGAAAACCACTATAACAATGAGAAGTTCAATGAGGCCATTAGTAGTATTTAAGTGTGAATTAAATTTAGAGGGAACAGAAAAGCAGATAGCCTATGCAGTATCTATTATAAACAAAAAAATTGATAATACAGATTCCATTTGTCGGAATATGATTCACTCAGGCAAGATGACAATAGAGGAATACCACGACGGGATGAATAATCTTTTAAAGCAATTCGAGTCATTAACCAGTGCTAAATACGTTATCGAAAACGTAAAATAAGACACATCCGGCCCCTGGCGGTTTCCAGGGGAGAAAGGGAGGTTATGAATACACATAGGACGGTAAACGGGATTAGATATCATGTGGTTGATGATGCGGACACACTACTTTGCAAGTTGCAGAATAAGGCCGATGGTTACTACTACGATAATAAGGTCTGCAACATAGATAAGGTTGAATCCGACATTGATGCGCTGAAAAAAGCAATTTCTGAAAATGATATCAAAACAATGGATAAAATGATATCAGAATATCATCAGTTGTTTAAAAGGTACCAGTAATCATATTCGCCCGCCCCGGAGGTTACGAGGGCAGAAAGGATGGACATGAGACTTATACCCACATTTGTAGATGGTAATTTTCATGGTTACGATACCTTGAAGGAGATTCTGCAATTACGGACTATGTGGTACGAAGTGGCCTGCAAGGCGCAGGCTGCGAAGCAAGCCGACCACATGCTATATTGTCACTATGATTTGAACGATGATGGTAGTATAAAAACTGTATGGTTATATTCCGGTATATCCATGACAGATAAAGAATTTGAAAGAATTGCGAACTTAAAACATGCTTTCATAGGCGCAATTCATAAACTTAAATAGGATGTCCGTCCTCTGGCGGTTTCCAGAGGGGGATAAAATCAATATTTTAAGGGAGGACGACTACATGACAAAAATAACATTTCAACCCGTAATGGATGGCATTAAACGTAAATTAATCATTAATGATAAAGTAGCGGGGTATAAGCATACGGAACAGTACGGCATTCATTTTTTCAGCCGGGGAAAGATTAGCTATATGTTTGATACAAATTTTGAAGCCGTAAAGATTAAAAAAATTGATTCATCAACAGATCAGTTTTTATCAATTACATACCAGGAAATTAAAAAGTTCATATGTATTGAAATTTGTTCAAATATATAGCAAGTGAATCAGATAGAATGCAAGAGCCGCAATGAAATATCATATTTACCCTCCCCTGGCCGGATAATGCCGGGGAGAAAGTGAGGACATGAAAAATGAAATTCCTTTTTAATGGAGAAACTTATGATACTGATAAACATTTATTTGTAGTTGGGAGGACTTACGACAAGGTAAGTTGGTATTCGTATCATAAAGGGGATTCTTTTTATGAATCAAATGCTACTATCAAATGTAAAAAAGGAACTATAATAAATATTTACATGGATTATAACCATGGGCAGAGTTTTGTTTCTGGATTTGATATAAACGTTCCATCATATCAATTTCGTTTAAATAGTAATAAGGTGATTTTTGCAGAATCACCGCAAAAAGCCAGAAAGAAATATGATGATATGGCAAGGGAGAAGAAATTATGACAATTGAGAGAATCATAAGAGAAATAGATGCAAGGCTTGTTTCTCTAATACAAAAGCGGGATGAACTTGAAACAAAAAGGAACGGCCTTAGATTTTTAAAACCTTATCATGATATGAGTGATAAGGAACTAGATAACCTCCCACATTCATCTGAGTTTTGGCGGAAATGGAATCGCTATAGTAATAAAATTTACATCCTTGAACATGAAATACGTCTTTTACGTGAAATGAAATATGCTTATGAGCATCATGATTGATTGGACGGCTCTCCGCCCTTCCCCATCCGCTTCCAGGCGGCGGCAGGTTCATGGCCTGCATGGGGGATTAGGTGTTGTGGTGATGGATGACAGGTTTCGGCTCCGTCTTAAGGTGAGACGGGCGTACAGGGAATATGCTAAACAGCATGTCCGGCCTCCTGTGCTAAAATAATGACGGCTGGAAGCGCTGAACCCCACAACACCTAAATACTAATGATTGGAGATTATATGAACCAGCTTATAAAGAGCATATATAATGGATTTGACGTGCCTCCCAGTGATTATATTGGCAGGTACTCTCCAGATTACAATAAATATCGTGAGAATGCATTTCATGCCGAACAGGAATTACGTATTAAAATCCCGGCAGAACTGATTGCCGAATTTGATAATTGTATGGAGTTACATTTACTTATGGTAATGGCTGCCGGACAAGATGGTTTTATACACGGTTTCCGTATGGGTGGAAAACTGATGGTTTAGACATTAACATGATTTTAAAAATTGATAGGCGGTTAATTGACCGCCTATCATATATCCAGGACGTCTCATAGTCTCTTATTTTATTATTCCAGGGTATCTCAATGCGCCATCCTGGTCCGGGGTTAATGTGACAGGCTTTCTAATCATTTTCCCGTCCTGGTCCAGAATGTACCACTTCCCATCAATGGTTATCTGTCCCTTTTTCATTTTTCCATCCGGTCCCATATAATACCAGTTACCGTTATACTGATACCATACATTTCTGACCATCATTCCGGCTCCGTCAAACCAATACCATTCCCCGTCTGGTTCCTGATGCCAGTTATTACGTACCGGTTCTCCCGTATCTCCATTGTAAAATCTACGTCCTCCGTCCTCGTCATACCATCCTGATTTTTTTTCATTATCATACTCGATATCCTTCAGTTTAAGGACCTGCTGCCATGGTGTGGCCGCTACTCTGGACTTGATGGTGCCGTAGTTGATGCCCTTAGCCTCAATACACCAGCCATCCCCGATGTATACCCCGATGTGGCCCGGCTTCCAGAGCGCCCAACCGACCATGGACTCGTCCAAATGGTCAACGCCTATCCGCTCCACGGCTGTGGCGTGTTAGTTGTGGCTGCCGCGGATGCGCCCAGTGTACCAGCTGATAAGGCCGGAACAGTCCGTGCAGCGCTGGCCTATGTACTTGGCCGCCTTGGCCTTGTAGGTGGATGTATATGTGCCTGGGTTCTCCCGGGCGAGGCGGTCAAGGATGGCCTGGGTAAGGACCTCGCCCTTGGCGCCATAAACATATGGTGTTCCTATTTTGCTTTTACAATGATTTATTAATCCCTCTGCGGTTTTCTTCATGTAGATCTCCTCCATAAAAAAAGACCCAGGGCATCGCCTGGGCCATCTATGTATCTCTTTTACTTCACTCCTGGTCCCGGATTACCGGGCTTATACTTTCCTGGGCCTTTCTTTTTATCAGGATTTTTAGGCGCCGGTGTAGTCCCCACTGCCCTTGTATCTTCCTTTTTTGTATTCGGGCCTGTCCCTACCATATTCCCCTCGTTGTTAAGCGCCGTTGGCGTCAGGTCGTCTCTCCCGGTAATAGCATCATCGTGCCTCTGCTGCTCTGTTCTTTTGTCTGCATGTCCTAACATGTTTGCCATATCTTTTCCTCTTTTCTTTTTGAGATTTTGTTTTTAGTTACTGCCGCCTTTACCCTGGCGGCTGGGAGATAGTGGACCACCTCCTTTTATGCTCTTGTTTTTGTCTCAACCTCTGGCAGGCCGGCCACGGATGTTCCCAGTGACAGAATTCCGGCCAATACGGTTGCGGATGCCACCAAGGGCCAATTGACTTCCCCCATTGCAGCCGCCGTTCCAATGGTTGCCACAAACGTCTGGGCCATGGTCTTTACGGCCCTCCTGACCGCCGCTCTGACCCACTGTGTCGTATTTACATCTGCTTTAAATACACAATTCTTAAACATGTTATACCTCACTTTCTTAATGAAAAATCCCCTGCTGGACCGCATAAAAAAAGAAGCCTACCAGGGCTGTTGCCACTATGCCAATCAGTCCGTATATGCTTCTCGTCTGCTTCTCCAGTTTGTCACATAGGTTGTCGATTTTAACATCTCTCGCCGCCTCATGAATTTCCAATTTGTCCAGGCGGTCCGCATGATTATTAATACGTTTTTCGTGCGTTTCTAATTTTTCTTTTAATAACTCTTCATTCACATTTCAATACCTACCTTTCTTTTTTGTTTTTTATATTGTATACTAAAAGGAATACCCTTTATGTAACCATGTTTTTCATCTCCTTATAGTTGGGGTTATGGGAAGTCATAGTGGATATGTTACGGACCCATCAGACCTGTATTTACGCGGTAATAATCCGGCAGGTTTCACCCAGGTTCAGTATGCATCGTTTGAATCTGGTGGTATTTTCCATCAAAGCACCTATTTACCAATGGTCTTTAAAACCTCAAAAGTTTATAACTTTACTGGTTATACAACACTGGCGATTACTTATTACATTGTCTCCGCAATCAATAGGGGGAGTCTTAGGATGACCGCCAGGGTATATAGAGACAACTATGATTATCAAGGAGAAAGTACGATAGGCATATCTGCTGGAGGAACATATACGCAAACGATAAAATTAAATCCACAATCATATGCACCTGGAATAAATCTAACCTGTCAGACATTAAACAGTGGCTCATGGGCTATGGAAAATTGGGCTGCATGGGTATGGCAAGTAAGAATATCCTAAAAATATGACCAGCAATTATTCCAACCATATTTGATATACCTGCCCCCATATACCGGTGTAAACAACATCTATAGCATCACTGTAATATATATCAGATATATTAATGGTTACGATTTGGTTTCCACTTCCCATTCCATCTTGTGATTTCATGAATGTGCTGTTTGAATGTCTGTGTATGCTTAGCATGTGCTGTCCTGTTCCTCCCGCCGTCACATTCATGTGGACTTTTAAGTATTTATATCCGGTGAAATTATAAACCTTTGTTGAGTTCATTCTAGCGCCGCCCGAAGATACGTATATTGCATTGGATTCAAACGTGATTGTACCACTATCTCGATAGAATCCAGCAACATTGCTCCCGTATTTATACAGGTGATTTGCCGATACAACGTAACCGTCATGACTTCCGATAACCCCAATTATAAGAGATATAAGGGTATGGGTTATTAAGCCGCCATGGATAACATGATTTTACTTCCGATAACCCCAAATATCGGCACATTCTTTTTTATGTTACCTGCGATAAGGTTTGGATCCCCCTTCATGATGATGGCTGATGTTACAAACGTATTCGCAGGAACTAAAACCCGGTCCGATGTTCCAGGCGTAAATGTTCCTCCCGCCTGTTCATTCATAGCTCCAGCTAATGGCTCCCCGTCCTTATCAACGATTACTTTATTCTTTCTTACGTCTGGCGCTGTAGCTGTAATTACATCCAGGTCTGCGCCTCCGCCCCCTCCAGGTATTAATATCTTTCCCATGGCTGCTCCTTTCCTGGCATGACCACTGCCAGTATATCCGCCTTTTCCGTTTCAGTTAGATTTGTATACCCGTCCAGGATGTCTGCCGGCTCCTCGCCCTGATTCTTCCGAATCTCCAGCGCCCGTATAATAATATTTTTTTTGATTCCGCTTATCATAACATCGCACCTCCTATCACGTCTGCCAATGCAATAGTCAGCTCCGCATTCTCCTGGCGGAGCTGTTCCACCTGCTGTTCCTGAGTGGGGATATATTCAACTGGTGTCACTCCATCCGATTTATAAAAAATTCCGTCGATATACTTACCCCCTATCTCACAGGGATATTGCGTACAATCCACTGCAAAAGCATCGTCACCATAGACACACCGCGCCACCCGGTTGGTTTCTTCATAATGCCCTACCACCACATTCTGTATCGTTTTATCATATATCATTGCAAAAACTTCATGCGCTATCATTTAAGTCTCTCCTTACTTTAATCGTATGAGAACAACGCCAGAGCCTCCGGGGCCACCAGCAATGGCAGTTCCATAAACGGCTCCGCCACCTCCGCCTCCGCCTCCGCCAGTGTTGGCAGCACCTGCGTTGCCCGTGCCATTATGTGCCCCGCCTGCACCTCCTCCGCCTGCACCTCCAGCGCCAGGATTGCTGCGTGAGACTCCACCTCCTCCTCCGCCTCCAGCATATAAAGTATTTCCAGCTTCTCCAAAGGCCCTTGTGGTATATCCCTGACTTCCAGTACCAGCGCCGTCTGCATATCCATTGCCGCCAGCATTTATGACTGGTCTTGATTCCAGGTCATTATATCCTCCGCTCCCTCCCCTGGATCCGCCATATCCTCCACTGGCTCCGCTGGCCCCATCTCCGCCTTTTCCACCATTTGCCGTGCATAAGACAATGCCTCCTCTTGATACCGATGTTGTCCCACCCGTGCCGCCTGGGCCGTTAATAGCTGTGTTTTGCCCGCCTCCGTTTCCGATGACGCAATTCATTATCTGGCCAGCAGCCACGCCTATGTTAAGAGCTGTGGCGG
>ENA-OPSX01000950-OPSX01000950.1-human-gut-metagenome-genome-assembly--contig:-NODE-950-length-13533-cov-7.646821_pt1 | contig 13533 bp, 20 predicted proteins | sample MGYA00241462_ERZ501916 | MGnify/ENA primary metagenome ERZ501916 (study PRJEB25962, sample SAMEA2042113) | human gut metagenome | biome: human gut; feature: human-associated habitat; material: faeces...
AGCGCAATATGTAATATACTTATATCATAAGGAACAAACAACAGCAAACACTACTAAGTAAAGGAGACAAGAACATGAAACGAGTAGAAATGAGAAGACAGTTAAAAGCAATAGCAGAAAGAGACAATGCAAACGTTATAAGAATTAGATTTACTAAAGATAACGGATTCACGATTGCTACTATGTATATGATTGATAAAGAATACGATTTAATATTTAAAAAAGTATTCTATAGCTATGAAAAATCAGATCAGCTTTATACTTCAGAAAAACGTAGTGGACTAATGGTACTCAGAAAAGACTACGCAAAATGTGAAGAATAGAGGATAGGTTATACAATGTTCTGTTTATCATCAATGAAAACTTTTGTAAGAATATAATTATTTAGCTGTCCTATCGGCTAGACGGGAAGAAAGAGGTAATAAATGGCATCTACAATATTTGTAAAAAACGAGAACGGTACAGAAATAGACTTTAATGTTGCGGTTGTACTTATGGATGACGACATAAGAGAACAAATCCATAACGAAAACCCTAACTTAACCCCTCAAGAATTTTATGACGAATATGTAACACGACATTATGAAGAGTTTGATGAGTGGTTCACAATCTAATAAAAAGATAGTCAAGAGTTGTGATACACTCTTGACTATCTTTTTTATTTATAACTCCTGTCTAATCACGCAATAGAACCGCTCACCTGCCGGTATTTCTTTTAGACATTTGATATCCCCAGTTCTATTGTCCTCGAGCGTCACCGTAAACATGGCCGTAACATCACCATATGATGAAATAGTACCCGGACAAAATGTCTGGTTGTTCGCATATGGTGGATAAACATACGCTAAGATTGTGTTAGCAGGTATAGCTGTTGTATTATAACCACTTAAAACAATATCAATACTATTTCTGCTGACTGTATATCCGATAACTTTGCATTGTGTAAAAGTAGCTATCGGCAAGCACACATTTGTTATATCAATAACATTTTTACCGCCATTAATTAAATTACCACACTTATTACACATTTTAACTAAAGTATCGTACGTAGGGTGCTGATGATCTGTACCCCATGTATAATATGTGCCTCTACCCCAATATAACGATGTTGAATCAATAATAGCACCATTATCGCAAGCTGAATTGTATATGGCATCCCACACTTTTTTATAATCAAACGCTTTTTGTGTGTAACCATCCCAAAAAATAGGTATGCAATATATTTTAGCATTTTTAAATACCGTTTTTGCATATTTTATTGTATCTTTCACGTTGTCATATAACCGGGTGTAAAAATTTGACGAGGAAAAATCACTTTCAAATCTTTCATTCTGTCCACCCTCGATAATTATTATATCTACGTCGTCGTTATTGAAAGAATCGTCCGTGCTTGCGGTCTCTAACTGCTGTTTAAAATTTGAGGTAGAATTTAATGCGTATCTAGCACCATTAACACCATAACTTTTTTGTGAGGTTAAATAACCTAATTCAACGAGTGTTTCACCAAAATTTTTAGTGTATGTTACACCCCCACTGTTTGGGTCGTGCGTTGTATAACTGTCACCAATTATTAGACCTAAAATTTCCTTGTCTTTTATGATTTCGTTGTTAATTTTTGAAACTTGAGTTTCTAATTTATTTATAGCATCATCATTTTTAATGATGTAATTATTTACAGTCTCATCATTTTTAATGATATAATTATTTAAATCATTTTTTACTTTTTCTGTTTCTTCTCGGTAGATTTCAACCTGTGCGTTGTAATTCCCCGTATTCGCCCAGTATTCAGAATTTTCGTTAGGTGCACCAATTTCTGGCGGAACAGGCTTTTTACTTGTGAAGCTATTACCCAAATAAGTGACTACTGTTAGCGGTTCGTAACTTAAGCCGTTTACCCATTCAGTACTCCCGTTTTCGCCTTCAAAAAATTTAGGTACATATCTTGCACCAACATATTGTCTTACAGCCATTTTATTTACCTCTCTTTCTTAATATGACAGAACAAGTCTTCCGTATTCTTTTCCGTCAATCTGTATATCTTTACCAGTTGTGTTAAAGTTAATATCTTCCCATGTGTTTGGAATAAAATACAAAATATATCCACTGTCTGAAATTTCAAGGAAAATCATAGTGGCGATATATTTTTTTATAATGCTTTCTGCATAACTTGTATCAAAGTTTGCAATCCATTCTTGTACAACTTTTAATTCAGCTTTTAAGCTGTCAACTTCTTCTGTTATTTCTTTTTCGTTGTCAATTATATTGTTGATATAATTTACAACTTTGCACAAAATTTCGTAGTAGCTTAACGAATCATCATACACCAATGGCAAAACTTTTTGACACCAGAATCTAAAGTGCTTAAAATTTCCATCCATTTTTTTCACCCCTTTCCTACCACAGCTGAAAGAATAAATCGTTACACTCTTCGATCACCATCATATCAATGTTTAAAAATGTATCACGAAAATCAGACAAAACCTTGCTATAACTTTCGCCACTGTTTTTTCCTCTTACACTCTCAATATATTCGTCTGTTGTGCTTATTTTTTCTGTTTCGCTGTCTGTTTTCTTTTCTGTCGTCTCACTTGTTCCGTTATTTGTGGTACTACCACTGGAATTACCGGTATCATGCGTTGCAATTGTTAAATAACTGTCATCCATGATATTTTGTATACTACCTTGTGGCGTATCAAGTGTTTTATTCCAGTTATCAGAATCAAGTGTTGTGCTCGTTGTATTTGTACTGTTACCGGAATAAGTGTTATCACTTGTAAAGTCACGATCTTTATTGTTTGACCCTTTACCCGTATGTGTAGTTGTAACATCGACATTGTACATCGGATTAAATTTAATCAATTCCGATTTGTACAATTTATTGTAGTATGGCATAATCTCGTTCATTTTTACGTTAAGCCACAATTTCCACAATGCTACAGTTTCACACCCTATTTCTCTTGTATAAAAATGTTTTATAATCTTTTTACACAAAACATTTTTATAATTTTCGTCAAAAATTGGGAAACTAAAGTCAAATATTTTCGGTAATGCCTTTTGTACAATGTCATCAATGTTTGAATACCCTTGACTTTCACTAAGTCCGGCATATTGTTCACAAATAAATCGTACTTCTGTTGTATATTTACTCGTCTTCGTCACCCCCAATTACATCGAAAGTATTCCTTAACCGTACATCAATATCAAGTCCGAACATCTCATTGATTTGCTTGCAAGCTTGTTTACGCATATACAATCTACTGTTGCCACTTGCAATAGTTCCACCCTGACTTCTTAACACCTCATCGGTAATGACACGTTCCTTTTTATTTATTGTCATGTTCGGAATACCTAAATAAGTGAGTGCCTCGTTCCAGTATTGTGTTTTAAGATTATAAATCTTGTCACACACATAAGGGGCGTCAGTTTTCAGTACTTGAAAATTTTGAGTATTTAAATCATCGTCACCAAAGATAAAAGGCTGATTTCCGTCATACTGCATATATAAGTTTTTCATAGTTAGCCGTTTCTTTTCACTAGATTTAATCAATACAGGCGTTTTCTGGGCGTTTGCGTTAACATCAATAACACGGTCAAGATTGTATAGGCGTTTTGCAAATAATTCTACGTCTCTTACACAAGATGTATGTAACATATTATTAAATATAATTACACTGTCTTTTTCTGTGAGTTTTTTATTATATCCGTTTGCCGAATAAGCAGTGCGTTGTATTGGAATACGATACACATTAAGTCTACCGGCAATCATTGTTTGTAAGCACAAATGGCCTAGAATTGAATCTTCAAAGAAAACGCACATACCATCCGAAAATAGTGTCAATTCCAGAAAACGTTCATCAACACTAATTGGTAAATTAATCCATTCATACATCGATATAGCCATTTCTTTTATCCTGTCATAATACATATTCCACGTATATGTATTTACTTTTAATGATTCATTAAATTGCGTTTTTTTCTTTCCCATTCTTATCACCCCCTATCTGACACAATAGAATTATCAAGAGTATAATTTCCAACATCAGTCGTATGCCACAACGTAATACCAGAATTAAAAGCGTTTGCAATTTGTACAAGTGCTTCGTTAGGTATTGACCCAGTAATATAAGCATCTTGTGTTTGCACATAATTAAAAGACGTTCTACTTTTTGTCTCAGGTACTTTGTATCTCAAAACCTTATACCCAAAACGTGTAAAATAATCGTCAACAACTCTTGCCATTTCTGCTCGTATACCCATTGTATAAAACGAATAGCCCATTTGATTATTCTGCACGTCAATGTAAGGACTTGTATAATTTCCTTTTGGCGTTTCTGGTTGTACAAATGATGTAGCGATCTCACCTACCCTGTCCGAAATAGGTTGTGGATTTAAACTAAATACACTTGCAATCGTAGCGGATATATTTTTGCTACTCATATTACTTGCAACAGCATCCTCAGACCACGAACATTGTGGAAAGTTACCGATATATAACGAACCACTTCTATTTCCGGCTTTTTGATAATTTTGCGGTTGTAAACAACATTCACAAGCGTTTACATAATTATCAAGCAGTAAAAAATTTACACCTGTTCCATCGTTTGTATCTTCCCATCTAAACTCTGATACGCCGCCTTGATTGTTTTCTACACGCAAAAACGTGTATGGATATGTTAACAACTTGTTATTAACAGGGGTATAAGCATCAGATTTATTCCCAATACCTAGTCTGTTAGGTCTTGTGCCTGTTTCCTCTTCTGTAATCGGATTCGAAAAATAGTTCAAAAATTCATTAGGAATTGTATACACGTTTGAGACAATTAATCCATTACTAATCAAGTTAGTAATAATTTCATTTATATTGTCTGCATCAAGGTCAGATAAATACATTGTACCACCTGTATACAAATTGCGAATAATTTTACCGTTTACTGTACCGGGTCTTACACTGCTTGTATTAGGTATTGCTACTATGATACATTTCCAATCAGTAAAAAAGTGCGTCATGGTTTTCATTACTACATTTTCGCCAAAAGAAATATCCTCTGGTATTGTATGCGCCCCAATTGTATCATCTACAACGTGCTCCCGTACAGTATAACAATTACCTAAAGCAAAATCAAATAAAAACGTCTGCATCCAGTCAACATCAATAGAAACCGCTGACACCTCGTTGTTGATGTACTCAACATTTGTAATAAATCCATAAAACCATTTGTCACCAAAACCAACGTTTTTAAAAGCGCAATAATTTGCATTGTACAAATTATCAGCAACAACCGGAAGTCTAACAACATTTTCTTTCCTTATGTAACTAAAATTAGAAAATGTGTAGGCTGTTTTTGCGTTAAAATACGCCTGTTGCTGTACCTCACTATTAAAAAGAATAGTGTGTTTGTGGGAATTATCGAACGGAACATCTGTTATTACTTTAAATATTGACTGTGGTGCAATATACATTTTATCAACTCCTTATTATTTCACGTGAAACATTAACGTTCAAATGTTTCACGTGAAACATTTTATTATGCTACTGTTATAGTACAAGTGTCACTCTTTGTATTGTCATAAACAGATGTAGCTGTAACCACCACTTCACCTGTGGCAGATTCACCTAATTTTACAAGTCCGCTATCTGATACAGTAGCATCACCGGATGTTACAGACCATGTTACTCCCTTAGGGGCAAAATCAGTCGTCTGCACTACAGCACTTAACTGTACGATTCCGTTTGCGTTAGCGTTAGCGGTTTTGGGTGATACAGTGACAGAAGTAACTGTAGGTGTACCGCTAACAAATAGAGCATTATTTGCAAAAGGAGATACGGAAAATGTTTTCCAAACATGATAAAAATAATTCCAATACAGACCTTGTCCGTTGTAATTTTCTGTAAAACTCTGAAAATTGTCAAAAATCATGAACCAATTTTCGTCCACCAAAATAGCGGGAATGGCGTTAAGTGCTGTTAAATCATCTTCACCAATTTTAATATAATTTGGGTCATCCTTAAACAACTCATTTAATCTGGCAATATCAAGATCACCGAAAGAATCAACGAGCACCTTGTGACCTATAAATTCTGCCTTGTCCATATTAAATGCAGATGCTAACACCTCAACGTCCATAGTCGCATCAAAATTAGAGTTAACGATCAAATACTGTTCATTTTTATCTGACTTTGTTGCAACTCCTGCAACGTTATACTTTGTTTTTAAAAATGTAAACGTGTTACTAATGCTCTTAATTGCCGTCACGATCTGTTTTGCATTAGAAGCCTGCACGGTTGGAATTGTCACAACATTCATTCTACCGTCAAGAATATGTCTTGCTAACAGGTATTTCATAGTCAGAAATTCATCGTAGTTAGCACCGGTATACATCGCATCCACGATTTTAGCAATCAAATCTGTGATACCATCAACACTCAAAAAAGCCTGCCTTAACTGGTCGTTGCTAACAGTGCTCTTATAAAATTTCTGATAATTCATGATATGAAAAGCCGCTCTAACGTCCGGAATCTCACGTTTAAATACTTCACTTTCAGCAACACTCTGATCGAACTGAAACGGTTTTGCGATGTTTACGAAAACTTCTTCGATAGTTTCACCGTATTCCAAAAATCCTTTTTTAAATCTTTCCCATGGGTTAGAATACATCTTGCTTGTAATAAGCACCCTTCCGATTCTGTTTACCAGTGCGCTGAGAAATTCATTCTGTAATGCCGGATAGTCCATAATAATACTACCGATTGCCCTAATGCTTTCAGCGTCCGGTGTGGCTTTTGGGACGTAATCTTTGTAATTCTGTGATGCATTGTTTCGGATAACATTTAATACATCAATGGATGTATTTGTTAATACTTTTACTTTTGGTCTCGTTGCCATGTTTTATTCCTCTCTTTCCTCAAATAATTCATCAAATGTAGACGGCTCGCTTTCGTCTTTCACATCTTCACGATTTTCATCTACAATATCCTCTTTTCCTTCAAAAAATCTACTACGATAACGTTCACGCCATTCGGCATCAAGGTCGTTGTATTTTCTCTCCCAGTCATCGCTGTTTCTATCAGTCTCAAGACTGTTATACGTGTCAGTCATGTCCTCAATAAATTTCAGCGATTCGTCATCAGTATTTTCACCAACCCGTTTATTGATAGCTTCAAAAAATTCGTCTCTGGTTAATATCATGTTTTTACACCTCCTTTAATAATTTGTTAACGATAGACTGTATTTCTTTATAATCATAACCGGCAAGGGTTAACGCTTCTTTTCTTGCTTGTCCGTTGCCCCACTTGCCAGTTAAGACTTGCCTTGCTACTGTTTCTAACTCATTTGTCTCACTCAAAAAAAGAGTTAATTCTTCGTTTCTGCGTTTAACTAGTCCGTTTAGTTTCACACCTCCTGACTTACAATATAATGGTAATGCGTTTGCTATTTGTGATATAGTCCGCTTGCCATTATTTGTAAGTTGTTTAATATTGCCAACATTAAAAGCAAAAGACACAAGAGCATCATATTGACATTGATTAAAGCTATACAACGGGTTATAAATATTTACTGCATTTTCGGCTTTTTTAATGTCGTTATGCAATAGACTTTCAGCTGTCTCTTTAGTGATTATCATACCTTTGGTTATGTTCTTGCCATAATGACCGTAACCTATTGTATAATATTTTTCACTGGATACAGCTTTATAAGCTATTAATCTTAATCCCTCGTATTTTTTTATCAATTCATACGCTTTATTACTACTCCTCAATGTCTTCACCCTCACTTATAATGTCACTTAATTTCTGTAGTGCTAGTGTGTTTTTGTTTAACGCTTCTGTAAATTCTTTTGTTTCTGTCTTGTGCATTTCAGACAACTTGTAAATGTACCAAAGCAAGATAAGACATATTGCGATAGGAAAACCGACTGTACTAATTACCGTTGTGATACCTGTAAGTGCTTCCATATTTTTTTCCACCTCCTTTATAATATTATACCATAACTACTTGAAAAATGTCAATATCTATGATATAATTTAATAAAGAATTAAAGGAGGTGACAACAATGTCATATTATGATGGTACTAAACTTTTGAGTTTAAAGGATATTAATGGCAACACACCAGAAATTTATATATGTACGTCTAATCGTTCGGCAGGAAAGACTACCTATTTTAATAGACTTTGTGTTAACCGTTTTTTGAAAAATGCTGAAAAATTTGCACTTATTTATCGCTATAACTACGAACTAGACGACATTGTTGATAAATTTTTTAAGGACATTCAAGGGCTGTTCTTTTCGAATCATAACATGACGGCAAAAAAGAGAGCAAAGGGAATTTATCAAGAATTGTTTATTGATGACATTCCTTGTGGATATGCTATTTCCTTAAATAGTGCTGATTCTCTAAAAAAATATTCACATTTATTTAGTGACGTATCACGCATGATTTTTGATGAATTTCAGTCAGAAACAAATCACTATTGTGCAGAAGAATTAAGAAAATTTCAGAGCGTTCATAAATCAATAGCAAGGGGACAGGGAAAAATGGTTATACGTGTGCCCGTATATATGTTAAGTAATCCCGTCACTATTCTAAATCCTTATTACGTGGCTTTTGGTATATCAACACGATTAAGAGAGGACACTGTATTTTTGCGAGGTGATGGATTTGTGTGTGAACAAGGTTTTAACCAAGACGCACATGACGCACAAATTGATAGTGGCTTTAACAGAGCTTTTTCGTCCGATTCGTATCAGTCATATTCCAACGAGGGTATTTATCTAAATGATAGTAAATCCTTCCTTGACAAACCCATTGGGAAAAGTCGCTATCTGTGCACCTTGAAATACAAGGGAAAAGAATATGCTGTCCGTGAATATGCAGAACAGGGAATCATTTATGCAGACGATAGAGTTGATAGCACTTTTCCTTTCCGCTTAGTTGTTACAGTTAATGACCACGATATAAACTATGTAATGTTAAAAAGAAATGATGTTTTTATATCCTCTCTACGTTATTTTTTCGAAAAGGGATGTTTTCGTTTTAAAGATTTAGAATGTAAAGACGCTATTCTTGCTGTTTTATCTTATTAATGTTTCATGCGAAACATTTTTTGGTATCTGCACTGGTTTTAATGTCTGAGTAGTGTGGACAGCACGGATGAAAGAAACCGCCACATATAACTTCTCGATTATGCGAATCGCTTTCATTATACTAGTGTTATAGATATATTAAAGAGACTGATCTTATATCAGTCTCTTTTTGTTATCTCATTTCATAGTTTGTTTCTGTTAATAGTACTCCACCTAAAATTCTTTTCGGTAATAATTTCCCTGGTACTATAAGACCCTCTTTGAAATCCTCTAAATTTCTTAATATTTTTTCATCACCCTTATATAAAAATTTTTGCTCTTCTTCGGTATATTCTTCTTTATTTTTCTGAGTTCCTGTTAAACTTTCGTTTAAAAGATTTTTACATTTTTGTGGCATACCGGCACACTTAATATTATAATATGGTTCTACCGCTTCACCGTTCTCGTGTGTTACGTGCTCAATGTATGTCTTTTGCCTTGCAAATATAGCACTATCCCAGTAGCTTTCTAATTTCCAACAATTAAAGTCAGACTCGTGTATTTTTAAACCAACGACTTCATCCGGAAATAAATCACAGTGAATAGAATCAGTATCAGCGTAAATAAAGCCACGTTCATTTTCACCGTGATAATTCATTTGTGCGTGCCGTATGGTAAAGTTGCGTGCGTAACTTGTTATTGCTGACCCTATCGGAATGTATCCCACTTTTTTGTCGTGTGCTTCTACGTTATAAAGCCCTACTACATTATCGTCTTTCAAGTATGCGTATTTAAAAGACGAATCATCAGACGATGCTAGTTTCCCATATAAGTTGTTTAAAAACAATTTTGCAAGTGTTCTTTTTGCACCTTTACTTTCCATTTTAATTTGCTTGTATTTGTCTAAGTATTCATCAAATATTCCAACTTGTGCATAAAAATAACAACCATCTATAATTTCAAAATCTACCAGTTCGTAGTGCTCTTTTATTAATTCATAGTCTGTCATAGTCAGTACAAGTTCTTGTTTAGTGTCTATTGTGTTACCATACTTATCCTTATAATATTGACAGTACATTCCTAACTTATTATCGTAATAATCGGATGTTACTAATGATTCCGTTCCTTTGTATATGTATTTTCCCCTTATTTGTATAAATGGTAGGTACCCCCTTTTTAAGTAAAAACGTGTTTTTATTCTAATAAAGTAATATTTATTAGGTTTTAGTGCTTCTTCTGGTATATAGTTTCCACACCAAAATTTAGGAACACCTATCGGATAACGATTTCCACTGCTAGAATGCATTTCAGAAGGATAAAGGGAATTAACGTCCGCTGTTAATCCATTAGAAAAAACCTTGTTTTCTTTTCCTTTTACAAGGTAGCACCACCCGCCACGATAACTTTTTCTTATCCATTTATCTATCGTATCATAAGTGTGTACATCCTTATTCAATTTGATAAGTGTTAAGTCTGGAAACCAATTTTTAAAATCCTGTGACAATATTGTTTTTTTAAACTCTGAAAGGCAACACGAACCTATTGTTAATTTTTTATGTCCACCTTCAAACATGATTTCTAGCGCTTCTTTTACAACTAAAGCATCATTCTTAATGTACTCTTTTTCCTGTTGCGTAATTTCACACCCTGAATAACGATAGCCATTATATTCCATGTCAAGTTTTTTGTGTTTTGTGTTAAAAGATTCCCCAATTTCTTTTACGCTAAATGGTAACAGTTTCAACGAATCACGTAGTTCTATTATATGATCATTTACCTTTATAGTTATAGAATACCACTGCCCCATATCCGATATTACATACTTAAAAGTATTATTTTTCATGTCTTTTATGTCGTCAAAAACCATTGATGTTTTTTCAATGTTTAAGTATTTTACCGCTTGTTCTAAGTGCAAATCTTTTAACAAAAAAGACAGCCAAAAATTACCATCAAATTTTAAATTGTGATAATAAGCGCATATATTGCAATTTAAGTCTTTAAAATAATTAAAGGTGTCTGATATACTATGAAAGATAACAACATCCTCTGTAAACAACTCAACACAAGCAGATGCCCAGACCTCAGTATTTACTTGTCCTTTATAAACTGTTGTCTCAAAGTCGCACGAAAAAAACTTAAAATTAATATTTCTCACGGTGTTCGTTCCTTAAGGTTCGTAAAATTCTTGTTCACCAGATATGCTTTCTGCTTCAATTTGTGAAAGTGGACGACCCATATTTAATAGGTTAGCAAGTTCTATAAAATGATTCTCTATTCTTTTTTCATCACCACTATCTTCATATATTTTATCCAGTAGTTCGGCAATATCATTTTCTTTTTCTAGTAAATAGTTATAATACAAGTCTAAGCTACCAATATAGTCATAATAACTAACATTGTCGTCAAATAATTTTAATAACCCTTGTTTTCTACCTTCTATTTCAATAGGTCTTGTTCCATCTTTTCTAGTTAGATTTATTATTTGATTTCTGATATGCTCTATTACATCAAAGGTTGCTATTGGTAAACCGTCCTCTGTTTCGTAAAAAGCGGACGTTTCTTTTTTCTGCTTTTGTTTTGCTAGTTTAACAAGTTCCCTATTTGCTTTTACTACACTTTTTCTATAACTAGATGATTCCTTTGTTATAATTTCACCTGTTGTAAAATCAATTAATTCTGACTTGCTTATTATTGTTTTAGGTGTAATCTTTTTTAAACGATTTATTGATGCTTTTGTAATGCGTTTTGGAATATCTGGCAATAAATTTTCTGGAACTATATAACCAGATTTTTTTTGTCGTGAAATTGCTTTCTGAATACGCTTGCGTTCTTTCATGTATTCTTGTTTACGTGTCATATAACTATATCTCCTTATACAATAACAGCGAGAGACGTATTCAATCTCTCGCTGTTTTTAATGATGTGTTAAACAATGGAACACTTAATAAAGGATTTACCCTTATAATTTTTCGATTCTACCTTAAAACAGCAAATTTCATATTCTTCTTTCTCTTCACGCATAATTTCAAAAATCTGCATGAAAGATTCTTTAAAAGATTCGGACGAAGTGGAATACATATCGCCGTTAATATCGATAACAATGAAAACTTCATAATCTTTATTGTCAGATTTTTCATTATGCACACCTAATAAAACATAATCTGTAGGCTTAATAATCAAATTTCCGTTATGCTCGTCAATTTTCTGGTCAATGGGTAAACAGATTTGAATATCTGTTACTTTTAATTTCTCCCTTGCTGTTAATTCCTTTGATGATTCTTTAATTGTTACACTGTAGTCGTTTTTCATGTTATTTTACCTCTCTTTTTTCTTATTCTTCTACGGTTTCAGTAATGGCTTCATCAATAAAATGACGTTTTTCGTCAAGTTCCTTTGCATGCAACATGAATGTTTCCTCACTCATACCATAGATTTTTTCAGACTGTTCTACACTCTGAATCTGAACGATTTTTCTTGAATCGTTGTCATAAAATTCGTGTGCCTTTGAATCAAGTTTCTTGTCAGAAGCTGTAAATGATCCGGGTATTACAAATGTGTCATTGTAAGGTTCGACCTTTTTTAAGTCAATACATAATGCTGTTACTTTAGTGCTGATAATAGTACGTGTTACTTTCTTTGCCATAATTTTTCCTCCTTGTTTATGACTTGTTTTTTGTAATATGTTATTCACCATTTAGGTGCTATAACCATTTGTAAAAGTAATAGAAATAATACGTTTAGTGTTGATTACAGGCAAATTTTCACAAATTACCTCCATTGTAACATCTAACTCGTCAGAATATAATTTTGTTTCGGATAACTGATGTATTCCGATGGTGCTCATAAATTGTTCATATAGAGTATTTAACAATGTAATCACCTCGTTTCTATTATTTAACTCTATAATGATATTATAGCAGTAGTGTATGAAATTAAAATGAACAAATTGTGAACAAATTGTGAACATTATTTAAGGTAATAAAATTTGCCGTCTTCTATGATGATTTCAAACCCTTGTGTAATTGCATCATCAAATATTAAAAGCATATCACCGACACAAAAAGAATTTATAATATTGATTAATGACTTGTTTTTTTCGCTGTACTCTTTCATTTATAACCACTCCTCTATTTTTTCTACGTCGTATCCAATTGCAAATGAAATACCTAAAATTACACCCATTACTTTAGCTGATAGAACAACTAAGATATTAATATGCATATCTTTGTAACCTTGAAATTCTCTCTTTACACTCATTAATATTTGAAACAATATCTTTAAGACATTGCTCTTTAATCCAACCATCTTCATTTCTACAAGTATAAACATATTCACTTCTCCAAAAATTAAGACTTTCGTGTGCCGATTTTAGGTGTCTTCTTGCCTTTTCCTTGTTCATTCTTTTTTCCTCTCTTTCTTTTAAGGTTTATTATCTCTTCCTTATGATACAAGTATAGCACAACTTACACC
>ENA-OPSX01000965-OPSX01000965.1-human-gut-metagenome-genome-assembly--contig:-NODE-965-length-13368-cov-2.406896_pt1 | contig 13368 bp, 13 predicted proteins | sample MGYA00241462_ERZ501916 | MGnify/ENA primary metagenome ERZ501916 (study PRJEB25962, sample SAMEA2042113) | human gut metagenome | biome: human gut; feature: human-associated habitat; material: faeces...
CGATATTACTATTATGCGAGATGGGACATATGTAGGATCCTGGGAAGTAAAGGATATTTCCGATGATGAGATCGTAAAACAGATGGTTGGACGTGAGCTGACCAATGTATATCCTCCAAAGGAAGATTACAGAACAGATGAGACGATTCTGAAGGTAGAGCACCTGTGCAGCATTCATGAACGTTCCTTCCAGGATTGTTCCTTTGAGTTAAAGAGAGGCGAGATCCTTGGATTCGGCGGTCTGGTAGGCGCACAGAGAACAGAGATGATGGAAGCAATCTTCGGCATGAGACATATTGCCAGCGGTACAGTAGAAGTCCTTGGCAAGAAGGTAAATATTAAAAAGCCGGAAGATGCCATTGCCAATTCTATTGGTATGATCACAGAGGACCGTCGTGGAACCGGTATCTTAGGCTGCCTGAGTATCAATGATAACACCGCTATTGCCTCTTATAAGAATTATACAAACAGCGGTGTGATCGATCAGAAGAAAGTAGATGCAGTTGTAAAAGACAGCATCCAGAAGCTGAACATCAAGACTCCTAGTGGAAAGACACTGATCCAGTCTCTTTCCGGTGGTAATCAGCAGAAGGTTATCATCGCCCGCTGGCTGGCAAACAACCCGGATATCCTGATCATGGATGAGCCTACAAGAGGTATTGACATTGGTACAAAGACAGAGATCCAGAAAATTGTCCTTGATCTTGCGGATCAGGGAATGGCAGTGACCTTTATTTCCTCAGAGGTAGAGGAAATGCTCCGTACCTGTTCCCGTATGGCAGTGCTCCGGGACGGAGAAAAGGTGGGAGAGCTGGAAGAACATGAGCTTTCTCAGAGCAGCATTATGAAAGCCATTGCAGGAGGTGACGATAAAGATGAATAAAAGCAGATTAAAACAGATCACAGGCGCAAGGCTTTTTCTCCCCATCGTATGCCTGATCGCCGTGCTTCTGCTCAATGTGATAAAAACACCGGACTTTTTTAATGTATCTATCAGGAACGGTGTCCTTTACGGATACATTATTGATGTTATCAACCGTGCTTCCGAGCTGGTTATCCTTGCAGTGGGCATGACTCTTGTTACAGCCGCTTCCGGCGGACAGGATATCAGCGTCGGCGCGGCTGTGGCGATCGCAGGTTCCGTGATTTTGCGAGTCCTCGTGGGACTGGGCGGAGACGGGACGCTTCGGGCTCCGATCATCGTGGCATTTCTGGCCGCGTGCCTGGTCGCCATGGTATTTGGCGCGTTCAACGGCGTGCTGGTAGCCCTCTTTAAAATCCAGCCCATGGTTGCGACTTTGATCCTCTATACTGCCGGCCGTTCCATCGCCGCGTGGATCAATAACAATGAGCTTCCTATCGTAACGGATAAGACTTTTACGTATTTCGGCGGATTTATTCCGGGAATCCCGATCCCCACACCATTTTTCCTGGCAGTGGTCTGCGTCATCATCGCCATGCTGGTGTTAAAGTTCACGAATCTGGGCTTATATACCCAGGCTGTCGGAATTAACGCCAGTTCCTCCAGGCTGAACGGTTTAAACCCTGCGTTTATCAAATGGCTGAGCTTCGTCATTCTGGGACTGTGTGTAGCGGTTGTAGCACTGATTAAAACGAGCCGTCTCTCCACCATCAACTATTCGGTCATTGCCAAGGATATCGAGATGGATGCAATCCTGGCGGTCGCCCTCGGAGGAAATGTGTTAAGCGGCGGTAAATTTAATATTATGGCGTCGATTCTGGGAGCCTATGTTATTCAGTTCCTCACGACAACCCTTTATAAGTTTAATGTCTCCTCGGATGCCCTTCCGGCCTATAAGGCCATGGTCGTCATCGTGCTGGTTGTCATCAGCGCCCCGGCTGTAAAAGAGAAGATTTCCAGCCTCGGAAAGAGTTTAAGAAAACAGAGGGAGGTCGCCTGATATGTCAAACACAAAAAAAACAGGCAGCCAGGCGCTGCCAAATAAGCCGAAAAGGCTGACTGACACGAATTTGCTGCTTCTCATTACGATCGTGGTTTTCCTTGTCATGTATATCGGAGCCATGATATTTCTGAAAAAGGGGTTTTTAAAGCCTCAGACGTTTTTTAATATTCTGAATGCGAATGCAGCACTCATCATTACCTCCTGCGGCATGAGCCTCGTTATGATCACCGGCGGAATCGATATCTCCGTGGGAGGCGTCGTCGCGCTGGTCAGCATGAGCTGCGCCGTATACCTGGATTATCACGGAGGCAGTGTCTTCGCCTCCCTGCTGATTGCACTGGGAATCGGTCTTGCATTCGGCGCGGTACAGGGCTTTCTCGTGGCCTATCTGGATATCCAGCCGTTTATCGTCTCACTGGCGGGGATGTTCTTTGCAAGAGGCATGACGACGATTGTTCATACGGCTCCGTTTAATGTGGCCAATGAAGGCTTTGTAGCTTTGAAAGATACGCGGATCAATGTACCCGGACTCGGAACGGTAAACAAGCTGGGAAAATACATTAACGCATATGTGGAGATTGGCGTGATCGTCGCCGTTCTGGTGGTGATTATCCTGTTCTGTATCCTGAAATGGACGAAGGCAGGGCGGAATTTTTACGCGGTGGGCGGCAGCAGGCAGAGCGCTCTGATGCTTGGAATCAATGTGAAGAAGACCAGATTTCTGGCGCATTTGCTCTGCGGCCTTCTGGCGGGGATCGGCGGTTACGTCTATTTCCTGCACGTAGGTTCCGGATCGGCCTCCCATGCCATGGGCATGGAGATGAATGCAATCGCGTCTTCCATCATCGGCGGAACGCTGCTGACGGGCGGCGTCGGCAATATCGCCGGTACGTTTGTAGGCGTGCTGTCACTCAGCACGATTCAAAATATCGTTTCCTCCATCGGCCTCGATCAGGCGTGGTGGACGGGAATTACCGTGGCCGCCATGCTGTGCCTGTTTTTGGTGGTGCAGAGTATGATTATGGCGCGGAAGAAGAAAAGAGTATAAGGAAGAAGCGGATGACAATCCCCCGGTCCGGGTGTTCGGACCGGGGGATTGGTGTGTGTGGAGTTCTTCTGTCAGCACGGTCTGTCACATTTCTCAATACATTTAAGCAGACACTCCATTTCCCGAATCCCATTCTGCTGCGACACGATAATCGACTGAATAATCGGCTTCAGCTCCTGGCAGATTGGAAACTGCAGGGCATTACGTGACATTTGGATGGCGCCTCTGTGATGGGGGATCATTTCACGAATAAAATTTGCATTGATATCATTTGTGTAACATGCATTTCTCATATCATCAAACATAGTCTGTGTAATCTGCTTATAGTGACAAAGGAAAAGTTCGATTTTCTGCGGCGGGTTGCAGAACATCTGACAGCGGTTTCGGATTGCCTCCATATTCTCAATACTCTTAGTCTGTTCTTCAATGATATTTAACGCAATTTCCTGCAGCGGTACCAGGGTGGTATACTGCAGGAGATTACAGGACATCTCGATTGCGGCCTTGTGGTGGGGAATCATCTGAACAATAAAATTATAGGAAATACTGTTGCTCAGTTGGGCACTGTTCATCTGCTGTATCATTTGGTCCAGTATGTTGTTAAAGCAGGTTAAGTATTTGTCTGTTACGATGCTTAGCTGTTCTTTCATCATTATTTACGCCTCCAGTTCTATATAGGGTATGCAGAGGGGGAGGCGGTTGATATAGAATCAGATGCATATTCTGATTGCAAACATATGTTCGGCATGGTATGATGGTAAAAACAGCGTAATATCCAGATGTCCTCAAGAATGGAGTATGCCGGAAGGAACACCGAATAGAAAAAGGGCAGACACGGTCACGCATCTGTCTGAAAATTATTGTATAGTGAGAAGTGAGGTGCTGCTATGCATGCGTGGGAATCCATACAAAAGACTTTAAACTATATTGAGGAACATATTGGCGAGGAAATCCAGATCGAGGAGTTGGCGGATCTTGCCGGACTGTCACTGTTTTACTATCAGAGGCTGTTCGCGCGGCTGGTGAAGAAGCCGGTGCGGGAATACGTCAAACTGCGGCGCTTGGCCCGGGCATGCGAGTCTCTGAGAAGCAAAGAAAACAGCATCCTAAACGTTGCGGTGGAATACGGCTTCGGCGGTCGTGAGACTTTCACACGGGCATTCAAGGACACCTATGGCATCACACCGGCGCAATACCGGGACAAGCCCGTAGGCCTGATGAATTATGACAAGCCTGATCTATCCCTGAATTACAGGATGGTAGACGAAGGGGTGCCTTTAATCGGCGAAGGGTTAGTGTTGGAATATATATACCCGGCGGTCGGGTACTCGGTGTCTCTTATCACGGCGATGCGCCGGATGGGTATTCGACTTATTTCATAGGGGTAGAACCGTGTGAAGAGGATTCCCGTTTTGTAAGCTGGCAGCTGCCTGCGAGAGAATATGTCATCTGTTCATTTGAGGCTGATAATCCCAAACAGCTGATGGCATCCATGGGAAAGATGATGAAATTTACCAGGAGCTGGCTGAAAAGCCATGGGTTGATTGCTGACGGCTTTTTCCCGGAGATGTATGATCATCATACGCCTGAAATAGCATATATGGAGATGTGGATTCCGTTCAGAGCGCGGAATGGCAGTGAATGAATCATGGTAAAGCTGTGAATGATTTTAATAAAGATGATGAGTTGCCGGTTTTGTGAGTTTCACGAACGATAAATTTAACAGGAGGAGTTAAACAATGAGCAGATATGAAGAGGGAATAAAATTAATAGAAGAGAGCTGCGGCAATGGAAAAGATAATGTTATTGCGCTTTCGACCGTAGTAATGGAACCAAATGCTGACGGAATGCCCAGTTCCTGTGTTCGTGATGTGGATGCTTATTATGAAGATGGAGTGTTCTATATTACGACATGGGCGAAGTCAAATAAAATGCTTCAGATCGCTCAGAACAAAGAGACCGCATTTGCTGTTTGCTTCGAGGGGATTTACGGACATGGGATTGGTGAAAATCTTGGCTGGGTGCTGGATCCGAAGAATGCGGAACTGAGAGTGAAACTTCGCCGGGCATTTGCCGACTGGTACGATCAGGCAAACGACGAAAAAGACGAGAACTGTGTTATTCTGGCGATCCGCATTACTCGTGCCAGAATCATGAGAGACCACGGCGCGGTGCGTTATAATTTGGATTTCGTGAAGAAGACAGAGGCGGAAGACGGGATAATCGGATAAGCAATATATGGATAATGCGATAGCATCAGGCGGACCTTGATTCTATTGTATTATCCATATTCCCATCAGCCTATCATTCCCAAATGACGTTTAAAAACCAACATCCTAAGTTCCAGTTTCCTATCTATAACTAATCATGGAATACAGATTTATCACAATCATCGCAGCCGCAAAGATAAGAAATATTCCGTTGACAGCCCTAACGGCCCTGGAAGAGGTTTTCTTAATAAAACAGATCAGAAAAATGATCCACGCGATATATGCAATAAAAATGATTCCGCGGTTACGAATGAACAGCGACAAAAGAAAAAGCAGATTTATAACAGTCATTGATTTCTCCGAGCTCAAAGCAGTTTTAATCTTATCGTTCATAGAGGTACCTCCCTGTATATTTGCTAATAGTATCGTGTTTTTCCTTTTTATTAAATTATTTTGTATTTTATTTCATTCTACGTTCTCAAAACAATTCTGTCAAATGCTGATATTCCGTTTCAGGGTTTTATCAAGTTTTATAGAATCAATAAAAATCTGCCGTCGCGTCAGGAACTGTTTGCAGAATATGTGATTCAGTTACTGCCTTCGGATAAGGTGTGTAAGAGATTAGAAGTCGGATCGGGCAGAACCGCCAGAGTCTCCAGGCTGCTTGCAGAGAAAGGCCATCACATGACGTGTATGGATCCAGAATTACAGATTGACAGCAGCACAGAGGACTCCGATGAGAAAAAACAGGAAGCAGGATGTATGGGAGTGGTATGGATATCTGGCCGATATCGGCCGGGAGCGCACGAAACTGAAGTTCAAGAAGCTATATCAGCTTGCAGGCGTTGCAGTGATTCAATCATTGACATAGGCGTCTGGAGGAATGGTTTGACATACCGACAGGCATATACTAGAATTAATTTATGAAGCAGCATGTACCCGATTGCGGCATAAATGTTTGCTGACAGACCGCTGCCGACAGGAGGATACCGCCATGAATCAATCACTTTGGATCTTTGTTATCGTAGTATCGGCCATTTCACTGATAGGCTCAGCACTTGTTGTAATCCATTTCTACAGACTTGTCAAGAGCCGGGAAGATCCTACAGGGATGCCACAGGAAGAAAAGAGTACCGGAAAGAAATGGGGAGTTTTTCTTCTGTGGAGTTTGTTTTACTGCGCCATCGGGGTGGTGATTATGGTTCAGTATGAGCATGGTATGGCAGACCGGGATTTGGGAGATATCCTTTTTGTCCTGGTACCTGTTGTATTTATGGTAATCGGATCAGCCATGGGGCGTAAGGCTGCTAAGAGACGCAGATTCGCCACCGCCGTGACCACTGCCATCGTGGTGGACAAAGAACCGCGGGGCAGCAGCCAGGACAGAACGTACGCCCCCGTATATGAGTTTTACGCAGAGGGGGCTAAGCACAGAATTACATCGGAATCCAGCACCAACAGCAGCTTTGGGAGCGGCTTTCTTTCCGTCTCCGTTGGAGAGGAGGTAGAGCTTCACTATATTCCCGGGCGTCCGGATAAGATTTATGTGCCAAAAGAACAGAGAGGGACCTGGTTTTTCGTATGGATCTTCCGGTTTATCGGAGTTGGCTTCCCTGTCATTGCATTGGCAGGACCATTCCTGAGGAGCTGGCTGAAGTGACAATACCGGCCGCAACTGCTTTGAAACTTCATTGGCGGCCGCTTATTCCGGCAGTTGCCCCGGCGGATGGTCAGCCCGGATGCTTTGAGGGAAGCGGAAGAGATTGCACGGATCATACCGTTTCTTGATTTCAATTAACCGCTCTTTATTCTCTCCATAGTAAGCGTCCATGTAGTGATCTGTACATAGATACGGGAAATTAATATACGAACCTGTGGTTAAGGAACGTAAATATGGAAAGCGTGCCGCCATCCATGCCTGATTCTCCGGTTCGAAGAAGCAGTCTTCCCATACCGTTTCGATTCCGATGATAAAGTCGGAATTTCTGTAGTAGAATGCGGTTTCGCAGGGATTTACAGCTCTGACTTTGCCGCCCATGGCGTAGAGTGCCACGGAAGCATAGGAGGCCCCCCGCGCTCTGGTCTTGATGAGGCTGAGGAGCGATATAATCTGGCTGTCTGAAAAGTCCGCATACGCAAAACGTCCTGCAAACCGAAACGTTTCAGAAGCCGGGTAAATCGAAGCGTCAATTTCGGTGGCTTCCCAAAAAGTAACATAGCGAAACGAAACCTGTGCACCCTGGATATCGAGAAATGGCTGAACCGCGGCCTCCGCTTCGTCCGGTGTTCCGTAGAAGAAGCCACGCAGGAATATGCCCATCCCGTCCCGTGCAGAATTAAAAATGCGGCTGTTGGGGGTGAAACGAATTTCGCCGCCTGTGGTCCATGCCTGCCATGTCTGAAAAAATCGGAGTGCGGTTAAATCGTCGATCCGGGAATATTCTATGTCCACATAGGTGACATGAGAGACTACAGGTGTAAGGCGGTAACTCAGTGATGTCACGACGCCGAAGTTCCCGCCTCCCCCGCCCCGCAGAGCCCAGAAAAGGTCGGGATGAGACTCTTCACTGGCAGTAATCAGCCTGCCGGAGGCATCGATGAGTTCTGCTTCCACAAGGCTGTCACAGGCCAGTCCATACATTCTGGAGGAATGTCCCCAGCCGCCTCCCTGAGTCAGGCCGACTGCATTTACGGTAGGGCAAGTACCGCTGGGAAATGGATAGCCGTATTGTTTCAAGAAATGGTAAAGTTCTCTGTTGGAGACACCGCCGCCGATTTTGAGCGTTCCGGTGCTGTCAAGCTGAATCCCTTTTAAAGGACTGGTATCAACCGTCATCTTACCATTACCGATGCAGTATCCTTCATAATTATGTCCGCCGGATCTCACTCGGATTTCCTGCTTCTGGCTGGCGCCATAACAAACTGCCTGTGCCGCCTCATTATCATTCCTGCAATAGACGATGGAGGAGGGACATTTTTGTATGGAACGGTTAAAGATCTGCCTCGCCGATTCGTAGGATGGACAGTACGGCAGAATAATTCTGCTGCATAGATCTGGATTCATCATAGTATCCTTTTGCCGGCTGCTGTTCGCAGTTCGGGACAACGTTTTTATAATACAGTATGCGGGGGGAGGGTTGAATTGTGAATTATTCTATTGTACAATTAGCTACAATATGAAAGCTTTTTGAAACAACACATGACAAGGAGCAGCTAATGACATTAAATGAAGTAGGCAAGATGGCCGGCGTTTCAAGAATGACGGTATCCAGATATTTTAATGGTGGATATGTCGGCGAGGAAAGCAGGGCGAAAATAGAAAAGATAGTACAGGAAACGGGATTCAGGCCGAGTGCACAGGCAAAAGCGCTGAAGACGAGGAAGACGGAGACGATCGGCGTTATGATCTCCTCTCTGGATTCTGCGCTCCTGGTAAATGTGATCAATTTGCTGCATGCCAGCATGGAAGCAGCAGGATATCAGATTTTGATCATGCGTTACCTACAGTCCAAGCAGCTCTTGATCCAGCAGATTAGAAATCTGATTGCAAAGGGCGTGGATGGTCTGATTGTTTCTTTGGTAGTGGCAGATGACGAGATTAAAAAAGAATTGGAATTATGTCCGGTTCCAGTAGTCTGCTTTGGTCCTATGGGGCTGGAAGGTATCAGTAGTGTGATTCATGATGATAACAGCGGCCTGGCGTTGATTGTGGATGAGCTGGTAAAACGTGGACACAAAGAAATCGGATGCTTGGGACCGGATTTTGATTCACAGATGTCAAGTGTTCGTATCTCTGCCATACAGTGTGAAATGAAACGAAAGGGGCTGCCTGTTCGCAAAGACTGGTTTCTTCAATGCAGGGACGATACAGCAACACATTACGAGATAGGGAGGCGCCTGGCGGCAGAGGTGATCAGCCTGCCTTCCATGCCAACTGCCATGATTGCATTATCTGACCAGATTGCAATCGGAGCACTTGCAGTATTAGCAAAAGCCGGAGTTAAGGTTCCCGTACAGTTAGCGATCACCGGATATGGTAACATCGATGTGGGAAGCTTTCTGAATCCTGCATTGACAACGGTTGATATGAACTTACAAGAAATAGTAGACAAAATAACTTTCCTTCTTTTGGAACAAATTAACAAAAATCAAAAAATTGTAGAAAAAATCCATGTAAAACCTTTACTGATTGTGCGTGAAAGTATATAATAAAAACATAAAACGTGTGAACGTTCACATATAGAACCTAACGGGAGTAAATCCTACTCCCGTTTCATTTAAAGATATATGTGAACGATCACATAAAAAGGAGGAAAACATGAAAGGTAAGAGCTTGAAAAAGAAAGCAGTACTGTTGTTGGTGAGTCTGATCATTATGATCGGTTCTGCATGGGGAGCACGGGGGATTGAGTCACAGTTTGGAAATGTCAGTGTAAAACGGATTTATTTTAATAATGATGATGGGTATCGGATGAGCGGAATCCTTTACCAGCCGGTAAATGCGACTTCGGAAAATCCGGCGCCGGCAATTGTTACATCACATGGAAACAACGGGTACACAGCGGCAATGACATCATATAATGTGGAATTGTCGAGACGCGGCTACGTAGTTCTCGCACTGGAGATGGAAGGCCATGGCAGAAGCGAATACGTGCCAGATGAACTGGGGGATGGGAGTTATGGAGGAATTGCAGCGGCCGAATATCTGATGAACCTGGATTTTGTCGACCATTCTCAATTAGGAGGGACAGGGCATTCCAAGGGGGCGAATGCAGCGGTCGGTATGGCTAAGAAGTATCCGGATAGTGTAAAGGGAATCTTATTAAACGGTTATATTAGTCCTTCCATTACAGGCGGCGGACTGGACGAGTCTCTGACCCATACCAATGTGGCACTAAATATGTCACGTTACGATGAATGTGGTCAGGACCTGCTGCATCATGTGATGGGAACAGAATGGAATTACGATTATTTGAGAAATAAAGAAGTGGCAGCCGCTTTGTTTTCAGAGACCTGGGGCGGAGCGGAGATCCTGAATTTTGTAAATGAGGGATGCGGTAACTGGGAGGATGGAACAAAACGTATTTTCTATACCATAGAAGACTGCACGCATGTGACTACCGTTAACAGCAAAAATGCAGTTAAAAATGGACTTGATTTTTTTATGAATTCCATGAAGGCGCCAGTTCCCATTGACAGCTCCAATCAAGTCTGGGGATTGAGATTTTTATTCGGTACAACGGAGATTATAGGATTTGTTATGTTGTTTTTATCCCTGGCGAATCTTCTTTTCCTGTGGAAACCTTTCGAGAGTCTGGAACAGAGGGAGACAAACGGGACTGCTGTTATGACTGGAACGCGCAGCATATGGTACAGGATTTGCTTTATAACTTTATTTACAGTGATACCGGTTCTTACGTTTGTTCCCTGCTATGTATACGGGGAAAACCGGGTGAAACAGTCTGCATTGTTTCCCTTTAATCCCAGCTCCTTTGGTTATTTAATCTGGACAGTGGCTAACGCGCTCTGTATGCTGGTAATCTTTATTATCTGGCATTTTGCCTATGGAAAGAAACACGGCGGAAATATGGAAGTCTATGGCTGGAAGGTAGGGAAAAATGCCTCTGAAACGGCAGTATACATAGGAAAAGCTGCACTATATGCGGTATGTCTGATTGTACCGGTTTTTGTGATTATGGCTGTCACGGAAAAGGTTTTTACTGTTGAAGCTGCCTCGTGGATATTTAATATCAGAACGTTTTCACTGGACAGACTGGTTTATCTGATTCAGTATTTTATTCCGTTCTTTGTTAGCTTTTTAATTGGAAGTATTGCATTTTCGGCTATTTTAAGAGATGATAGTATGGAGGAGGACGGCAGAAAACAGATGGTTAAGAACCAGATGATCGGTATCCTGCAGGCAGTCGGCGGGCTGACAATCATGTATATCATATGGAATATGGTTTATTTTGTATCGGGAAAACCATCCTTCCTTTACAGGGAGACTCCGTATGTGATGGGAAACGCAGGCTTTATGTGTATTTGCTTCTCGTTGATACCGATGTTTGGAATAAATGCGATTCTTTCCACCCATATGAGTGTGAAAACAAAACGAATCTGGACAGGTGCTTTTGTATGCGCGCTGTTTATTGTCTGGATTACATTTGCAGGGCAGAGTATGGCATTACCCAGCACTCAGAGTGCGGTAGGAGCATTAGCCGGTTAAAATTATGAAAACTGTAAAAAAGTACGGCAGGGTATGGACAGCGGCGGCAGTACTGATGCTCTATTTTACAAGTGTTGTCAATCAACTGCTAAGCTTTGTCCTGCCGCTGCAGTTTGAAAAAATGGATTTTCGTATTGCGGCCTTGGGACTGCAGTTAAGTTTTTTTTCAGCAGGGGCCCTGTTTTCCAGAGTCCTGCTGCTAAATTTGATTCGTGAAGAGAATATGAAAAAGTTTGCAGCGTTTGGTCTTGGATTGATGGCAGTGGCATGCAGCGGTTTCCTGTTGTTTACGGAAGCCATTCCCGCCATGCTGTGCAGAATTCTTCAGGGCACTGCTTTCGGTATTGCCAGTTCGGCGGTACCGTCAGTTGCAATGAGATTCATCGAAACGCCGGAAAAGTCTGTGGGACTGATAGGAATTGCTTCAATTATGGCGTCCCTTACTGGCCCGTATCTGGCGCTGGAAATCGTGAAGCGCAGTCCGGAGAACGGGTTCAGGCTGGTATGCCTTTTGGCAGTATTAGCCGCTATGGCTGGTTTTCTCCTGTGTATGTGGATACCTGCAGCAGAAAACGGGGAAAATGCAGTTGAAAAACAAAAGAAAGGTCTACCTGGAAAGACAGCTGTGTACCTTTTTTTTACGGCTTCTTTTCTGATTTTGTGTAACTGCTACATGGCATTGCTGACTGTTTTCGCAGATAGTGAAGGCAAATTGAAGGAGGTGGTTATCTTTTTGGTGGCTTCTTCGCTTTCTTCCATACTAATTAGAACATGTCTAAAAGAGGTCATGAAGACCCAGAGGAGACTGCATGGGCTTCTGTTTTTTGGAGCAGTACTTTACTGTGCAGCAATGTTGTGGGTAGGTAAGACGCCAGGACGCAGTTCATTTCTTGCCGGCGGTACCGCTGTGGGGTTCTTTTCCGGGATTATGATGTCCTGTGCTCATCTGGATATTTTAAGGCTGGATGATAAAGATTCGGCTCACGCAAACACACTCTTTTACTGTATACAGGATATTGCCAACATTTTATGTGGAGTTTTATGGGCCTTAGCCGCATCCTGGCTGGGGTACGGCATGAGCTTTGTATGGAGCGGTGTGGGGATATTAGTTATCTGTGGGGCATATATTCTTTTTAGAAAGAAAGTGGTGCTTAGAAAATAACAGGACTGTGAACTGCAACTAACAGGTCGAAGAAGAGAGTATAAATTGTCAGGACTTATTGTAAACACCTCCGTAATTGTGTAAAGATATCAGGCATTTTATTCACAATTAATTACGCAATGCAGTACCAGTTGACACACTGAGGCAGAGCAAAGAATACAAGAAGGAGGGGCTATGTGGAATTATACCAAATGTACGGCAAAGGACAGAATCGAAAAGTTGAACAGGCTGACAGATGCTTTCCATGAGGAGGCGGACTGTCTGGAATACCTGTCAGAAGTACAGAACTGTATTAACAGCACACAGACAACCATGGTATTGCTGCAGGATCTGGATGCCAATATCATGATAGAAATGGACTATGTTCCGGTTAATAACTATTCGTTTCATGTGGTTTGTATCGGAGAAAACGGCATAAAGACACAGGGAAGGCCATGTAAAAATGTAGAGCAGGCGGTGCGGCAGTTTTTAGCGAATATCAGTTGAGCGGTTAACTTATTATATATACCATCTGCCAGTTCCAGGTTCTTACATCGGAAGCTGTCAGAAAAAATGGAACTGCTCAGGATCAAAATAGAAAAAGCTGTCCGATTAAGGGCAGCCTTTTCTATTTTCTTATCTAAGAAAAACATCTGAATAATTCTCTTATATATGATATAATTATTCCAATAATTTCCATAAAACACTCCAGGTATTGGTTTTAACGCATGTTTCGAGAATAATTATTTTAAACAATGGTACGCTACTTACAAAAATCATAGTTTGAAATGTACAATATGTACAAATAATATAATATA
>ENA-OPSX01000968-OPSX01000968.1-human-gut-metagenome-genome-assembly--contig:-NODE-968-length-13333-cov-2.299141_pt1 | contig 13333 bp, 7 predicted proteins | sample MGYA00241462_ERZ501916 | MGnify/ENA primary metagenome ERZ501916 (study PRJEB25962, sample SAMEA2042113) | human gut metagenome | biome: human gut; feature: human-associated habitat; material: faeces...
GAAAGCGGTCAGAAAGTCAGCCTGGAAGATGAGATCTGTGCAGACAATATACCTGTCCATAAAAATGAAAAAAAAGTACTGCTTCTTTTTAACAAACCCAGAGGGATCGTGTGCAGCACAAAGCAGCAGTTTGATGAGACGACGGTAACAGATTATCTGGATTATCCTCTGCGTGTTTATCCTGTGGGCAGACTGGATAAAGAATCACAGGGCCTTCTCCTTCTGACAAACGAAGGAGATCTGGTCAATAAGATCATGCGCGCCGGAAACTATCATGAGAAAGAATATTTTGTGACAGTGAATAAGCCGGTGGACAGGGAATTTGTCCGAAGGATGAGCAAGGGAGTCCCTGTTCTTGATACGGTGACCAGACCATGCAGAGTGGTGCAGACAGGAGAATGCAGCTTTCGGATCATTCTGACGCAGGGACTGAACCGGCAGATCCGCAGAATGTGCCGGTATCTGGGATATGAGGTACAGAAGCTGAAAAGGATCAGGATCATGAATCTGACTCTGGACGGGATCAGAGAAGGCGAATACAGAGAGATCACAGCACAGGAGTGGGAAGAACTGAACTATTTACTGGAATCTTCCACAAGTGAAACAGTGATCAGAACAGGAGAACAGAATGGAAACAGCAGCGATCATGCGAATGAAAGAGCTGGTGCAAAAGCTGGACAGGGCAGCAAAGGCGTATTACCAGCAGGATACAGAGATCATAAGCAACAGAGAGTACGATCAGATGTACGACGAGCTTCAGGCTCTGGAGAAAGAGACAGGCACTGTTCTGGCAAACAGCCCAACCGTAAGCGTAGGGTACGAGGCAGTTGATCAGCTTCCAAAAGAAGAACACGAATCCCCCATGCTGTCTCTGGACAAGACTAAGGACAGAGAAGTTCTGAGGGAATTTATCGGGGAACACAAAACGCTTCTGTCATGGAAGCTGGACGGACTGACAATCGTTCTTACCTACGAGAATGGAGGACTTGCCAAAGCAGTTACACGTGGAAACGGTGTGACAGGAGAGGTTGTCACCAATAATGCCAGAGTATTTAAGAACGTTCCTCTTAAAATCCCGTATCAGGGAAGACTGGTGTTGCGTGGGGAAGCGATCATTACCTATTCGGACTTTGAACGGATCAATGAATCCATAGAAGACGTTGATGCGAAATACAAGAATCCGAGAAACTTATGCAGCGGTTCTGTCCGCCAGTTAAACAATGAGATCACAGCCCGCAGGAATGTGCGTTTCTACGCATTTACGCTGGTAAGCGCCGACGGGGTTGATTTCCATAATTCAAGAGCCCGGCAGTTTGAATGGCTGAAAGAACAGGGATTTGATGTAGTGGAATACAGGACAGTCACAGCTTCAACGTTGGATGAAGCCATGGAATATTTTTCAACTGCGATCACTGAGAATGATTTTCCGTCGGACGGACTGGTTGCTCTTTATGATGATATTGCATACGGAGATTCCCTTGGAAGAACAGCGAAATTTCCCAGAAATGCTTTTGCATTCAAATGGGCAGATGAGATCAGAGAAACCCATCTTCTGGAGATCGAATGGAGCCCGTCAAGAACAGGGCTGATCAATCCGGTGGCTGTTTTTGAACCGGTTGAGCTGGAGGGAACCACTGTGAGCCGCGCCAGCGTACACAATTTAAGCATTATGGAGTCCCTGGCTCTGGGCGAGGGCGACACCATCACGGTTTATAAGGCCAACATGATTATCCCGCAGATTGCAGATAACCTGACCAGAAGCGGGAAGATCCGGATTCCGGAGGAATGTCCGGTCTGCGGCGGTAAGACGGAGGTGCGTCAGGTAGGCGATGTCCGCAGCCTTTACTGCACGAATCCAGACTGCCAGGCCAAGCGCATCAAGAGCTTCGCTCTTTTTGTCAGCCGCGACGCGCTGAACATCGACGGCCTTTCGGAGGCGACTCTGGAGAAATTTATCGGCGCCGGCTTTATTAAGGAATTTGCAGATATTTTCCATCTTGACCGGCATGAGGAGACGATTACCCAGATGGAAGGCTTTGGCCGGAAGTCCTATGATAATTTAATCCGGGCGACAGAGACCGCGTCCCACACGACTCTTGCACGGATGGTTTACGGCCTTGGAATCTCCGGGATTGGCCTGGCCAATGCGAAGATGCTGTGCCGGAAGTTTAAGTTCGATTTTGACCGCATGCGTCATGCGACGGCGGAGGAGCTGATCGAGGTCGATGGAATCGGCGGAGTCTTAGCCGATGCATGGATCCGCTACTTTGGCGATGAGAAGAATCAGGAGATTGTGGACCACCTGCTCTCAGAGCTCACATTTGAGCAGGAGGAGGAATCCACGGAGGAGGCCATCTTTGAGGGCATGACCTTCGTGATTACCGGAAGCGTGGAACATTTTGCCAACCGGAAGGAACTGCAGGAGGCCATCGAAGTGCGGGGAGGTAAGGCCACAGGCTCTGTAACTTCGAAGACAACGTATCTGATCAACAATGACGTGGCGTCCAATTCTTCCAAGAATAAGAAGGCCAAGGATTTAGGCGTGCCGATCATATCCGAGGAAGAGTTTATCAAGATGCTGGGGGAGTAAAATATGCCGATTAAAGTACAAAAAGATCTGCCTGCGAAGGCGATACTGGAAAAAGAGAATATCTTCATCATGGCGGAGGACCGGGCGATGAGCCAGGACATCCGCCCTCTGGAGATTCTTATTCTAAATCTGATGCCGGTGAAGGAGGACACGGAGACGCAGCTTCTGCGGGCGCTCTCCAATACGCCTCTTCAGGTGGACTGCACGTTTCTGATGCTGGCCACCCATACGTCGAAGAATACGTCGGCCAGCCATTTGAACAAGTTTTATGTTTACTTTGACGAGATTAAGAATAAGAAGTTTGACGGTATGATTATCACCGGCGCGCCTGTGGAGAACCTGGAGTATGAGGAGGTCAATTACTGGGAAGAGCTTCAGGCGATTATGGAATGGGGCAAGAGTCACGTGACAAGCACCTTACATATCTGCTGGGGAGCCCAGGCCGGACTCTACTACCATTATGGGATACCGAAATACAAACGGGAAAAGAAGCTTTCCGGCATTTACCGCCATAAGGTTCTGGACCGCAAGGTGCCGCTGGTGCGCAGCATGGACGACTTTATCATGGCCCCGCATTCCCGCTATACAGAGGTACGCAGAAAGGACATTGAGAAGGTGTCTGATCTGGTGATTCTTGCAGTGTCGGAGGAGGCGGGCGTCTATCTGGTGATGAAGCGCGACGGAAGCCAGGTGTTTGTCCAGGGCCATCCGGAGTACGACCGCATGACTTTGAACAATGAGTATCACAGGGATTTAACAAAGGGACTCAATCCGGAACTCCCATGCAATTACTATGAGGACAACGATCCCTTCGCAGTACCGGTGCTATCCTGGAGGAACGCGGCGAACACGCTGTATGGTAACTGGCTGAATTTCTACGTCTATCAGGAAACCCCGTATATTTTGGGCGAAGATGCATAAAATACAATCACATGAAAATGACCGCAACTCACGGGAGGGGCGGTTATTTTTGTACCTTTTCAGAGCGCCCGGATACCGGATTTTAAGGTGAAAAAGGCAGCATCAATTTCGCTTGAGAGTTCCTGCTTCTCATGCTATAATTTTTACATGTATTTGGAGTATGGTAAGGTGGAAGGAACCTGCCTTACCGCATAAGAACGCAATCCAAAACGAAAAATGGGGGAAAGAAACCATGAAATACGAAAATGCCGGCCAGATGAATTTTTTCTCGGAAATGGCGGAACATCAGATTTCGGCACGTGAATTTTTCAGCAACGTTCTGCTGGATTCTCTGGATAGAAATTTCGGCTTAAAGCATGTGCTGATATCCTATTTCGATACACATGGAACATTTCTTTCATGGATCAATCGGAACGGAATCCTGCTGGACTGTGAAGAACATCCGTACAGGAAATTTGTTGCAAATGATGTCATCAGGCATGTGGTTTATCAGGACGCGGTCCGTGACCACCTGACTTACTTTAATGTGATACCAAGGCTGTATAAATCCACGGACGTTATCAGTCCTGTCGATTACGCCCACTCCGCCTACGTCCGCTTTCTGGAGGAAAATTTCCATGCGCATTACAGCGTGACGATGGCATTCGGCATTAACGCCTATATCCAGGTCGCCTTTTTTAAGAGCCTGGAGAATGGGGATTTTACAGACCAGGAGATTGAGGCGCTGAATGAAATCTACGTCTATGTGGCCAACTCCTATAAGAATTTCAAGAAATACGAGCAGGCCAAGATCGTGTCTAATATTCAGAGTGAGATCATTTCATCCGGTGAAAAGGCCTATTTTGTCACGGATGACTTTATGCATATCATGAGCTACAACAAGACGGCTCAGAGTTATTTAAAAGAGATTCTGGGCCCTTCCATCGCCGAGCAGATCAGTACGACCACACCGTGCAGCTGGCTGCCGTTCTTACTGGGCGGCGAGGAGGAGAATTTTACGGCAGACCGGGTTCAGACACGGGTAATTAAAAATTATATTTTTACAATCTATACGTACGATCAGAGCTATTCCAATGGAATCATCGACCGGTATCACTGGATTACCATCTCCAGGAAAGAGGAAGGAAAGCTGCTGGAAGGCTCCGGCACCATGCTGCCGCTGACACAGGCGGAGCAGCGGGTGGCGGAGCTGATGTACAACGGACTGACCTACAAGGCCATCGCTGATGAGCTTGTGATCAGCTATCATACGGTGAAGAAGCATGTACAGAATATCTATACCAAGTGTGGAGTAAAAAGCCGCTTTCAGTTATATAAGTGGCTGGAAAACAGAGAGCAGTAGGTTACCAGGATGCAAGCAGAGGGAAAGGTAATAAGGTCTGATGTATGGAGCGGAGGAAGGCTGGAGTTAAGAAGAACGGGACATACCGGTGGATTTTCGTAGTATTTATAGTGATCTGTATTTTAGCAAGTGCTTTTAGTTTTTTGTATTACAGGAATCTGCATAAGACCATAAGAGAAGAGAGCAAAGGATATCTTCAGGAGGTTTCCAGAAGGGTAGCCGCCAATCTTGACCGCATAACGAAAGATAATTTCGCCATGCTTAACATGATGGGAGCATCTCTGGAGGCGACGGAGCCTGAGACGATGGAGGAAGTCAGGCAGCTTTTGCAGAAGCAGCAGGGGTTTGGCGAGTTTGAAACAATCATGCTGGTGGAGGAATCCGGGAGAGCATATAATATTGCGGACAGCAAATCGGTATTTTTTTCCTTCGATGATGCCATGCTCGACAGCATGCTGGCCTATAAGTCGGCGATTGCAAAAGCCCAGATTATGGACAATAAAGAGTACTTTGTTTTTGCCGTTTCCCTGGATCATGTCGCGGTCGGCGGGGAAAAGATTATGGCGCTGGCCGCCTGTTATGACCCGGATACGCTGAATCAGGTGCTGTCGATGACCTCTTTTAACGGGCAGGCATATTCTCAGATTATCACGAAATCGGGGACGCTTGTGACAAAGGCCAGCTTCCCATTTGCCATGAAGAGTGGTTATAATATTTTTTCCACACTTCAGAATGCGCAGATGGATGAAAAAGAGAGTCTGGCAAAAGTATACAGCGACATTGAGAATAATGTCGCGGACCAGATCAGTTTTTCTTTAGACGGTGTACATAGATACATGGTTTATACGCCCATTCAGCCGGACGATTGGTATCTTCTGACCTTTGTTCCGTTTCAGGCGGTGAACGAGAAGTCGGATATGCTGCTGGTTATGACTCTGCGTATCTGCGGGCTGCTTGTAATTCTGTTTTGCGGGCTTGTGGCCATCCTGTTCTGGATCTTCCGTGCGAATAAAAGAAAGCTGGAGAGACTCGCTTACGTGGATGGGATAACCGAGGGGAATACCATACAGAGGTTTTATGAGCTGGCAGCCGAAAGGATGGAATCTGTCCCGGAACAGAAGTATGCACTGGTCTATACCAATATAGAAAATTTCAAAATTCTGAACGCGCAGATCGGACGGAAAAACTGCGATATGATCCTAAAGCAGTTTTACAAATATTTATCCTCGGTTCTGAATAAAAACGAGTGTATGGGCAGGCTGTTTGCCGATAATTTCTGTATCATGCTGCTCTGCCGGAGTGAAGAGGAGATGATAGAGAGATTCGAAGACTGGTCGGCCGGAGCCGAGGCGAATATCGGCAGACTGAATCCCGCATGGGGGATGCCCCAGATCGAATTCGGCGTCTATGTAATCGAGAACAAGGATATGCCGTTTCCGGAGATGATCGACAGGGCGAAGCTTGCACTGAAGGAGACGCTGCGGCAGGCCGGCAGCAAGCTGCGGTATGCATTTTACGATGACGCTGCCCGTTCCCGTATGTTCCGGGAGAAGCAGCTGTCGGATGTGATGGAAGATGCTCTGAAAAACAGGGAATTCCAGGTGTACTTACAGCCCAAATACCACCTTCCCGAGGAAAAGATCGGCGGGGCGGAAGCGCTGGTGCGTTGGTGCAGCAGGGCGGAGGGAATGATCTATCCGGACGAATTTATCCCATTGTTTGAAAAAAACGGATTTGTCGTTACGCTGGATCTGTGGGTGTTTGAGGAGGTCTGCCGCACCATATGTTCCTGGACAGATCGCGGAGTGAAGCCGGTGAAGATCTCTGTCAACTGTTCCCGCGTCCACTTTAAAAATGAGATGTTCTTACAGGCCTATCTGGCCATCGCAGATCAATATCAGATTGACAGGAGCCTGATTGAGCTTGAGCTTACGGAGAGCGTGGTTTTTGAAGATACAGAGCGTCTGATTAAGATCATTGAACAAATCAGGGCAGCGGGATTCGGTTGTTCGATGGATGATTTCGGAAGCGGCTACTCTTCTTTGAATCTTATTCAGTCGATTCCGGTTGATACTTTAAAGATTGATAAGGTATTTTTCAAAGATAAGACAATGGAGTTAGACCGTCTGAAGGCTGTGGTTGGCGGCATCATCCGCATGTCCCACTCTCTTTCGATGGTGACAGTCGCGGAAGGCGTGGAGTACAGGGAACAGGTGGAGATGCTGAAGCAGGAAGGCTGCGACTACATTCAGGGGTATATATTTGATAAGCCCATGAACATTGCATCGTTTGAACAGAAGGCTTTTGGTGAAGGTTTAGCGGAGGTGCGCAAAAGTGATCCGTTGGGAGAAACGAAGTAAAGTTAAGAAGGCGGGAGTGATCGGCCTTACGTGCGGCATGCTGTTTCTGACCGCATGCGGAGGAAATAAGGATAGCGGCAGTTATGACGTCATTTCTCAAAAAAAGGTGGAAGAAGGCAGGACTGTGGTAACCATTCTGGTAAAGTATGCGTTCAGTATCAACAGCTTTGAAAAAGCAGTGGAAGAGAAATTTCCGGATATTGATATTGTCCAGATTGGTAATTATACTCCGGATATGGGGATTGAAGAATACAGCCGGAGGCTGGAGCACGACGATCTGACGGATATCGTGATGACGTGGCCGCTGGATGCAGGGGAAGAATATTGGGCGGACAGACTTTTGGATTTGTCTGGTGAAGATTTTACGAGCCGATACAAGCTTTCAATGTTAAATAATATTTCCAGGGATGGAACGCTTTTTTATCTGCCGGGACCTTCTCAGGTGAGGGGAATTCTGTATAATAAGACCCTGTTTCAGGAAAACGGATGGGAGGTTCCCGGTAATTACGAGGAGTTTACAGAACTCTGTAAAACTATAGAAGCCAGCGGAATCCGGTCAATTCAATTGGGATTTGAGAATTCGGAGGTCTTAAATACGGCGTTTACCGGTTTTAATTTTGGCAGCTGCTTCAGCAAGCCGGAGGATCGGCAGTGGATCGCGAATTATAACAAGGGAACCGGCAGCTTCGGGGATCATTTTGGTCCGGCGTTAGACGTCTTTCAGCAGATGACAGAGGAAGGAATCTGGAAGCCCTCTGATTTGGAGGTGGAGTACTCCAAACGGGAGACCATGCTTTACGCCAGGGAGTGCGCCATGGTTGAGGACTCTGCGCTTCTGGCCAGAAGAGGGCATGAAATTTCCATAATGGGTGATGAGTTTGCGCTGATGCCATTTTTCAATCCAGGCAGCAACGACGACTGGGCACGGCTTTATATGGTATGTTATGTGGGAGTGAACAAACATTTGGCGGAGCCTGAAAATCGCGATAAGTATCGTCAGGTGATGAAGATTATGGATTTCATTTCCACGCCGGAGGGACAGGAGGCCATGATGGCAGACACCGGAGCGATGTTTTCCAGTCTGAACGACACGGACCTGCCGGATGTCCCTGAAATAGAATCGTTAATTCCGGTCCTGCGCGCCGGCCGTTACGCGGTGGTAGGCCAGCTGGAATATGCGCAGGAAGCGCTGGAGGAAGGCCTGGCGGGGATGCTGAGGGGGGAGAAGACGAAAGAAGACGTAATTCAGATGGTGGATGAGCAAAATAAAAAGCCTGTTCATAAGGCTGATCCGGAGATATATGGAACAGCGGCTTCTGACTTCACCCTGATTCAGACGGGAAATTTTATTACGGACGCCATGCGCGGGCAGAGCGGTGCGGAGATCGCCCTGTTCATGGATAATGGGAAAGACGGCTTATATAACGGCAAGGGACTGAGCGGCAGACTCTACAAAGGTGATGTGACGAATGTGGATTTAAAATGCATTCTTCCGGATCTGAAGAGTCCCGATACCGGAGAGATGCGTGTAATAAAAATAACCGGAGAAAACCTGATGGAGACTCTGGAAAAATCAATTGTTGTGGATAATCAGTCCGGCTGGTTCTACTATTTTTCCGGACTTTCCATGAACTATGACCCCACCGCGGAACCGGGAAAGCGAACCGGGACGATACAGACAGCAGATGGAAAAGCAATCGATAAGGAGAAGGTCTATACGGTTGCCATTATGGATACCATAGTTCCGGAAAGCTTTATCCTTGAGAGTGAGAGTACCGGTATGACGGTTTATGATGTGCTGGTGAAGACGCTGGAGGAGAAACAGACCATAGAACCGGTGGAGGATGGACGGTTTGTGGTCAGGTAGGGGCTGTATTGGAGAAAATAGGTTTTTTTGTATAAATGAGTATAGAAGTGTGAGAAGAGAATAGCTCAATCAGAGATGTTTATTTCCTGATTGAGCTGTTTTTTTGTTTTGTATGAGCCGGAAAACCACCTGGCCGATTCCGAAAGACTTCCATTTCCCTGTCGAAATAGGGAACATTCCCTATACAAAATACTACAGATGGCCACTTTTTTCAGCATGTGGGGTTTGATATAATTTTAACATACAAAATAACTCCGGGACAACGAAAGAGAGAGACAATCAAGCAGAAGTGCCGGAGAGAACGACCATTGGGAGGAGGGGGCCGATTGTCACAACAGGGAATTATTTTCAATATTCAGCGTTTCACAATCCATGACGGACCGGGGATGCGGACGGAACTGTTTCTAAAAGGGTGTCCGCTGCGATGCAGATGGTGCAGCAATCCCGAGAGCTGGACGGCGCATATCCAGCCGGGCATCTATAAAAGCAAATGCATTTCCCGCAAGAACTGCGGTTCATGCGAGGAAGCCTGTCCGGCAGAAGGCACGCTTAAATTTACGCGCGGGAAGCTGACTTTAATCGACCGGAGTACATGCACCAACTGCCTGGCCTGCTATCAGGCGTGTCCGTCGGACGCGATCAAGCAGTGGGGGCAGTCGATGTCCGTGGAAGACTGTATGAAGGAGATCCGAAAGGACCGGGGCTATTACGAACGTTCCGGCGGAGGCGTTACCGTATCCGGAGGGGAACCGCTCATCCAGAGCGATTTTGTGGCGGAACTGTTTCAGGCGTGCAAGGACGAAGGAATCCATACCTGCTGTGAATCCACATTCTGCGCTGACTGGAAGGAAGTCGAGAAGGTTCTGCCGTATACGGACCTCATTATCTCCGATATCAAGCACATGGACAGCAGGATTCATAAAGAATACACGGGAGCAGGCAACGAAAGAATCCTGGATAATTTAAAGAGACTGGCCGGCGGGGACCGGGAACTGATCCTTCGGATTCCGGTGATCCCAAATGTCAACGATGATATGGCCAACATAGAGGCCACAGCCGATTTTATCATAAACGAGCTGGGCGGCCGCGTCAGAACGCTGCAGCTTTTAAGCTTCATGCGTCTTGGGGAAGAGAAATATGCCTCCCTGGGAATGCCCTATCAGATGGAGGACGTGAAGATCAACAGAAAGGTCTTTCAGAAGCATGTGGGCGAGCTTGCAGAGTATTTTAACAGCCGGGGAATTCACTGCCTGGTGGGAACAAAGGAAAAACAGTAAACCAATTTATATCATATTTTCAGGAGGAATTACAATGAACGAGAATCACACAAACGCGTGTGGAACAGAACCTTTCGATCATGTCTACAGTCTGGGTTACCAGGTTCACCATGAAGACTGGTCCCCATTTCCAAGGGTAAACATGCTCAGACAGACCTTTTTAGACAGACCTTACGAGGTCGATGTGGAGCGGCTGAGGCTGGTGACGGAAAGCTATAAAGAGCATGAAGTCTGTCCATGCAAGCTTCAGTGTGCCTACGCTTTTGAGAACATTTTGCTGAATACAAAGCTGTATATTGACGACGGAGATCTGATTCTGGGTGAGATTGCCGCGCCGCCCAAGGCGTCGCCGATCTATCCGGAGTTTTCCGTGAACTGGATCATCGAAGAGATCCTTCACTCCCCGTTTGAGGAGCGCGAACACGACCAGTTCTACATAAGAAATGACGATGAGAGAAAAGAAATTATCGAGCTGTGCAAATACTGGCAGGGCAGAACCGTGGATGATTTAATCAATGTGCGGCTGGAGGAAGAGCAGATTAAGGGTTCCGAAGCAGGAAAGAAGATTTTCCAGACGAACCTGTACCATTTCGCAGGCGCCGGACATCTGGCCATCGATTACGCGAAGCTGATGAAGGTCGGTTACAACGGCCTGATCGAAAATGCCAAAGCGGGTCTGGAGAAGCTGGATAAGAGAGATCCGGAATACGGCGACAAGCGGGATACCTACCAGGCTATGATTATCATGCATGAGGCTGCGAAAAAATACATCATGCGCTATGCGAAGCTGGCTGATGAGTATGCCGCCAAAGAGCAGGATCCGGTGAGGAAGAAAGAGCTGGAAGCCATGGCGGATAACTGCCGTCAGATCGCAGGCGGTGTGCCGAAGACATTCTGGCAGGCAATGCAGTTATTTAATATTGCCACAACACTCATTCAGGTTGAGAGCAACGGCCACTCCATTTCCTACGGCCGTATGGATCAGTGGCTGTATCCGTACTATGAGGCGGACATGAAAAACGGCACCATTACAAAGGAATTTGTCCTGGAACTGATCGAGGTCGAATACGTAAAGATGAACAATCCGACCAAATTAAAGGATAAGGGAAGTATGGCTGTGCGCAACGGCCGCGGTTTCGGAGGCGAGAGCCTGACCATAGGCGGCGTGGACAGAGACGGGAATGACGCCACCAATGACTTGACGATGCTGATGCTGGAAGGCTCCGCCCATACCCGCATGATGAATCCGTGGGTCTGCGTGCGTATGCATGAAAATACCCCCTATGAATTAAAGGTCAAGACCGTGGAATGTATCCGCGCAGGCTACGGCCATCCGAAGCTTTTTAACGATGCCCCGGCGATTAAAGGCATGATGAGAAAAGGCATGACCCTGGAAGAAGCGAGAGATTACTGTGTCGTAGGCTGTGTGGAGATCGATCTTCCCGGCAGGGAGTACGGCTGGCACGACGCCGCCTACGTCAACACGGCGAAGATGATGGAAATGGTGTTAAACGGCGGACGCTGTCTGGACTGCGGACCTCACTGTGCAAGATGGGAGAAATGCGGCGCTCTCGGCGGCCATCTGGGACCGGATACCGGAAGCCTGGATACCTACCAGAGCTTTGAAGAGGTTCTCGAAAGTGTAGATAAACAGTTTGCTTACTGGACCGATCAGATGTGCAGCAGCTTGAATATCATTGACAACGCCCACCGCGCCTTAAAGCCGGTCCCTTACGTATCCGCGTTTTATGAGGACTGCATGGAATCGGGCAGGGACTTGACAGAAGGCGGAGCCAAGTATAACGGCACCGGTCCGCAGGCCAGCGGCATGGCAACCTGCGCGGACAGCCTGGCTGCGATCAGGCAGCTCGTGTTTGATGAGAAGCGCTGTACCGGTTCTGAACTGCTTGCAGCGGTGAAGGACAACTGGAAAGGTCATGAAAAGCTTTACGCCCTTGTAAACAGCTCCAAGGTTCACCACTACGGCAACGACGACGACTATGCGGATGAACTGTTCCGCTACATGTTCGAATGCTACTGCAGACATATCAGAGGAAGAAAGAATCCGAGAGGCGGCGAGTTCAGCCCGGGAGTCTACTCGGTCAATGCCAACGTGGCCATGGGCTTGAATACCAACGCATCCGTGGACGGCCGTAAGGCGGGAGAGGCGATCTCCGACAACATGGGACCGGTTCATACCGACGGCGGCTCCCACGATATCTGCGGCCCCACAGCGCTTGTTAATTCCCTGACAAAGGTGGACCACTCCCTGGCGTCCAACGGCACACTGATGAACTTAAGATTCCCGGAGGAATCCGTGGCCGGCGTCGAGGGAAGAGACACTCTAATCGGATTTATCGATGAGTATATGGCAAAGCAGGCGATGCATGTTCAGTTCAATATCATGAGCTCCGCGACAATGCGGGCGGCGCAGAAGAAGCCGGAGGACTACAAAGACATGCTTGTGCGTGTAGCCGGATACAGCGCGTATTTTGTCGAACTGGGCAAGCCGCTGCAGAAGGATTTGATTCAGCGTACAGAGCTTCATTTCTAAAATACACGGAATATATAGGGGGATATTATGACTTTTGAGTTTGATTTTATACTGGTTGGTCTGATGCAGATTTTTGGATTCTTTGTACAGGGATGTACGGGATTTGGCTGTACCGTTATCGCTGCGGCGGTTACGAACGGTCTTCTGGGAACCGCGGAGGGGGTACCGTACGGAACGCTCCTCACAATTCCATTCTTATACTATCTGGGCGTGAAGGCATGGCGTGAGGTCTCCTGGAAAGATTTAGTGAAAATCGTTGCACTGTGCGCGCCGGGAATCCTGATCGGCAATTATCTGTTTTACAAGATCAGCCCGACGACCGCGAAGATCTGTATCGGCGCCATGGTTACCATCATCGCCTTGATGAACATTTATAAGCACATTATCAGACCGCTGGTTCTGAAAAAAACAGATGAGGAAGA
>ENA-OPSX01000977-OPSX01000977.1-human-gut-metagenome-genome-assembly--contig:-NODE-977-length-13246-cov-2.148889_pt1 | contig 13246 bp, 9 predicted proteins | sample MGYA00241462_ERZ501916 | MGnify/ENA primary metagenome ERZ501916 (study PRJEB25962, sample SAMEA2042113) | human gut metagenome | biome: human gut; feature: human-associated habitat; material: faeces...
CTGGCCTCATCGAAAGCGGTAAAGGAATCCAGTTTTGTGAAGCTCTCGGGTGTGTCGTATCCGTACCGGTAAGCCAGATCGATTACCTTAGCGCTTCCGGCAATGACATCCAGTGCGGCCAGATACAGCCTGCGGTATCGGATATACTCTCCGATGGAGTAGCCGGTCATGATGCTGAAGCCTTTCTGGAGATAAAACGACGAGATATGTACCTCTGCGGCCACATCGTCGGGGCTGATATCCTCCAAAAGATGGTTTTCCATAAAATTAATTGAACGTTTTAAACTTTCTGTCCATTCCATTGTTCCTGCCTCCTGGTTATGAGCACTTCGCGTCTGTCGTTTGGACATTTACGTGCAGTGACTATAATGATAGTAACGCATAAACGGAATAAAATCCTGTCATTCCGTGGCTTTATTTGTCCGGCTGACATGGAGCCGGACAATCGTCGGTGATCCTGTATGTTCCCGCGTGTGGGTTGACTGATTCTGATTTTTTCAGTACTGATAAAAGTATAATGATCTGTTCCGCGTTGTCTCTTGCCTGCTCCAGAGAAGTAAGAAGGTGGTCACAGGCGGTCAGAATGTCGTCATCCGGCCTCGGTGTATCGATGGCATCACGGATACTGGCCTCCGGATTGAGGGACAGTGCAGACAGCATCCGCAGGATGGCGGAAAGAGAGTAGTTGGCGCAGCGAAGGGATTTGATGATAATCAGCCGTTCCAGATCGCGGGAGGTGTAAACGCGGCGTCCATTCTGGTTTTTTGCTTCCTCCAGCAGTCCGTTGCGCTCCCAGTTGCGCAGCGTGTCCACGGTGATGTGCAGGGAAAGGGCGGCCTGTGATCTCGTGAGAAGCAGGTCGTCGGAAATACGCGTACGCCCGGAAAGGATCTGTCCGGCAATCTGTATGGCCGTCTCCCCATTCAGTTTTTCTTCGCTGATCTGTCTCAGATAGAGATCAGTGAGGTACAGCGCCTTATCCATGTCACCGGATGCACACGACTTTACAATTGCAGCAGCCTGTTTCCGCAGGCCGTTCTGAAGGACTTCAACCTGAAAGGCCAGACGCGCGATCCGAAACTGGATCAGGTGGTAATCCGTGAATACCCGGTAACCGTTGGTTTTTCGCTCCGGCCTCGTAATCAGCCCCAGGTCCTCGTAAAGCCGTACTGTGTTGGGATGGATTCCGATAAGCTTTGCCACATCGGAAGTTGAGTAAGTATTTATCATGTCAATTGCCTCCGGTTTAATATCATAATCATATCATAACCCAAAAGCCTGGTGTTATAGTGGAGGGTTTCCTGACATATCATGACACGCCAGGCAGCCGGTATCGGTCAGAAGGATGCCATGCCGGGAACAGAATGCATACCTCCCCTGACGCCATGCCTCATTCTCTGAGGCCTCCAGCCATTCTTTTTTCGCCCCCACAATGATATCCTCCACTTCCAGCGCGCCGATCAGGCGGCGAAAGCTTCGAATCTGGGGCGTCAGAAGGTCTTTATTAGGCTTGTAATCCAGCGTTTCCCAGCCGGATTCTTCCAATACTCCGTTAATGACGGAACAGAAAAATTGTTTCTGTGATTCCAGATTTTCGATATCCCAGGGCATTTCCGCAAGATTAAATCCCACGATTCCCCGGCCCCATACCCACTGGTCCCTCTCGAGGAGCCACAGTATGAGGCGTTTTTCCCCGTCTGTCACGGCCAGGCGGGATCCGCTCAGTCCGATAGTGGTAAGAAATACGTCCGTACAGCCGTTGCTCATGGACATGCTGTCTTTGTTGTTTAAATAGATGGTATTAGCCATATATGCCTCGTTTCTTAAAAATTGAAATTCAAACGCGTAACGAAAGAAGGCATTCTATATTCCTGCCTTTCTCCAGTTTACCACAGAAATGCCATTCAGTTAAGAAACTGATAAGAATTTGACAGCAGTTTTCTAAGGACTTTTTTTCAGCGGCCATTTATAATGGGGATATCGGAGGAAAGAGACAGAAGTTTTAAAGCGGAACATCTGAGACAGAATGTTCAAATATAGAAGGGAGAAAGACGATGAAAGAAATCGTTATTCAGACAGATAAATTGTGTAAGAGCTTTTCCAGCGGCGGGAGGCAGCAGCATGTGCTTAAAAATCTGGATTTGAGTATCTATAAAGGAGACTTTACCGTGATTATGGGGGCTTCCGGCTCGGGTAAGTCCACATTGCTTTACGCGCTGTCGGGTATGGATAAGCCGACGCTGGGAGAGGTGATGTATGGAGATGTGAAGATTAATCATCTGGGAATCAGCGATATGGCTGTGTTCCGCAGGAAAAACTGCGGGTTCGTATTTCAGCAGATTCATCTTTTGGACAATATGAGCGTTCTGGACAATGTGCTGGCCTGCGGTCTTCTGGTATCCAGAGATAAAAAGGCCGTTGCAGCCAGGGCAAAGGAGCTGCTGGGTGAAGTCGGAATTATGAAAGAGGACTGGGGAAAGTTTCCGTCCCAGCTTTCCGGCGGCGAGGCTCAGCGGGTGGGCATTGTGAGGGCACTGATCAATGAGCCGGCCGTGGTATTTGCAGATGAGCCCACAGGAGCCTTAAATTCGGCGTTTGGAGAGCAGGTGTTAAATACCCTGAGCGAGGTGAACAAGAAGGGCCAGAGCATTATTGTCGTCACTCACGATGTGAAGACTGCGAGGCGGGCGGACCGGGTGGTCTATTTGAAGGACGGCATGATCTGCGGCGAGTGCCGGCTGGGTACGTATACCAGCAATGATATGGCGCGTCATGAGAAGCTGAATGCATTTTTGACGGAAATGGGGTGGTAAGATGCCGGTTTTTATGATTGCCATGGCAAATATAAGAAAGAAAAAGGGCGTGGCCGTTTCCATGGGTGTTCTCATACTGCTGTCAGTGGCCATTTTTAATGTGGGACTCACTTTGCTGGCGGGAATTAACCATTTTTACGACATGGAAAACGACAGGCTGGGCGGAGCGCATTACATGGTCCGGTTTACGGGAAATGAGTACCGCGAAGAGTATCTCGACTTCTTCTTGCAGGATCCGAGGGTGGAAACCGCAGAGACGGACGAATTTGTAATGATGGATATGGCCTCCTTCCCGGAAGGCGGCGTTATCTCCGCCAACTTCCTGAATATGGACCGCAGCAGGAAGATCGGCGGCTATTTCGTGGCGGAGCAGACCGAGGTGCCGGAGGATGAGGCGGTCTACATTCCGGTGTTTATGAAGGACATGGGATATGGACTGGGGGATGAGCTGATCCTGAATTATAATAAAAAAGATTACCATTTCCGCATAGCGGGTTTCACGCAGTCCACCTGGCTTCACTCTTCGGTCAGCAGCATGGTGAATTTCTATATGCCGGAGAAGGCGTATGAAAAACTGTACGAACAACAGGGCGGCGGATATATGCTCCTGGTGCGGGTGAAGGATCAGGCGGATTTAAAAGGATTAATCGCGGATTTTAAGAAAGATACGGATGTAAATATTGAAGCGATTTCCATGGATGCGAAGGCCATGGAAATAACCATCGACGACATGAGAAACGGAACCACCATGGTGGTTACCATTATTTCCGTGGTACTGTTTGTATTCTCGTTTTTGATGGTGATTGTCGCTGTGATAGTGATGAAATTCAGGATTTCCAATCATATTGATTCTCAGATGCGAGGTATTGGAGCGCTGGGAGCCGTGGGGTATACGGGAAGGCAGATCCGGTGGTCGGTGGTCCTGGAGTTTGTCATTATCGGAATGATCGGAACGGTGCTGGGAATCGCCCTTTCCTATGGGATCATCGCGGCCCTGGGCGGGCTGATTACAAGCTCGGTGGGCGTTACCTGGAGGAGCGGGGGGCATATTGGCTTTGATATCCTGAGCGCGGCCTTTATCATGGCTGTAGTGGTGTTGGTCGCATGGCGTTCCGCCGCGGCAGCAGCCAGAATTCTTCCGGTGGAGGCGCTGCGGGGCGGCATCAAATCCCACAGCTTCAAGAAGGAGCATTTCCCGCTGGAACGGACGCGTGGCTCTCTCTCCATGGCGCTGGGATTAAAGAGCATGGCTTTTAACCGGAAAATGTACCTTATGGTCGGCATCATTTTCGCCGGCATTGCATTTGCCAGCGCGTTTTCCATCATCACCTGGTGGAATATGGGGATCAACGACGATCTGGTGCTTAAGATGACAGGATATGAGATCAGCGATATCATGGTCTATAAGGCCCCTCATGAAAATTATGAGGAACTGACGGAAAAGATCGGCGCCATGGAGGGAGTCAGAAAAGTGAGCCTCTATGAGATGGAGTCTCTGAGCGTGGAGGGCGAGCTGTTAAGCTGCTACGTGTCGGATGACTTTGGTAAACTGGAAATGGTGGAGGTCTACGAAGGGAATTTCCCGGAATACGATAATGAGATCGTGGTGACGGGACTTCTCGCCAGGAGCTGGGGAAAGAAGATTGGGGATACCGTCACAGTATCTTCAAACGGAGCTTCCGCTGAATATGTGATCTGCGGGCTGACACAGACCATGAATAACTTCGGCCGCATCTGCTTTATGCATGAGACAGGACTTTTAAGAGTGGAGCCGTACTACGAAAAGAATTCCATTCAGGTGTACTTAGAGCCGGGTCTGGATATCGATACGTTTATCGGGGCCATGGAGCAGAGCTTCCGAGTGCTTTCCCCATCTGCGTCACCTGGTAATACGGGAGCGGATATGAACAGCAATACAGATAGCAGCACAGATGCCGGTACAAATGCCGGTACGGACAGCGGCGCAAGTATGGAGACCGGCACGAAAAAACAGGAAGCGCTGGCCGCGGCGAAGAGAAAGGCGGAAGAGAAGCTCGCCGCCCTGATATCCATGTACGGCGTGGACAGCGCCCAGTATGCCCTGATGGTAGACGGCGAAGTCGTCTTAAGCGGTGATACGAACGATTATGAGATAGACAGGATTGAAAACAACAGACGGCTCTTTGTGTCCAATGTGGACAGCATTGCCGATTCCACACGCATGATGGCAGCCCTTATCATCACGGGAACCGTGCTTCTGGTGGTACTGGTGCTTTATATGGTGATCAAGTCGATGCTCACGAGGCGGAGAGGAGAATTCGGTATCTACAAGGCTCTGGGCTATACGGACAGACAGCTGATGGAACAGATCGCCATAAGTGTTCTGCCTGCCTCGGTGGGAGGAACGCTTGCCGGTTCCCTTGCGGCCTGTTTGTCGGTGAACCGCATGGCCAGTCTCTTATTTGAACAGCTGGGAATTTCGGAGATGAATTTTGTAGTGGAGCCGTGGCTGATTCTTCTTATGGCTCTCGCTCTGGTGGTATTCGCATTTGCGGTTTCTATGGTGCTGGCGGGAAAAATCAGGGGCATCACGGTATATGGATTGTTGACGGAGGAATGATGAGGATGAAGAAAAGATGGTACCATGTAACCGCAGTTCTGGCGGCTGCGGCAATATTTTCCGGAATGAACGGTTTCGGCCGGGAGGCCTGCCTGGCGAAAGAGACGGTACCGGCGGGGACGGAGGGCGTGGGAGCCCAGGCTGCGGCTGAGCCCCTCATGTACGGGATCGGCTCCACCAGCAAAGTGGTGACCGCGGCTGCGGTCATGAGGCTGGCCGATGAGGGGAAGCTTGATCTCAAGAAACCGCTCATCACATACATTCCGGAGTTTGAGATGGCGGATGAGCGGTATCGCAGGATAACGCCGGAAATGCTCCTGGATCACAGTTCCGGGCTTCCTGGCAGCACGTTAAATAACGCCATGCTGTTGGGAGACAGCGATACGGAAAATCATGATATGCTGCTGGTGCGGCTTAAGAAACAGCGCCTGAAATCCGATCCGGGCGATATCCAGGTGTACTGCAACGATGGCTTTACACTGGCGGAAATACTGGTGGAGCGGGTGACCGGACTTAGCTTTACGGAGTACATCGACCGGGAATTTTCGGAAAATCTTGGCCTGACACAGTTTAAGACGCCTCAGAGCGGCAATCTGTCGGGCCGCCTGGCGAAGATATACGATGAGGGCACCGGGGAGGAACTTCCTCCGGAACATGCCAATGTGATCGGCAGCGGCGGTATTTACGCGACAGCCATGGACTTATGCCGCTTCTCGGAAATATTTATGAAAAACAGAGCAGGTAATGCCGGACTGCTGTCCGACGGAGCGCTGCTTGCCATGGAAACCAGCCGTTACAACGAGGAGATCAACCCGAACGGCTATGATACGACCTTATCCTATGGGCTTGGATGGGACAGCGTGGAAACGTATCCATTCAGCCGCTATGGGATAAAAGCCCTTGTTAAGGGCGGCGATACGAACTTCTATCACGGCAGCTTAACGGTGCTTCCGGAAGAGAATATTTCCTGTGCCGTGCTTACCAGCGGCGGCTCCAGCACACTGAACCAGCTGGCTGTTCAGGAGATTGTGATGACGTATCTGGACGAGGTCCAAAGAATTGAGCGGGGAGATGAAGAGAGTGTAAGCCGTGGCGGGGAGGCGGGCTTAAATCCGGCAGAGCGGTCCGGCTGGTACGCCGGCAGCGATCTGTTAAAGCTCTCTGTCTCCGGCGAAGGGGAGATGACGGTTGCCTCCGAAGGAAGCGGAAGACGGAGAGAGCAGGTCTATCGACTTGGAGAAGATGGTGGATTCTACTCTACGGACGGCAGCTATATCAGTGCGTCGGGAGAGCTGTCGAAGGGAAGCGGCGGCCGGATCGGGCGAACCAGACTGAGTTTCCAGGAAGGAAAAAAGGGAAGAGAGTATTTGATGGCGGAAAGCATGGAGGTCTACCCTGGCCTTGGCCGTGTGGCCACGTATCTTCCTGTCGGCACCCGGTATACCGGCAATGCGCCGGCGGAGACTGCGGTGTCAGCCTGGAAGGCGCTGGATGGCCAGGAGTATTATCTCTTAAGCGAAAAGTATACTTCCAGTGCGTGGCTGAAACGGTTCATGGTGAAGCCTCTGCTGCTTGACGAACCGAGGGGAATTCTTTCCTTTGAGAATCTGGAGCTGCGTATGGCAGAGGTCACGGATGAGACGCATGCAAGATTTTTTACAGAGGTTCCGGGGCAGGCGGGCCGCGATTTAAATGATTATACGCGGACGGAGGAGAATGGAAAACAGTATCTGGAATCGGGAAGCTACCGCTATATTGCAGCAGCGGACGCAGAAGCGTTTCCTGACGCAGACAGTGAGCGGACCATCGGAGCAGACGGGGAGGCGGTCTGGTTTATTACCGGAGACAGGAATCAGAAACGTCCGGTTATCATTGAAAAACCGGAGAACGGCGCATGGTACGTGTATGACCATACCGGTCGCGACATGAAATGTGTATCGAGTTCGTGGACATTGAGTGAGGACCGTCCGTTCTATCTCCCGGAGGATGGCAGAGTGGTACTGGTGGGCGAAGCGGGAGCCGCGTTTACGATCCGTTATGCGGATTAGCACAGGGCATGTTTCGTAGTTTCCTGCACAGCGTTCCCGGAACACGGAGGCCGGCCCGGTCCTGACGCACTGTCAGGTACCGGGATGGCGAAGCGGAAGATAGAGAATGACTGAAAAACCGTCACTGCGGTTCCTGCATTCGATGATGCCGCCCATACGCTCCATCAGATTTTTGGAGATATAGAGTCCGAGTCCGGAGCCATCGGCCTTTTTGCCTGAGTTGGAGCCGCGGAAGAATTTGGTAAAGAGGCTGGGGAGTTCCTCATCGGGGACTCCCTTTCCGTAATCCATAAACTCGACGCGCAGGCCGTCTTCTGTTAAGTCAGACACCACGTTTATATCGCTTCCCGCGTATTTGTAGGCGTTATTTAAGATGTTGCCGATGACCTGTTCCAAGCGGAACGGATCGATGAGGAGAATGCAGCCGGGAAGTGTAAATGACGATATTCTGCCGCAGTAATCGGCATCCCGGATCATGGTTTCGACTAAACGGCTGCTCGCCTCCGACAGGTTTACGGTCAGTTCCCCCAGCTCGTCTAAAGAGGCCTGAAGCATGTTGGTGATCAGATGGTCGATCTGGTCGGATTTCTGGTAAATGGTCTGAAGGCGTTCTCTGACCGGCGCCTCTTTTTCTGTAACCAGGAGAAGCTCGCTGGTCAGCTTGATGGACGCGACCGGAGTCTTGATATCGTGGCTCAGCGAAGCAACCAGCTCTTTCTTGCCCCGGTTCGCCTCCGCTTCCTTAAATCTCGCCTCCCTTAACTGATCCCGCATGATGTCAAAGCTTTCGGTAAATGCGCCGAACACGTGCTTTCTGTCCATGGGAAGGGGGAAATCCAGATCGCCCATGGCGATATGCCGGGTGAAATCTTTCATACGCCGAAACGGCTTTAAAACGGCATGATTCAAATAAGCAGTATAGATCAAAATAGGAATCAGCGGCAGCAGCAGAAGAAGAACGGCGAAAAAGGCCAGTTCTTTTTTTGCTTTCAGAAGAGCAGCGTCGTATCCGGTGGCAATGAACACATGGCCCTTCACGGCCTGGCCGATGGTGAGATCCAGCACGGTATCGTGTCTGCGGACCGCCTCGGTCATGGTTTCTGGGGCGGCGGCAGAGGTCTTTAGCAGAATGGCTCCCGAGAGGTCTGTGACCGTGTATTCGTAGGGAAAGGAATCCGGTTTAAAAAAGGTTCCCCTTTCCCACTGGGCGGCCGTCTCTTTTTCGATGCGGTTGATGGAAACCATATCGATTGCCGGCATCTCCAGAGAGGAAAAAAGCCGGAACAGAAAGACGGCGCCCAAAAGGAGCCAGGAAACCAGAAACAGCAACGTCCATTTTTTCTTAATCATCGCATTCTCCATTCTCCATGCGGTATCCCGTACCCCATACCGTTAAGATGAGCAGCGGGTGATTGGGGTCTTTCTCAATCTTCTCACGCAGATGGCGGATGTGGACCGATAAGGTGCCCTCGCCCACATAGGGGTCCGGCCAGACGTTCTCCAGAAGCTCTTCCTTCGTGACGACGCGTCCAAGATTCTGTGCCAGATAAACAAGCAGCCGGAATTCCATTTCTTTCAGTTTGACAGGCTTTCCGCCTACGGTTACCTTGTGGGCGGAGAGGTCGATCTCGACATCGGCGATCCGCAGGGGAACGGTTTCCACGGTCCGTGCACACCGCTTTAAGACGGCCTTTACCTTGGCCAGCAGAACGCTTAAGGTGTACGGCTTGGTGATGTAATCATCTCCGCCGATGTTTAGAGCAGTCAGAATATCGTCGTCGCTGGTGCGGGCGCTGATAAACAGAATCGGAATATCCGTCTGTTCCCGCAGCTTCTTGCAGAGTCCGAAGCCGGACCGGTCTCCCAGATTGATATCCAGCAGGAGAAGGGAGACCGTATTCTCTTTTAAAAAGTCAACGCACTGTTCGTAGCTGGTTACATAGGCTGATGACAGCTCAAATAAGTTAAAGTATTCCGAGGTAGAACTGGCGATTGCTGTCTCGTCGTCTACAATCAGGCAGTCGTAATGCATGGCAGTCTCCTGTTCTTGTCACGATGACCCGTGCGCAGCGCGTACGAGTCATCATTGGTTTGTTATTATTCTTCTGGATTCGTGTAGTTCCACGGTTCATCCGGCGCAGTCTGGAAATCTTCCGCAGGGCGGTTATAGCGCAGGTTCAAGAAGCCCTGGAAATCTTTCTGGAATGTCTTTTCCAGTTCCTTCTTGTAGCCGAGAATCATGTGAGGCTGCTGCTGTTCATAAACATTTAATGCGGCCATGGCCTCTTTTTCCGACGCAGCCAGGGTATGTAAGCGTCTGTTGATATCGTACAGGCGCAGGGAGCTTTCGGAGTTGCGCCCCGTGCGGCGGTAGTAATAGCCCCAGACCAGATCCCTGTTCTCCAGAAGCTGGGTGGAGATGCCGGAAACGTGGTAGGTCCAGCGTCTGCCGACCCAAATGCTGCTGGAGATGGCGGAGGCTGATGCGAAATCTGCTTCTATGTGCTCCATAGATACGGATGGATTGGCCTCGATATACTTCTTTATATTTTTCAGAGTGCTGCCGGTAAAATACCGGATAAGCGTGTAGATGAAGTAAAGGATCGTTATAGCCAGGATTGCGAGGCAGATATAGATGGAGAGAAAGGAGCGGTCTCCGATCTTATTTGTGTCGATATAATAGGGAAGCGCTATTTCAAGGAATTCCTCGCCCAGATCATCGGTGATCTGTTCCTGATAATACTGGAGACGCTTGCCTGTGAGCTCTGTCCAGGTTCCCTTGACGGATTTGGTATTGGTGAGCTCATCGACCTCTCCGTTCAGCCAGCTGATCGTGTCATCGATATACTGGTTCATCTCGTCCTCTTTGGAAGAAGGAAGCTCAATTCCGAAAAAGTATCCGTCCTCCTCAAAATAAACGAAGTAGCTGATATTTTTCAGGGTTTCTTTCTTGGTGTCTGTGTTGCGTTCGGTCTGACGCACATATTCGTCAACAATATACTGCGCATCGAAGCTCACATAGGAACCCTCGGCGGCGTCATAGTCCATGCCTGCCGTAATCGGCTCCGGCCCTTTGACAAACATCAGAATCGATTTACCGCTGTAAAAGAAGACGGCACCGACGATGATGACTGAGATGACGATACGCCACATCAGATTTTTTGTTACACGCTTTTTCAATGTCTCTAACATAGTAGTTCCCCCTTATCTTTGGAAATGCTCATTATCCTGTTATCATACAGGAAATTGTGTGATATTACAATGCAATTATACTTTTTTCCTTATTATTTTTCGTCTCTTCTGTCACGGTACACAGCCTCCGCCGGCCCCTGTGTACCGTAACTTCTTCTTGCCCCGGGAAACAGAATATGGTTAAATAGTATCATACACAGGAGGATAAGAAAATGAGATATCACCATATTGTATTCGACGTCGACGGTACGCTTCTGGATACGGAGGAAGCAATCCTTCAGTCATTTCAGAAGACACTGAGAGAACATGCAGGGATTGAAAAAGAGCTTTCGGAACTCTCATTCTGTCTTGGAATCACGGGAGCCGCGGCTCTCAAACGGCTGGAAACCGGTCATGAGGAGGAGATACTCCTTCAATGGAAGGAAAATCTGGCGGCTCTGAGAGATTTCGTCCGTGTGTTTGATGGAATCGAACTGCTTTTAAAACGGCTGCGGGCGGATGGGTTTCAACTGGGCGTTGTGACCAGCAGATGCAGAGCGGAGTATGAACGGGATTTTATGCGACTGGGGCTCGACGGATACTTTGATACGGTCGTCTGCGAGGAGGACACGGTGTGCCACAAGCCGGAGGCGGAGCCCCTGGAGTGTTATATGAGAAAGGCCGGAGCGAGACCGGAGGAGGTGCTTTACATCGGGGACAGCATCTACGACATGGAATGCGCCAGGGCGGCGAAGACCGCCTGTGGTCTGGCTCTGTGGGGAGCCGTCAGCGTGAGGCATATCCACGCGGATTATTACTTCCCGGATCCGGCCTCCGTGCAGTCGGTTCTGGAGCGGCTGGACGCAGAGGATGAAGGGAGAAAATGGATTTCCTGGGCCATGGAGCTTCAGTTTATCGCTCAGGCGGGCGTCACTTATTCAAAGGACCGGTTTGACTTGGAGCGGTTTGAGCGGATCCGGGAGCTGTCGGGAGAGATCATGAGCGGCTACACCGGCCTGTCGAAGGAGCGGGTGACGAATTTATTCTGCAATGAGACGGGATTTCAGACTCCGAAGCTGGATACGAGAGCCGCCATCATCGAGGATGGGAAGATCCTTCTGGTGAAGGAGATGGACGGACGCTATTCCATGCCGGGAGGCTGGGTGGATGTGAATAAGACGGTGGGAGAGAATGCCGTCAAGGAGACGCTGGAGGAGGCGGGACTCACGGTAGTTCCGGTACGCGTGGTGGCGCTTCACGATAAGGGACTCCACAACCCGCCGGCATATCCGTACGGAATCTGTAAGGTGTTCTTCTTATGCGAGATCGTGGATGGTGAGTTTTCGGAGAACATCGAGACGGTAGGGAGCGGATGGTTTTCCCCGGATGACCTGCCGGTGCTGGCCGAGGATAAGAATACGAAGGAGCAGATCGAGATGTGCTTTGACGCGTATGCGGATAAGAATTGGAAGACGGTGTTTGATTGACCGACGGACTCTGAACGGACGATTAAAAGAAAAGCCCGGTATGAATGAACGCAGTGATGGTTCATTCATGCCGGGCCTGATACTGCATGCACTGTTTCACAGCTCCGGTTCCGGGGCCAGCGTCTTTTCCTGGAGAAATTCCCGTGGAGACACGCCTTCCACCTTTTTAAAGACCTTGCTGAAGTAGCAGGAGGTCTCAAAGCCAAGACGGTCGGCCACCTCGTAGATCTTTAAATTCTCTTCCAGAAGCATGGCTTTGCTTCTGGTGACCTTCATCTGAGTGATATATTCAGAAAAACCAATGCCGCAGTTTTTCTTGAACAGGACGCTTAAATAATTGTGGCTGATTCCGAACACGTCAGATACCTCATTCAAGGTCAGGCGCTCCTCGATGTGGTCATTGATGTAGTGCTTGACATTGGTGACAATATGGTCTTTATACGTCTTCTTGCGCGTTTTCAATATTTCACAGAGCCCATCCCGCAGAGTCTCCATCCATACCGTGATCTGTTCTACGCTGCTGCAGCGGTAAATGGAACGGTAGGAGCCGTTCCAGCCTTCAAAGATTTCTGAGAGATTCACCTCGCCCTCAGGCAGGAGAGACATAGCCAGGTACATAATGTTGCAGGCGCCGTCAATGGCCTGCAGATAGCGGTTGGGATGGGAGGCAAACAGTTCGATGATGGAACTTAACGTTCTGGAGAGAACATCGGTGTCAAATTCTTCAAAGGAACGAATCATATCCCGCTTGAAGATGGACAGATTAAAGGAACTCTGGAGCGAATTGGCGGAAGAGGACGAGAAGCTGATGACCGGCTGGTTGTCGGAAGCCTTTCTGGCGGCTTCGCGCGCTTCCTGATATGACTCACTGACGGCAAAGGGAGTGCTCACGGCGGTTCCCGCTCCGATTCTTAAGTTCACATTAAAATAGGTAGGGACGATGGAACTGGCATCTCCTAAAGCTCTGGCCGTCAGATCGCCCGACTCATCGTCCGAAGGCAGGCAGAAGATGACTGCAAAATGCTTCTGATCCAGAGAAACGAGATGGCATTTGGAGTATCGGGTCAGGACGTCACGGATCATCTGTAGACAGCCGGAATAGAGCTGGGCCAACTGTACACGGGGCAA
>ENA-OPSX01000982-OPSX01000982.1-human-gut-metagenome-genome-assembly--contig:-NODE-982-length-13204-cov-2.331888_pt1 | contig 13204 bp, 15 predicted proteins | sample MGYA00241462_ERZ501916 | MGnify/ENA primary metagenome ERZ501916 (study PRJEB25962, sample SAMEA2042113) | human gut metagenome | biome: human gut; feature: human-associated habitat; material: faeces...
AGATCGACAGGGCTGTGAACGGTAACAAATGGCTCTGTTTCTAAAATTCCAGAAGCATATCGTACCAGACAGCTCCGCCATGTACCGACCCGGATATCCCCAGACTTCGGTAGCCGAATTTCTCATAGTAGTGGATCAGACGGTCCTTGCAGGTCAGGATCATGCCCTTTTTTTCCCGCGCCTTCGCCGTTTGAATCAAGTGATTCATCAGATCAGCCGCGACTCCCTGCCTCCGGTATTCCGGAATCACGTCGAGCCCGAAAATGCTCTGATACCTCCCGTCCGCCCGGTGGAGTCCGCTGTCCTCAAACATCTCATCCCGTATGGTTCTCTCATCCGTTACACAGCCGTTAATAAAGCCAATGATTTTCCCGCTCTCATCCTCTGCCACAAGAAAGCTTTCCGGAAATGTTTCGATCCGCTTCCGAAAAGACTCTCCCGTCGCGGCCTCTGCCGCCGGAAAGCATAAAGCTTCCACCTCTGTAACCTGATCCAGATCCTCTGCTTTCACATTTCTGATTGTATATACCATCTCATTGACCTCTTCTCATCCTTCACATTTCGCCGCCGCACCCTCCCGGCGGATGAAAGAAAAGGCGGAATCTGCGGCGTCAGACCTGCAGATATCCTCCTCTTCCATCGTTTCTTCCATCATCTCTTCTTTACTGGGCGCGGAAATAGTATCCGACGCCCCATTTCGTATGAACATATTTGGGATCGCTGGGGCTTGGCTCGATCTTCTCACGGAGACGCCTTACATGGACGTCCACGGTTCTGACATCGCCGGAATCCATGGCCTTGTTGCCCCACACGTACGTAAGCAGCTGTTCCCGGCTGTATACCTTGTTCGGATTACAGGCCAGAAGCTCCAGCAGATCGAACTCCTTGGCTGTTAAATTAATCTCTTTTTCACCGATAAAGACGCGGCGGCTGTCGCGGTCCAGCTTTAAATCACCGGAAGTCACCACATTGGACTCGGCCCGGCTTTCCCGTCTGCTTTTCTTCGTATTTCTCCGCATAATCGCCTTGATTCTGGCCTTTACCTCCAGAATATTAAACGGTTTCGTTATATAGTCATCGGCGCCGTACTCCAGCCCCAGAATCTTATCCATGTCGTTGCCCTTTGCCGTCAGCATGATGATCGGCATCTCGGAGAACTCACGGATGGCCTGGCAGACCTCATAACCGTCAAACTTCGGCAGCATCACATCGAGGAGCACCACATCATATTCCTTCTGCTTTGCTAAATTAATGGCTTCCTCTCCGTCATAGGCGCAGTCCACTTCCATGTTGTCCTGCTCCAGACTGAACCGGATTCCCTTCACAATCAGTTTCTCATCATCCACTACTAAAATACGTGCCATGTCACACCTCTATCTTCCACTCACACTGTTATGTCATCTTTGATCTTTTCAAATGCCGCATCCTTGATACCGGATATCTTCTTGATATCCTCAATCTTCTGAAACCCGCCATGACTCTCCCGGTAAGCGATGATATCGTCGGCCTTTGCTTCTCCGATCCCCTTTAAGGTCATCAGCTCTTCCCTGGTGGCCGTGTTCAAATTCACTTTCACTTTTTCTTTTGCCGTACTGCCGCCCGCGGTCTTCCCCTCCGGCATGATCACACCGGCGCCTGCGCTGCCCGCGCCATGATTCCCGCCTTCGGAATCAAGCCCGTAGCGTTCCGCCCCATCGAGCGATTCGCCATCCGGGACCACGATCTTCATGCCGTCGCTGACAACCTGAGCCATATTCAGATACTGCGCCGCCGCACGCTCCGTGAATCCGCCTGCGCGCTCCACAACCTGGAAAATCCTGCTCCCCTCTTCCATCTCATAAACACCCGGAAGCACAACTTCCCCGCAGATATGTACGTAACAGACGGAAACCGTCGTCGCTTCTGAAACCGGGATCTCCGTCTCTTCTGATTCCTTCGCGTTCCCATAAGGATCAGAATCCCCCGTCTCCCCATTTCCTTCCGGCGCATCTTCCGCCTGACTCGTCCCCGCATCACCCGGGGCATTCATAACCGGCAGTTCCCCGGACTCCCATCCGTCCTGCCTTCCATCACAGCTGTAGCATACGCCTGCAGCCAACATGCATATGAGTATTACAGCCATTTTTACTGCCTGATATCTATATTTCATGATATCCCTCCTTTTTTCTCAGGGAAAGGATACCATCTTCAGCCTATGTTACTATTCTACAAAAAGATACCAGTAAATACAAGCACTATTTCCAAGTTTCAGGGAAAGGTTGCTGTTAACAGCCCAAAAAACGTCGGACCTCCGGAAGCACAGGCTGTAACGGGATCTCCATGTTCCCCGCTCCGCCCCTGCTTTCGGATACCCAACGTTTTTTCATATTCCATCTAATTAAATATGATAATACCAATCACCGCCACAACAGCGCCAAGCAGTTTCTTCCATTCAAATCCGACCTTTTCCACTCCGAACAGACCGAACAGTTCGATTCCGTATGCCACGATAATCTGGGAAATGACGATGATGAGAGCCGCCTTCGCAGGTCCCAGTGAGCCCATACTGCGCACTACGGTATACGTGATAAAGGCGCCGATAATTCCGCCCAGAAGCATGTACTTCGGTTCCACCTGCAGGATTCCCGAAATATTTTCTCTCCCTGAAAAATACCAGATGACAATACAGGTGATAAACGCCGTCAGCTGCACCCACCCGGCTGACACCCAGATGCTGGTCTGCTTGGTGACCCCTGTATTCAAAACTCCCTGGATGCTCATCAGCGCTCCTGAAATCAATGCTATGATAAAGCCTGTCATAGAATAACCTCCAAATCTGTCATGCATTTCTAATCTTTCCTTTATCATGCGCAGAATCGGAACTTCTATTCATACACACATGTTCTTGACAGCAGCCAGTTTTTACGATATACTCACACACGTAAAATAAAACAGAAAAAGACACGCTAGGGGAGCCAATTGGCTGAGAATGGAATTTTTCACATGACCCTCACTACTTGAACCGGATAATGCCGGCGTAAGGAAGCAGTATGATTCATACTTCATCAAAAGTAGTCCCCTCCTGTGTGTAAACAAAGGAGGATTTTTTTATGTCATTTTTCTTAACCTACGCGGCAGACAGCGAAGAGTATCTGCTGAAGCCCGCCGGCTATGGCCTGCTCATCATTTTACTGGCCGCACTGTTATTTGTCATCTATAAGCTGGGGGAAGTATCCCTTAAGACGCAGAAGATGCAGACGAAACAGCTTGTTTACTGTTCCGCAGCCATGGCTCTCGCAGTCGTGACTTCCTACATTAAGGTGGCGTCCCTGCCCTTCGGCGGCTCCATCACCTTATTTTCCATGATGTTTATCTGCCTGATCGGTTACATCTACGGGGCCAAAACCGGCCTGATCACCGGAATGGCCTACGGAATCCTGCAGTTCCTCATCGAACCGTATATCTTCGCTCCGCTTCAGGTGCTTCTCGACTACCCGATGGCCTTCGCCGGACTGGGGCTGGCCGGGCTTTTCAGTTCGAAAAAGCATGGTCTGATCATTGGCTATCTCTTCGGTATCTTCAGCCGTTATATCTGCCATGTGCTCTCCGGCTACATATTCTTTGCCGCTTATGCACCGGAAGGTATGAACCCATTTTTATACACGCTGGGATATAATGCCACCTACATCGTGCCGGAAGCAATCGCAACTGTTGTCATTCTCAGCCTGCCGCCAGTGGCAAAGGCAATCGCGCAGGTGAAAAAGCAGGCAATCAGTTCTTAAACCGGTTCTATTTATATTATTAAAAAAAGAAGATAAGAGGGCTGCGTCGTGCGGCACAGCCCTCTTACCTTCTTTTATCTCATCTTTTCTTACTATGCTAATTGCTGCAGCTTCTCACTATGTTTCGAAATCACCTTCTTCATGATTTCTACATCAGCCTCCAGAGCTGATATTTTTGCTGATTCACTTTCATAACGTATAGCAGCAGGAACATAGTTTTCTGCTAACAGCCTTAGCTGTGGTTTGATATCATTCTCTATATCCAGTTTAATATTCTGAATGTCATTTTATATTTTCCATTCACCCTTTTCTCGCTGCCGCCATCACCAGATGCTTCGCAAGCACGGCCGTCGTTACCGCGCCGATACCTCCCGGAACCGGCGTCGCCATGGAAGCGGTTCCCTCCAGCGTCTCGAAATCCACATCTCCGCAGAGTTTTCCGTTCTCATCCACATTGATGCCCACATCGATCACCACCGCGTCTTTTCCCACGCTCTCTTTATCAAGCATCTTCGCCCGGCCCGCTGCCGCCACCAGAATCTCGGCGTTCCGGCAGGTCTCTTTTAGATTCACGGTCCGTGTGTGGCAGATGGTAACCGTGGCATTTTCTTTCAACAGAAGCATGGACAGCGGTTTCCCGACGACCATGCTGCGGCCCACGATCACCGCCCGCTTTCCGCTGATCGGGATCTCAAAGGCTTTTAATGTCTCCACCACCGCCTCCGCGGTACATGGCGCATACCCCGAGCTGTCCCCGGCAAACACCTTGGCGATATTTTCCGGTGATATTCCGTCTAAATCCTTTTCCGGGTCGATCATGCGCTCAATTTCTCTCTCGTGGATCTGCTTCGGCAGCGGACGGAGCAGGAGAATCCCATCGACCTCCGGATCCCCGTTGATCTTCTGAAACTCCGCCTTAAACGCCTCATCACCAATGTCCGCAGGATAGGCATAGACTTCAGCGGAAAGGCCAAATGCCGCCATCTTCTTCACCGCCCCCCGCTCATACGACAAGTCGTCCGGATTCTCACCCACACGGACGATGGCAAGCTTCGGTATCCTGCCGCCGCACTGTTTCAGCATCTCCGCTGTCTGTTCCTTTATCTTTGCAGAAACCTCTGCACCTTTTAATATAATCATCCGTTTAATCCTCTCATTTCACGCTCTGTCAGTCTGTATCTTCCTCTTCTGGCGGCACGTCTCAGCGAAGCGCGTTTTCCACCTTCTGATAGACCGCATCCGCCGCCGCTGTCCCGGAACGCATCATCTCGTCTGCCTGCCGGTTCAGTTCCTCTGCCTTCTCTCTGTCTTTCATGGATTTCGTATTGATCCATACGTTCATGACCGCGCCGGTTAAGGCCGTTCGGATAAACTGTACGCCCACGCCCACGTCGCTGACCGCCATCCGGCTCCCCTTTTCCGCCAGAATGTCCATGATAACCAGAGCCTTCTGCGCATCTTCCATCACGCGGAGCGGAACGAGACTCGCCGTCAGGAGATGTCCCTCCAGCACCTCGGCCTTTCGCTTTTTTTCCTCATCCGTAGTACCTGGCAGACCGTAGGCTGCCGCCAGAGGTGCGAACACCCGCGCATCCTCGTCGGCCAGATGAAGAAACTCTGCTTTCAGAGTTTCCAGCTGCTCTAAAAGCTCCTTCATCTCCTCTTCCACGTCCGCATATTTTTTCTTGCCAAGAGTCAGATTAATCACCATCTGCCCCAAAGATACCCCTGCTGCACCGCCCAGTGCAGCCGCACCGCCGCCGCCGGGAGTCGGTTTCTTCGATGATAATTCCGCCAGAAATTCTTCTGTCACCATTTCCTTTATCATAATTTCCTCCATTCGTGAGTGCTTCACCAAGTGTTTCCAGTATACCATAATCAGGAAATTCGTGAAAGGCTATTTTTCCATGCTCTCATTTAGAGACGTAATCCACGCTTCGATCGCCTCCGCCAGGATATACTGCTGCTGCAAAACGGCCATGCCCGTCTCCGGTATCCCCGGCGCATTTCCCTTTCGGTCAATATTCTCTTCCAGATACGCCTTCAGAAGCTTCACATTGCTCTCGATCCGGTTTAAGCACTCCTGCTGTTTTTCCTGAGACAGGCTGGTTAAATTTACGATTACCGCATTGAAATCCAGAAATATATGGATCGGGCCGGACGCGATCTCCAGCATGAGCTTTTCAAATTCCCGCTCTCCGGCTTCGGTCAGGGTATAGACCGCCTTCTCCGCCATTTTCCCCTCTTTCACCATGCTGCTCTGGATATAGCCCTTCTCTTCCAGCTGAATTACTTTTTTATAGATGGAAGGGGTACTGATTTTCACCCACCGCGAGATGTTGCGGTATTCCACCAGCTTCTGAATATCATAGGCACTTAGGGATTCCTTCTTCAGAATTCCCAATACGATCAGATCTATTGTCGCCATCATGTCCTCCTTATTTCCGCTTGACATATACTATAATTTATAGTACTATGGCTTCACGGCCGTATTTACTATATTTTATAGTACTATATTTTACATTTTGTGTCAACAGAAGGGAGAATGAAACATGAATGAACGTAACAGTAAAATGGAACTGCTTGGCAGCGCGCCAATACCGAAAGCGCTTTTAGCAATGGGTCTTCCCACCATGATCGGCATGATGATCAATGCGCTTTACAATCTGGTGGACGCCTACTTTGTCGGAGGGCTGGGAACCAGCCAGATGGGGGCGATCTCTGTCGCATTTCCCCTGGGACAGGTTGTCGTGGGACTGGGCCTGCTATTTGGAAATGGCGCCGCCTCCTATATCTCCCGATTGCTTGGTCACGGGGAAACGGAGACTGCGGACCGGGTTGCCAGCACGGCGCTTTACAGCAGCATCTCCGTCGGCGCAGTCATAATTATCTGCACCCTCCTCTTTCTAAGACCGATCCTGCGGCTCCTGGGCGCCACGGAAAGCATTCTTCCCTATGCGGAAATCTACGCGGGTATTTACGTCGTCTCGTCCATCTTCAATATTTTCAATGTCACCATGAACAATATCGTAACCAGCGAGGGGGCTGCAAAGACCACGATGTGTGCGCTTCTGACAGGCGCTGTGTTAAATATGGTTCTGGATCCGGTTTTCATCTACGTCTTACACCTGGGAGTCGCTGGCGCCGCAATTGCCACAGCCATCTCCCAGATCGTTTCCACGGCAGTTTATCTCTGCTATGTGTTCAGAAAAAAGAGTGTCTTCAGCTTCAGCATAAAAAAATGCTGCTTCTCATCGGAAATTATGTCCGAAGTCCTTAAAATCGGAATTCCCACACTGGTTTTCCAGCTGCTGACCAGCCTCTCTGTCGCCCTGATCAACTTAAAGGCAAGACCATACGGCGATTCCGTGATTGCCGGTATGGGAGCCGTAACGAGAATTATATCCATGGGAAGCCTGATGGTATTCGGCTTTCTGAAAGGCTTTCAGCCGATCGCCGGATACAGCTATGGGGCAAAAAAATATGACCGCCTCCATGAAGCGATCAGAACTTCTATATTATGGTCAACTATCTTCTGCGCGGTCTTCGGGTTGGGAATGGCGCTCTGTTCCACGGCCGTCATCTCCCAGTTCACGAAAGGCGATGTACAGATGATCGAGATCGGCCGGCGTTCGCTGACGGCAAACGGTATTTCTTTTCTGCTTTTCGGTTTCTATACCGTCTATTCTTCCCTGTTCCTCTCTCTGGGAAAAGCGAAAGAAGGCTTTATACTCGGTGCCTGCAGACAGGGAATTTGCTTTGTGCCTGTCATACTGCTTCTCCCATCCCTCTGGGGAATAAACGGCATTCTCTACGCCCAGCCGGCTGCAGATGTTATCTCCGCCATGATCACCGTGTTTATGGCGGTGCGGCTCCACAGGGAACTGAACGGAGCAAGGTCGTAGCTTTTGTATCTTTACACAGAACAGAATGCCGGGAAGCCACAGAATTATTGGATTCCAGTGCTGCCGGCATTCTGCCCGTTCAAAATTCCTTGTCCTGCATGTGCATCAGAACGCTATTCCTTCAAATATCTTTCTGCCAGATCATCAAACTCCATCCGACATTTTACCTTTCCGCACTCCGCAGCCATGGGGCCGAATACTTCCAGAGTCATTTTCGCCCGCTCCTTCCATGTGGCCGGATCGACGAAATCGATGGTCCTCATATTGTGAAGCCGGTCGGCCAGCGCGATTAAGATCACCCGCTCATCACAGCTTACGTATTTTTCAAATGCCCTGTATTCCTTCAGAATCTCATTCATGGCCGGTGTGACAGCCGGGTCAGACAGATACATATCCGGCTCATCCGCCATTTCCCAGATATCATGAAGCAGACCGGCACAGACCGTGTCCTCATCGGCCCCCATGTCTGCCAGAATCAGTGCAGTGTTAAGGGGATGCGTCACATAGTCGTCACCCGAACGGCGTTTTTTTCCTTTATAGACCCGTTCGGCCAGTCCGTAAACGGCCTCCAGATGTTTTTTCTCATACTCCGTTCCGGCTTCGTCCAGCACATTAAGAAGCAGTGCATAAATTTCGTTTGGCAGTGCGTGAACCGGCGTTTCTCTCAGATAAAGTCCCATATTCTCCCAGTCTCCTTTCTCGAAAGCCTCTCCGACATGAAATGCACGGAGGAGTGCGGGAGAATACCCAAATTGTGCACGAAAGGCCCTGGTGAAGCCGCTGTGCGTCTCATAACCGTAATCCAGCGCGGTATCCAGGATTTTTCGCCCTTCCCGTATTTCCCTGGCCGCTCCGAACAGGCGCTGCTGTTTTACGTAGTCCATCAGGGTGACCCCCATCTCCGCCCGGAACATCCGGGAAAAATGGCAGGCCGAATACCCGAACTTTTCTGCCAGCCCCTGTACCGACAGCGGCTCCTTCGCATGCGACCGGATATATAATGCGCACTCCATAAGGATATCTTTCTGTCCCAACACTCTCACTTCCTTTTGTCATTTCCCACGTGGTAGCTTTATTATACCCGATCGATCCGGCCGGCGCTGTTCCGCGATTGCTGTATTTTTTTCAGTCCCTGTTCCTATTCCATTGATTTCCTGTTCTTCTTCTGCTATACTCATCTCGGTTTCAGGAAATTCTGCCTGGAGACCACAAAACAAAGAGAATGGGACACGATAACAATGATTAAGAATTACGTATCACAACTAAAATCTGAATTTCAAAACTACAATGGCGCTGACTGCATGAAAGATCTGATGGCTGGGCTGACGGTTGCAGCGGTTGCACTGCCTCTGGCGCTTGCGTTCGGCGTCAGCAGCGGATCCACAGCCGCGGCCGGCCTCGTTACCGCCATTATTGCAGGTCTCGTCATCGGCGCGCTTTCCGGCGGCTATTACCAGATATCCGGTCCTACGGGCGCCATGGCCGCCATTTTAATTTCCATAATTGCCCGATACGGAATGCAGGGCGTTTTCACTGCGACACTGATCGCCGGGATTCTGCTGGTTCTGTGCGGGATTTTTCATATCGGCAGGCTGACAAGCTTCATTCCTGCACCTGTTATCACCGGCTTTACCTCCGGTATTGCCGTCATCATCGCACTGGGACAGATCGACAACTTCTTTGGAGTTACCTCCGAGGGCTCCAGCGCCGTCATGAAACTCTTAAGCTATGGACATCTGGGCTTCCCTGTCAATATACAGGCGGCGGGCCTGGGACTCTTCGTTGTCCTGTTTATGGTTTTCTTTCCTAAGAAATGGAACGCGGTGGTTCCCGCCTCTTTTTTGAGCATTATTCTTGCGACCATTCTGTCCGTAAGCCTCAAGCTTGACATCCAGACTGTCGGCGCCATCCCGAAAACACTTTTTCTGGACACCCGGTTAGATTTAGCCGCCATTACGCCTGCAAATCTCAGCGGATTAATCGGACCAGCCGTCAGTATCGCCATGCTGGGAATGATTGAAAGTCTGCTGTGCGGAGCCAGCGCCGGCAAAATGGCAAATGTCAGGCTGAACAGCGACCAGGAGCTGGTAGCGCAGGGGATCGGCAATATCATCCTTCCGTTTTTCGGTGGAATCCCCGCCACCGCGGCCATCGCTCGTACCAGCGTCGCATTGAAATCCGGCGCCCGCACAAGGCTTACCGGTATCTTCCATGCGCTGGGACTCCTGGCCTTCATGTTTATCCTCGGACCCGTGATGGCAAAAATCCCGCTGTCCGCCCTCGCCGGCGTGCTGATGGTCACCGCTTTCCGCATGAACGACTGGCAGGAAATCAAATATATCTTCTCCCATCATTTCAAGGGAGCAGCTGCCAAATATATCATCACCATGGCTGCCACAATCGTATTTGACTTGACAACCGCAATCCTGATCGGCGTCGTCACCGCATTGGTTCTCCTCGTCAGCCGGCTGGCAAACATCGAGATAAATTATGAAAAGGTAGATATGGACCGGGTCCGCAGCACGGATGCGGCTCTTGCAAAGGAATATGCCAACGCAGTCGTCGCCTATCTGACCGGCGCTGTCATCTTTGCCAATACTCAGGCAATCGAAGAAATAGAGGCCTGTACGAAGGACTTTGACACAGTGCTGCTGTCCATGCGCGGCGTTTCCTATATGGATATCTCAGGAGCGATTGCATTTATGCGCGTCCTGTCAGATTTGCAGGCAAAAGGAAAACGCATTCTTTTATGCGGCGTTCCAGGCAGCACAATGGATATGCTGAAACGCTCCGATATCTATGATATGATTGGTGAAGAGAACTTTTACTGGAGCGTGGAAAAAGCAATTTTACATAAGGAAGGCTTACACTGAGCCTTCCTTTTCTTCTATTCCAATACAGCCGTCAGCCGCCTGACCATCTCATCCACATGCTCTCTTTCTATAATAAGCGGCGGTACAAATCGAATAATATTGCTTCCCGCGCTGATCAACACCAGTTTTTCTTCGAGAAGCGCCTTCTGTACGATGGGACCGACAGGCATTTGGAACTCCAGCCCCTGCATCAGCCCCCTGCCTCGGTGTCCGGTAATGCAGTCAAACTGTGCGGCCAGTTCTTCCAGCTTCTCCCACAGATAGCCGCCCACTAAATTCACATGCTCCACAATCCCGCGTTCTTCGTAAATACTTAACACCGCGCTGGCCGCCGCTGTTACCAGCGGGTTTGCCGCCATAGGTGGTGCCGTGGTCGCCCGGAACCATGGCACTGGCCGCCTTGCCCCATGCCAGGAAGGCACCTATGGGAAGTCCGTTTCCCAGCGCCTTGGCCACCGTCATGACATCCGGCTTCACACCGTATTGCTGCCATGCAAACATGGAACCGGTACGTCCCATCCCGCACTGGATCTCGTCGAGGATCAGCAGCATGTCGTGTTCATCACACAGTGCACGGACTCCCTTTAAGAATCCCTCTTCCGCGGGATAAATGCCTCCCTCACCCTGAACAGTCTCCATAATAACCGCGCACGTATTCTCATGAATCAGAGCCTTCACGCTGTCCAGATCATTGAAATCTGCGAATCTGATCCCCGGGATCAGCGGCTTAAACGGCTCCTGGTAATGGTCATTTCCTGTGACAGACAAGGCACCCATGCTTCTTCCGTGGAAGGAATGGCGCATGGCAATGATCTCGTGGACACAGCCCTCTCCCCGCTTCTCTTCGGCCGCCTTATTGTAGGCGTACCTTCTGGCAATTTTCAGAGCGCCCTCAATGGCTTCGGTCCCGCTGTTGGTAAAGAACACCTTATCCATGCCGGAAGCCGTCAGGAGCTTTTCTCCCGCTTCGATGGAAGGCACATTGTAAAATAAATTAGAGGTGTGCAGAAGCTTATCTACCTGGGCCTTCACCGCCTCATTGTACTGTTTATCGTTATATCCCAGTCCCATAACCGCGATGCCCGCTCCGAAATCGAGATATTCTTCCCCTTCCGTATCGTAAAGAAACACACCGTCCCCATGGTCAAAAATGACCGGATACCGGTTATACGTCTTATAAAATTCCTGTTCCGCTTTTTGAATGTATTCCTGTTTATTCGGCATGGTAATACCTCTCATCTCCCGAATTGATAATCGCAGTTCCAATTCCTTTATTTGTAAAGATCTCCAGCAGAAGGCAGTGCGGAATTCTTCCATCCATAATATGTACTCTGGAAACGCCCTGCTTCATGGCATCGATACAGTTCTGAAGCTTTGGAAGCATTCCTCCTCCAAGTGTTCCGCTGCTCACGAAATTCAGCGCCTCATCAATAGTCATTTCCGAAATTAAAGATTCCTTGTCCTCAAAATCTCTGTAAACGCCTTCCACATCCGTTAAAAATGCCAGCTTCTCCGCCTTCATGGCCGTTGCAATGGCGCAGGCCGCGTCGTCCGCATTGATATTGTACGTCTTAAATTCTTCGTCAAATCCCACCGGACAGATGATCGGCAGGAAATCCTTTTCCAGAAGGTCATAGATTATCTGCGGATCCACTCCGGTGATATCGCCCACATAACCGATATCCTCGCCGTCCGCGTATCTCTTTTTACACTGCAGCATCATGCCGTCCTTGCCGCTGATGCCGACCGCCTTCACGCCCAGCTCATTCACCAGCTGCACCAGGCTCTTGTTCACCCGGTTAAGTACCATCTCAGCGATTTCCATGGTCGGTTCGTCCGTCACACGCAGACCGTTAATAAACTGCGGCTCCATCCCCACTTTTCCGACCCATTTGCTGATTTCCTTGCCGCCGCCATGGACGATAATCGGTTTAAAACCTACCAACTTTAACAGGACGACATCCTGAATCACATGCTTCTTCAGTTCTTCATCCACCATGGCGCTTCCGCCGTATTTTACGACGATAATTTTCCTGTTAAAACGCTGAATATATGGAAGCGCCTCTATCAGGACTTCCGCCTTCTGCATGATGCTTTGATCTAAATCCATTTTTCTGCTCCTCCCAAATCGACTCCAAATTCTTTACCCAGATTTCCCATTCCTTCATTGATCTCTTCTCTTGAATACTGGTGTGCATCCAGAAATCCATCGCTGTATTCATTCAAATGAAGATAAAATGATGCCGCCATCTCAAAATACTCCGAGCTCTTGTCTTCCAGTTCATTGAGCAGGATATTCTCTGCCTCGTTGATCTGTCCTGCATCCGCCATGGTGATCAGCTTCTTGTACAGATTATCAATTACTGTAAATTCTTCATCTTCCGGCAGAACGTAGTTGATATCGTCTTTTCCGAGAATAAGGCGGGCCAGAACTCTCGCCATATCCTTTATCATCCGCATTACGTAATCATCTTTTACAGCCATCGTTCGCTCTCTTTTCTATATTTTATCGATGCCTCTCTCTGACGTCTCTTTTCCCACATTTTTTTTCGTAACCACTGTCACCGGCAGATTACCGCTGGTCAGGAACGGTAATCCGCGTTTATTTTCACATAGTCAAAGGTCAGATCGCAGCCCCACGCAGCGGCCTTTGCATCCCCCATCT
>ENA-OPSX01000992-OPSX01000992.1-human-gut-metagenome-genome-assembly--contig:-NODE-992-length-13101-cov-2.466350_pt1 | contig 13101 bp, 12 predicted proteins | sample MGYA00241462_ERZ501916 | MGnify/ENA primary metagenome ERZ501916 (study PRJEB25962, sample SAMEA2042113) | human gut metagenome | biome: human gut; feature: human-associated habitat; material: faeces...
TCACGGACCTGCCAATCTCCATTGACAGTCCAAGCGCTGATGTGCTGGCACAGGTGTATACACATTGTAAACGCCCCGGACTTTTCAATTCTGTTTCCGGAGAAGGTGACAAAATCGATAAAATCTTCCCGATTATGGCAAAGGAAGAAAACAAAAAATGGGAAGTAATTGCTCTTTTAAGTGACAATACAGGAATTCCCAAAACAGCCCAGGACCGGCTTCGCGTTTTCAAACACATTATGGAGAAGGCGAAAGAATACGGAATCTCTCCAAGCAGAATACATATTGACCCGCTAGTTGAGATGCTGTGTACTTCTGAAGATGGCATTGCTATGAATGTGGAAGTAATTTCTACTATCAGAAAGGAATATCCATCCATTCATATCACTGCTGCAATCAGTAATATTTCTTTTAACCTGCCTGTCAGAAAGCTGATTAACTGCTGTTTCCTCACTCTTGCTATGAATGCAGGACTGGACAGCGCGATTTTAGACCCTGTAAACAGAGATATGCTGGGACATATTTATGCCACTGAAGCTCTGCTGGGACTGGATGATTACTGCATGGAGTATATCGGAGCTTATCGCGAAGGTCTCATTGGACCTGCGCCCAAAAACTAAGAACTTAAAAGATTCTAAAATATGAAGGAGGATGTATTATGAGTCAGATTCAAACTGTTGCGGATGCTGTTGCTGCTGGTAAAACAAAATTAGTAGGTGGTCTTGTTCAGGAAGCTCTGGATGGCGGATGTGATGCCGGAGAACTGTTAAACGCCATGATTGACGCTATGGGACTGGTTGGTGAACGTTTTAAAAAGAATGAAATCTTTGTTCCTGAAATGCTTATTGCCGCAAAGGCCATGAAAAAAGGTGTAGAAGTATTAAAACCACATCTTGCAGGCGACAATACTACCATGTACGGAAAAATGATTATCGGTACAGTTTCCGGTGACCTTCATGATATCGGAAAGAATCTGGTAGCTATGATGATTGAAAGTGCCGGATTTGAAGTTATCGACCTTGGAGTAGACGTTTCTGTAAGCAAATTTATGGAAGCCATTGAAGCAAACCCGGATGTGAAAATTGTAGGACTTTCTGCACTGCTTACAACAACCATGCCTTCTTTGAAGGAAACGGTTGCTGCATTAAATGAAGCTCCATTCCGTTCAAACATTAAAGTTATGGTAGGCGGAGCTCCTATTACTCAGGAATTTGCAGATGAAATCGGCGCAGATGCTTACACTCCTGACGCTGCTTCTGCTGCACAGAAAGCAAAAGAACTGGCAGCTTAGTGTGCAGTATACTTTTTCAGTTGTAACTTTTGGACTGCCCGGACAATTTTTTTGTCTGCGGCAGTCCTTTTTTTGATATACTTTCCTTATGGAAGGAGGAGATTCTTTATGAAACAAACCTATGTCCTTCACTTTGTACAGGAACAACTTTCTTTGGAGGTGGAAGAAGGAACTACGGTTATGAATGCTTTAAAGGCAGCCAATATTTTTCTGGATGCCCCTTGTGGCGGAAAAGGCACCTGTCATAAATGTCTGGTACAAATTTCTTCTGATTCTGCTTCCTGGAAAACAGTGAAAGCCTGCCAGACCAAAATCAGCAGTTCCCTGTACATAGACACTGCAAAAAGTAAAAGGAAACACCGCATTCTCACAGAAGCTGCTGCCCGTTCTGTGCCTTATCTTCCCTCTGCAAAGATATCAGAAGAGCTTCCCTGTTATCTTGCAGCTTTTGACATTGGTACGACCACCATTGCCTCCTATTTGCTGGATGGCCATACCGGCAAACAGCTTGGCACTGCCAGTTGTGTCAATCCCCAGGCTGCCTATGGCGCAGACGTCATTTCAAGGGCAGATTATACCATGCATCACGGATTTGATGATTTAACCGGTTGTGTCCGAAAAGCTATTAATGATTTGCTTCAGGAACTGGCCCATGCTGCCAGTATCCAGGTGGAAGAAATTCTCCAGATTTGTCTGGTGGGAAATACCTGTATGCACCATATTTTCTTCCAATACCCCATGAATTCTCTGGTTCTGGCGCCTTACGTTCCTTATCAGAAAGGATTGACAAAAGGAAAAGCTGCTGATTTTCAGATTCATATTCACCCGGAAGGAGAATTAATTTTTCTTCCTGTGATTGCCGGTTTTGTTGGCGCAGATACCATGGGCTGTCTGCTGGCTGTCCGCCCGGATTTAAAGGAAGAAATCACGCTTATGATTGATATTGGCACCAACGGAGAACTGGTTCTTGGAAACAGGGAACGGTTAGTTTGCTGTTCCACTGCCGCCGGCCCTGCCTTTGAAGGGGCAAAGATTGAATGTGGCATGCGTGGTGCACAAGGGGCCATTGACCATGTTTTCTGGGATAAGGAAGGTTTTCGTTTCTCAGTAATCGGAGATGGAAAGCCCAGGGGCATCTGTGGCTCCGGTCTTATTGATGCCATTGCCTGTCTGCGAAAACAGGGACTGATTGACGAAACGGGACATATGCTGTCCTGCCAGGAGGCTGCAGAGGTGTGCGGTGCAGAAATCGCCGCTCATATGATACAAAAGGAAAATATGACTGCATTTTTATTTGACCCTCAGGCACCCCAGGTATATCTTACCCAAAAAGACGTCCGGGAAGTACAGCTTGCCAAAGGAGCTATTTCCGCGGGGATTTTGCTTCTTGAGAAGCATCTTGGCATTACCCATGAAGACATTCAAACGATTTACATTGCCGGAGCCTTTGGTAATTATATGAACCCGGAAAACGCCTGCAACATTGGTTTACTCCCAGCCGCCTTAAAAACCCGGATTCAATCCATTGGAAATGCTGCAGGAGAAGGGGCAAAAATTGCTCTTCTAAACAAAGAAGAACTGGCTGAAACGGTTCGTCTGTCTCAACAGGTAGAATTTCTGGAGCTGGCTGCAATTCCTGAATTTCAGGACTGTTTTGTGGACGAATTAGAATTTTAAAAGAAAGGACAAACCTATGATTGATTACAAGGAATTAGAAGTCATTGGAAAACAAACAGGTTTTACACATATTGCTCCTCTGGATTGCAGTACCATCCAGCTTTTGCCTGAAGTGCGGCAAATGTGTGCCAACAACACCTGTCATATGTATGGAAAAAACTGGTCCTGCCCTCCCGGCTGCGGAACTCTGGAAGAATGTGAAGCCCGAGTTCGCCAGTATACCCATGGGATTCTGGTACAGACAGTAGGTAATCTGGAAGATTCCATGGATGTGGAAACCATGATGGAAACAGAGGCTGAACATAAGAAACATTTCTTTGCCCTGGAAGAACAATTAAGAGCAAAGTATCCCACAATGCTCCCCATTGGTGCCGGATGCTGTACCAGATGCAAGGAATGTACTTACCCGGACAATCCCTGCCGCTTCCCGGACAAAACCTTTGCCTCCATGGAAGCCTACGGAATGCTGGTAACCCAGGTGTGCCAGGACAATAATCTTACCTATTATTACGGTCCCTGTACCATTACATATACCAGTTGTTTTTTACTGGAATAAAGGCTATAATGAAGAAAATGCGACATAGGAAGAATGCAGTATGAGAAATGACAGTAGTTTATTAGAAGAAATCGGTAAGTCCGTAGAAAAAGGACATTATAAGACAACAGAAGAACTCATTACAAAGGCCATCAGGCAACATATCCCAGCTCTGGAAATCCTGGAAAAGGGTATGGTTCCTGCCATGCGTCAAATGGGTGAGCATTATAAAAATAATGAAGCGGATATCCCCAGAATTCTGGCTTCTGCCAGATGTATGCGAAAAGGACTTGACCTCCTTACCCCAAATCTGGAGTCTGAGCGTGGGCTTTATGTAGGGACTGTAGTTTTAGGGACCGTAGAAGGTGATCTTCATGATGTGGGAAAAAATCTGGTTGCCATTATGTTCCGCAGCGCTGGGTTTAAAGTTATTGATCTTGGCGTGGATATCTCGGAAAAACAGTTTATCAAAGCGGTTCGACAAAATCCTGACGTCTCCATTGTCTGCCTTTCTTCCCTTCTGACCACTGCCTGTTCCAGTATGCAGCATGCTGTAAAAGCGATCCGGCAGTCTGATACCAAGCACCGGCTGAAAATTATGGTTGGAGGCGGCGCTGTGACAAAAGAATTTGCCGAACAAATCGGAGCGGACGGTTATTCGGAATCCGCAGTAGACGCTGCTGAACTGGCGAAAACCTTTATTGTATAAACAGGAGGAGACATCTTGCAGCTTACATCCATACTTTTGTACGAAAACTTAAAGAAAAAATTTCATATTGCTGAATACCGTCTTCTTTCAAAAAATCAGCCCCTTGCCCGCCCTTTTTTCTATGAGGCGGACCGGGGGCTTCAAAGTAACCACATTTATCTTACTACCGAAATTTTAGATTTAGAATTATTTCATTCCATGCCGGAGGATGTGATTTTTGTTATCTGTCAAAAAAGTGAAACCTCAGTTCTCCCCAAGGGCAAATTTTCCTGTATCCTGCTTTCCAGTGATACCTCTGCCATCCATGTATTTAATTTTATTCAGTCTATTTTTGACTATTACGAAGAATGGGAAAAGCAGCTTGTTTCTATCTGCCAGCAGGACGGAAGCCTTACAGACCTTTTAGACGTTTCCAGAAAAGTATTCCAGAATCCTTTGCGGATTACAGACATGGATTTTTCTCTTACTGCGCAATCGGGGCTGTCCCAGATTCCGGAAGAATTCGATATCTTCCGAAATCCAGCCAGACGCATGGAATACCTGAATGCTTTTTTGCAGGATGAATCCTGTCAGACTTCTCCCGAAGAGACTGGCCCTGTGCTGTTTCCTGAATATATCAGCGGACACCGTTCCCTGAATATCAATCTTTTTCTGGAAAACCAGGCAAAATACCACTTATCTATTATTGAATGTGAATCATCCCTGTCGGAATCTGACTGGTATCTCATTACCATTCTGGCCCATCATGCAGAATACATAGTTCACAGAATGCACTCGGAATCCTCCTCCAGAAGTACTACCCTGCAGTCTATTTTTCAAAGTGTCCTCTCTGACCGGACTGCAGATTACATGAATATCAGCCACCTTCTGGAACACGTTGGATGGCTTCCAGAACACACTTATCTGTGTTCTGTGATTCTCACCTCAGGCCCTGGGCATTACTCTTTAAATGATAACACCATCTGCCAGTATATCAGCAGTGACTTTCCTGCTTCCTGCAGCATTGTCTTTAAAGAACATGTGGTAAGCTTCTACAATCTGACGCTTCTTGCCATGGAACCTGAGGATGTATTCCAAAGCCTGGTTTATTTTATCCGGGACAGTATGCTAAAGGCAGGCTACAGCCGCCCCATGACAGGACACATGAATCTGCGGCGGCAATATCTCCAGGCTCTGACCGCCTTAACTATGGGCTGTGAAATCCAGCCCCAGCTCTGGATTCACCATTTCAGTCAGATTGCCATGCCTTATATTTTAAAACAGGCCACAAAAGTTTTCCCCGGCTATATGATTTGCTACGAAAAACTTCTGGACCTGCAAAAATCGGATTCAACTCAAAATACGGAATATATGAAAACCCTGCGGGTATATCTGGACCATAATTTAAACACTGTCCAAAGCGCAAAAGCTCTGTTTATCCACAGAAGCACCTTCCTTTACCGCCTGGAACGGATTAAGGCAATTCTGGAAACAGATTTAGAAGACCCGGAAGAATTATTTTATCTGAATCTGTCTTTTCGGCTTTTAGATATGGACAACTTGTAAGCAAAGAAGCTACCGTATAAAAACATATCCTGATTTCCTGATTGTTTTTATGCGATAGCTTCTCTTTTTATTCTTTTATTTCTTGTGTTGTCTGTTCCTGTTCTTCCATTCCAGTTTGCTCTGCCTCTTCATTCATTCCAATACGCGGCTTGGTATTAAGAATCCGCATAAATTCTTCTCCTGTAATGGTTTCATTTTCATAGAGGAATTTTGCCAGTTCATGAAGCTTTGCAATGTTATCTTCCAGAATCTTATATGCCTTATCATGCTGTTTTTTCACCAGCTCAATGACTTTCTTATCAATCAGTGTCTGGGTCTCAAAGGAGCAGGACAGGGAACTGTCGCCTCCCAGATACTGATTTGACATGCTTTCCATGGCAACCATGTCAAACTCATCACTCATACCAAATCTGGAAATCATGCCTCTTGCAATCTTGGTTGCCTGTTCAATATCATTAGATGCACCGGTTGTCACAGAATGGAAAATTAATTCCTCTGCAGCACGTCCGCCGGTAAAGGTGGCAATCTTATTCTCCAGCTCTTCCTTAGACATGAGGAAATGTTCTCCCTCATCCACCTGCATAGTATAGCCCAAAGCGCCGGAAGTTCTTGGAATAATGGTAATCTTGTGTACCGGAGCGGAATTAGTCTGCAATGCAGCTACCAGTGCGTGTCCTACCTCATGATAGGAAACAATGAGTTTTTCCTTTTCCGATAAAACCCGGCTCTTCTTCTGGTAGCCTGCAATCACCACTTCAATACTCTCTTCCATATCTGCCTGGGTGGCAAATCTTCTTCTGTCACGAACCGCCCTTAAAGCTGCCTCATTTACAATATTTGCCAGCTCTGCACCGGATGCGCCGGACGCCGCTTTTGCAATTTCATGAAAGTCCACATTATCTGAAATCTTAATCTTTCTGGCATGTACCTTCAGGATTTCCTCTCGTCCTTTCAAATCTGGAAGCTCTACCGGAATCCTTCGGTCAAAACGTCCCGGACGGAGAAGCGCCGGGTCCAGGGAATCCGGACGGTTGGTTGCTGCCAGAATTACAACACCTTTGGAACCGTCAAATCCATCCATTTCTGTAAGAAGCTGGTTCAGGGTCTGCTCCCGCTCATCATTGCCGCCTAAGTTGGCTCCGTCACGTTTCTTACCAATGGTATCAATCTCATCAATAAACACAATACAAGGCGCTTTTTCATTTGCCTGTTTAAACAAATCTCTCACTTTTGCAGCGCCCATACCCACAAACATTTCCACAAACTCTGAGCCGGAAATAGAGAAAAACGGAACGTTTGCTTCTCCGGCTACTGCTTTTGCCAGAAGAGTTTTACCGGGTACCGGAGGTCCCACTAAAAGAGGCATAGAAGCTCCGATTTCTGTATATTTGTCAGGATAGTGAAGATAATCCACGATTTCTGATAAAAGCTCCTTTGCCTCATCCTCTCCAGCCACATCGGAAAATTTAATACCAGTAGCAGACTTCACATAAATCTTGGCATTGCTCTTGCCAAAAGCCATAGCTCCCGGACCGCCGGCGCCGCCCATGTTCTTCATCATACGCCGCATAAGCCATCCGCCCAGAGTCCAAATGAGAACAAATGGCAAAATCCATGTAAAAATAAAGTTTACCAGAGGATTTACCTTCTCTGGCAGCTCAGAGCTGTATTTCACGCCTGCATCATCCAGACGTTCAATAAGTTTTTCATCATTTACATAACCTGTTTTGAAAATCTGAACTTTATCGCCCTTGCCTTCCTTTTTTTCTGAGAAGTAAATAATACCTTCTCCAAGGCTTACTTCCTCAATTTTTCCATCTTCCAAATCACTGATAAACACATCATAGCTGGTTTCCTTCACACTTCTCTCTGCCAGAGAGGGCAAAACAAAAAAATTCATTGCCACTAAAACCAGCAGAATAATTCCATAAAAAATCATTGTCGGTTTTTTAGGAGGCTTTGGTGTTTTGTTTTCTTTAATATCCATACTTGCTCCTCCGTTATATATAATCTCAGGCTAAAGCCATATAAAAACTATACTTCTTCTTACTTTATTATGCAAGGAAGAAAGCATATTAATTCTATTAAAAAAGAATAAACCATTCCGTTTTAACTTATTTGTCATCTCCGGTAAGTCTGAGCACCGATTCCATCTCTTCCACATCCATATCCAGAAATGCTGCCAGCTCTTCCACACTATACTTTACGTCCTCATCTTCGGTCAGCTCTTTCACCTTTGCTTCCAGGTTTCTCACCTTTTCCACCAGAATATCATCTTCTTTCTTCTGCTGGCTCTGTTCTTCCATAAACAGACGAATCGTGCTTCTGATTTCACTCATAAGCCAGGTATGAATCTCCTCCTGAGCCGCTGCCTGCTCTAATGCCATCAAAAGTCCCATATTCCCTTCCTGCAGCAAATCTCCGAAGAAAATTTCTCCTGAATGCAGTTCTCTTGCTATTTCCACAACTTCTCTCTGGTAGCTTTTTAAAATACGCTCTTTTACATCCTCTCCGGCTCTTAAATCCATAAAAAGCCGCTCTCTGTCAAAACCATCTATTTCCCCAAAGGTTTCCAGATACTCTGTCAGATATTCCTCTTCCTCAGCAGTTAAAGGAACCTGCTGCGCTTCTTCCACTGACTTTGTATCTCCCTGGCTCTGAAATTCTTTTGAAAAATCGCCGCTCTTCTTGCTGTAACCATGAACCGTAATCCCCTGAATTTCCAGGAAATCAAAAACCTTTTTTAATTTTTCCTGGTCCATTCCTTCTTCACCGAAAAACTGTTTCACCAGCTCTGCCTGTACCTGCTTGCCATTTTTCATGGCTAATGTCTGTATTTCCTTTAATTTATCCTGAAACTCTTGAATATTCATAAACATACCCCGTTTCTTTTTCGTTTTGTTTAGTTTGATTATAAAAGAAGTTTTGGGAAAAAGCAACCAGCCAAAACTTTGCAAGCCAGATTCTTGATAGGAAAAGTATGTCTGTATCCGCAATAACAAAATTAATGAAATTTTGAAAAGGGACTGTGCAATAAGTATTGAAAGCTATCCTGTCAGGAAATGGTAGATGAATGGTGCCGGAAACGTGATACAGAAACCAATGCTTCCTGTTTTACAAGAACCGGAGGCATCCGTTCTTTTATAAGGATTTTTTAAGGAACGTATAGAAAGCTTGGATTATTATAAGGATCATAAGATACGGCATGACCAAGTTTATGCCATGGAAGTGGTATCTACCTTTTCCAGAGAGGAGGATATTAATATTGAAGCATGGAAAAAGAAAAATGTTGAATGGTTACAAAAAACCTTTAATCAAGCTGGTGATGGAAGAAACAACATTGCAAGTGTAGTCTTTCATGCGGATGAAACAGGTAATGTACCTTGCCATGCCATTGTTGTCCCCATAGCCCCAAGAGGACGTTTGAATACAAAACATTATACGGGCGGCTATAAAATTATGCATAAAATACAGAATTTCTATGCGGAAGATATGAAAGAATTTGGTTTAGAACGAGGACTAGAAGGCGGTCAAGCAAAGCATCGAGATATTAAAAAATATTATGCATATCTAAACCGTGCTTTGGAAATCCCAGAAGTAATGCCCTTCGAAACTGCAGAGGAATTCCGTTGTTATCAGTCACTTTATAAAAACCGATTTTTCAATTTTCATGCAAAATAAAAGAGGCTCTGTCATAAAATACCATACAATCCTCTTCCAAACGCTACCATTTTCTTTTCCTGGATAATCATGTTTTAGATTATACCCGTCCTCTGGGCTGATCTCCACGGTACGTTCCCAAAATCCGCTGGTATTTACGCAATGCATAAATATAATGTTGCCTTCCATACGGGATGCATTCACTTCCTTTGCCAGACGTATAACCGCCGCAGTCCCCGGGTATTCCCCTGCATGGATCCCCGCTGTCACTAATAAGGTTTTTCCTGGCTTCGCTCCGCATACAAGCGTTGTAGGGATTATATAGTCTTTCACGCCTGGCTCCAGATCGATCTGTTTTTTCTCTCCGGCTTCAAGTGTGTGCCCACAAATATGCCACATACGATATCCTCCTACTTATTTCTTCTGTTATATTCTGTTGACATTGATACAGCGGACTTTTTCCAGGTCCACAGCACCCCCATAAACAATACGATTGCTGCCACGGTCCATGTGATGGGATACACTCTTGTCAGCATCCTTACATTATGAAATCTTGTAACCAAGGTATGAAGAAGCAGCATTCTTCCTCCACAAATAACACCGAGAACAATGATCATAGATAATAACGCATACCCCATTCCACGGATTGCTCCACTGAATACCTCGATCAAAGAATTCAACCAATAAAACGGAAATGAAATTGCAATAATTTCCAGTCCTATCTCGATTACAGATGGATCCTTTCCAAACCAGCCCAAGGCTGTTTCTCCCCCGGCCAGCAATACTGTTGAAATTACCACAACCGTTAATACAGAAATACTTCCCGATGCGACGATTCCTTTTTTGATCCGCTCTATCTTACCAGCACCTATATTCTGCGCTGTAAATGTCATCGTTGCCTGACCAAAAGCCAAAACCGGTAAATAAATAAAATTTTCTAATTTAAAATAATAGGTATATGCAGTAATCGTATCTGTACCAAATCCGTTAATAAAATATTGGATCATCACATTGGAAAGTGTGATGGTCATACTCTGTATTCCTGCAGGCAGACCCAATTTCAGTATCTTCCAGATATATCTGCTCTTTATCTTAGCAACACAAAATCTGAGGGTTATGATTCTATTTCCCCGCAGAAGAATCCACAGCACTGCCACTGCCGAAAAAGTCTGTGAAATACTGGTGGCTATGGCAGCTCCACAAACACCCAGTTTCAATCCTGCGATCAACCAGGCATCTGCTAAAACATTCAGAATCCCTCCGACGGCCAAAATGTAAAATGGAGACGCCGAGTCTCCACATGCCCGTAAAATTCCAGACCCAATATTATAAAAAATCAACGGTAATAAACTGATAAAATATATCCGTATATAAATGATTGCATCCCCCTGTATTTCTTCAGGCGTATGCAGCAGATTAAGTAAGGCGGGAGCTGCAAATTCTCCTATTACTGTTAAGATTATTCCGGAAATTGCTGCAAATATAATTGCTGTTTGTATCAGTCCGTCTACCTCTTTCGTTCTTTTGGCTCCCACTACATGGGATACTGCTACACTCGTACCTGCTGAAAGTCCTGTAAAGATTCCTACCAGGCATGTTACCAGGAGACTGCTTGCACCTACTGCTGCTGAAGCATTTGTTCCTACAAAATTACCTACAAAAATCAGATCTGTTGTATTGTAAAGTAACTGAAATACACTTCCTGCTATAAGAGGAAGTGCAAATGTAGTTAAAGACACAAAGATACTGCCCTGCGTCATGTCCACTAGTTTTTTCTTGGTTCCTGCAGCCATATCAGCATTTCTCCTTTCCGCTTTTCCACTTATGACAGGCAACTTTGTGACCTTGGCTGACTTCTATCATTTTGGGTTTCTCAATTTTACAGATTTCCCTGCATTCCCTGCACCTAGTTTGGAATGGACAGCCTGTCGGTATATGTAAGGGAATGGGAGCTTCACTCTCAATACTTGTAATCTCCTTTGTAAAATCCATCTGAACAGAAAAAACCGCTTCCAGAAGTGCCTGTGTATACGGATGCTGTGCATGGTTTCGAACCTGCTCCCCCGGAAGAATTTCTACCAGATTACCAAGATACATAACTGCAACCTGGTGAGCAAATGCCTGTACCAGAGACAGGTCATGGCAGATAAACACAAAAGAGATTCCTTTTTCTTTCTGAAGTCTGGCAAGAAGTTCCATAATACTGTCCTGTACCGTTACATCTAAAGCACTGGTAGCTTCATCACATACAATGATCTCGGGTTCTAACGCCAATGCCCGTGCAATTCCTACCCTTTGCCTTTGACCTCCGCTCATATTGTGCGGGAATCGATAAATATACTCTTCCGGAAGTTCCACCATACGGAGCAGTTCTTTTGCCTTTTCTTCTTTTTCCGATTTCCGGATCCGCCGGAAGTTCATAAGGGGTTCTGTCACAATATCCATTACTTTCATTTTGGGATAGAAAGCTGTCCCTGGATCCTGAAATACCATCTGGATCTTTTGACGCAGTCTGCGAAGTTTTTCCCCTTTCAGTTTTGTGATATCTTCTCCATGATACAGGATGCTTCCCTCCGTAGGTTCCAGGACATTTACCATCAATTTGACAAATGTGGATTTTCCGCATCCACTTTCTCCTACGATTCCCAGCGTCTTCCCTTTATATACGTTCAGATTGATATCATCACAGGCTGTCAGAAACTGCCCCTTTGACTCAGAAAATTTTTTTGTAATATGTTCCGCTGTTAAGATCACCTGGTCAGACATATCTTTTCCCTCCAATATCCGGTACACACGCCAGCAGATTTTTTGTATATTCACTTTTGGGATTTTTTATAACATCCTCTTTTTTCCCGGATTCTGTGATTCTTCCATTCCGCATAACGATCAACTGATCTGCCATGTAAGCTGCCATGGCAATATTATGAGTCACCATAATAATAGCGGTATGATACAGATCTCTGATTTCCATAAATTGACGGACAATCTGAGCCTGTGTGGTTACATCCAGGGCACTGGTTGCCTCATCACAGATCAGAACTTTGGGTTCCACTGCCAGGGCTCTTGCGATCGCAGCCCGCTGGCACTGTCCGCCACTTACCTCATAAGGATATCTTTTTGCATATTCCTTCTCAAGACCACACTGCTCAAGCAATTCTGCTACTCTTTTCTCCACATCAGCCTTTTTCATTCCACGGTTTCTAAGACTCTCACCAATTCCGTCACCCAGTGTCCTTCTGGGATCAAAAGAACCCACCGGATTCTGAAAAACCATCTGTATATCTCCATATACCTCTTTCAGCTGACTTTGTTTCAGTCTTGTAATATCTTTTCCTTCAAATTTCAATGTACCCTCTGTGATATCAGTCAGCCGGGTGAGCAGCTTTGCTATTGTACTTTTCCCACTGCCGGATTCTCCTACGATTCCCAGCGTTTCTCCTTTTTTTAGTGTAAAGCTTACATCATTTACCGCTTTAAAAGGATTTTTTCCTCTCTGGGTAAATATTTTTGTTAAATGTTCTGCCTCTAAAAGTATGCTCATACTCTGACCTTCCTTTGCAGCTTTGGTACAGCCTCCAGCAATTTCCTGGTATACGGATCCCGGGGATGATCCAGTACACGGTCTGCTGTGCCATATTCTACTGTTTTTCCATTTTTCAAAACCAACACAGTATCTGCCATTGC
>ENA-OPSX01001012-OPSX01001012.1-human-gut-metagenome-genome-assembly--contig:-NODE-1012-length-12891-cov-2.068246_pt1 | contig 12891 bp, 11 predicted proteins | sample MGYA00241462_ERZ501916 | MGnify/ENA primary metagenome ERZ501916 (study PRJEB25962, sample SAMEA2042113) | human gut metagenome | biome: human gut; feature: human-associated habitat; material: faeces...
CGGTAGAGATTTAAAGTGGAATCCTCACATCCATGCCCTGATTTCGGAAGGCGTATTCAGAAAAGGAAATTCCGAATCTCTGCTTAAATAAAGTACTGAAATACGAAGCATTAAAATGATACAATGCAGCAATCTGCTCCAGGCTGATCTCGTCCTGGTAATGTTCCTCTATATACCGCCTGCTTTCATCCAAAGGATCTGTCTCCTGTGAATCTGCTATTTCCCGGAAAGCGATTATATTTTTTATTAATTCTGCTGACCTTTTTTTCAATTCAGAATACCACTGACTTTCGATCAGACGATTATCCAATGCATTTAATTCTGACAAGTGTTCAGCTTTCAGATAGGGCTCCATATAACGTAAGATTCTGAAAAAAAAGAATACGATTTTTCTTTTAAAAATATCCGGCTGAACACTTTTATGCTCTGACAGAACCTCTGTTATTTTTTCAAAAATTGCTTCGCTTTTTTCCAGATTTCCTTCTTTTATAGAATTCAGAATTGCTTCACTGCCTACAGAATCCTCCTGCTTTTCATCAGACAGATATTTCTCTGCCTGCAAATATCTTTCTTCTTCATAAAAAGAATACTTCATCGCGGCCATAGCCTCTTCATATGCCTTGTTTCCGCAGCTTTCCATATCCGGATACAGAGAGCTGACTGCAAAATAAATTCTGTTTTTCTCAAGTACCAGGATATTTTGAATAAACTCCTCTATCTGAGTGATCTGTTCCTGTTCAATTCTTGATCCTGACAAGGCCAACACAGCCAGCAGATTTTCTGTTCCGTTGACCTGAAATGTAATTGACGATGTATCTATCAGATGTTTTTTTATAAAATACCCTATCTCCCGTTTCATCTCTTCATTAAGAACCAGATGCTGCTTATTAATTCGAATCAACATCAGATAGCCTTCCTGTTTCAGAGGAAACATCTCACTTAAGGGTTCCCACGCCTTACGCCGTGCATGGTGGATATACTGATTCAAGCCACTCCATATATCCATATGCGGATTCCTTCAATTGTCGTTCCATCTGATCTACTTTTTGTTTTTGAACCTGATCCTGATTTTTTGATTTCTTTATTTTCTTAATGGCCTGTTTTAGTTCTTCTGCATCTACAGGCTTTAGCAGATAATCACTTGCATGAAACTGTAACGCCTCTCTTGCATAGGAAAAATCTGCATATCCGCTTACAATCACAAATGCAGTTTCTGGATAATCTGTTTTTACTTTTTTTTGCAGCTGTAAGCCGTCCATTTCTGCCATACGTATATCGCTGATCACAATCTCACAGGAAATATTATTCATGATCTCCATTGCCTCCTGACCATTTGATGCTTCCCACAGCATATCGTCCGGGCATATTTTTTCAAGAAGCATAATAAGTCCTTCTCTGTGAATTCGCTCATCATCTACTACTAATATATTGTACATTTTATCTCCTGTTCTGTCTGATATATACGTTTTGATTATAGCACAACAGGTGTGCATGAACAATTGCACACCTGTCTTTACAAATTCTATTTTTTTGTTCCGTGATACATCTTATCCAATGCATCGGCATAGTCTTCCTTGGAAAGAATCAGTACCGGTATTTCTGAAACCTTACACTGTTTTCCATCCGTCTCAAGACTTGCACTGATCACTCCTGCTGCCTGTGTTTTCTGTCCCTCCACATACAGGGTTACCTGTTTCATTTTATGCTGTGTATCCTGAGGGAAAGGATGCTCTGACAGCATCACGCTCTTCTCGCCTCCTGCCAGTTCATCTGGCAAACTGATGTAAAAACCAGCTACCTTATGGGTATTCTGTGGTACTTCTCCCACCATGCATACTGCCTTATTGTCTGAAAATACAGGTTGATAATCCCAGTGATAGAATTGTTTATACTGTACTTTCCATCCATCAGGAACTTCTATCTTCACTTCTGCATTTTTCCATTCTGTGTCTGTTGACTGGCTGATCAGATAACGGAATAAAAAGATTCCACAGTCTGAATTATAAAGTTTAGGCATGATAATTCCATATGGACTAAACAAAATTCCATCCTCTGTCATTGTGCTGCACTCAGCTCCTGCAATATCCGTTTCCTGCACAGCCATTGTCTCTGTAACAAACTCTTTCTCAACAAGAGCTCCTGCCAATACTAATTCCTCTACTTTTCTACATTCTCCCTGTGCACCTGCACCGTACTTACGTACTTCAAAAATAACCTTTATTGCTTCCTCATTATAGTTTTTAATATTAATAACAGTTTTTCCTTTTTCTTCTCTATATTCAATATCAAAAACATAAGCTCCAAGATGTGTTTTCTGAAGTTTATAACCGGAAAGCAATCCCTGTGGCTTGATGACCAGCGTTTTCTGTGTTCCATCCATCCTGAGGCCAAACCACTGCTCAACACTCTGCTGAATCCATGCACCCTGTCCCTGGCTGCATCTAGTCAGGCATCTTTTCTTATTTGTTGCTCTTGGCCACCAGAAAAGTGAGCCTGTTTCATCCAGACGTTCGTAAAGGAGATTCAGGTTATCAAGCATTTCCTGTCTGGTAAGACTTCCGCCAAGTTTTAAAGTACAGCCTGTTGCAGATGGATTCATGCCAAAATGTAATTCACGCATTGTCTGGAATTCCGGATCATAGTTTGTGATATACATAGAACGTGCATATCTGTGAAGGTTTACATATGGCTCATAATCAAACTCATACAGTCCATACAAAGGTGCCATAACTGTAGCAGTATCCTCACCGCCATAATAATTCAGATCATCCTGGATATAGAAGCGTTCCTCATTCTCACCTAAGTTGTTTCCGCCTGTAATCTGTCTGCCGAATGGTCCGCTGCCTTCCATCAGTTCTTTCATGTCTGCTTTCATCTGTTCCATAAATCTGTCCACATCTGTCGCATCCCGTTCCAGAAGTCTCAGAATTCTTCTGTAAGATTTCAACGCATAATAACACTGTACATTTGCACCGTAATCATACTTGCGGAATACAATAAGATCGCTGGCGTATCTGCTAGAAATCAGTGCTTTTTCTTTATGTTTATGCTTCATCATTCCATCGTAGATCTCATCAATAGCAGCAACCAGTTCCGGATGATCTCTGAAGAATTTCTCATCTCCTGTCAGCTCCAGATATTTTCCTGCTATTACAAGCAAAGAAATGTAGTAAAACATACTATGATCCGAATACAGGCTATAACGTGGCCGGTTTCTTTCTGCCAGATAAAACATTGCACTTTTTCCTACCTCAGGTACTGCATACATAACACTTACCACATCAGGAGTAATATCAATTCCCCAGAGCCTCGAAAGACTATGGGACGGTGCCCCCTGCCAGTTGGTCAGAAGACTTCCATCTTCTCTGAAAGAAAGGCAGTTAAAATTATCAAGAATAAACCGTACCTGCATATCACGGTATTTCTCACCAGCCTCCTGGTTTTCCCGAATATCTGTAGTGATTTTTCCAAATCTTTCTTTCCAGAAATCATCAGTAACATTCAACCATTCCAGCGGTGTATGTTGATACAGTGTTCCAAGGGCAGAATAAATCTCTTCTCTCTTTGGAGTAAGAGCAATTACTGTTGTAAATGTTCTGCTTTCATTTGCTTTTAATTCAAATGGTACATAAATTCTAGGATTATCTCCCTGGCCTTCACATACGGAATCCAGAAGCTGAATTGCTGCACAGGCTTCCGGGTGCCATAATACCAGCAATTTCTGATCCCATTCTGATTTATATGGTGTTACTGTATAATCATCGAAATATTTCCCATAATGCTCAAACTGATTTACAAACTTCTGGTCAAATGACAGACGAAGTTTTCCTTTCATTTTGCATCCGGAAATATTTTTTACTTCTATACAGTAGAATGCTCCTGCAGGTCCAGGAACCGGATGGATTGATGATGCCGGAACTGCTTCTTTCTCCAGAATCGGCGCAAAAGAGAATATTCTGGTTTCCAGTTCCGGATGCTCTGTAGCAGTAACCGGAAGAAAATCATCATAATAAGTTGTCCATGACTGCTTATTTGCACCTGAGATCATCAGACCATTGTCCAGCTCCAGATCATATTTCATTTTTCCAAGAAGTAATGCTGTATCATTCTGATAATACTGACCTATGTATCCTTTAAACTGTCCTCCCAGATCTGTTCCTCCGGATGGTACTGCATAAATTTTATCATGAGGAGTGCACAAAAAGTGCAGTCTGCCCATGGTATCCTGGCCCAAAAGTGTTCTTCCATTTGACTGTGTAAATAGCTGTCTCTCACTTAATGACCAGTCTGTGCGCTCCGAAGTTTCATCATACTGTGCTCTGAAATAAGAAGACTTATATGCCTTTTTCCAGAAATTTTCCCATGTATTATAAATCACATTTCCTCTTAAATGCATTGTTTTTCCTCCTATTCTTAGCCTTTCACACCAGACATTGTTACACCCTCAACAAGATACTTCTGACCAATGGCAAATACAATCACAACAGGTGCAAGCACCAGGCAGGCTGCTGCCATCATTAAATTCCATTCACCTCTGTAAGAACCAGTAAACAACTGAAGTCCCAGTGCAACTGTATATTTTTTCTCAGAATTTAAATATACAAGCGGACTCAGGAAATCATTCCAGGAATTTAAAAACGCAAACATACCTACAACAGCCAGGGCCGGTTTTGTAATTGGCAGGATAATTTTTGTAAAAATCTGAATATGGGAAGCACCGTCCAGATATGCTGCCTCATCAAAATCCTTCGGGATTCCCAGATAAAACTGACGAAGCAGGAATATGTAAAATGCACCGCCTCCAAACCATGCCGGAACAATCAGTGGAATAAAGCTGTCTGTTATTCCAATAGTTCTCCACATCAGAAATGTAGGAATCAAAGTAACCGCAACTGGAAGCATCATACTGCTGATGATGCAGGCAAATACCACATTTCTGCCTCTCCATTTAATTCTTGCCAATCCATATGCACAGATGGAACTGGTAAGCATTGTTCCCACTACACATCCTCCGGTTACAATAAATGAATTCAGGAAATATTTTCCAAAGGGAAGTATCAAAAACTTCCTGATAGTTTTCCCACATAAATTTAGAAGGAATCCAGCGAGGCGGCATCATAAACACTTCCACTGTGTTCATCAGTGAACTTCTGATCATCCAGTACAAAGGAACCAGACAAAACAAAACACCTAAAATCAGCGCAAAGTATATTAGAATTTTTGAAATAAATTTCTTTGTATTCTTCATATTCATTCTCCTCCATAATAAACCCAACGGTTGGAAAACTTAAATATGACTGCAGTCAGCACCATAATGATCAGGAACAATACCCAGGCAACTGCACAGGCATTTCCCATTCTTCCAAACTCAAATGCTTCTCTGTACAGATAGTATACATAGAACAAACTGGAATTGTTTGGTCCACCCTGTGTCATAACATAAGACTGGGTAAATATCTGGAATCCATTGATGATTCCCATTACCACATTATAAAAAATTGTAGGAGTCATCATAGAAATCGTAACATGAAGCAGCTTTGCCCAGAATCCGCCTCCATCAATCTCAACTGCTTCCAGAAGCTGTCTTGGTACATCCTGCATTCCGGCAAGGAAAATTACCATTGTTGATCCGGTAGTCCACAGATTAATAAAAACCAGTGTGGGAATAACTGAACTTTCACCTGAAAGCCATGTACTTACCGGTAAATGCATTGCCTTTAAAATATTGTTTGCCAATCCCATGTCCGGATTGAAAATCCACATCCAAATCGCTGCCATTGCTACGATCGGAACTAGTCGGAAGATAAAAGATTGTTCTGAAAAATCCTTTTCCTTTTACATTTGTATTTAACAGCATTGCTATAAAAAAAGAAAATATGATAGCTGTCGGTACAGAAAGCGCAACATAAATTACTGTTACAAGTAATGATTTATAAAAATACGGATCACTTCCACTGAACAGATTTTTATAGTTGCTGATTCCTATAAACTGTCCGCCTGTTGTAAAATTAAAATTTGTAAAACTCAATCCCAGACTGACTGCCATCGGAAGCAATGCAAAAATCAAAAATCCCAGAATACAGGGAAGACTGAATAAAATTCCCCAACGATTTTCTCTTTTCTCGCGATTTGTCATTTTATACTTTATTTTCGTCTGCATATTTATTCCTTTCTGGCATTATAGCTATTTCAATCAGGAAAGGCTGCCAAAAGCAGCCTTTCACTTGAATACTTTAAGAACGTTCTCCTGAATAGGTTCCTTCTACCAAAGAATCCGTCTGGCTTTTTACTTCTGTCATTGCTTCTTCTGCCGTTTTCTTTCCAGACCACACCTGTTCCAGTGCAGAGCCCACTAATGTATTAATCTCATTAAAATTCTTTACGTTAATTTCGGTTGCCACTACTGCATGATCATAAGTTGCCTTTACAATAGCGTCCTGAAAGCCCTCTGGTCTTGCAGGCAATTCTTCAGATGCCCAGAAATCAATCTTATCCGGATCAGTATAATATTCTGTCTGTACAGGCATCCATAAAGTTCTGTATAATTCTGTGATTCTTTCTGAACTTTCTGGATTTGTAAGCCACAGATAAAGTTTTTCAGAAGCCTCCAGATGCTTTGTACTCTTGAATATAATCAAAGAACCACCATCAAAGAAAGTAGTATAGTTTTCATCAATTGGGAGAACACCTACGCCCCAGTTGCATCCGGAATTCATAAGATCCAGATGGTTCCAGCTTCCGTCAATGTACATTGCTGTCTGTTTTGCAGCCAGTGCTGTTGCTGCGCTTGGCATTGCATTCTTCTGTACTGCTGTAGGAGATACATGATACACATTGATCAGATCTGCAAAATTCTGTAAAATCTGAGCTGACTTCTCATCATTTAATCCAAGTCCGTCCATACTCTCATTTAAGTAACCACCGCCTGCTGATAAAATAAACGGCATATATACATTCCAATCTGTTCCAAACATTACACCGTACTGTTTAATATTATTTGCATCAAAATCCGGATCAGCTGCATTTCTTCCCTCTGTATCCAGTGTCAGTTTCTGTGCCATCTCTACAAATTCATCCCATGACCAGGCATCCTCTACCTTAGTCGGCGGCAGATCTACCCCTGCCTCTTCGAAGCAGTCTACATTATACATCAGGTTTGTTGTAACATTGGCCTGAACAGGTCCTGCTGATTCTGTAGGACTCCAGTTCCACCAACAGGTAGACAGATAATCATCTTTACTAAGTCCCATATCATCCAGAAGATCATAGAAGTTATAAATCAGACCATCCTCACCCATCTGACATTTCCATGAAGCTGAATAACTTACATCCGGTGCTTCGCCGGCTGCAATCATAGCATTCAATTTTGTCAGGAAATCTTCAGATGGAATATGCATCAGGTTCACTTCGATATTTGGGTTTGCTTCCATGAATTTATCTACAGATTCTTCAATAGCCTTTTTTTCGTCTCCACTTCCCCAGTAAGTGAATTTTATAGTTTCTTTCTCGTCACTACCCTTGTTTTCTGCCTTCGCAGTTGTGGTAAATAAAGCAGTACAGGTCATTAATGCCGCCAGACCTAAAGCCATTCCTCTTCTCTTCATAAAATTTCCTCCTGTTTTTTATCAGCGCGCTTGTTTTTGATGGTTTTATTATATAGCCTTTAATAGCATTTTCTCTATGGGACTTTTTTCGGATTATAGCATTTAGATTAGGAAAACACTTTGATATATTTGCTATTTACAGCAATAATACAAAAGTATTATTTTACAAAAAAAAACAGCAACTGATAAATCAGTACTGTTTTAATTGGTTTATGTACCAGTTTTATATAATTTTTATTCTTGTCTGATTTTACTGACTTCGTTGTATCTGACAGCTTTACTGATAACTTGCTACTGTTCATAATTTCTCACTCAAAGTCGATTGTAATCAGATGGAAATCTATCATCGGATTCGCTACCTGCTGATAGACTGAACATTACTCTGCCAAATACGCCTTCAGTTTCTCCATATCAGCTTTCATCACTCTCCGTCCCACCTCATAAATCTCCTTTAAATGGGCCGGATCACGCTCAACCGGTTTTGCACTGATGTCTCTGTCCGGGCGGATAACATGGATCCTGCCCTCTTTTTCCAGATATGCGATTTTATCCAGCATACGATTATACTGAATATGACGTTCATCCAGAAGCTTTACAAGCTCCGGATACTCCCTGAACTTCAGTCTGAGCAGCGGCATCAGCTTATTATGTTCTTTTCTGTATCCCGGATGGCGGGTACATACTACCACATTTTTCTCATAACCCTGTGAAAGCATCCAGTTTACAGGAATCGGATCTGAGATGCCTCCGTCCAGATACATTCTTCCATTTAGCTTTACCGGTCTGGCAGCCAGTGGCAGGGAAGCTGATGCGCGCATCCATTCCACATCCAGCCTGTCTCCCATTCTGCATTCCTGATAGCAGGGTTTTCCTGTTTCAATATCTGTACATACAACCGTAAACTTCATGGGTGATCTGGCAAATGTCTCTGTGTCAAAAACATCCAGCTTCCAGGGCACCTCCCCATATGCAAAATCTTTGCTGTAAAGATCGCCGGTAGTAATCCAGCTTTTCAATCCCATATATCGTTTATCCTTGCAGAATCTGGTATTATAACGAAGGGTTCGTCCAATCTGGCGGGACTTATAATTACATCCAAAAATTGCACCGGCGGAAACGCCAACTGTAGAATCTGCATAAATCCCCTGCTCCATCAGCTCATCCAGAACTCCGGCTGTATACAGTCCCCGCATACCTCCACCTTCCAGAACCATTCCGAGGCCTTTCTTTTTATTTTCTTCCATAGCTATTCTCACTTTTCACTTTCTTTCACATATTCATTTCGGATTGCAAATCCATGATCCATAGGGCCACTTCCCTTTCCCAGGTCAAGCATTGCCACCAGTGCTCCTGAAATATACTGTTTGGAACGTTTTACAGCAGTCTGCAGGTCATATCCCTTTGCAAGATTGGAAGCAATGGCACTGCTCAACGTACAGCCTGTTCCATGTGTGTTTGGATTATCGATACGCTTTCCTTCAAACCAGCAATATTTTCCATCATAGTAAAGCAGATCATTTGCATCATTAATGCTGTGTCCGCCTTTGCAAAGTACTGCACAATGATATGTCTCAGAAATCTTTCCGGCAGCCTCTATCATTTCCTCTGCATTGGTCACTGACATTCCAACCAGAACCTCTGCCTCCGGAATATTCGGAGTAAGCACATCAGCCAGTGGAAACAGTTCCTGCTTCAATATCTCCACTGCATCATCACTGATCAGCTTGGCACCACTTGTTGCAACCATAACAGGATCCACAACAATGTTTTCCGCTTTATATTGTTTCAGTTTCTCTGCTATTACATGGATCAGATCCTTATCTGATACCATTCCGATTTTTACCGCATCCGGATAAATATCCTGAAAAACAGAATCCAGTTCCTGCCCCAGAAATTCCGGTGTTACATTTAATATTGCCTGTACACCGGTTGTATTCTGTGCAGTTAATGCGGTAATGGCACTCATTGCATATACACCATTTGTGATCATTGTCTTAATATCTGCCTGGATTCCGGCGCCTCCGCTGGAATCACTTCCTGCGATCGTCAGTGCAGTTCTCATAATTGTCTTCCTCTCATTTCTTCTATAATACAATCTTATCTACTGCCTCTTTCAGTTCTTCTGCTGCTTCTTTAATGTTATTCTGAGCATAAATGGCACTGATCACTGCCACACCGCAAATCCCTGTTCCCTTTAGCTGAGATATATTTTCTGCTGTGATCCCTCCGATTGCCACCACAGGGATAGATACCGCTTCACAGATTGCCTTCAGTGTTTCATGGGGAAGTTCTGCCGCATCTGCTTTTGAACCGGTTGCAAATACTGCACCCACCCCCAGATAATCTGCACCACGCTCCTGTGCAAGCAATGCCTGCTCTACCGTTCGTGCCGAAACTCCCAGGATTTTATCCGGTCCAAGTTTCTCACGCACAGCACCTGCTTCCATATCACTCTGCCCTACATGAACACCATCTGCATTCATCTTCAAAGCAATTTCCACATTGTCATTTATGATCAGAGGTACCTTATAATCTCTGCATAATTCCTGAAGTTCAGCTGCTTCCTGCAGGAAAGTTTCATCATCTGAATTTTTATCTCTGAGCTGCAGAAAGGTTACGCCTCCATCCAGACTCTCCTTTACCACTTCCTTAAGGCTCCGCCCATTAAGCCAGTGACGATCCGTTATTGCGTATAAGCGCATTTTCTCTTTATCGAATTTCATGTTTCACTCCTCTTTTCTACTCTTATCTATAGCAATTTACCCCAAAAGTTCTGCTGCAATTTTCTCCAGCTCATCTCTGATCTTAATGTGCTGCGGACATACTTCTTCGCACTTACCACATTTCACACATTCATTGGCAGATTTCCTGCCATGTTTGCCTCCCAGCCATTCTTCCTGATGAAGTGCCTGATCTTTGCTTCCGTATAAGATCAGATAATTCATTGCTGTAAAGGAACCGGAAACTCCGATTTCCTTCGGACAGGCTTTCGCACAGTAATTACAGGTTGTACATGGGATCAGCGGAATTTTCTTTAATTCTTCCTGTGCCTTTTTCAGAGTTTCCTGTTCTTTCTCTGTCAGTCCGTTGAAATCCTTCATATAAGAAAGATTGTCCTGCATCTGCTCGACATTGCTCATACCGGACAGAACAGTGATCACGCCTTCCAGATTTGCAGCAAAACGGATTGCCCAGGATGCTGCGGAAGATTCCGGTTCTGCTGCTTTCAGGATTTCTTCCACACTCTTCGGAGGAGTTGCAAGCATACCGCCTTTCACAGGCTCCATAATTACAATCGGTTTGCCATGTTTACGTGCCACTTCATAACATCCTCTGGCCTGGATTGCCGGATTTTCCCAGTCAGCGTAGTTGATCTGAAGCTGTACAAATTCCATTTCCGGATGTGCGTTCAGGATTGCATCCAGTTCTTCCGGTGTGGAATGGAAAGAGAAACCTGCATGTTTGATCAGACCCTGTGCTTTTTTCTCCTGAACCCAGTCCCAGAGACCGAAATCGTCGAAGTATCTGGTACGTGCTTCTCCGAGATTATGTAACAGATAAAAGTCGAAATATCCTGCTCCTGTCTGTTTCAAAGAAGTGTCAAACTGTGCAGTTGCTTCTTCTCTTGTCTTGCAGTTGATCCATGCTGCGTTCTTTGTAGCAAGCTGGAATTTCTCTCTCGGATAACGCTCTACCAGTGCTTGGCGGATGGCATCCTCGCTGCCTGCATAGGCCCAGGCTGTATCAAAATAAGTAAATCCTGCATCCATAAACAGGTCTACCATCTTTTTGGTCTGCTCAATATCAATCACGTCGCCTTCCAATTTCGGCAGACGCATCAGGCCAAATCCAAGTTTCTTGATGTTTTCTCTTAAATAAGCCATGTGAAGACCTCCTTATTTTCTGAGATTACCAGAATACGATTTCCACTCATATTCCGGTTAACTATTCTATTATAGCGGAAAATCTTATCAATTTCCATTGCATGTCTGTAAAAAATCTCTTATATACCTTTCCCATATCCCAATGTGATGGTATCGCATACTGGCATTCCCCTACATTATCATAATTTCCTGATTTTATTTTTTCAATGATCTATGACCACACTCCAATGCATTATTCTCCCGTATCTCCCATTTTGGACAATATTCTACATCATAAAAATAATACCTCAAATATAAGAAAAACTTCTCCTAAGCAGATTTCAGATTATTTACTCAATCCACTTAGAAGAAGTTATAAGTTTTCTTACATACTGATAATTCCCAAAACGTTTGCAATAGAACTCAGCAAAATAATAATCAGACAAATCGTTGCAAAGTATTTGATAAATACTCTGTACAGTTTCTTTCTGCGGAATGGAGAAGACTGCTCAATTTCTTTTTCCATTCCATCAATACCAACAACACGAAGAATCAGAATACAGGTTGCAAGTGCTGCCAACGGCATCATTACTGAGTTTGTCATAAAATCGAAGAAATCAAGGAAGTTCATTCCAAAGATACGAATGAAATCCAGAAGTCCATATCCCATGGAAGATGCGGTTCCAAGTACAATCATGATCACAACCATCAGACCGCAGCATTTCTTACGGCTCCAGTGAAGTTCGTCCATGAATGTGGAAACACTGGTTTCCATCAGGGAAACTGCACTTGTCAGAGCTGCAAGTAATACAAGTATGAAGAATACGATTCCTGTTGCAGTACCAAATCCCATACTTGCAAATACTTTTGGCAATGTGATAAACATCAGAGATGGTCCTGCCTGAAGTGTTTCAGGATTTCCACCGGAGAATGCAAATACCGCCGGAATAATCATCAGTCCCGCAAGGATTGCGATACCTGTATCGAAAATCTCAACCTGTGTGGTAGATCTCTCAATATCCATATCTTTACGGACATAGGAACCGTAAGTATAGAGGATTCCCATTGCAATGGACAAAGAATAAAACATCTGTCCCATCGCTGCTACTACTGTCATCCAGGAGAAATTTTTCACATTCGGGATCAGGAAATATTTCACACCTTCAACAGCACCCGGACGTGTGACAGAATAGATTGTAACTACGACTGCCAGAACTACCATCATGATCTTTGACATTCTCTCTACACCGTTCTGTACACCACCGAGAATGATGATGAATACAAGCGCCGCAAATACCAGAAACCAGAGTTCCACCTGCCAGGAATCGGAAATAAAGTTTCCAAAATATCCGTCTTCCGCTACTGCCTGGACATTTCCTTTGAAATATTCCACAAGATACTTAATTACCCATCCGCCAATCGTA
>ENA-OPSX01001028-OPSX01001028.1-human-gut-metagenome-genome-assembly--contig:-NODE-1028-length-12676-cov-7.128278_pt1 | contig 12676 bp, 10 predicted proteins | sample MGYA00241462_ERZ501916 | MGnify/ENA primary metagenome ERZ501916 (study PRJEB25962, sample SAMEA2042113) | human gut metagenome | biome: human gut; feature: human-associated habitat; material: faeces...
GATATGGACCTTGTGCTCAAAATCGTGGTGCTGGGCCGGGCGGCGCGCAACGGTTCAAACCGTAAGAACCGCCAGCCTCTGGCGCAGATGTTTGTGAAAGCGGAGGAGGAGCTCGGGGATTTCTACAAAGAAATCATCGAGGATGAGCTGAACATCAAGGCCGTGACCTTCACGCAGGACGTTTCCGCGTTTACCTCGTACAGCTTCAAGCCCCAGCTCAAGACGCTGGGCCCCAAATACGGCAAGCGCCTGGGCGAGATCCGCACCGCGCTGATGGAGCTTGACGGCAGTGCAGCAAAAAAAGAACTGGATGCAAACGGTGTGCTCCGTCTGGAACTGCAGGGGGGAGCCGTTGAACTGGCGCCGGAGGACCTGCTCATCGAGATGACGCAGTCTGACCGGTACTTCACCGTTGAGGACGGCGGCGTGACGGTGGCCATTGATACGGAGCTGACGGAAGCGCTCATCGAAGAGGGCTTTGTGCGTGAGCTTGTGAGCAAATTCCAAACCATGCGCAAGGAAGCGGGCTTTCATGTGGAAGACCATATCCGGGCCTATGCCTCCGGCAACCGAAAGATCGAGGCGCTGCTCGCAGCAAACAGCGCGCAGGTAGGCGGCGATATTCTGGCGGATGCGGTGTGCACAGGAAGCCTCGCAGGCTACACCAAGGAGTGGGACGTCAACGGAGAAGCGGTCACACTCGGAGTGGAGCGCATCTGATTTTAAAAGAAAACACCCCGAAAAGTTACAGCGCGCGTTGCGCGCTGTAACTTTTTTGCGTAAAATGGAGGGAAAATTGCGTTTCAACTTGTACAATCGCGCCGTTTATATTATAATAATATCTTGTGCCGGCCTGCTTTTTTGACGTGCCGCACAGTTGAAGCGTTCCGGCTTTTGGGACGCTCCGGGAAAGTATCGCATGAGGGAAATGGACGAGAGAGGGGAAAAGAAACATGGCAGATTATTTTGCTATGGACAGCCGGCAGTGCGCGCAGGAACTGGACAGCCTGCGCAAGATTTATGAGGAGTATGCGGCGAAAGGTTTGAAGCTTGATATGTCACGCGGGAAACCCGCGCCGGACCAGTTGGATCTTTCGATGGACCTGCTTACCATCACGGATTACAAAGGTGAGACGGGGATCGATTCGCGCAATTACGGCAACCTGGAAGGCATGCCGGAGGCACGCCGCTTTTTTGCCGATATTCTGGGCGCACAGCCGGATGAGGTGATCGTGGGCGGAAACTCCAGCCTGAATATGATGTATTACCTGATCGACCTGGGATGGCGCCTGGGCTTTGCCGATAGCCCTGCCGCGTGGAATGCGTGCGGAAGGCCTAAATTTTTGTGCCCTGCGCCGGGCTACGACCGTCACTTCCGTGTGACGGAATATTTCGGATTTGAGCTTATCGCCGTTCCCATGCTTCCCACAGGGCCGGATATGGACTGTGTGGAAGCGCTTGTGAAGGATGAGGCGGTAAAGGGAATCTGGTGCGTGCCGCTGTATTCCAATCCGGACGGATACAGTTACAGTGATGAAACCGTGCGCCGGCTGGCCGCGATGAAAACCGCCGCGCCTGATTTCAAGATCATGTGGGACAATGCATACTGCGTGCATCATTTGACCGATACCCATGACGTGATCTTGAACATGCTGGAAGAATGCCGCAAGGCCGGCCATGAGGACCGTGCCTTGATGTTCTGTTCACTGAGCAAGGTGACATTCCCGGGCGCAGGCGTAGCTGCAATGGCCGCCAGCCGCCGCAACATCGACTATATCCTTAAAAACATGTTCCCGATGATCATCAGCTTTGATAAGCTGAACCAAGTTCGTCATATACGTTTCCTAAAGGATATGGATGGTTTGGCCGCCCATATGGAAAAGCACCGTGCGCTTCTGGAGCCGAAGTTCAGGGCCGTGCTCGCGATATTGGACGAGGGCCTCTCCGGCTGTGGAAGTATTGCCCGCTGGACAAAGCCCAACGGAGGTTATTTCCTCAGCCTGTATACGCTCGGCGGATGTGCCAAACGTACGGTCCAGCTGTGCAGGGAAGCAGGCGTTGTGCTGACGGATGCCGGGGCCGCTTATCCTTACGGCGTGGACCCGCAGGACAGCAACATCCGTATCGCGCCCACCTATCCGACTTTAGGGGATTTGATTACGGCTGCCGAGCTGTTTACCCTCTGCGTGAAGCTCTCCTCTGTGGAAAAGCTTTTAAAAACAATGGCATAATTGGAGGTCAGATACCTTCAAAGGAAAATGATTCAAGTGTAAAAGTCAGCACTTCATCAGATAATGATAGGGAGCGGCACATCGCAAGCAGATGTGCGCGCTCCCTTCCTCATTGTCCCGGATATGCGGATAGCAGGCGATCCGGGACAGATTTAAGAGCAGGGACTATCTGATAAAGGAGGCAGGACCATGCAGGGCCGGAATGTACGGTTTCAAGGAAAATACGACCTCTTCACGATTTATCTGATTCCCGGCGTGACCATATTCCTGGCTTCCTTTGACAGCTGGACCGGTACCAACCTGTCTGTCCTGGGCAACCGCACCGGCAACAAGCTGCTGTTTGCGGTGTGGGGATTTGCCACCGGCATCTATTACTGTGTGTATGTCCGTTATCTTTTTCACATAGGAAGATACAGGAATCCGGGAGGCAGGACCCTGATGTATACAGCGGCAGCCTTTCTTCTCATGGCGGTTATGATTCCCTATATGCCGGAGAAATATCCCCTGAAGGCAGACCTCCATGTGCTGCTTGCATTTTTTTCACCTGTGCTTCTGGCCTTCAGTATCATTGGCTTCCTCCGCTTTCTCAGCTCCCGCGACCGGATGCGTTTTCGCAGGGCATGGGGCATCCTGTGGATGATGGCAGCCTGCTCCGTCCTCTTCCTCCTGGAAGCAGGCTTTATCACCAGTTTTCTGGAAATATTCATCATTACAGGGCTGTGCGGGTATCTGCGCTATATGGAACAGCTTCTGGCAGCGTAAAAATAGCAATGTGAAAAGGGTGGGAAAGACGAATTCTTTCCCACCCTTTTCGGGCAGTAAAAACAAACCGTATATATGGAGTGTAACACAAAAGGGGGCAGTTAAAAATCTACTTCCTCGTCATAGTAGCAGCATTTTAACAGCTGTTCCATAACCTCAGGAGTGATGGTTCTTGGGTTGGAGCCGGTGCAGGCATCGCCTACGGCCAGTTCGGCAACCTTTGGAAGCTTATCCATAAATTCCTTCTCATCAATGATTCCGCCTTCATAATCCTTTATGCAGGCCGGGATGTCCAGGGCCTTGTTCATCTCTAAGAGACGGGCAATAAGGGCATCTGTCAGTTCCTCATCCGTGGTGCCGGGAAGGTTGATAAATTTAGCGATTTTCGCATATCTGGCGGCGGCCTCAGGTTCTTTGGAGTTGAATTTTATAACCTTGGGAAGGTACATTGCATTAGCACAACCGTGAACAATGTGACCGCCGGAATATGCAGCACCTGTCTTATGAGCCATGGAGTGTACGATTCCAAGCAAAGCATTGGAAAACGCCATTCCGGCCAGACACTGTGCATCGTGCATCTTATCACGGGCTTCCATATCCCCGTTATAAGAAGGTATCAGATACTCGTTAATCATCTCGATGGCATGGAGTGCTAACGGGTCCGTATACTCGCAGTGAAGAGTTGAGACATAAGCCTCGATTGCATGGGTCATGGCATCCATTCCTGTGTGTGCGGTCAGCTTCTTTGGCATGGTCTCAGCCAGGGCCGGGTCCACGATAGCCACATCAGGGGTGATGTTGAAGTCGGCCAGAGGATATTTGATGCCTTTCTTATAATCAGTAATAACGGAAAATGCGGTAACCTCAGTTGCTGTTCCTGATGTGGAGGAAATCGCACAGAATTTAGCCTTGGTACGAAGGGTCGGGAAGCTGAATGGTGTAATCAGGTCCTCAAAGGATGTGTCGGGGTATTCGTAGAATGCCCACATTGCCTTTGCCGCGTCAATGGGAGAACCGCCGCCCACAGCCACAATCCAGTCAGGTTCAAATTCCTGCATGGCAGCAGCACCTTTTAAAACTGTATCCACAGATGGATCCGGCTCAACGCCTTCAAATAATTGAACTTCCATGCCGGCTTCCTTCAGGTAATCAACTACCTTGTCCAGAAAACCAAACCGTTTCATGGACCCGCCGCCCACAACAACAATGGCTTTTTTGCCGGCCAGGGTCTTAAGGGCTTCCAGTGCATCTTTTCCATGGTACAAATCTCTTGGCAGTGTAAATCTCATGATAATACCTCCCAGTATATGTAAAATGTTGTTTTGATGTGTTATTTCTTTAACGATTACATCTTAACACCTTTGACCTGGAATGGGTAGGTATGAAAAAGGAATACCGGTATTCCTTTTCCGGTATCTCCCGAACGGAATTATAAAAATATTGGAAACTGGAGAGAAATGCTATCCGGTATGTGAAACTTATGGTATACTTCTCTAAAATGACTGAGAAAGGGGAATACCGGATGAATTTTTTCATGGGTAAGAAGTTCGTGGGACCTGGAGGTGGTAAAAAAGATCAGGGACCGGAAGTAGTATTTGACAACGGGGAAGAAAGCAATAAGAGGATGAAGCGGATGCTCCGCCCCATAAAGATAGCCATTGCAGTGGCTGTTCTGGCCATTGCGGCCTTTGATTCTTTCTATACCCTGTCAGAGAACGAGATGGCAGTGCTTACCACCTTTGGCCGTCCAAGCAGCGTCACTACCTCGGGACCCAAGTTCAAGGTGCCTTTCATACAGAAGGTACATAAGATGTCCAAGGAAATCAAGGGCATGCCCATTGGATATGACCCGGATTACAATGCACAGAACCATGCGGACAGCGAGAACAATCCGATAACGGTTTCGTCTGAGTCAGAGATGATAACCAAGGATTTTAACTTTGTGAATGTGGATTTTTACATTGAGTACCAGATTGTGGACCCCATTAAGGCGTATATCCACAGCGACACGGCCATTCCGATTTTAAAAAACCTGGCCCAGTCCTATATCAGGGATACGGTGGGCTCCTACAGCGTGGACGAGGTCATCACCACCGGCAAATCCGAGATTCAGGCTAAGGTGAAGGCACTGCTGTCTGAGCGCCTGGAGCAGGAGGACATCGGCCTGGGTATTAACAATGTGACCATCCAGGACGCGCAGCCGCCTACAGACGCTGTAAACAATGCGTTTAAGGCAGTTGAGGATGCGAAACAGGGCATGGATACCAAAATCAACGAGGCCAGGAAGTACCAGTCCGAGCAGCTTCCGGCAGCCAATGCAGAGGCGGACAAGGCTGCAAGGGACGCGGAAGCCTACCGCCAGCAGAGAATCAGCGAGGCAGAGGGGCAGGTATCCAGGTTCAACGATATGTACCAGGAATATGCAAAGTATCCTCTTATTACAAAGAAGAGGATGTTCTATGAGACCATGGAGGATATCCTTCCAGGGCTTAAGGTCATCATAAACGGATCAGACGGGACACAGACCATGCTTCCCCTGGACTCCTTTGTCTCCGGAACCCAGAGCAGCACCGGCTCTTTGGCAGGTTCATACAACAGCCAGGCAAATCAGCCGGACCAGACAGGACGGGCAAATCAGGCAGGGGCCGACAGCGGCAGCCAGTCCGGCTCCTATGACCAGGAGGAATTGTATGAGGGCAATGACCAGAACGGAGGTGGACAGTAATGAAGACATTGACTAAATTTATGAGAAACATGGGAATCATTGTTATCGTGCTCCTGGCTGTCACCATTTTCAATCCGCTGGTGGTCACAAAATCCAACGAGTACTCCCTGATTATTCAGTTCGGAAAGGTGGTCCGGGTAGAGAATTCGGCAGGACCATCCCTCAGGGTTCCCTTCCTGCAGTCTGTGCAGAAGATACCTAAGTATAAGATGATTTCCGACCTGTATCCAAGCGATGTAACCACAAAGGATAAAAAGGTAATGACCGTTGATTCTTTCGTCATATGGGATATCAATGATCCGGTGAAATATCTGGCGTCACTGAACGCCAGCAAGGAAAAGGCGGAGGTCAGGCTGGGGAACGTGGTATATAACTCCATCAAAAATGTGCTTTCCTCCACCAACCAGGCGGATATTATATCAGGCCGTGACGGGAACCTGGCTAAGACCATCACGGAGAATATTGGTGATGCCATGGATTCCTATGGCATCCACATCTATGCGGTGGAGACAAAGAAGCTGGATCTTCCCGATTCCAACAAGGAGTCCGTGTACCAGAGAATGATATCTGAGCGAAACAACATCGCGGCCCAGTATACGGCTGACGGCGATTACCAGTCATCCCTGATTAAGAATGAGACGGATAAGACGGTAAAGGAGACCATAGCCAAGGCCAACGCTGAGGCAGAAAAGATCAAGGCGGAGGGCGAGGCCAGATACATGCAGATATTGAGCGATGCCTACAATGACGAGGCAAAGGCCGACTTCTATAATTATGTGCGATCCCTGGATGCCCTTAAGGCTTCCATGAAAGGGGACAATAAGACTGTCATACTGAACGAGGACAGTGAGCTGGCGAGGATTCTCTCTGGGTCGTGGTAAAACGGATTACACTATATAAATAGGAACAAACTAAATAGGAAAAAACGGGATTTAAGAGTAAACGAAAAGCCCGTCAGCCGCTCAATGAAGGGGCTGACGGGCTTTTATGTACGTGCGCCCGGCGGGTCAATCGGAAAGACGGCTTACCATCCGTGAAAGGCACCGGAGAAACTCCTCCTCTTCCTTGGAAAAGCGGTATCCGTTCCTGTAAATCAGCAGGTCCTTGTGGATGTTTCCGGGATAACTGCATGTCTTTTGAATCAAACCTGAGGAGGTGAGACAGCCGTAGGGCACAGGCGAGGTCCACATATAGGAACCAGGCAGCTGGCGCAGCAGCTCAAACTGGCTTCCCCTGTCATAGATGGAAACGGTTTTCTTGGAGTTGCCGCCGGTGGCAGAGGCATCCTGGGCCTCAAAGGTAAAGGAAGGATTCTGGATGTCGCCCTGGACGATTTCAATGTAATCGGTAAAATCCAGGTAAGTCAGCTTGTCCCTGGAGGCAAGGGGATGGCTGGGGGACATAAGGACATTGCAGGAAAATTGCCACAGTTCCTTCCACTCCAGGTTCTCATCCTGGAGAAGCTTCATATAATAAGATTCATACAGGGCCTGACAGCGTATAATGCCCACGTCAAAGGTCTTGCCTGACACACCCCGGATGGTGTCCCTGGAATTGGTTTCCATGTAATGTACATTGACAGAGGGACAGCTGTCCATATGCTTAAGAAAATCAGAGAAGGCATAGGAAATATAGGTGGCTCTGGGAACACACAGATTCACCTCCAGGGCTTTTTCGCTGTTCTTCACGCACAGGGCCTCAATCTGTTCCTCCTGGACCAGGATTGCCTTTGCATAGCGCAGGAACTCCTCACCCTTCTTGGTGGGAACCATCCCGCGGCTGGTCCTGTCGAAAATGTCACAGCCCAGGTCACGTTCCAGCTCACGGATGATTTTACTCAGATGAGGCTGATTCATATAAAAATTCTGAGCCGCCTTAGTGATGGACCCAGTTTTTTCCACTTCTACCGCATATTTCAAATAAGAGAGATTCATAGTACAACTCCTGGATGATTTGTGTTATAATGTCCACGAAGCCTGTGACCCGGACAAAGGGCATAGCCCGGCGGCAAGGCGCACTGCGTACCGGGCAGTCACGGCGAGGGCAGTGCAGAAAATGCATTCTATCCACCTACCAGTATATACTACGAAATCACATTTGAAAAGCTAAAATAACAGGGGGACAAGATGGATAAACTTGACTATAAGATACTGAACATCCTAAAAGAGAACGGAAGGGAGACAGCCTCAGACATCAGCAAAGCCATTCATTTGTCCGTATCGGCCGTACTGGACCGCATCAAGAAGATGGAAGAGTCCGGCATCATCAAGGGCTATACGGTAAGGGTGGATGCCAAGGCCCTGGGGAACGATGTCACAGCCCTAATGGAAATCAGCCTGGAACATCCCAGGTTCCATGACTCCTTCACCGAGGTGATCATGGATCACCCTAATATCCTGGACTGCTACTATCTGACCGGAGATTATGACTTTGTGCTGAAGATATCCTGCGCCTCCTCCGATGAGCTGGAGCGCATCCACCGCACCATCAAGAGCATACCCGGTGTGTCTGCCACCAGGACCCATTTCGTTCTGAAGGAAATCAAAAACATGTATTCCGCCATACCGGAAGAAGAGAAAAAGCGGTTTTAGCATCATGTTTCAATGAATATTTTATTATAAAGGAGATTACATATATGAAAACGCTTGGATATTATAATGGAAAGTACGACGAACTGGAGAACATGAGCGTTCCCATGAATGACAGGGTATGCTGGTTTGGAGACGGTGTATACGATGCAGGTCCCTGCCGCAATTACAAGATTTTTGCAATTGACGAGCACGTTGACCGCTTCTTCAACAGCGCAGGCCTTATCAAGATGCAGGTGCCGTGCACAAAGGCAGAGCTGAAGGCGCTGCTTCAGGATTTGGTCAATAAGATGGATACCGGAGATCTGTTTATCTATTTCCAGGTAACCAGGGGTACCGCTGTCAGAACCCATGAATTTCCGGAGAACGTGCCAGCCAATCTCTGGGTTATGTTAAAGCCCATGGGAACACCGGACCTGTACAAGAAGATTCGCCTGCTTACCCAGGAGGACACCCGTTTCCTTCACTGCAACATCAAAACCCTGAATCTGCTGCCCAGCGTCATGGCTGCCCAGAAAGCAAAGGAAGCAGGATGCCAGGAAGCAGTGTTCCACAGAGGCGACCGTGTGACGGAATGTGCCCATAGCAACTGCCATATCCTGAAGGATGGAATTCTCTACACGGCTCCTGCGGACAATCTGATTCTTCCGGGCATTGCAAGAGCCCACCTGATTCGCATTTGTAAGAAACTGGAGATTCCTGTAAGCGAGACTCCCTATACCCTGAAGGAGATGATGGATGCGGACGAGGTTCTGGTGACATCATCCACCAAACTGTGTGTGGCTGCCAATGAGATTGACGGCACGCCGGTGGGAGGCAGAGCGCCAGAGACACTTAAGAATATTCTGGACGCTGTGATGGATGAGTACATGGAAGAGACCAAAGCCTGATGGGGCTGCCTTGACTTTTACATGCCCGGGTGCTAGAATGTAAGGCATGAAAAATACAGGATTAAAGACAATAATAACAGCAGGTTTGATTATCATGTGCACGGCTTGGCTGGCAGGATGCAGCAAGAAAGTTGCGGATCCTGTCACCAGGTCGTCTTTTTTGTTGAACACATTTGTCACCGTCACCTTATACGATTCAGAGGACCAGACCATTCTGGACGGCTGCATGACACTCTGTTCCGACTATGAGAAGCTGCTCAGCAGAACCCTGGAGGGCAGCGAGATTTACAAACTGAACCACCGCAGGCCGGGCGAGAGGACCATCACGGTATCGGAGAAAACAGCCCAGGTACTGTCGGAGGGGCTGGAGTACTGCCGTATGTCCCGGGGGGCCTTTGATATAACCATAGAGCCCTTAAGTTCCCTGTGGGATTTTACAGGAAAGACGCCTCATGTGCCGCCTGAGGAAGAGATTGAGGCGGACCTTAAAAAGGTGGGCTATGAAAACGTGCTCCTGGACGGCAGACAGGTCACCTTTCTCAATGATGAGACAACCATTGACCTGGGCGCCATAGCCAAGGGGTTTATAGCAGATCAGATGAAGGCATATCTGGAAGAAAACGGTGTGAAAAGTGCGGTCATCAATCTGGGAGGAAATGTGCTCTGCGTGGGAAAACGGCCGGACGGCGCCCCTTTTAAAATAGGACTCCAGAGGCCGTACGCAACTCATACAGAGACAGTGGCGGCATTGAAAATAGACGACATGTCAGTGGTTTCCTCAGGGGTGTACGAGAGGCATTTTGTGGAGAACGGTGTCAACTATCATCATATACTGGATCCGGCTACCGGCTACCCATATGAAAATGGGCTGACCCAGGTATCCATCATTTCCCCCAGGTCAGTGGACGGGGACGGACTGAGCACCACCTGCTTTGCACTGGGATTGGAAGAGGGCACCAGGCTCATAGAATCCATGGACCAAATCTATGGCATATTCCTTACGGAAGACGGGGAACTCCATTACACCAGGGGAGCCGAGGATTTCCTGGACAGATAATGGTTTTTTCTTTACAATTCCATGATGCTACCATATAATAGAAGGGATTATTGCTCCAGGGATTGTGTGTGTGCACTCTGGAACAGGGCAGGAGCAGAAAATGTTACGTAAACTATGGGAAAAATGTGTTAACTACGAGACTGTAAGCTACATTATATGCGGGTTTCTCACCACGGCAGTTGATTTTGCGGTATATGCCCTGCTGAGGCAGATTGAGATAGGCGTAGGCCTGTCCCAGGCCATGTCATGGCTGGCGGCTGTGCTGTTTGCCTATGTGGTGAACAAGCTTATTGTGTTCCGCAATTATAATCTGCGGCCTTCCTACCTTGTGAAGGAAGTGGGTGCATTTGTGGCTGCACGGGCGTTCTCAGGAGCCGTTACCTGGGTGCTCATGGTGGTCATGGTGAAATTAGGCGGCGACAGGGGAATGCTGTATGAGCTGTTCTGCAAATTCACATCCTCTGTAATCAACATGGTACTGAACTATATTTTCAGCAAACTCTGGATATTCAAGAATAAGCCTGAATAGAGAAAGGTGACTGTGATGGAACGTGAAGAGATAGAACGGGTTGAACGGGAGCTTGACGCAATCCTGAAGCTTGTGCAGCCAGAACCGACCATGCAGGATAAAGCCCGGGAGGAAGCGCTCTCAAAGGAGCCGGTTTCCGGCGGGGATAAAACGACATCAGAGGAATATTTAACGGAAGAAGGCACACTGGAGGCGTATCTTTTCGGTGATGATTCATCAGAGGAAAATGCTTCGGAATATGATGCGGCGGATAAATATGCGGCAGATAAATATGCGGCGAATAAGTATGTAGCGGATAAATATGCAGTAGATAAATATGCGGTAGATAAATATGCGGTAGATAAATATGCGGCGGATAAGTATACAGCGGATAAATATGCCGCAGATGAATATGCGGCGGATAAATATGCGGCAGATAAGTATGCAGCGGATAAATATGCCGCAGATAATTATATAGCGGATAGATATACAGCAGACGAATATACATCAGAGGAAGACGAATACGGAATGGAAGAAGAGAATGAGACTGCCGGACAGGACAGGCAGCAGTACGATAAGAGAGAGACAGGGATGTCACAGACAGAAAACAGGCGCGGACTTCGGCTGCTAAAGCCTTCAGATGGTCTTGTGGCAGCATTTTTTGTCCCAGTGGTGGCCATGATTATCATATTTGCCCAGAGAGGTATCTTTCCATTTGGGGAAGAGTGTTTTCTCAGGACGGATATGTACCATCAGTATGCCCCGTTTTTTTCAGAGTTCCAGTATAAGCTGACCCATGGGGGAAGCCTGCTTTACAGCTGGGATATCGGCATGGGGGTGAATTTTTCTGCGCTCTATGCCTATTATCTGGCCAGCCCGGTAAACTGGCTTCTGATATTATGCCCGAAGAAGTTTATCATTGAGTTTATGACCATACTCATTGTTCTCAAGACAGGATTGTCCGGCCTTAGCTTTTCGTGGTATCTGAAGAAACACTTTGGAGTTAAGAAGTTCGGCGTGGGCTTTTTTGGTATTTTTTATGCCCTTAGCGGTTATATGGCTGCTTACAGCTGGAACATCATGTGGCTGGACTGCATCATGCTGTTCCCGTTGATTCTGCTGGGTCTGGAGCAGCTGGTAAAGGAGAAGAAGGGGACGCTTTACTGCATCACACTGGGCCTCTCCATCCTTTCCAATTACTATATTTCCATCATGATTTGCATTTTCATGGTTATCTATGTGATTGCGCAGATGACGCTCAATCCGCCCAAAAGCTTTGGGGAGTTCATGGGAACAGGGCTGCGGTTTGCCTTCTATTCCCTTTTGGCAGGCGGTCTTGCCGCGGTGGTGCTTTTGCCGGAGATTTATGCGCTGCAGGTCACGGCGTCAGGGGATTTTGATTTCCCTAAAACCTTTTCATCCTATTTCTCCATCTTTGATATGATTGCCCGTCATATAGGAAATGTGGGAACCGAGATAGGATTAGACCACTGGCCCAATATATACTGCGGTGTGGCAGTGCTTATGTTCTTCCTTTTATACCTGGGCAGCAGGAAGATTACCTTCAGGGAAAAGGCAGTGTACTGCTCCATGCTGGTTCTGTTTTACGCCAGCTTTTCAGTCAATGTGCTGAATTTTATCTGGCATGGGTTCCACTATCCCAACAGCCTTCCCTGCCGTCAGTCCTTTATTTATATTGCACTGATGCTGTTTATGTGTTACCACGCCTATATTCATCTGCAGTATATGTCCTGGAAATCGGTATGCCTGGCGTTTTGGGGGGCTGTTTCCTTTGTGCTGCTGGCAGAGAAGCTGGTGGATAATCCGGAACAATACCATTTTTCCGTGTTCTATGCGGCACTCCTGTTCATTGCCATATATGGAGGTCTGATTTACCTGTACCACAAGGGAAAAT
>ENA-OPSX01001038-OPSX01001038.1-human-gut-metagenome-genome-assembly--contig:-NODE-1038-length-12530-cov-2.344449_pt1 | contig 12530 bp, 9 predicted proteins | sample MGYA00241462_ERZ501916 | MGnify/ENA primary metagenome ERZ501916 (study PRJEB25962, sample SAMEA2042113) | human gut metagenome | biome: human gut; feature: human-associated habitat; material: faeces...
GAAAGCTATCAGAGGAAAAAAACTGGTAGCTTTCTTTTAAACTCCAAGACAAGAAAACTTGTTAAAAAAGCTATTGTAATAGTAGAAAAATTATAATAAATAATGGATGACAAGAGTCTTTTATTCATTATGAGAAAAAGAAGGAATCTCCTATGAACCAACAAGAAATATTCACGTAAGATGGAAAAAAGTGCTGTAATCGAAGAGGTTGCAGCATTTTTTTCTTCGACATTTTTCGAACATTATAACGTACCTATCCGGTCACCGCCATGCTCCGATTTGATTTCTATATCAAAAATCAGATCGGAGGAAAGATAAATGACTTATAACAAGACAAGTGAAGAACGAAAGTGGAATTATTGGAAAGAACAGGAAGAAAAGAAATTGCGTGAACTGGGAATGGAAGAAGAGAAGATCCAAAAGCTGCGCCAGATGGACAGGGAAGACTTTCTGGAAGAGCGCAGATACCGGGAACATCTGGATGAAACGATGCAGGATATGGATTCCATAAAAGAAAAGGACAGCGAGCTGTTTGCAAGGGATGTAAAGGAGCTTCTGGATGCGCTTTTGGAGGACTGCTATGAAATTCAGGAACGCATGATCACATAGGTGATAAGCGAATCTATGAACTATTGAAGGAAACGGAGCATCAGACATTGGAAATCCTCTTACTCAGTACGTGGGGATATTCGGGAAGAGAAGTTGCTAAGATTATGGGAATGGCAGAACAGACGATTTATACCAAAAGAAACCGTTTGAGAAAAAAATTAAAAAATTTATCAAAAATTGAATAATTATGGCGCTTTTCGTCGGCTATTTAATAGGCAGGTAAATTTTGCCAGTGTACTTTGACAATCTCATACCAGCATTACAGGTACGTTCCCGTAAGTAGAAGCGTGGCAGGAAGACGCGAGGACAGATGAAAAGGGCATGGAAGAAATTAGACCAGAAAGTGAGAGGCAGAGTTCTTTTGTGGCGTTTTCGTTTCGAGCGAATCATCTTTAACTGAAACAGGACCGTGGCGGTCTTTTGCGAGGATCACTTACGAGGGGATAATGATACATAGGAACTGCCAGTGAGCAGAGGATGGACTTTGGGTTGTAATCAGCAAGACTTTTAGAAAATCCGTGAGCGGTGCAATGCCAAGCATCCGCCTGTAATGTTCCCGTAAGGCAATGGGGGAGTCGAGGACAAATACAATGCCAAAAATCAAAAGTATAAGAAATCAAGGAAGAATGTGTCGTTTATATCAGATACATACGGCTGTAGGGAGAAATCCTTTACAGCCGTATTGATGTGATATCAGCACGCATATCAGGTAACAAATTATGTATTACACAAGAGAATATCTCAATAGAGCGCATCGAGAAATTGATACTATTTTCCGAGTGCTGTTCCCGGAACATGGAATGGCAGTAAGGGAAGAACAGATTCTGTTATGCCATGAAATGCTGGATACTCTGCTGGGAGAACAGATTGCCTTGTGTGATGCAGGGGTAGGAATTGGGAAGACCTATGCCTATCTGGTAGCCTGTGTATTATTGCGGAAGTATTCCATGCTGACAGGGCGAGGAAATCCATTGGAACAGCGCCCGGTGGTGGTGTCCACCTCCAGCATTGCATTGCAGAAAGCCATTTTAACAGAATATATTCCCTTTTTGTCCAGGGTGCTGCTGGAGCAAGGAATCATTCAGTCCCCGCTTCGGGCAGTGGTGCGAAAAGGGAAAGAACACTTTGTCTGTGACAATAGGCTGGAACAACGAATCGAAGCAATCCGCCATAAACAGAAGAATGCTGTTCAAAAAGCAGCATTACTGTCCTTGCGAAAGCATTACGATATGGATAGCGTAAAGAATCTGAGCGGGTTTGACAGAAGGCTGGTCTGTGTGCCGAAATTCTGTCCAAGAGAATGTCCGGGCAGGCAGATGTGCCGCTATCAGAGATATCTGGAAGAATCCAGGAAACAGGATGTGTTCATTCAAATCTGTAATCATAATTATTTACTGGCAGATGCATATCACAGAGCAGAAGGATACAAGCCTTTATTGTCTGATTATCGGACGTTGATTGTAGATGAAGCTCATAAGTTACCGGAAGCGGCAAGGCAGATGTTTGGAAAAAACCTGTGTATGGATGATATCCGGGAAATAGCATATTATCTGGAACGGGAGCATCAGAAAGAAGAGGCAAAAATCCTGCGGACAGTCATGCATGACGCATTGCATGTTGTTGGTGCAGAACACCGAATTGGAAAAGGAATCCGGGAAACGTTCCGTAATACAACAAATAGTGTGGTTTCTCTGTGGGAAGGCGTAGAGATGCTGGAATTTCTTTTAGAAAAGCTGGAGCGAAGTGTTCCAAAGTGGATACGGAACCGGCTGGAAGAAGCAAAGGATGTGCTGGAGTGTTTTTGTAGCAGCGATGAGAAATATGTTCGTTATCTGCATTTGGATACAGAGCAGCTTCCCGTTTTGTGTGCAGCCAGCCGGGAAATCCCAGGACTGCTCCGGAAGATGTTATGGAACTGGGAAGAAGGAATGTCCGCCATCTTGACCAGTGGGACACTAAAGGCAGGAACAGGCTTTTTACGCACCAGGCAGATCACCGGGCTGGAGGGAAGGGCAGGAGTGCAGGAATATGTGGCAGAGTCCCCTTTTTCCTACGAAAAGAATTGTCTGCTATACCTGCCAAAGACGTTGGATCATTGCAGGAGAGGAAGCCGGGAAGAGGCGGTGATGGTGGCAAATCATATCCATTCCCTGATCTGTTCCACTTATGGGCATACGCTGGTACTGTTTACTTCTTATACACTGATGGGAAGTGTGTACCAGATTTTAAGAGACAGCTTGCCGTTCCCCATGGTGGAAGTATGGAGACACTCCCAGGAAGAAATTTTACGGTTTAAGACCATGGAAAATGGGGTGTTGTTTGCAGCCGGTTCTTGTTGGGAAGGGGTGGACTTTCCGGGAGATATGGTATCCTCTCTAATTATTGTGAAACTGCCTTTTGCAGTACCAGATCCGATCAGTGAAGCAGAGAAGGAGACGTATGACTCTTTGGAATCCTATATCCAATCTATCATTGTGCCGGATATGCAGAAGAAACTGCGCCAGGGATTTGGGAGAGCCATTCGGACAGAAACTGATACTTGTGTGGTGTCTATTTTAGATATTCGGGCGGTAAAAGGCGGCAAGTATCACGAAGATGTGATGTGTGCGCTTCCGTCCTGCCGGATAGCGGAAGAGTTGAAAGAGGTACAGGATTTCATCCGCAGCCGGAAAGGTGTAGAGTATTATTTGTAATAGGCAAAATTCTCTTTCCAGCCTTGTTGCTTGTGCTTATTTTCCAGGCACTTTTAAAGGGAAAATTTAGTACAGTTTTTGGAGCGGTTTTGGAGGGATTGTTGGTATTGATGAATAGCTATTTGAACATGAAGTGGGTATAATGTGTATAGCGTTAGAGGAAAGGACGGTGAGCAAAATGGCACGATATGCAGTGGAACATATCTGGGAAGGAAAACAGGAATATTTCTTGATCCGGGATCATCAGAGCTGGCAGATGGTGCTGCTCCCGTCCAAGTATCTGACGCATTTGATTCGAGCAAACCGTTCCCCGAATACTGTTGGCAGAAGGGCAAAATCCATTCGGTTTTACTTGGAATATCTGAATGAAACAGAATTGGAACTGTCCCAAGTGGCGGAACAGGAATTCCAGGAACAATATGAACATTATGTGGGATTTCTCCACTGGCTGAAAGCCGGAAACCATTTGCATGAAAAGAAAGAGAAACTGCCAAGCAATAAAACCTGCAATGCGTACTTAAAAGACGTGTTCAGGTTTTTCTGTTTTTTAGAGCTGGAAACAGATATGGAAAGATTAAAAGTGTTATATTATGACAGTTTTACCACCCATGATTCCATCGGTGTAAAACGGAAGCTGCGGTTCCGGTCATTCAATGGCTATCTGAAAGAGGAAGAACGAAACGTCCGTCCGGCAGAGCATCAGGAGATTTTGGAACTTTTGAAGCAGTGTACCAACTGCAGGGATCAGCTTCTGATCATGCTTCTGGCAGAGACCGGATACCGGATCGGCGAGATCTTAGGGGTAGATTATACCAGAGATATTGATTATGAAAGACACACCATCCGGGTATTCTTCCGGGATGACAATGAGAACAAGGCAAGGGCGAAGAATGCGGCGTACCGAAGATCCAAAGTCAGTGATGCCACTTTCCAGTTTTTACTGTTTTATTTGTCCAAGTACCGGGAATTTCTGCAACACCAGCCGATGCTGTTTGTAAACATCGAAGGAGAGACAAAAGGAAAGGCACTTCAGGTGGACGCAGTTTACCGGATGCTGGAGCGGATGGAGAAAAAGACAGGCATCCATACGACACCTCATATGCTACGGAGATACTTCGGAAATATGAGGCGGGATGCCGGATGGCCGCTGGAAATGATCAGCGAAGCGTATGGACATAAGCACATCGACACAACCATCAAATATCTGAACCTTGTAGATGACCAGCTTATGGAAGCCAGCGACCAATATTATGCAAAACATTCCGTACTTTATGATGTGGAGAAACTCCTGTAGGAGGTGAAGGACATGCCCGCTTATCAATTATATGTATATGAAGATCAGGAAAAGCGGGAAGCACTGGAACAAAAAATCTGTGAGCAGGTGGATGCCTGTACAGAGGTAAATGGGAAAATACGAAACCGGGTAAAGAAGTTCCTGATAGAAGAGGGAATTACTGATATTTCGGAGATGAATGCAGCCCTAAGGGTCCGGTATGAAGGGTATCTGGAAAGAAACGAAACCGTTCATGTACCGATTACCTGCCTTCGGGGATTCGACAGAATTTTCCTCCATCGGATGAAGGAAGAACTAAAAACGCTGGCAGGACAGAGAAAATATACTACAGAGTATCGTGATCAGTGGTTGTGCTTAACCCATTATCCGGATGTGGAAGTTGCAGAATCCTTTCTGACGAGTAAAGATGGGAAGGAACTGGTATGGAATTTTACTCTGGAGTGTCCGAGAAAGTTGAAAATGCAGATTTTTACGGTATTGAAAGAGGTGATCCATACCTACAAAGGCTGGACACGAAAAGAAAAACTGCTGGCACTGCAAAGATTGTATCAATTCTGTGTAGAGGAGCAAGTGTCTGATATTGAAACCATGACAATGGAGGAAGAACAGCGGTTTGAACAGGAACTATCGGAACATTTTTGCAGGAAGAAGAAAAGCATGGGAGTTGCTGTCATAAGAATGAGCAGAAAAATTCTATTTTTGCAGGCCCCTGAAATCAATTGGAATGCGAATGTATGGTTTTTGGAACGCTTCCATTTTTCTAAGGAACGGATGAACCCCAGCAAACCTATAGAACTGGTATCTTTTAAAGAAGTGACAAATTTGGAGAATCAAAAGATTTTGCAAAAATATTTGCGGTATCTGTTTGGAATCACAGATTTATGTATCAGCACCATCCGAATCAAGCTACTGGAACTTCGTACATTTCTGGTATATTTTAATGGAGAAGAAAAGCCAATCTATGAAGTGGAGGCAGAGAAAATTCAGAGATATCTGGAATCTATTCAAAGACAGGATACTCGTGAAAAAACAGCAAATGGAAGAATCTTTATGATTTTGCAGTTTTACAACTTTCTTGTAGTAAAAGGATATCTGAAGAAGATTCCCTTCCGGCATGCGTATTATCTGCAGAAAGAAGTGCATGTCCACAATGACCGCAGTGTACCGGAAAGAATCTATACGGAAATTTTATCGAAGCTGACAGAGTTTCCGGAACATCTGCGGTTGATGTTCCTGCACTTATGGTGTACGGGAATTCGGGGAAGCGAAGTGTGTACCCTGACAGGTGGTGATTATGAAGAAAAGAATGGAGATTACTGGCTAAAAGTATATCAGGTGAAAATGAAAACGTATAAGCGGATTCCCATTCCGGAAGCATTGTACAAGCTGGTACAGGTGTACAAAAAGAAATATCAGATTGGACCAGAAGAATATCTGTTTAAAAGCAAAAAAGGTGGAGCATTCCAGTATGCTACATTACGGTATCAAATGTTGAAATACTGTGAGAAAAATAAGATTGCAGACGGGGAGTACATTTTCAGATCCCATGATTACCGTCATAACCTGGCTACGCTTTATTATGATAATGGTATTTCCATCCAAGCGGTACGAGATTACTTGGGGCATGAATATGAAGAAATGACCAGACAGTATGTGGACTATATGCCGAAGAAACTGGAAAAAGCCAGTGAAGCATATTTCCAGGAAGAAACCCACAGCTTTGCGGCGGAACTGATGAAAGGAGAGTTCCATGGATGAAAAATTATATCTAATCGATTTGGACTGCTATGCAAGAGCAGATGAAAAACAGAAAAAGAAGGTAAAGGAATCCCATTGCTTTGATTTCGGACTGCTTCCAACAAAGGGGCTTCAAAATGAATTCCGTTCCTTTATTGAGAATCGAAGCCGACAATGTGCATTGGCAACGATGATACAGGAACGAGTGCTCTATCAGAGATTTTGCAGAATGGTAAAGGATAAGCACATCCGGGCAGAGAGCCTGCAGGAACTGGAGTGGGAACAATGGCTGTTAAAAATCCGAAGCTGGCTTCTGGAACATGGACAAAAACTGACCATGCAGGGAATCAACGTATATGGGAAAGAAAAGACAGTGCCATCGAGCCTCATCACATATGTGCGGAAGGCATATCAATTTACAGAAGCCAAAGAGGAACGGGATGAGATTGAGAAAGATATCTGGAAATTAGAGAATCTGGACATTGCCTATAAAAAGAATCCGATTAAAAATGTACAGACTTTGAATTTTACAGCGATTATCCAGGATGACTTACGGGAAGAAACAAAAAAGGCAGTTTATGAACATTTACATCATGAAGCGATTGCAACGATCATCAAAGAGTTGACAGCCATCCGGAGACTATCCAGATATTTGAAAGAAACATATCCCCAAATCCATTCGGCAGAAGAACTGAATCGGGAGTTGCTGGAAGAATATCTGACGTACCTTGCAACAGAAGCGGAGGGCGTGAACAATTACCGCATGGATCTGACAAGACTTCGGAGGATATTGGAAACCATCGGGAAGTTATATGGATATCCACATCTGGAAAGTTTATTCCTGACCAGTGACCTTCCAAAACAGGTGCAGCCTAAATTGAAATCTTATTCAGACAGTGAGCTGATTCGTTTTAATGCAGCGCTTGCGGAGCTGGATGAGCAGATGGAGCGGCTTATGGTCATCCACCAGATGTTAGGAACAAGGATATCTGATACCCTTACCCTACAGACAGACTGCCTGTATCGACAGGACGGACATCCTATGATCCAGATCCGGCAGATGAAAACAACTACCTTTGTGAAGCCTATCAGTGCAGAACTGGAACTGCTGATTGAAAAAGCAATAGAGTATAGCAAGAAAAGGTATGGAGATATGGCTTACATTTTTGTGGATGAGAAAAATAGCAAGAGACCGATGCAGTACAATACCGTTCAAAACAAGGTGATGGATCTGATCCAGAAAAAAGATTTGCGGGACGATCATGGAGAATTGTTTGGATTTGGAACGCATATGTTCCGCCATGTATATGGTATCCGCTTAACAGAACTGCATCTGGATGACTGGACCATCGCAAAACTACTGGGGCATACATCTGTAAAGAATGTGAAATTTTACAGGAAGATGAGTCTCCAGATCATCGCAGATGAAACAAGAGAAATCAGAGCAGAGATGAGCCGGATGATTCGGGCGAATCTGGCAGGATGGGGGAAAGAGTATGAGCAAATATGACAAGATGCTGGAAGTAAACCATAAACAGAGCGTGGAGAAAATCCAGCGGGCAAAGCTGACAATTCAGGAGATGATTGAAGAAGAGGATAAAGTGACAGTCCCCAAGTTGATACAAAAGACCGGACTGTCCAGAGGATTTTTCTATAAGAACCCGGAAGTGCGAAAGGCAGTAGATCGTGCCTTGCAGCTACAGGCTGGCATGGTAGATAAGAGAAGAAAGATTTTAGATATGGCAATGGACAACCGTATCCTGCAGCTGGAGCAACAGGTAGCGAAACTGAAAAGAGAGAACGAGACATTACGGAAAGAAAATGAAGCAATGCGGAAAGCATTGAATAAAAGAGACTTGAATCTGATCAAGAATTTTTAATGAAGAAGAAAATAATCAGCGGCTGGCAGGGGCGAGAAGAACGTGCCTGCTGGTAGTTGTTGAAATAAAAAGGTATTGTTGATGTTTAGATTGTGTGAGACAATAGAGATGTTAATTATATTCAGCCATAATTGGAGTTCATGATAAAGGAGAATACAATATATGAAGAAATATGTTCAGGAAGCAACGGATATAAATATCTGGACATCCATAAAGAACAATACTTTTGGGAGAAATAAAGATATAAAAGAGTTTATAGATGGGTTAGAACTCATAGATGAAAGTGCCTGCATTAGCTTGGATGCGAAATGGGGAGATGGAAAGACATTTTTTGTCCGACAGATTGAAGAAGTGTTAAAATATGTGTTGGCAAATCAACGGGCAGATGAAGAAAATCCGATTGAGAAAATTCCATCTTATGAATATTTGAAGGACAATGAAATGATGGCTAAAATAGATTTGAAGCATTCTTATTTGCCAATCTATTATAATGCATGGATGTATGATAATCATAGCGATCCACTTATGTCCCTGTTGTTAGTCATGACAAAGACTTGCAAGGGAGTTTATGATACGAAAATAGATTCTGAAAAAATTAGTGAAAAACTAATAAAAGCATTGTCAACGTTACCTATTTCATTAGGTGAATTTAAGATGAATCCATTTACAGTAGCTGAAAAGCTACAAGTGAAAAAGGTAGATATTTTATCACTTGTACAGACTGAGGAAGAAATCCGGGAACGAGTAAAAGGAATCTTCAATGACATTATTGTAGAAAGAGCGCAGAAACTGATTATATTTATTGATGAATTGGATCGCTGCAGACCATCTTTTGCCATAGAAATGTTGGAGAGAATCAAACACTATTTTGATGATGAGCGTGTGATTTTCGTGGTGTCTCTTAATAAGGAGCAGTTAATACATACCATAACAAGTTATTATGGAAGTGGATTTGATGCAACCAGATATTTGAATAAGTTTTTTGATGTGAATATAAATCTTCCCGTAATGGATCAAAAACAGTCAATAGAATTTTCTGAACAACGAACAGAGAGAAAATATTGGTTGCATCAACTAGCGGAAGAGTTGAGTGACTATTATCACTTATCTTTGCGAGATAAACTGATTTACAAGAGTCGAATTGAATCAGTACCAAGTTCTACAGGAACATACATAAGTTCAGAGTCATATTTTATATCACTATTTGTAGCATGTATTATATTACTTGATATTATTGATATTCCAGAAAAGAAAAAATTTTTAGAGGGGAAAAGTACTTTTGTTGCAAGCGTATTACCAGAGTTAAAAGCTTACCAGAGATTTGTAAATAGATTGATTGGAGATGGAAATAGTACAGTTGAAGAAAGTCAATTTCAAAGTAATTGCGAAGAAGTTGTGAAAGTATATAAATATGCATTTGAAACAGAATCAGATGAATATTATGAAAGGTTTGAAATAAGCCGAGAATTAAAACAAAAATGTATTGCAGCAAGCAATGGACATAAGTATTATTAATATATAAAAGCAAGTGGGGACTTCTGGAAAGAAAAGATCTGCTTGCTTTTAACGTATAAAGAAAATGTACACAGTACACAAATGTACATACCGTTAAAGCCCCTATTTTCAAGGCATAAGGGGATAGGGGTACAGTTTACGGACGAGCCAACCGGAAGCCTTGACGAAGATACCGCAATGGCAATTATGGACATTCTGGAAGAAAACGTACACAAGATGAACAAGTGTGCTGTTATTGTCACCCATTCTAATGAGATTGCAAAAAGAGCTGACGTTATCTTTCGTTTGAAACGCGGTGAATTGAAAACTGCTCCGTAAAGTGGCAGGCTGAAGCAACCTTTTCTTTTTCTCCACATATAGTAATGAAAAAGGGAAGTTTGTCATGGAGAAAGTAAAAAAAGCGGTTACCTATTGTCAGAATACGGCAAAGAACGAACTCTATACCGGAAAAGGCGTCGGTGTGGCAATTCTGGATACAGGCATTTCTCCGCATCCGGATTTTGGAAACAGAATCTGTGCTTTTTCTGATTTTATTTCACATAAACAGACTCCTTATGATGATAATGGGCATGGAACTCATGTAACCGGAATTCTCTGTGGAGACGGAACAGCCTCCGGGGGAAAATACAGGGGAGTGGCTCCTGGATGCGGGATCATCGGGCTGAAGGTTCTGGACCGGTTTGGGAACGGAAACAAAGAAGATGTATTGTGCGCCTTTGACTGGATCATCCGTCATATGCAAAAATACCATATCCGTGTTGTGAATATTTCTGTGGGAACCACCTGTAAAAACGGAAAAGAACATAACAGCCTGATACAGGGAGTGGAGAAATTATGGGATCGGGGGCTGGTGGTCGTGGCAGCGGCAGGAAATCAGGGACCGCTGCCAGGGAGCATTACAGCGCCGGGAAGCAGCAGAAAGATCATTACCGTAGGTTCCAGTGACATGCTTGTGGGAACGGAAGGAGTTTCCGGAAGAGGCCCTACGTTTGAATGTATATGTAAGCCGGATCTTGTAGCTCCCGGAAACCGGATCATTTCCTGCTCATCAAAGGGCGGATACCGGATGAAAAGCGGAACCTCCATGTCTACGCCCTTTGTTTCAGGGGCCGTTGCTCTGGCGCTTGAAAAAGATCCCCTTCTTACCAATGTGGAGATTAAAATGATGCTGAAGGACAGTGCAGATGATATGGGATTTCCCAGAAACCAGCAGGGATGGGGCAGATTTAACCTGGAACGGTTTCTGGAACTGTAGACGAAAGAGGGGCAGAATCATAAATATTTTATGAAGTGAAAGCATCAGCGTTGACGGAAGAGGAGTTTTTTTGTACAATACTAAACAGAACATGCTTCAACCGGAGAGGAGATAAAATACATGGATAAGATTAAAATGACAACACCCCTGGTAGAAATGGACGGAGATGAGATGACCCGTATTCTCTGGAAAATGATCAAAGAGGAACTTCTGCTTCCCTATGTGGATCTGAATACGGAATATTATGATCTCGGGCTTGCCTGCCGGAACGAAACAGACGATCAGGTAACCGTAGATGCTGCCAATGCCACAAAAAAATACGGTGTTGCAGTAAAATGCGCTACGATTACTCCAAATCATGCCCGAATGAAGGAATATGATCTGAAAAAAATGTACAAAAGCCCTAATGGAACCATCCGCGCTATTCTTGACGGAACGGTATTCCGGGCTCCCATTGTTGTAAAAGGAATCGAACCCTGTGTACGTAACTGGAAAAAACCAATTACCATTGCCCGTCATGCATACGGTGACATATATAAAAACACAGAATTTTATGTAGAAAAACCTGGAAAGGTGGAACTGGTATATACTTCTGAGAACGGGGAAGAGAAACGTTCTCTTGTACAGGAATTCAAGTCTCCGGGAGTTGCCCTGGGAATGCACAATATGGAAGCGTCCATCGAAAGCTTTGCAAGAAGCTGCTTTAACTATGCTCTTGATACAAATCAGGATGTGTGGTTCGGGGCAAAGGATACTATTTCCAAAACCTATGACGGCAAATTCAAGGAAATTTTCCAGAAGATATTTACAGAGGAATTTAAGGCGAAATTTGATGCGGCAGGACTGACATATTTCTACAGCCTGATTGATGATGTGGTTGCCCGTGTAATGAAAGCCGAGGGCGGATTCATCTGGGCCTGCAAAAACTATGACGGAGACGTTATGAGCGATATGGTTTCTTCTGCCTTTGGTTCTCTTGCCATGATGACTTCTGTTCTTGTTTCTCCGGACGGATACTATGAATATGAGGCTGCTCACGGAACCGTACAGAGACATTATTACAGACATCTGGAAGGAAAAGAGACCTCTACCAACTCAGTGGCAACAATTTTTGCATGGACAGGTGCGCTCAGGAAAAGGGGAGAGCTGGATGGAAATAAAGCTCTGACTGAGTTTGCGGATAAACTGGAAAAAGCAACTCTTTCTACGATTGAGGCAGGAAAGATGACAAAGGATCTTGCCATGATCACAACCATTAAGCATCCAAAGGTGCTTTCCAGCAGAGATTTTATTCTGGCCGTGCGGGAGTCACTGGATCGTATTATGAAGTAACCGTACAAAAATCAAAATAACAGGAATTGTTTTGGACCATATGAACAGCGGTTTCGGACAGCAAAAATGGGAAAACCTCAGGCGAGGGATTCCCATTTTTCATATAATTCTTCCAGTTCCTTCAGAACCGCCTCTTTTTCGCGGCTTAATTCAGTACAGCGCGTCACATTGGTGCACACATCCGGAAGCACCAGAGTTTCATCGATTTCTTTATC
>ENA-OPSX01001041-OPSX01001041.1-human-gut-metagenome-genome-assembly--contig:-NODE-1041-length-12506-cov-2.193559_pt1 | contig 12506 bp, 15 predicted proteins | sample MGYA00241462_ERZ501916 | MGnify/ENA primary metagenome ERZ501916 (study PRJEB25962, sample SAMEA2042113) | human gut metagenome | biome: human gut; feature: human-associated habitat; material: faeces...
AGAACGAACTTCTTTAGCTCTAGTTTCTGTAGTTTCTAATTTACCGTACATAATTACTTCTGTTGCAAGAGAACGTAACATTGATTTTCTAATATCAGAAGTACGTCCTAATTTTCTATTTTTAGCCATGAGATTAGCGCTCCTTCCTTCGTACTCGCGAATTAATCGATAGGTTTAAACCCTAACCCTAATTCAACTAATTTTTCTTTTACTTCTTTTAACGATTTCTTACCTAAGTTTCTTACTTTGATCATATCATCTTCAGATTTAGCGGCAAGATCTTGAACAGTTTGGATACCTGCTCTTTTTAAACAGTTGTATGAACGTACTGATAAATCTAATTCTTCAATCGTCATATCTAATACTTTATTAGTTGTATCACTTTGAGCTTCAGACATAACTTCCATATTCACAGCCATATCAGTTAACTCTACAAACATATTTAAATGTTCTACTAAAATCTTAGCAGCTAATGAAATAGCTTCATAAGGTTTTAAAGCTCCATTTGTTTCGATTTCTAAAGTTAATTGATCATATTTGGCACTTTCCCCAACACGAGTTGGTTCAACTGCATAAGATACTTTTTCAACTGGTGAATAAATTGAATCAGTAGGAATAATACCAATAGTATTAATTTCCTTCTTATTTTGATCAGCACTTACATAACCACGATCTTTTTTAGCATATAATTCCATGTATAAGTGAGCACCTTGAGCAACATGAGCAATTTCCATATCATTAGAAATCATTGTTACTTCTGAAGGGCATTGAATGTCAGCACCTGTTACAGTAGCAGGTCCTTCAACATCAATAATCATTGTAGCCGATTCATCACTATCCACATCAAAGACTAATTTCTTAAGATTTAAGATAATTGATGTAACATCTTCGACAACACCATCTACTGCAGAAAATTCATGGATAGCACCTTGAACTTTAATTGCATATAAAGAAGATAGAAGAACTCGACGAAGTGAATTCCCCAAAGTTGTACCGAAACCTCTTTCTAAAGGTTCAATAACAAATTTACCATAATTATCTGTTTCATCATAATTAGCTATATTAAAATTTGCTTTTTCAAACTTTTGCATCTATTTCCCTCCTCACTAGGAATTATTATTTTTTTTGATCATACAATAATTATCCACGAGGACGTTTTGGTGGACGGCACCCGTTATGTGGAATTGGAGTAACATCATTGATTGCAGTTACTTCTAATCCAGCAGCTTGTAAAGCTCTAACAGCTGCTTCACGTCCTGGTCCAGGACCTTTAACACATACTTCTACAGATTTTACTCCGTGATCCATTGATGCTTTTGCAGCAGCTTCAGAAGCCATTTGCGCAGCGAATGGAGTAGATTTTCTTGAACCTTTAAATCCTAATGCACCAGCACTAGACCATGTTAATACATTACCATGTTCATCAGTAATTGTTACAATAGTATTATTGAAAGTTGAATGAACATGTGCTACACCTTTTGCGATATTCTTTTTTGCACGTTTTTTACCACGTACTTGTTTAACTTTTGCCATTTCTAGTTCAACCTCCTATCTATTTTTTCTTTCCTGCGATTGGTTTTGCCTTACCCTTACGAGTACGAGCATTTGTTTTAGTCTTTTGACCACGAACAGGAAGTCCTTTACGATGACGGATACCTCTATAACATCCGATTTCCTGAAGTCTCTTGATGTTTAAAGCGATTTCTCTTCTTAAATCACCTTCTACCGGAATCTGTAATTCTTCGATAGCATCACGGATTTTTCCTACTTCTTCGTCAGTAACGTCTCTGACACGAGTGTCAGGATTTACGCCTGCCTTTTCAAGAATACGGTTTGAGCTTGCTCTACCAATTCCGTAGATGTAAGTCAATCCAATTTCAATACGTTTTTCACGTGGTAAGTCTACACCAGCTATACGAGCCATGTATTTTTTCCTCCATTTTTCTGTTAATATTGTTCCTAATTGAGACACATAAAACTGACGGGGTTCTATGCATCCAGCCGCAAAAAAATTTTACGCAGCCTTTCCGGTATTTGGCGGATACCGGTATTAAGCAATATTCTCCTCATTATCGTAAGCATGCATTACGCATCTTCAATAATCTCTAAGCTGCCTCGGTATAACAGCTTTTCTTCTAATATCACTATATTTCATCAGCATGAACAACGCATCCAGGCGGTTCATACTGCAGCCGCACTAAAATTACACAAACTATACGTCATATACCTATATTATCTATCTCTTATAGATTAGCCCTGGCGCTGTTTGTGTTTAGGGTTTTCACAGATAATTCTGATGCTTCCCTTTCTTTTGATAACCTTGCACTTTTCGCAAATTGGTTTTACAGATGATCTAACTTTCACTGTTCTTCCTCCTTTCTGAGCATAAAAGTACGCTTTATATAGTAGCACCTATTTGGCAATAATGCAAGTACTTTTTTGCATGTTTTTCCAGATTTTAAATTATGTTTCAAAAAAGATACATTCTGCCTCTATATTTCCAAAAAACAAAAAAAGCACCAAAACTCCTCTTGGACTTTATGGTGCTTTTCATTCCATCTTTTCTTATTTTTTAATCTGATTGAGCTCTTTGTTTATGACCGTAATTAATTCCTGAGGAATACCAAGATTTTTCAGTTTTCCCATTGCATCTAAGGTCATAGCTTTCATCATGGCAAACTTTGGATGTTCCACCATAGTTCCGAAATATTTCAAAATAACTTTTTCACCTTCTGGATTTTTCATAATAGTTCCAACCTTATCCGCACTGGAAAATCCTTCTGGATCCAACTGAATTTCTTCTGCATCTGTCAGGTCAAATTTTTCAAACCAGTTGATGACATTACCGCCTTCGTCTTTTTTGATATACTGGTAGCTCTTATCTTCTTCCGTAAAATTCAGGATCATATGATCCTCATACAAATTCCCTTGTGCATCATATCCCCTGACAGCAATCTGGTTTTTTCCTTTAGACAGAAGAATTCCTTCAAAATGAGTCATAGGATTTACGGTTTCCGTCTTGGCAACACTTTCACCATTAACCAACAATTCCAGTTTTTTCAGATTTGTCAAAACAGTAATAGTATTTTTTTCTTTATGACGGTTGATAAATCTGCTTCCTGCAAGCTTTACGAAGGGGGTCTCTGACCAGTATGCCTTATACAAATAAAATGCATCCTTCTTGATTTTGCGGTCAATAGTAACCAGTCCTTTCTGATTCTGTCCCTGTTTGCCACCTTCATCCCTATTGGCACTTCCAAAGTCACAAAGGTTCCAAACATAGCTTCCCACAAAATATGGACGTTCTTCAAAAGAACGAAGCGCATTGTCTGTAAAAAGCAACTGATATTCCTCTGTATAATCCTTGGTTTTTGGTTCATAAGAATGATACTGAGGATTTGTGTCTACACCGTATTCTGTCACCAGAAGAGGGATGCCCGGACATGCGGCATGAAATTCATCCAGACGTTTCTGCAAGCCTGAAATTGTATCATAGTACCATCCATAATATAAATTATACCCAACTAATTCTGCCAGCCGGTTGATCGGGCTTTCATTCGCCACAGAATAAATATTTGCTTCTGCTGTATATCTGTCTGGATCAAGGTTCTTTGTATATTCTGACATGCGTTTTACATGAGCGTGAATTTCTTCATTTTCGCCGGCAATAGTAATTTCATTCTGTACGCCCCAGCAATACACAGATGTGTGATTTCCACACTGCAGAATCAGACGTCTCATCTGTTCACGGATATTATCTTCAGCCGCCTCATTTTCAGAAATAATACTAATAAAAGGAACTTCTGCCCATACGAGGATTCCTTCCTCATCACATCTCTGATAGAAATAATCATCATGCTGATAATGTGACAAACGGACAGAATTTGCTCCTATTTCTTTGATTAGCTGCATATCACATTCCATGTTTTCTTTTGAAACAGCATTTCCAACTCCGCCAAAATCCTGATGTCTGGCTACACCACGCAGTTTCACATGCTTGCCGTTTAAGAAGAGTCCCTGTTCGGAAGTAATCTGGATCGTACGGAATCCTGTGGAGATGCTACGTTCTTCCACCACGGTTTCCTCTTCATACAATTCCAGCTTAACCTGGTACAAATATGGATTCTCAGTTCCCATCCACAGGTGCGGATTGGAAATCTCCAAAGTAAGTGAAAACGTATCTTTTCCCGAAAACTCCATAGAAGCTGATGTTTCACAGACAACCTCTCCCTGATTCAGAAGCAGCATGCGGACTTTTCCTTTGCTTTTTTCCTTTTCACAAACAACGGATCCTGTACCCACTACTTTCCAGCAGCTTCCATTTTCTTCTTTTACTGTTCTGATTTGTACACCATCACGGCTTCCATCCAGATAATCAAAATGAATCTTTGGTGCCGCAATGACTTTCACATCTCTATATAATCCACCATAAAAGGAGAAATCTGCCATTTGTGGATAAACTGCATCATTTGCGCTATTATCTGTCACAATCTCAATCTGATTCTCACCTTCATTGACATACTCATTGATTGACATGCGGTACAACGCATAAGGGCATGTATTCTCATAAACCTTCTGTCCATTGATATAGACCGTGCTGACCATAGCTGCTGCTCCTATTTCAAGGAAAAGACTCTGATTAAGATCTGCTTCTGTAAGCATCAGCTTTCTTGTATAAAAGCCTCTTCCTCTCCACATGGAAGTACCGGACTGTCCATCCACTGAATTATATGTATGAGGAATCCTTACCTGCTCTGACGCTTCGTTTTCTTTATGAAAACTCCAGCTATCATTTAATAAAATCTCCATTCAATTGATTCCTCCTTTTTTCTTATGCTTCAACTACTTTTTTATCTAAAATTGCTTTTTCTCCATACATCTTTTTGTATTCTTCGTTTGTGATATGATATCTCTTCAGTGCGATAATACTTGCCAAATCTCCAAGGAAAGGAGCACCAAGATACATAGCAATAGTTGCAATATAAAGAGCGGTTGTAGGTTCTGCACCTGAACTGTATCCTGCCAATCCCATAACAATACCAACAATCGAAGAACCAAACGCACTGATTACTTTATCTACAAAAGAGAAAGTCGCACCGATAAATCCAGGCATAAATTTTCCTGTTTTCATCTTGTGATAGTCAATGATTTCTGCAATCATAGGATCTACGTTCTGTGCAGAGAATCTACGGAACAGCATATTTGCAGCCATTAAGACAACGAACACAACCAGTGTTGATTCTCCGAAAGGACGGAAGATAATCAGAATACCTTCTAATATCAGATTGGCAATTGCACCAATCAGAGATGCTTTTTTACAACCAAATTTTACTGCTACAGAACCTGCCACAAATGCTCCAACTAAAGACATTGGGGTAGAAATACCACCTACAATCGGCTGAAGATCCAGATTCTGTACTGCATATACATAGAAATAAGTCATAACCGCAGACTGGATTGTAGCTGCAATTTTATCTGTAGATGCTGCCAGAATCAGCATTCTCAGTGGCTGATTAATACGAAGAACGTTTAAACTGTCTTTAATAGAAATTTTTTCTTGTTTTTTATTTGGATCCTGACGATAAAATTCCGGTTTATCTGTTGCAGAGATTGCGAACAGACACCCAATCAGAAGCACTGCATGAAGAATAAATGCACTGATAATGATCATAGTCCAGCCTTTCTGAGAATCAAGACCACCATTTTTCTGTAAAATTGGAATGATTCCAGTTGTCATAACAAGTCCAAGCATTGTGGAATAACATCCACCTGCAATACCGGAAAGCGGACGGTATTTTGGATTTTTTGTAACAATGGATAAGACACATTTGTTTACCGTTGTCATAAAAGTATATCCAACTACCATACTGCATACCATCCAATCACCCACACCATTCTGAAAGACTGTCCGATATCAAAGGAAAACAAATAAATCATAAAACTTGCAAACAACATAATCAGAGAACCGATTACGAGAAACGGACGGAACTTACCAAAACGAGTTTCTGTTCTATCGATGATAGAGCCAATGATCGGGTCTGTAATTCCATCAAAAATTCTCATGACCGTCATAACGATTCCCATTAACATTACATTCAGTCCCAGAGCTTCTGTACTGAACACCAGAAAGAATGACATATTCAGCATATTGAATACGTTTGATGCTGCAGAGCCAAGTGGTGTCATGACAACACGCATGGCTTCCATGTTTCTACCTTTTTCTTTACTACTCATATTAACCTCCATAAATCTTTTGTATTTCTAGAAAAAGATTATACTTTGGTTTTTATTTATTTTTCACATACAAAACAAAGTTTTTACTGTTCTTTTTTAAGTTCTTTATATTTTTTCCTATATTTGAATGGTGATTCCCCATACTTTTGCCGAAAACACTTATAAAAATAGCTTTCATTTGCATATCCAATCTGTTCTACAATATCTTCGATTTTTGCATCTGTCTTACGCAGTAACTTCTCTGCTTCCTTCATGCGGATATCAAGTAAGATATCTTTAAATCCCCGTCCTGTTTCCATTTTTAACAGAGTACTTAAATAATTCGGATGAAAACACATATGTTTTGCCACAGACTGCAGGGTTGCGTCTTTGTAATGCTCTTTCAGATACTCCACCACATCCTTTTGAATCTTCGAATTGTTTTTCCTGATTGTTTCCTCATCATTCTGTTCCGTTGCACGCGAAATTTCTATAAACAAAATGCAAAGACAGCTTATCATTTTGCCCTTATTACATGGATTCTCCAGAAAATATTCACAAATAATCTGCTCCATCAGTTGTTCTACAAAGCTATGTTCCGGGATATGATAATATATATAATTTTTCTTTTTACTTTCTGAATACAAGCTATTGATAATATAATTTGAAATATAGTTATCATCAGAAAATAAATACATAAAGATTGTATCAAAGAAATCCGCTGTCATGAGAATGTTAAACATCCACACATCATCTCCTGCAATTTCTGTGGAATGTGCTACATTCTTATCCATCAGGCATAAATCTCCTGATTTCATCTTTATTTTTTTCCCTTCGATATACATATCAAGCTCACCTTCCAGCATAAAAGACAACTCGATATATTCATGTCTGTGTTTCGGAATCTGGATATTACGATATTTTTGCCGGATGATAATACGCTGTTTCCGTAAATCTTCATTTGGATAAGAGATCATAATATGATTCTCATCCTCTCTCAGTGCCATTTTATTATAGTCAAGCCGATTCTTCTCTATTCCCTCTTCCTTATTTAGATACCGTTTCAACTCATCATAATTTTTTTGCATATTTCCTGTCGCACTTCTAAAATCCATAATAAAATCCCCATTTATTTCTTTTTATGTGAAGTATTTTTCCAAAATCAATGGATGTTTTGCTTTATTATACCCTATTTTTCTTCAAAAAACCGCTATAGTTTCAGACATTTTTCTGTCCTACCTATAGCGGTTCTCATCTCCTAATAATGCAGATTTCTTATTTATCTCTCCAGATAATTCTTCCCTTGCTTAAATCGTATGGAGACATTTCAATAGTAACCTTGTCTCCTGGAAGAATACGAATGAAATTCATTCTTAATTTTCCGCTGATGTGCGCTAAAATCACATGTTTATTTTCCAGTTCTACTTTGAACATTGCGTTAGGTAATTTCTCTAACACGGTTCCTTCTACTTCAATAACGTCTGCCTTAGACATAAACTAATCCTCCTGCTGATTGTTCTTAAATTCTTTCATGGCTCTTTTAATATGTTCATCACGAATCTGCGTTCCGTCTTTTAAAATTTTATCCAAAGATTCTGGAATCTTATAGCAAATCTGAACATGTTTGCGTTTCTTTTTTTTCAGACGGTCCAGAGTACGGGCTTCTCCGTCTGCCAGGTATACATACTCCTGGTCTACATCCATGACTACATACCACTTTCCTGTATCATGCCCGGCTTTTGACCTGGCAAGCATTCCCTTTGTAAAGTCTCTCATAGTCTCTCCTGCTTATGGATTCAATGTGAGAATTTCAGGCTCTCCATCTGTAATCAGCACAGTGTTTTCATAATGTGCTGACAGAGTGCCATCCTGTGTCACTACGGTCCATTCATCATCCATCCATTCCACATCTGCCCGTCCTATATTAATCATAGGCTCAATGGCCAGAGTCATCCCCGGCACCAGACGGATTCCACGGCGCTTCTGAGGGTAATTGGGAATCTGAGGGTCTTCATGAAGATGCGTTCCAATTCCATGTCCCACTAAATCCCTCACAACCCCGTAGCCAAATTTTTCTGCATAAGCTGCAATAGCTGTAGAAATATCGTTTAAGTGATTGCCAGCTCTGGCAAATTTAATTCCCTCAAAAAAACTTTGTCTGGTTACATCAATTAATTGCTGCGCTTCTTTTGAAACAGAGCCTACTGCATAGGTTCTGGCAGCATCAGAATGATATCCTTTGTAAATTAGTCCTGCATCCAGGCTGACAATATCCCCTTCCTGAAGGACTCTTCTTTTGTTTGGGATTCCATGAACTACTTCATCATTTACAGATACACAGATAGATGCCGGATAACCATTATAATGCAAAAAGTTTGGAGTACACCCAAGATTACGGATGAGTTTTTCTCCTAAACGGTCAATATCCAGAGTAGTAATCCCCGGTTTAATAAATTCTCCCAACTGATTATGCACGATTTCCAGAAGTCTTCCGGCTTCCCGCATCAGTTCTATCTCTCTGGCAGTTTTAATTGTTACTGACATTTTTACGCTCCTAACACATTGACAATAGCCTGGAATACGTCTTCCATGTCAACCGTACCATCAACTTCTTTTAACACGCCGGCCTTTTCATAATAATCAATCAAAGGCTGTGTCTGGTCATGGTATACCCCAAGACGTTTCTGTACGGTTTCCGGCTTATCATCATCTCTTAAAATCAATTTTTCACCACAGATATCACATACATCTTCAGTTTTTGGCGCATTGTATTTCACATGATAAGTTGCTCCGCAGCCTACACAGGCTCTTCTTCCTGACATACGGTTTACAATGTTTTCATCCGGTACTTCTACATTAATGGCGAAATCTACCTTCTGACCCATTTTTTCCAATGCTGCATCCAGACTCTCCGCCTGCGGAATGGTTCTTGGGAATCCATCTAAAATATACCCCTTTGCACAATCTTCCTGCTGAACACGATCAATAACCAGGTCTACTGTTAATTCATCTGGAACCAAAAGTCCCTGATCCATATAAGTTTTAGCTTTTTTTCCAAGCTCTGTGTTATTCTTGATATTTGCTCTGAAAATATCCCCTGTTGAAATATGAGGAATCTCATACTTTGCGGCAATTTTTTTTGCCTGTGTTCCTTTTCCTGCACCTGGTGCGCCTAACATAATAATTTTCATAGTCCTTACCCCTTTCTATGGTTCTTCTCTTGGTTTCTATCATACACTATAAAAACCATTTTTTCCATATAAAATTTTAGAGACAGCCACAGGGACAACCCTCACATCTTCTGTGATTCTTCGGTTGTCACTTCAGCAGCTACACTGCTTTCCCTGGGACGGTCTCTTTTCATCATTGTCTTTTATTCACTTAAAAAGCCCTTATAATTACGGACTAACATACGGGATTCAATCTGTTTTAATGTTTCCAGAACAACGCCGACTACGATAATCAGAGATGTTCCTCCAAAGGAAACATCTGCGCCAAACACTCCGTTAAAGAAGAACGGAATAACAGCGACAATTACCAGACCTGCAGCTCCGATAAAAATTAAATAACTGAGAATTTTTTCCAAATACTCCTGAGTTGGTTTTCCCGGACGGATACCTGGTATAAAGCCTCCCTGCTTTTTCATATTATCGGCTACTTCCATTGGATTGAAAGTAATGGACGTATAGAAATAAGCAAAGAATATAACCAGTACAATGTAAAGCACCAGACCAAGAGAATACCATGGAGCGCTTGGGTTAAACCAGTTGTTTGAAGTCAGTCCCATTAAAATCTGGCTTCCAATTCCAGTACCGCCGGTCCATCCTGTGAAACCTGCGATAATTACCGGGAAGGACATTAAGGAAGAGGCAAAGATAATAGGAATAACACCTGCTGTATTGACCTTTAAAGGAATTGAGCTGGACTGTCCTCCTGAAACTTTTCTTCCTACCATTTTCTTGGAATACTGAACAGGGATTTTTCTAATACCACCGTTTAAGATCAATACCAGCACAACTACTAATACAATAATTGCAATAATAATCAGTGCTGCCAGACCTCCCTTGGCATATGTTTTTCCTTTTACAAACTGGTCAAACAAGGTAACCAGGTCGCTTGGAATTCTGGATACAATATTTACCATCAAAACAATGGAAATACCGTTTCCAACACCCTTATCTGTAATCTGTTCACCAATCCACATCAGCATCGCGGAACCTGCTGTTAAACAGGACACTACAACAACTGCATTCATAAAGTTCATATCCGGAATCAGACCTCTGTTTCCAAATCCTACTGTCATAGCAATAGACTGGAATAAAGAAAGTCCGATGGTCAGATAACGTGTAATTGCAGTCAGTTTTTTTCTGCCTTCTTCTCCATCCCTCTGCAACTCTTCTAATTTTGGAATTGCAATGGTTAAAAGCTGGATAATAATGGAAGAAGTAATGTAGGGGGTGATATTTAATGCAAAGATTGACATTTCTGTAAAGGAGCCGCCTGTAAATGCGTCGAAGAAATTAAACGCATCGTTGGACTGGCTTGCAAACCAATCTTTGAAATAATCTGGATCTACACCTGGAATAGGAAGCTGTGATCCAATACGAATCACAACTACCATCAGGAATACGTAGAAAATACGACGTCTTACATCCTTTATCTTAAAGGCATTTTGAAGAGTCTTGAGCATTAGATCACCTCTACTGTTCCACCTGCTGCTTCGATTTTAGCCTTTGCGCTTTCGCTTACAGCGTTTACTTTCACGTTTAATTTCTTAGTGAGTTCTCCATTACCAAGAAGTTTTACACCGTCTCCTAATTTGGAGATTGCGCCAGAAGCTAATAAAGCTGCTGGAGTAACTTCTGTACCGTCTTCGAATCTGTTTAAGATATCAACGTTTACTGCAATAATTTCTTTAGAATTTCTGCATTTGAAGCCTCTCTTTGGAAGTCTTCTATATAAAGGCATCTGACCACCTTCGAAACCTGGTCTCTTTGCACCGGAACGTGCTTTCTGACCTTTGTGGCCCTTACCTGCTGTTTTACCATTACCTGAACCATGTCCACGGCCTCTTCTGAATTCGTTGCTCTGTTTGGAGCCTTCAGCTGGTCTTAAATTTGATAATTCCATGATGGCACCTCCTTCTTCGTAATATTAGATTTCTTCTACTTTCACCATATGGCTTACCTGACGAATCATACCTCTTACGGCTGCATTATCAGGCATTTCCACTGTTTTATTCAGTTTTCTCAAACCTAAAGCTTCAACAATCTTTCTGTTTTTCGGTACTGCACCGATGCTGGATTTCACCAAAGTGATTCTTAATTTGTCTGCCATTTGTCTGATCCTCCTTATGCAAAAATCTCATCAACAGATTTTCCGCGAAGTTTTGCAACTTCTTCCGGAGTCTTTAACTGGCTTAAACCTGCGATTGTAGCCAGAACTACGTTCTGTTTGTTACGGGAACCCATACATTTTGTACGGATGTTCTTAATACCTGCAAGTTCAATAACCGCACGAGCTGGACCTCCGGCAATAACACCAGTACCTTCTGGAGCTTTCTTTAAGAGCATTTCTGCGCTTCCGAATTTTCCGATGAAGTCATGTGTAATACTTCCGTTTTCATCTCTTGCTACTGTAACTAATTTTTTCATAGCATCTTCTTTTCCTTTGCGGATTGCTTCAGGAATTTCAGTTGCTTTACCTAAACCTGCGCCAACGTGTCCGTTGCCGTCACCAACAACAACTAAAGCTGTGAAACGGAAGTTACGACCACCTTTAACAACCTTTGTTACACGCTTGATTGACACTACTTTTTCTTCTAATTCAAACTGACTAGCATCAATGATAGAACGTTTCATGTGTTCATTTCCTCCCTTATTAGAATTCTAACCCAGCTTCTCTTGCTGCGTCTGCTAATGCTTTAATTTTTCCGTGGTAAATGTAGCCTCCTCTGTCGAAAACTACGCTCTCGATACCTGCTTCAACTGCTTTCTTACCGATTACAGTTCCAAGATATGCTGCTGCTTTTACATCGTCTGTATGCTCAAGCTCTGCTTTTACATCTTTCTGAAGAGTAGAAGCTGATACTAAAGTTTTTCCCACGCTGTCATCAATAATCTGTGCATAGATATGCTTGTTGGAACGAAATACTGCTAAACGTGGTGTTGTTGCAGTTCCGTTTAAATGATGACGTAATCTTCTATGCTTTTTCTGGCGCATCTGCGCTCTTGATACTTTACTAATCATGTTCACACTCTCCTTAATTATTTCTTACCAGTCTTACCAACTTT
>ENA-OPSX01001061-OPSX01001061.1-human-gut-metagenome-genome-assembly--contig:-NODE-1061-length-12265-cov-3.351925_pt1 | contig 12265 bp, 10 predicted proteins | sample MGYA00241462_ERZ501916 | MGnify/ENA primary metagenome ERZ501916 (study PRJEB25962, sample SAMEA2042113) | human gut metagenome | biome: human gut; feature: human-associated habitat; material: faeces...
CAATCGCGCGATTCGCAATTACTTCATTGGCGTTCATATTTAAAGATGTTCCTGCTCCTCCTTGAATCGGATCCACAATGAAATTATCATGCAATTTTCCTTTTAAAATTTCGTCACAGGCTTTTACGATTGCATCTGCGATTGTTTTGTCTAAAATACCGACCTCACAGTTTGTAATTGCAGCTGCCTTTTTAATGTATGCACGACTATTGATAATTTCCGGATGCATATTTAATCCTGTAATATGAAAATTTTCAGCCGCACGAAGTGACTGAACACCATAATACACCGATTTAGGAACATCTTTCGTTCCAATTGAATCCTGTTCCACACGATAATCTTTTTTTTGCTCATCCATTTTTTCATTTCCTCCAACGATATATTTTCTTGTTACCTTTCTTATTGATTTCATTGTATCTATCTATTAAAATATAATCAAATACATATATTTTTATAATTATTATAATTTATAAATTATATAAAGGAGAATTGTCATGTTTCAGGGAATGGAATACGTTTATGAAGTTTATAAAGAAAAAAGTTTTTCAAAGGCTGCCGCAAATCTTTTTATTTCCCAGCCTTCTCTCAGCGCCAATGTCAGGCGTGTGGAGTCCCGGATCGGCTATCCGGTGTTTGACAGAAGCACGAAACCTCTTGGGCTTACTGAATGCGGTGAACAGTATATCCGCTGTGTAGAACGTATTATGAATATAGAAAAAGATTTTTCGGACTTTATCAATGACTGGGGAGGGCTGAAAACAGGAACTCTGATCCTGGGAGGCAGTAATTTATTTTCTTCGTGGATTCTTCCATCGCTTATGGCTGATTTTGCAGCTCTTTATCCACAGATTCAGATCAGACTTGTGGAAGAATCCACAGTAAAGCTTACAGAAATGCTCCAGAGCGGAAGTATTGATCTTGTACTGGATAATACCAGCCTGAACCCGGAAATTTTTGACAGCATTCTTTATCAGGAAGAACACCTTATTCTTGCTGTGCCTGGCTCCTTTTCTGTTAATGACAGCCTTCGGGATTTTCAGCTTTCTGTTTCTGACATTCAGACAGGAAAATTTCTGGATTCGCAGGTTCCCTCTGTCCCTCTGTCACGCTTTAAAAAAGAACCTTTTATTATGCTGAAACAGGAAAATGATACTGGAAAAAGAGCTTTGGAAATCTGCCGGAAAAATCATTTTGATCCTGTCATTACCTTTGAAATGGACCAGCAGATGACCTCTTACAATGTCACCTGCTCCGGCATGGGCATTTCCTTTATTGGAGATATCATGATAACAAAGGTTACTCCGAATCCCAATGTAGTTTATTACAAGCTGCCTCTGAAGGACAACTGCCGCAATATCTGTTTTTACTGGAAAAAAGGCCGTTATCTCAGCCGGGCCATGGAAGAATTTTTAAAGATGTGTACTCAGAACAGCAACTAACCCCGTTATAGAACAGTTCCCTGAGATCTTCCGTTTCAGGGAACTGTATTTTGCCTGCCATGACCGCCGACCTGACAGTTATACAGAAAAAAGCATCTTCCAGTAAACTGAAAGATGCTCATTTAGCAGGGCTACAAGGATTCGAACCTTGAAATGACGGAGTCAGAGTCCGTTGCCTTACCGTTTGGCGATAGCCCATCAACACAACGAAATGTATTATATAATATAGTCGGCAATTCGTCAAGTGTTTTTTTCAATTTTATCCATTTTCTAGCACATTATTTTGTTTTATTCGTTTTCCATCCCCTGGCTTACGGTCTTACCCGGAACATCTGAGCAGCTCCTGAAGCTTTTTCATGGATCGGTTATACTTTGACAGTACCGTGGCTAACGGCATCTGAAGCGCCTCCGCCACTTCCCGGTGCTTCATGCCTGCGGCTGCGTGAAGAAGTACAATCTGCCGCTCCTCACGGCTGATTCGGCCCAGGGCGTCAAGCAGCACCTTACGGTCCGCGGCCTGTTCCAGGGGAGCGCAGTACTCCCCCTCCTCTTTCTCAGCCAGGTCCTCCAGAGCCACGTCCGCCTTCATCTTCTGCTCCCTGAAGCGCATATAGCAAAGATTCCTGGCTATGGTGAATACCCAGGCCAGAGGCTTGCCCTGGGGGACATAGGACCCTGCCTTGGTCCACACGGTCAGATAGGTGTCCTGCATCACATCCTCGGCCTCCTCCGGATTCCTGGTCAGGGACAGGATAAAGCTGTACACAGGCCTGGCCGTGTCCTGGTAAAAGAGGTGGAACGCCTCCATATCCCCATCTCCCATGGCCTCTATCATCTCCTCCTGTGACATCCAGCGTCCCCCTTCCAGGACCAGCCCGGCGCCCATATCAAGCTTACTCCCGGCTTTCCGAGATAAAGCTGTTTTCCATGGTTATGACGCAGCAGCAGCGCCTGTCTTTTTTCGCCACGTCCTCAGTGATCCTTGCTTTCAGTTTACCCAGAACCGATGGCTTATATTCCCTGGGAACCACCAAATCAAAAATCAGGTTGATGCGCTCCACGCCGTCCACCATCCTGAAGTCGTGGAACGTAAGCCTGCTGTCTATTCCGTCCAGAACAGACGTCACTAACTCCTTAAACTCTACTACCCTCTCGTCGTGGGTCTCCACCGGGTCCATATGGATAACCAGCAGAATTCCCATCCGCCTCATGGCCTCCCGCTCAATGCGGTCAATGATTTCATGTGTGCGCTCCACGTCGCAGTCATTGGGCACCTCTGCATGAATGGATGCCATGCTTCGCGAAGGGCCGTAATTATGTACAATCAAATCATGACTGCCCACAATTCCGTCAAAGCTCTCCACAAAGCTTGTTATTTTGTCATAAATCTCAGGGTCAATGGCCTCCCCAATCAGAGGCGCCAGGGTATCCTTGGCTATGTTCACGCCTGCAATCATGACCACCACAGACACGATGAGTCCCACAATACCGTCCACATTGAATCCAAATGCCCCGTATATTCCGATGGAGCATATGGTAGCGGAAGTAGTGACCACATCGCCCAGCGCGTCTGCCGAGGTGGCCAGCATCACCTTGGAATTGATACGCTTTCCCAGCTTTTTATTAAAACAGGAAAGCCACAGCTTAATGCCCACAGACATAAAAAGTATCAGTATGGATATCCACCGAAAGCTCATATCCTCAGGATGCAGTACCTTGCCAAAGGAGGTCTTAAACAGGGAAAAGCCCACCTGTATGACCAGGAATGCCACGATAAAGGCTGCGATATATTCTATTCTGCCGTGACCAAAGGGATGGTCGTCATCCGCAGGTTTTTCCGCCATTTTGACTCCCACGAATCCAATAATGGAGGAAGCCGCATCCGACAGATTATTAAACGCATCCGCCATAACAGATATACTGTGCACCAGGATGCCGATACAAAGCTTGGATACAAAAAGAAGCAGGTTACAGCCGATTCCCACCATGCTGGTCAGTGTCCCATAAGCCGTCCTTACACGTACATCCTCCACATTGTCATGATCTTTAACAAATCGTTTCACTAAAAATCCAGTCATATCAAATCACCATACTCCACTTTTTCCAGGAATAACCCTTCAGGCGGGGCGGTAAAACCAGCCATAGAACGGTCCCCGGCCTCCAGAATAGCTGCCATTTCCTCCGGTTTTCGTTTACCCGTCCCCACCTCTATAAGGGTGCCTGATAAAATCCGTACCATCTGCTGCAAAAACCCATTGCCCGTAAAGGATATATGGATTCTGCTTCCCATCCGGTAAAAGCATATGGATTCAATGGTGCGGATTGTTGATTTCTTCATTTTCTTATTGCCGCAGAAGCTTTTATAATCATGGGTTCCCGTGAGGATTGCCGCTGCCTGTTCCATCTTCCCCACATCCAGTTCCTGACCTAAGCCATAGTAATAATGGCGCTCAAACACATTCTTTTTCAAAGCTGTCTCTATCTGGTAGCGGTATGTTTTCCTCAACGCATTCAAACGGCTGTGAAACCGTTCCGGCATCACGCAGGCCCTTGTAACGGCAATGTCCTCCGGCAGGTACCGGTTCATATACCTCATAATCTCGTCCGGGGTCATGTCCTTCGCCAAATGGAAATTAGCCACCTGGCTTTCTGCGTGGACCCCCGCGTCTGTCCGTCCTGAACCGTGGACCTCCACCGGACTGCCTTCCAGCTTTTCCAGAACCGCCTCCAGCTTGCCCTGGATGGTCCTGTCTGTATTTCCCTGCTTCTGCCAGCCGTCGTATCTGGTGCCGTCATAGGACAGCCACACTCCTATATTCATTCTCTGCCTCCCTGCCTTGCCCTTTCTTTTTTCCTGCGCAGACAACACAGCGCCCCCACGGTAATCGCCATCCCCGCGGCTGCTCCGCTCATATCCAGCCATACATCGCTTATCTGGCCGGACCGCCCTGCCACAAAGAGCTGAATCGTCTCATCCACAAAGGGAACCATAAAAATCATCATCAGTACATCCCTGTTAAATATCCTGTATCTTCCATTTCCCCCGCAGGCCTTGACCATCAATCCTCCCAGCACCGCATACTCTGCAAAATGGGCTGTTTTTCTGACAATGTGCTCTGTCAGCCACAGATGCTCCCAGCCCAGGGATATCATGGCTCCCCGGAATTTATCCAAAAGAAAGCCGCTTTCCTGGGAAGAGATAGTGGCCGGTGTCAGGGAATTACCGTATATGAAGCATATATAGACCAGTATCACCACATGCCACCGGTTCAATGCGGGCCGGTTCATTACAGACCGCTTCAATGCAGGCCGCTTTAATACAGGCCGGTTCCTCTCATCTGGCATCTACCGTTTCCCTTCTGCTGTCAGGACGCCGCTTTCTCTGACAGCCCTTATAGCCTTATTAAGCATTTCCTCATCCTGGACCAGGGCCAGACGAACATATCCCTCGCCGGACGGACCAAAAGCGCTGCCTGGGGTAACCATTACTCCTGCCCGCTCTACCAGTTCCATGACAAATGCCTCTGAGCTGGTATAATGTTCCGGAATAGCGGCCCACACAAACATGGTGGCCTCCGGCCGTTCCATCTTCCATCCAATGGATGTAAACCCGTCGCACATAATATTTCTGCGCGTCTCATAGGCCTTCCTTGTAGCCTGTACACAGGACTGGTCCCCTGTAATCGCCGCAATGGCGGCAGCCTGGACCGGAAGGAACATGCCGTAGTCCATGTTGGATTTAAGCAGCTTCAGACGGGACACCACCTGGGAATTGCCAAGGCAGAATCCGATTCTGGCTCCGGCCAGACCGTATGTCTTTGACAGGGAATTAAATTCCACGCCGATCTCCTTTGCCCCCGGAAACCGCAGAAAGCTTCCGCATGCCTTTCCATCAAAAATCAAGTCGCTGTAGGCATTGTCGTGAAGCACAATGATGTCATATTTCCTGGCAAAGGCTATGAGTTCTTCATAAAATGAATCCGGCGCCATGGCCGTGGTTGGATTATTAGGATAGGACACCACCATAAGTTTGGCCTTCCTGGCCACGTCCTCGGGAATCTCGTCCAGACGGATAATATATCCATTTTCCTTCCTCTGAGGCATGTAGTGAAGCCTGGCACCGGCTATCTGCGGACCGTCACCAAATACAGGATAACAGGGGTCCGGCACAAGCACCACATCCCCCTCGTCCACGATGGACAGCGCAATATGGGCCAGTCCCTCCTGGGACCCCAGCAGGGAGCAAATCTCTGTCTCAGGGTCCAGCTCCACCCCATACCGGGTTTGATACCATCCGCCGGCCGCCTCCAGCATCTCCCTTCTGTCACTGATGGCATACACATAGTTGGACGGCTCTGCGGCGGCCCTGCACAATGCCTCCATAATATGAGGCGCGGGCGGTATGTTAGGCGCTCCTATGCTGAGATCGATAATCTCCTCTCCCTTTGCAGTCTTTTCCTTTTTAATTTCAGCCAGTTTTGAAAAAATCCCCTCTCCAAAACGGTCCATCCTTTTTGCAAATTTCATATGACTCATCCTTCCTCTCTGTATAGCTGCAGCTGCATCTGCCCGACATACCATGTCCCGCTCACTGCCGGCTGCCGGATTCCTAAAAACCCAACAGGCAGGCAATGATTGGCAAAAAAACAGCCGGCAGCAGGTTTCCTATCTTTATCTTGCTTCCAAGGACCAGATTCAGGCCCAGACCGAAAATCAGTATGGAACCAATGCAGGATACCCTGGTTATCATGATATCCGTAAGAAATGGCCTCACCAGCCCTGCCAGCAGGGTAATACTCCCCTGATAGATGGCCACGGGAAAAACGGAAAATGCAGTTCCTATGCCAAGTGCTGCTGTAAACACCACAGACAAAACTCCATCCATCACCGCCTTGGTAAACAAAGTATTATAATTATGGCTTAAACCGTCCTCCAGGGAACCCACAATGGCCATGGCCCCCACACAAAACAGCAGGGAGCTGCTGACAAAGGCCTCCACAAAAGTCCCTGATACCTGTCCTGCGGGAATCCTGGATTTGCACCACTCCCCCAGCTGCTGCAGCTTGTACTCAATATTAATCCATTCACCCAGGGCAGCGCCCGCCACCATGCACACCACACTCACCAGCGTGTCCTGTGTCTCAAATCTGCCTCCATTTATGGTCATCAGCCCTTTGAGGGCGCCCGTAATGCCAACAAACACCACGCACAGCCCCACTGCGCTGGAAATCGTATCCTGCAGCCGTTTGGGCAGCCCGCCTTTCAATAAAAGCCCCACACCGCATCCGGCCAGTATGCCGGCCACGTTAACAATCGTACCTAATCCCGCCATTTTACTTATCCCTGCCTGTTCCTTACCCTTTTCCTAAAACACTTTTACCGGTTAATCTCGCTTACCCATTTGAATACTTTTACCCATTAACAGGCTAAATCAGCCCATTTCGCCTATTATAGTATAATTTTCCAGATATGACAAGAGTCCGTTACCATGAATGTTTGGCACCAGTACTATGAATGTTTTGCACCAGTACCATAAATGCCTGGCATCCTTTCACAGTCCAGATCCAGAGATTCTAAGCATTTGGATAAGTTTATAAAAACATATACCGCCGGAGCTTTCACAAAACGGCGGAAATCCCCACCAGAGGATTTCCGCCGTACGCAAAGAATTCATATAAAGCTACATAAGCATGACTTTCACCTGTTCCCCCGCCTTTAAACCGCTGCTTCCTGCCGGGATATCTACCAGGCAGTTACAACCGGCCATACTGGACAGCATACCCGAAGAATGGCGTCCCTCAGGCAGCCATACCTTTCCGTCCTCTATCTTTCCTCTTACCAGGCGCCTGCAGGGAGATGCCTTGGGAAATGGACTTTTAAGTATTCCAAGCAGAATCTCCGGCTTCCACTGCGCTTTTCCGCGCATCCGTTCCAGCACCGGCCTCACCAGAACCTCAAAGGTGGCTGCCGCCGCAAAGGGATTTCCTGACAGGCAGAATACAGGCTTGTCCTCCACTATCATTGCCAGCATGGGGGACCCCGGTTTTACATTGATTCCGTGAAACAGCACGTCCGCTCCAAGGACTTCTGCCACATAGGGCATACAGTCCCGTACCCCCACCGATACACCGCCGGTGGTAATCAGGGCATCGCATTCAGTCAATCGTTTTCTGATTTCCTGTGCCAGCTGCGCGGTATCATCTCCTCCGCGGCCGAAAAGCAGGGGCTTCATTCCCAGCTCCTTTATCCTGGCTGTAAGAAGAGGTCCATTGCTGTCATAAACCTTTCCCGGCTCCAGGGGAGTTCCCACAGGCACCAGCTCATCTCCCGTGGCCATGATGCCTGCCACAGGTACGGAATATACCTGTATGGACTCAATTCCCTGGCTTGAGAGAATTCCTATGTGGGAAGAACGTATCTCCGTTCCCTTTTCCATAAGCAGGGCTCCCCTGCATGTATCCTCACCCTTTTTACAGTAATTTCCATAAGATATGACGGATTGGTATATCTCAACAGATTCGCTTCCCTCGTCAGTCCGCTCCTGCATGATAACGCCGTCCGCTCCCTCCGGTATAGGGGCGCCTGTCATAATTCTGGCTGCCTCCCCCGGTCCTATCTTTAATTTAGGATACATGCCGGCGCAGATATGCTCGATTACATTCAGTCTTACCGGATTCTCCTTTGACGCCCCTGTCGTGTCCTGGCTTCTGACTGCATAACCATCCAGCGGAGACCGCGGGAAGGGAGGCTGGTCCATGACTGCGTATATATTTTCAGCGCACACTCTTCCCAATGCCTCTGTCACCCGTACGGTTTCAGTCTCTTCCTTCATCTTAATCTTCATGAGGCGTTCCTGGGCCTCCTCCAACATGATTGGATTCCTTTTTCTCATCTGCGTCCTCTCCCATGGCAAATCATATGCAAAAAAGCCGGGAAACCTTGATGAATCAAGGCCCAGCCAATAAAACGAAACAATAAAACGAACGTAAGGAGGGAACAGATGTGAAATAAAAAAAGAAGTCGGCAGTCAGCTGGATCCTGACATGGGCCGGACAAAAAAGAATTGCCTATGTGTGGAGTGTGTTACTTGCAATAGGAAATGTGATTTTTAAGATTTTGCCGTATTTTATTATTGCAGATGTAGTAAAGCTGTTTTTAAATGGTGAAAAGGAGTTTGAAATATATCTTGCAAAAGCGGTTCTGATTGCATTATCGTTTATCATTGCAGAACTGCTTCATTCACTTTCGACAGCATTGTCACATAAAGCAACGTTTGCAGTACTTGCAAATATAAGAAAATCCTGCTGTGACAAGCTGGCGCGGGTACCTCTTGGCTATGTGAAAGACACACCTTCCGGTACATTTAAAAATATTATGGTGGAAAGAATCGACAGTATCGAGACAACACTGGCGCATATTGTCCCGGAATTCACGTCCAATCTGCTGGCACCGATTGTGATTTTGATTTATTTCTTCCTGACAGACTGGAGACTGGCACTCTGGTCATTGGTGCCGGTTATAGTGGGATTTCTTTCCTATTTTGGAATGATGCTGGATTATAAACCAAGCTTCGAGAGAACGGTTCAGACAACAAAAGATCTGAATGATGCGGCAGTGGAATATATTGACGGAATCGAAGTGATCAAGGCATTTGGAAAGACAGAAAGTTCTTATGCAAAATTTACAAAGGCGGCTATGGCTTATGCAGATTCCTTTATTTCCTGGATGAAACGGTGCTCGATCTTTCATGGACTGATGATGGTGGTCACACCTTATACGCTTCTTACGGTATTGCCGTTTGGGGCACATTATGTAGCCAATGGAACACTTGCGATTTCAGATTTTGTCATCTGCATTATTTTATCACTTGGAATCGTTGGACCGTTGATCACAGTGGGTTCCTATACAGATGATCTTGGCAAGATCGGAGTGATTGTTGGTGAAGTGGCAGGAATTCTGGAACAGTCGGAGCTTGAACGTCCAGAGAAAAGTAAAAGTGTTCCAAAAGATAACTCCGTTACTCTTGAAGATGTCAGATTTGGTTATCACGACAAAGAAATCCTGCACGGAGTAACTATGGAGCTGAAAGCAGGAACGGTAAATGCAATCGTAGGACCTTCCGGAAGCGGCAAGTCAACCATCGCAAAGCTGATTGCGTCCTTGTGGGATGTGGATTCCGGAAGCATTAAAATCGGTGGAGTTGATGTCAAAAAACTGGCATTTGCAGATTTTAATCGGAAAATTGCATATGTTGCACAGGACAATTATCTGTTTAATGAAACAGTCCGTGAAAATATCAGACAGGGAAATCCGGATGCTACAGATGAACAGATCATCGAGGTGACAAAGAAAAGCGGATGCTATGAATTTATCATGCAGCTTGAGAACGGATTTGATACGGTTGTAGGAGGTGCAGGAGGACATCTGTCAGGAGGAGAGAGGCAGCGTATCTCCATTGCAAGAGCAATGTTAAAGGATGCTCCGATCGTGATCCTTGATGAGGCAACTGCCTACACAGATCCGGAAAATGAGGCAATTCTGCAGAATTCTATCGCAAAACTGGTAGCAGGGAAGACCCTGATCGTAATAGCACACAGACTTTCTACTGTTAAGGACAGTGACCAGATCTTTGTTGTAAATGATGGAAATGTAACAGCACATGGCACACATGAGGAACTTCTGGTGTCATGCCCGCTTTATAAGGAAATGTGGAATGCCCATATTTCTGTAAAAGATACGGTGAAGGAGGGAGAATGATATGTTTGGGATTCTGGCAAAATTCTTTCGTTTTTCAGGCAGGGAAAATGGCAATAAATTTAAACTGTCGATAGTGATCGGACTCATAGAGGCTCTTGCCTCAGCAATGAAGATTCCGGCTATTATGTACATACTGATTGGTCTGCTGAGTGGGAAACCGACAGGAAAATATATTGGAGGCTCCGTTGCGATTATGGTTCTTGCAATTGTAGTCGACGTAATCTGCAAGAGATACTCTACAGTGCTTCAGACAGAGGGAGGATATAATGCAAGTGCTTTTATGAGAATCAAGATTGCAGAACATCTGCGATATCTGCCGATGGGGTATTTCAATTCCAATAGTATCGGGGAAATTTCTTCCATTACAACCAATACAATGGAAATACTTGGCGATGTGGCTGCGAGAGTGGTTATGCTGACAATGCAGGGAATTCTGGAAACATCAATGATCATTCTTATGCTGTTTATTTTTGACTGGAGAATCGGACTGATAGCTGCAGCAGGAGTACTTATTTTCTTTGGGGTCAATTCTGTAATGCAGAATGCAGGGAAAAAAGATTCAGAGCAAAAAGTGGTATGCGATACAGAGCTTGTAAACCAGATCATGGAGTATCTGCAGGGAATATCAGAAGTTAAATCATACAACCTGCTTGGAAAACAGGCGAAAAGATTAAATGATGCAAATGAAGCATGTGAAAAGATCAATACAAAGATGGAGATGTTGTTTGTTCCCTATCATTTTCTGCAAAGTGTGATAACAAAAATCACAGGTGCTGTGATCGTAGCAGGCAGCGCATATTTTTATATCAATGGAACCATGAGTGCGGTCTATGCGATTGGTATGACAATCTCAGCATTTATGCTTTATTCCAGTCTGGAATGCGCAGGAAATTATTCATCCCTTTTACATGTGGTAAGTGTATGTGTAGATAAAGCAAATGCAATATTGGAGCTGGATACCATGGATATCGACGGTAAAGAAATACAGCCGGAAAATTACGATATCAGACTTTCTAATGTTTCGTTTTCTTATGACAAACGGAAGATCATTGACGATATATCGCTCTCTGTCCCACAGAAAACGACGACAGCAATTGTTGGACCGTCTGGTGGAGGAAAATCAACACTTTGCAATCTGATTGCCAGGTTCTGGGATGTGGATTCCGGGGAAGTGACACTTGGAGGTGTGAATGTAAAAGACTACAGCATGAACAGTCTGATGAGTAATTTCTCATTTGTGTTTCAGTCGGTGTATTTGTTTGCAGACACCATTGAGAATAATATTAAATTCGGACGCCAGGATGCAAGTCATGAGGAAGTGGTGGAAGCGGCGAAGAAAGCATGCTGTCATGATTTCATCAGCAAACTTCCGGATGGATATGACACAGTGATCGGAGAAGGAGGAGCCACACTTTCCGGTGGTGAGAAACAGCGTATTTCCATAGCCAGGGCAATTATGAAGGATGCACCAATCGTTATATTAGATGAAGCAACGGCCAATGTTGATCCGGAGAATGAAAAGGAGCTGATGGATGCAGTAGATGCACTTACAAAGGAAAAAACGATTATTATGATTGCCCACAGATTAAAAACAGTCAGACATGCAGACCAGATTGTGGTTGTTGACAAAGGAAGAATTGTACAGCAGGGAACACATGAGCAGCTAATGAAGCAGGAAGGTATTTATAAGAGATTTGTGGATGCAAGGCAGCAGGCGGTAAGTTGGAAACTGGTGCACTGAGAAATAATCCACAGTTGGTGAATATCCAAATTGAATTGTCTGAAAGAGATTTAATTTAAGTTTCGCTAAGTTTCACTTATATAGGCAGAATGAGGGATATTCAATAATGTAATATGAAAAAAGCACTGAAAACCGTTGGATTGATATACTCCCCATATGGTAGACAATGGAAATATCCAAAAATCTATCATATGAGGAGCATATTTTTATGTCTAGGAAACAGTATAGTAAGGAGTTGAAACTTGAGCTCGTAAAGAAACACCTTCCAACAAAAGAACATAAAGGGCTAAAGATGAAAATTAGTTTTTCATTTTACGGGCGAAATTCT
>ENA-OPSX01001069-OPSX01001069.1-human-gut-metagenome-genome-assembly--contig:-NODE-1069-length-12143-cov-3.553524_pt1 | contig 12143 bp, 6 predicted proteins | sample MGYA00241462_ERZ501916 | MGnify/ENA primary metagenome ERZ501916 (study PRJEB25962, sample SAMEA2042113) | human gut metagenome | biome: human gut; feature: human-associated habitat; material: faeces...
ATCGGGAGCCGCAGCATGGCTCTCGGCAGCGGCATACTGGGCGGCAGGGGTGTGTCAATCGTCATAAATTCATATTCCATTCAGTTGGTGTCCTCCTTTTCCGTTTTGAGCGTTTGGAAAGATAGCAGGGGCAAGCCACAATGACCGCCCGGAAGCTCTGCTTGCAATCATGCTGGCATTTCCGGCAAAGCTCGTTTTAGCTCCTGCGCCCACGCTCGTTTAAGAAGAAAGCAAGCTCTTTCTTCAACTTCTTTGACATTCTCGGCATAGTGCCTCCTTAATGAAAAATCCGCCCCTGCTGGCGGTAACAGCCGCCGGTGGACGGATAGCGAATTTTAGTGTTGTGTTTCGGAGCGATTTTCAGGGAAATTCAAGCCTTAGAGCCGCCCGAAAATCCCCCGTAGTATTACGGACATGGGAAGCTATCCCTCGCCCGATTGTTGGTTTTTGGTATCGTTTTGGTGTCCATTTTGCCGGTTCTCCCCGGTGTCGTTCCTGCCCCCGATTCTCACGGCGGCGTTTCGCTCCCCTTGGTACGCTCGCTGCGGTCAGGGTTTCTCCATTTCCCTGCCGCCGGTCACGGCGCTACATCTCCGGGGCGCATATCCCACACAAGCCGGTCATTCGGTTGAATTGATTCACCGATGAACTGCTTATAGGATAGAACATTTTTGTGCCCTGTGCCGTATGTCCATAAAGTAGGAAATCCGGCTGAAAATCGAAAATTTCCACGTTCTCGGAAATGGTGTGGTATAATCTTTAGAGGACGGCGGGGAGCCGCCGGAAAGGAGCCAGACACCATGAAATGCAAAATTTCCATATCAGAAAGATTGAAAGATTTACGGGTGGAGCGTCACCTGACACTGGAAGAATTGGACGCTGCCGTGAACATCTCAAAATCTGCGTTAGCCAGCTATGAAGCTGACAACGATTACAAAGAAATCAGTCACATCAATATTTTGAAGCTGGCAGACTTTTATCAAGTTTCCACGGACTATCTGCTATGCCTGACTGATAATCGCAATCCTGAAAATACGGAATTTACTGATTTACATATCAGTAACGATATGGCGGAGCTTTTGAAAAGCGGCAGGATCAATAACCGGCTGCTCTGTGAGCTTGCCACCCACAAGGATTTTATCAAGCTGCTGGCTGACATTGAGATATACGTTGACCGGATTGCCAGTATGCAGGTGGAATCCCTCAATGCCTACGTAGACACAGTTCGCCATGAGATTTTGGAGCGTTACCGTCCGGGGGAAGCAGACCCGTATCTTCGGATTTTAAACGCCGACCACATGGACGAAGATGAGTATTTCAGCCAGTTGGTCAGTGATGATTTAATCCGGCTGGTTCGTGACATTCGTGCCGCCCACAAAAAGGACAGCGATACAGCCCCAGTCAAGTCCGTTGCGGAAACATTGAAAGAGGACATTGAGGAAGTAATGAGCTTCAAAGGGAGCGATAAGGAACGGCAGGCAATCCTTTACTGTAAGCGGCTTGGTATTCGTTATAACAAGCTGACGGAGCAGGAGTTCCGGCAGCTCATACATATCTTGGAGAAATCCTCCCTGCTCAAAACGTAGGGTTCAAAGCGCAGGAAGTAGAAAAAGAAAGCTGCCGCTGTGGGAAACGTGTCCCTGCAACGGCAGCGCCTTTATTCGCCGACATATTCTATATCAATTCTAAAATCCCCACTGTCATAGCTGACGACCAGTTCATGGAGGCTTTTCTTCGTCTTTGACGGGATAAAAGACCTCCTGCTCTGCGTTGAAAAGAACGACTTCTTCCACTAACCGTCCGTTAATCGTGTTTAGAATCTCCCTGATACAATCATCACAAAACAACTTTCATACCCATCTCATATATTTATGTATGATCTGCGACTATAATCTTCTTGTTCAGATGTCTTTCCAAAATCCAATATTTGGATTCTCGTATGTTCCGATAATCATGCCGCGATCCAAAAAGGCATTTCTTTCTTCGCAGCAGGTTTCCGGCAACAAACCACATGCATGGCACGCTGCCAGATTCAGAGAGTCACGACCTTGTCCGCGACTCATAATGCAAACAGGATCATTGGAGCATGTCTTTGCACTCGAAATAGCTTTCTTGAGTATGCGCGGAAAAGCATCGGCACGCCCCTGTCTAACAAGCCCCCCAAGAGTTCCCTCCGCATCACCGTTCGCTGTATAGATGAAAATACCGGCCATTTCTTTGCCGTCTGCCGCCTCTGAGCAGTACAGGCGCTCTGAAAGCGACGCAATGCTGTATCCGCACTCGAAGCTCAACTGGGTAATAAGTAAATGAGACAGGGTGTGGAGCATTAGAAACTTGGGCGTAATGGTTCGCGGATGGTTCTGGCCAATAAATGATGTTGCATAATTGGTGTTTATTAACCCGACTCGTTCCGTTACCTGTGGATTGTTGCGAATCCATGCATCAATCTCAGCATTCTTGAACTCGATAAAAATCCCTTCACCGCGAACCTCATATGCCGGATACCAGTTTGTTTCAGGTGCTTTAACATTTACAAAGCCATTATCGGTGGCGTTCATTGCAGGCTGTATTCTGGAAAAGCCAATAAGAGCATTTACAACGCGAACTTTATCTATGAGCGAGATTGCTTTGATGTGTGGAAGGTTATAGTCCGCAATATCCATCTCTTCCCGCGAGAAATCTCCAAGCATGGAATCGGTCTGTGCGCCGATTTCTCCGGAGAGCGCAGAATACTCCTCCACACGATATTGAAGGCTGGTGACATCGATCTCGGAAATATTCGGCTCAAGCCATTTTCGTGTGAGAATTTTTTCAACATCGCTCTTAGCGGATCCTATTTCCAAAGCAATCTTTTCCGACCACTTCGGAAGCCGCTTCTGGATGACAATCGGACGATCTTCCGGCTCCTCATCAGCAATAATCGTCATGCAATCATCAAAAGCGTGACTTTGTTCGATCTTAGAGTTCAGCTTATCCGCATACGGCGGAATAACCAGCGAGCTGTATACGACCGGGAAATATACCGAGGAAGCACCGCGCTGAACCGTCTTGGGACAACATGTACATGTTTCCTTTGTGTGACGGAAGGGATGGTTACCGTCGCAGAGAAAATTAAATCCCTCCGTTTTACGATCCAACTCTTCAAAGCAGTCCTTGTCAAAGGCACCCTTCAGAGTAGCGAACGCTCCGCAAGAGCAGCGAATGCTTAAGCCTTCCAATCCTTCTGTACCTGAAGCGCCGGTTTTAAACTGTAACTCTGGGTGGGCGCATATGGGCTTCCTAGATTTTGCATGAACCCATTTGACCCACGGAAAGTCGTTAAGGTGTCCGTTCTGGCAAACCGTGACAATACGCGCCACAACTAGATCCTGTTTGCATTTAGGGCACTGCATATGACTGGTCATATACGAATCACTTTCAACAATTTTCTTATTGACAGATTTGCGGTAGTCCGCAATCCATTTTTTGAGAGGTTGAAATTTCCTGCATTTGGGGCAAAAATACCATTCCGGAAAACGAGCATAGGAAATGCTCATGGGCAAAGCAAAATATTCTACACCGAGGGCTTTGGCGAAACGATCATCATAAATTTTAGAAGTTCTGCTCCAGTATTCGGGGGCAGCAGTAACCAATGTCTGATCTGGGAAATCAACCATAGCACCTACGCCGTATTGCAGCACAGCTTGTGCGGCTCGAACGGAATGAGTTACTTTATTCAATTCGATTTTTGTTTTAACTTGTTCAGACATTATCATCCCCCCAAATCACTATATTTCCCAGAACCGGAACATCCACATTACGCATGGAAGTCAGAGTGTCCAAGGCGACATCTTTGCCCTGAGAGTTGTACTGCCGAAGCAACCGTCTGCTACCTTCAGCTGGTGGTGTCACCATATAACGCCGGCCAAAGTAAAGTGTCTTGGCGTTGCATTCTTCGTTGCATTCGTCAACATACCGTTGCCATGTATCAAAGAACTCTTCCATCTCAGAGCGGATATCGTCCACCTTGTCCGTTGCTTCTTCACCAGAGCGGGTATTGATTCCATCCACACGTTCCACAATAAATTCTTCTATTTCGGTAATGATATCGGCAAAATACTCCTTGTCAAAGTCAATGGCATTTTTATCCTCTCTTAAGCCAGCCTTTTGACGCAGCATAGCCGTAAGCACTGAATGCAAAGCCCTTTCACGCGCAGGTCTGGAGAATGGCGTAGCTCCAGTCGGCTCAACAAAACGATAGAAGGACTCATGGTACGAACGGAACCTCTCATAATGAGAACGGTCACGGCTCTTGGTGGCATCATACTGGACAAAGACCACACCAGGATAGGAACGCCCAACACGGCTGGATGCCTGAATGTATTCACTGGTAAGTTTGGGCTGCCCAACCATCATCATGACATTCAAACGCGCCACGTCGATTCCGACAGAAATCATATTCGTTGCGAGCAGCACGCTGGAGGCATAGCGTTTAGCCACGATATTGGCGGCTGAATACTCGATTTTCTCCAGCTTATCAAGTGTTTCGTTCAATTCGGTCGTGGATACGCGACTGGTAAGTTCATCGGCGCTCACAATAAGTCGTCTCCCTGTAAACATTCTGTTTGCGGTGCGGATAATGAAGTCCTTGACATCATCGTCCACAAGGGTTGATGCCTTTCCGAGATCCTTCAAGCTATTAAAATACACTGTAAGCGTCCACAACTTGTCCTTAACCTCTTCCGAGATGTCGTATGTGAACACTTTTTGCAGCAGTGCAGCCATCAACCTGATCTCGGTCATGGCTTTGGTCTTGCCTGAAGGCATGATGCCGACATATTTTCGGCCATACACACCTTTAGCGTAGTCTATCGTTGATTCCTTTGCAAAGAACGAATCCTCGGCATCCAAGCCAGGTGCTGGGAATTGCACGATCTCGCGATTATACAATACGGAACACTGTTCCTTGGCCCGCCTAATTGTGGCCGTTGACGCGATAATTTTAGGATAAACTCCCTTTTGCCCGCACAGATAATCGATGGAGGTTTCAAACAGTCCGACAATTGTCCCCAGTGCTCCGGAAATCAGGTGCAACTCATCCTGGATGATTAGCTCCGGAGCCCGGTTTTTACTGTTGAATCCAAAGAATGAGCCGATTCTCCCGTCCCACGGCAGCATGGCAAATTTATCAACGGTCCCAAACAAAAGAGTGGGTGGAGTAGTGTAAAGTTCCTCGTCAATAATCTGGATTGGCAACTGATTTGTAAAATCGCAATCCTCATGAGGGCAGAACATATAAAAATGCTTTCCGCGCTTCTCCTTGATACCGTAGCCCCATTCGCCAACCAGACGATTGTCTCGGTCGTCCTTTACCATTTTTGTGCCGCACCAAGGGCATTTCAACACTTGGAACTTATTGTGACGTTCCTTTTCATTGCGCACATAATAGTGATTGCTGACATTTAGCAATTTACTCAGATGAAAATCAGCATCATCGTTTTTGTTTGGAATGTGTGTACCTCCAATCCACAGACCGATAGTAATCGGCTCTTTCCCCAACTGATATGCGGGATATTGGGGATGTCGCTGATCCGAGTCCTGACGAATATACTCGCAGGCACAAATCAGGGTTGCGGCCCTCGTGAATTGCTGCGCAGCCAAGAGCCTTAATGTATAACGCATAATGACCGTCGTCCCGGCAGACTCTGTCGGATGCGCCAGCTTGCGACAGAAAATCGTAAATGCTGTTAAGCCGAGATACGCCTCCGTTTTTCCGCCGCCAGTTGGAAACCATATTAAATCCACAATACTGCGTTCGGCAGAGTTGTCGCTCATAACGGAGTTGATATCCATTAAAAGAAACGCTATCTGGAAAGGACGCCATTTGCAGTCGCTATCACTTTCCTCATAATAATCCAGATTTGTCAGCCACGCAGATATATCCTCGTCACCAGGATATCGGTCTGCATTCACGGTTGCCATTTCCGCTTGCTTGGCAATATGAATACGCTGCATAAACATGGCTCTGTTGGCAAGCAGGAAAGCATGATAGGCGTTTTCGTTGTTACGCAGAGTGTTAACCCCCGCATACATCCGTTCATAGGCGCGCTTACATTCGGCGATATTTTTATGCGCAGCCGATTGGTATCTAGAATCCAATGTAGCTGCTGTCTTTTCCAGATCGTCCACCCAGTTCTTATAGAGGTCAACTAACTTCTCCATAGATGCGAGTTTCTGCTCCTTAATTGAATGATCCAAATCAGACAGATACTTCATAGAAAGTTCTTCGTCTTTTATTTTATCGTTCTTAGGCAGAGCAAAACTCATGGACGGAATTTCCGTTGTTGGTAAGAACTCGTTCCAAATAGAGCCCTCGCCGTTGCCGTTAATATTCCAATCGACAGAGGTTCCAAGGCCCGTTCCAAACGTCCTTTTATGGCGATAAAGCAGATCCAGAGATCGTTCCTCATCATCCATGTTCTCAATGTCCGCACCGGCATTGCTTTCAACAAAAACAAAGTTGTTGTTGTGGGTACCGATTTCTATTTTGGCCTGGAAAATGCAGTGATTTGCTTTGACTGGAGATTCCTCCAGCGCGTTGACAAGCATCACCGTCACAGACCAAATATCGTCTCTAATCTTGCGTCTTAGAGCAACAATTTTGGCTTCGGTTCCTTCCAGATTTTGCGTGGATTCATTGTCGATATAATCGCCATCAGAAAAATTCAGCGCAAAATCAGCCACTTCATGCGGCTCCCTTACATAACCAGTGCTACAGTAGTCAACAAATCGGTACATGATCTGTTTCAAAAGGAATGCCTCGTTTTCAGGTATGGTATCCCTCTCAAATATTTCATGCACTTCCTTGATTTTGACAGCACGTTTCAACTTCAGAGTCTTAGTAGCGGCATCATAATCGATCAGATGCACCAACTCCGAAGGAGGCATATAAGTGTCCGAATCTCCCTCTGGACAGTATGGAATCACGCAATCTGAAACGAGAGCATTTCTATATGTAGCAAAATTCAGCTTGCCATGAACGATATCGCAGTTTCCGCGCACGAGAAAAGTGATTCCCATAGAGGAGGGCATATACTGTGTGGACATGCCGATTTCCTCGTCTAGATTTTCGTCGGCAGTCTCGTCCGTAGAGTATGAGTGAACTTTGAGAGTGGGGGCAGGTTCGTCTGCCACTGGCTCAACGGCGGCAATTTCACCAACCGCCTCCTCACTGTTGCTGTTTTCTTCAACGGGTACGGTCTCGTCGTTGTCCTGATTGACAAGATTGCCCTGCGGAAACAGGATACCTACGGAATACCTGCTCGTTGGCGAAGTAGAGATAATTTCATGCTCCGCGTCTGGAACGGAAAATTCAGAACCAGGACCCAGCAGTTCGGATCTAATAATGCCGATATATTCTTCTCTGGCCGATATCATGGCCTCTCTAATCTCATTACCTGTCACGGTTACACCTCCGCTTCTGTAATTGGCCTGTTCACAAGGTTGATATTAACATCAACGCTTTCGCTTAATTCTGAAATATCCTCCAATTCCTTTGTTTCGGAAAGTTTTTCGATGTTATCGTATACAACCTCAAGAATGCTGCCTTTCTGTGGCATAAAGCCCGCCAGTCTGTCGTTTATTGCCTTTGCAATTAGCTTGAGAATCTCCCTACGCTCATGACGAATACTTCGACATGCATCGAAATAACCGCTAATATCACCAAGCAAATACGGATTCTGAGTAACTTGGGCGATACACTCCATTGTCTTTACTTTTCGAGGACCAACAATATGGCTGTCTTCTACAAGCCATTGCCTGACGGTTACCTCCTGCAGTGCGCTACCATATTCTCTTAGTTTTTTGGCCACTCCGCGATATGTAAGTTTGTTTTTGTCCTTATATTCGCGCAGACACTTTTTCCAGTACTGCGATTTTTCATACAACTCAGACGACTGCTTGCCCAACCGCCCGGATACAAGTAGCCGCTCATAAATCGCATCTACAATGTTCTGAGTGTAATCATCCCGCTTTGTAAATACCAGAACATCTCCTTGTACTAAATCCGCGGGATCCTTTTCGATTACGGTTCCCTTGTCGGCATCAAAAACGACTGCAGAGTAGTATTTCGAGATGAGGATACGTTCTCCCGATGTAAAGGTTCCGACATGGGTCACTTCCGATACGGGAGCTGCCCCATCCGATTGCCTTGAACTGGCAGCAAATTTATAAACATCAAATGTGCTAAAATTATCAATATACTCGTCCAACGAAGCAAAATCCTGCATTTCCTGTTCACTCTGCTCGGTTTCCATGTCAGCGTGAGAAACGGTTTGCTTATCAAAAAGCCCGATTTTTGCATTCAAAGAATCTGTATATGCTTGTACCTTTTGCTTGCGATAGGTAAAGGCTTCTTCCTCACACCCGTAAAGCAAAACACATACATGGGACGAAGAAAAACTGTTTAGAGGATCGAATTTGGGATGCTTGATCTCGCCAACCACGATAACTGTATCGTAGTTATTTTTAGTATCAAAACGGCTGGGCGTAACATATGTGACGTTGGGAGGACAAGATGTTCCTGCAACAACATTCTCCAATATGTCCGCATAATAAGCCTTTGGCACTATGACAGCGATTTTATCGGAACCATGCTCCGCTATATAATTATGTATGAAGGTTTCTTTCGGAGTGGCGGTAAGCATGTTATTATACTGCTGTTCCAAAGTATCGGTGATCATTACGCATAGATCCTGCATCGTTTCGGCTTTATCGGATAACTCCCACAAGTATTCGATTCTCTTTCGCGGAGGCATTACCGTAAGTTTGACCTTTCCGCTTTCGATTGAGGTTTCCATTTCTTCCATGGAGAAAACTGCGGTGTTAAGCAAGTTGAGCACACCTTGTGCCGTTACGATGAATTCATCCCGCAGATCATCGCGCCAGTTGGACTGTTTTATGTTTAACAACGCATATTTGATTTGTAAATACGTTTCATGCTCAATGCCGCCATCAATTCTTTCTGGTACAACAATATTGTTTACTACCGTAGAAATTTGCTGGGAAAGCTCTTCGGTATATTTATTGGGGGTTCTAACAGTGCTTTGCTCTGCGGCCAGATACTCTTTGGTGCAGGCAAATACGGAAACGTCCTCATACAGTTCCAATACTTTGTTTCCGAATCCGAACTGCAGCGGAGATTCCAGCAATGCAAATTTCAAGGAGTTTCTTCTCAGCAAATCGGAAAGCTCCGAAGAACCGCCAGCAGGGATTTCATCACCGAATACAAGCAACCCGATCACTTTATTTCCGTGATTATCAAGCGCCAGATCCCGCGCAGTAGAAATGTTGCCCGCCACCTTTATTACGGGCTCTGCCTTTGTTGGGTTCGATCCGAATTGATATTCAACGCCACTGTTTGTGAAATAGGACGCAGGAACAATATCAAGCAGATTGACATGTTCTCCGCCGTTATATTCGATACAAACCTTCTTGCAAATGTCTGCAAAAACATTACGTTCGGCAACAACCACTACAGATATATCGATTTGCGCCGGGACTTCCGAAACAGGTATGCCGAATACAATCGAAAGAAATTTCTCCCGACTGTTTTTTGAGCGTTTCACGCCGCGCCCATCGGTCTTTTGGGAGTCTCCGTAATACGGAGAGATGAGATGCTTGTTTCTATCGTAAGGGAGCCAACGCATACTCGGCCCATTCTTACCGACACCGTCCTGTTCCAACTTAATATACAGCGAATCGGAATCGTTGAGGTGTTCCGTTCCTTTCCAACGATAGCGCTGACCGTTATACATTACCATCTCATCTATACACAGTCGTTCCAAAATGTCATCGTTTGTGGATAGATTGTATGACAAGCAGCCGATTCCTACCGCCACAACTGATATAACATCAAAGCAGACGGATCCAGTGTGCAAAGCAAAGCCAACCGTCCGCCTGCTCGGATCCATCGAGTTTGCGAAGAAAGTGAAATATCTGTCAATGATGTTTTCTTTCGAAATAAGCGCATTATCGTAGTAAATATCGCATTTCTCCAGCACTGCACAAATTGCGGACGACATATTGCTTCACCTCCAATTGTCTCTAACGATCCTGTAAGAGATTCATACACCGCAGGACAAAGTGTGCCATTTCCTCCACAACGGGTATGGTAACCGTATTTCCAAACTGCTTATATTTTTGCACATCAGGAATATCAGCTGGGAAAGAGAAGGCATCGCGGCCCTGCTCATCCAAGAACGCATAATTGATAAATCCCTGTAACTTTCCCCACTCGGTGGGAGTCATGACTCGAATTCCCTGATCGTTTAACGGCGTCTTTTTCCCTTTTATTTCAAGCCCTGCAATACCTTCCTGCGGATCATAAATCAGATTTCGCTCTCGTCCGGAACCGCCCGTGGCAAGCAAGGTGTTCGCAACAGGATGTTCTATCCCAGCTTCGTTGACAATGCGATAACCAAATCCATAGCCGCGACTTTCCTGACGCGCACGATGGCGGATAAGTGTATTCCAGTACCCAGAGGCCATATAATATCTGGGTTCCACATTATGTTCCAACAATGAGTTTAGATCCTCGTAAATTACGCCTTCACGTGTGAACGGTAACTCCTGTGGCAAAGAAGCCAGCTTTTCTTTACTGAATCGTTCCGTATCAAATCCTATCAGATATGTTCGGGGGCGATTCTGCGGTACACCAAAATCCCTGGAATTTCTGATAAAATCCTTAACGTTGTACTCTAAAGAACCGTCATCGGCCTCTGTGATTCCGATGACGTGATATCCAAGTTCATTTACTAATATGTCGACAATAACTTCAAAAGTCTTTCCACCATCATGGGTCGTAAGCCTGTCGACATTCTCCAAAAAAAAGCCAAATGGTCGCGTTCTACTGATTATGTCTGCAATATGGAAGAAAATCTGGCCTTTCTCTATATTTTCAAAGCCCTCTTGGAGCCCCACGCGACTAAATGTCTGGCAGGGGAATCCAGCCAACAAGAAGTCGTATTGGGTTTGAGCAACTTTTTCCTTGAATTCCTCACTCGTTATGTCGTTATACGGATCGTCACCAAAAAGATGCTTGTACGTTTCACAGGCATACTTGTCTACCTCTGCTGACAGAACATTTTCAAATTGCCCGGTCAGCTCAAAGCCACGCCGGATTCCTCCAATCCCGGCGCACAGGTCTATTGTTTTATATGGAGGCTCTGGCATTACCCGCAACTCATCCATAATAACTGCCATGCAGTAGTCAAGCTCTTTTTTTATCTCATGACCCCAAAACCGTAATACTGTCCAACCAGACGACTGAAGTTTTATTGTGATTTCGGTGTCCCGATTTATGGTCTTTTCAATCTTGGGAATCCAGAAATCACGATTGCTCTTGATTTCGTTCTGGGCATTTTCCCAATCGTATCCATGCCAGAAGTCCCCGTCACAGAAAACGGCGATTTTTCTTGCTGGGAAAGTTATATCTGGCTTTCCAAGGACGGATTTATCGTTGCGCTTAAATGTCGTGATACCGTTGCGAATAAGTTCTTCACACAGTTTCTTTTCAAGAGCGGTGTTGCTATTACGCACACGACTCATATTATATCTGATTTCTTCTTTACTCTTTTTGCGAGCCACGGTGCGCACCTTCTCCCCTTAGTGATATATCGTTTCCAATCAGCCTGCATCAAGCCGATGGCCACCCTCGTCCGACACATACTCTATGATATCTCCAAAATCCGCTCCAATGGCTCTGCATATTTTGTCAAGGATCGCCAAATTGACCAACTCGTCATGGCGCATACGGGTCATTGTGTTTGGAGAGATGCCTGCCACCCTGCGCAATTCCGCCTGACTCATTTTCTTATCAATTAACAATTTCCATAATTTGTTATATAAAACCGCCATAGTGCCTCCTACCATTATTACAGAATGATTCAGAACGATGGTTTTATTATACATTATCCGCACCTGCTGCACAAGTCAAGCTCGCCATATTTTGCGAAGATTGTTGTTTTTCTAGTCATTTTTCGATTTATGGATAAGGGGAAGTGAGTATTGCTGAAACGTAAGACAAGAGTCCAAAAAGCAGGTTGTTATACTAGTATAACTCGATTTTAATAAGTTTACATTATTATCCTGAAATGGTATAATAC
>ENA-OPSX01001072-OPSX01001072.1-human-gut-metagenome-genome-assembly--contig:-NODE-1072-length-12117-cov-2.590781_pt1 | contig 12117 bp, 10 predicted proteins | sample MGYA00241462_ERZ501916 | MGnify/ENA primary metagenome ERZ501916 (study PRJEB25962, sample SAMEA2042113) | human gut metagenome | biome: human gut; feature: human-associated habitat; material: faeces...
CCGCCTGCCGATCTCTAAGAATTTCAGGGACAGGGAATATTTTAAGGATTCCTCGTCCTGGCGGATATAGCCCATATGCTGTAAGGACGCCACCAGCCTGTGTACCGTGCTCTTATGAAATCCCAGGGAAGCGCTCAGCTCCATGATCCCCATAGGGCCATTTTCTGCCAGAAGCTCGATGACCCGGAACAGCTTCTCCGCCACCTGTATGGGATTTTTTGATTCTTCTTCCATGATACGATCTTCCTCCGGGCAATTAAAAAAGTCTGATTTTCTTTATGACGTCCACGAACTCCCTGTTGGACTTGGTCCGGGCGAACTGATCCAGGACCTTCTCCACCGCGTCGTCGGCCTTCATGGAGCTGGTGGCCTTGCGGATGGAATCCACAGCCTCCGCCTCCTCTGGCGTCAGCAGAAGGTCATCCCGGCGGGTGCCGGATTTTAAGATATCGATGGCCGGGAAGATCCGCTTTTCGGAAAGCTTCCGATCCAGGACCAGCTCCATATTTCCGGTTCCCTTGAACTCCTCGTAGATCACATCGTCCATACGGCTTCCTGTATCCACCAGGGCTGTGGCAAGGATCGTCAGGCTTCCGCCCTCACGCATATTGCGGGCAGCTCCAAAGAAACGTTTCGGCATATAAAGGGCCGCCGGGTCAATACCGCCTGACAGCGTACGGCCGCTGGGAGCTATGGTAAGATTATAAGCCCTGGAAAGGCGTGTAATACTGTCTAAGAGGATGATCACGTCCCTGCCGTGCTCAACCAGACGCTTAGCTCTCTCGATAACCATTTCCGATACGCGCTTATGGCGGTCGGGCTGCTCGTCAAAGGTGGAATAAATCACTTCTACATTAGGGCCTACGATTGCTTCCTTGATATCGGTTACTTCCTCAGGACGCTCGTCGATGAGCAGGATCATCAGGTGCATATCCGGGTGATTGGTGGTAATGGCTCTGGCTACCTGCTTTAAAAGGGTCGTCTTTCCTGCCTTTGGCGGAGAAACGATCATCCCCCTCTGTCCCTTTCCGATAGGACTGATCAGATCCACGATCCTCATTGCCATACTTCCCCCCGGACGCTCCATCTGAAGCCTTTCATTTGGAAATATGGGAGTCATATCCTCAAAATTATACCGTTTCTGCCCTTCGCTGGGATGAAATCCGTTAATAGAAGTTACATATAAAAGAGCGCTGAATTTTTCCCCCTGAGTTTTAATGCGGATATTTCCCTGAACGATATCTCCGGTTTTCAGATTAAATCTGCGGATCTGGGCCGGAGAAACATAAATATCATTCTCTCCCGGAAGAAAGTTTTCACAGCGGATAAACCCATATCCGTCCTGAAGGACCTCGAGAATTCCATTGGCTTTCTGGCCGCTGTCCAGCTGCGCTGTTTCTGCCGGAATCTTTGCATCATCCTGCTGTATATACGCCGTCCGGCTCTCATTCTGACTGTTGAATATCCTTGGATTTTCCTCCTGGCTGTAGCCTGTCCGGCAGTCCTGATTCTGATTGTTACAGGTTCTCGGATTCTCCTCCTGGCTGTATCCGCTTCTTCTGTCTTCGTTCTGACTATTATAAATTCTGGAATTTTCATCCTGAGTATTTCCGTATCTGCGGCCTTCATTCTGACTGCCGTGATTTTTTGAAAACTCGCTCTGACTGTTGCCGTATCTGCGGCCTTCACTGGCGCTGTTATAGGTTCTCGTTCCGCCCTCCTGCCAGTTATTTTTTCTTCTGTTGTCATAAAATGCCCGGGATTCCTGAACATGTCCATTCTGTCTGTACTGACGCACCGGAGTCTGATGTTCCTCCTGCCTGTCTTTCTTTTCTTCCCGGATTTCTTCTTTCTGTACAGTTTCCGAAATTGCTCCTGTATCTTTCCGCTCCTTTTCATCCTCCTGAAGCATACGTTCAATCAGTGCTGGCTTCCTTAACGTGGAAATTCCTTTCAGGCCTCTTGCCTTTGCCAGCTCCTTCAATGTCGCAAGTGACAAGGATTCGTATTTTTCTCTCATAAAAAATTCCCTCAGCCTTTTCTAAAAATAATACCCGGTTAATTCCGGAACTCTATATTATGATATAAATATTTTAGTAATGCCTTCTTAGTTTTAGATTTCATAACATAGATTTTGACACTACCGTTTTTAATAGAATAATTGTAATTCCCAATTAATAAACACTCGTTTTTCCAATAAACATTACGAGACAATCCCAAATTTTTTCGAGAATATAATTGAAATTTTCTCACAACTTCCTTATTATCAAAAGATAAACATGATTGTATCCCGTGCATCTTATCACTTGTGACTTTATATGACACATAATAATTCAAGAATTGACGTTTAACATACTCAAATTGCTCTTTTTTTTCGAAATTTATTCTACATATTCCAATTAACGGAAAGTCAAATACAACTGTATACATTACGCCTCACCTAATTTCTTAAATACATTCAAATATCTTCTTACTACGATATTTATGTCATAATCATTCTTCCTTTGTTCAGCAAATAGATGTGCAAACTTCTGTATTTTTTGAGATGATATATACGATTCAATTACTTTTTTTAGGCCAATTGAATCATTTGTTTCAGCAATAAGCTCTTTGTGGTAATCAAGAATCTCGCTTACACCATCGTTTGGAGTTGACACCACTGCCAACCCCGAGGCAAGCGCTTCTATCGCAACCATTCCGAAAGATTCATTATCAGATGGTATAACAAGTAAATTTAGTTCATGCATAATATTTGGAATGTCATTTCTTTCTCCAACAAACAATATATTATTTTGTAAGTTATGTCTATCGATATACTCTCGAATTTCTTCTAGATAATTATTTTCGTCTTTATTATTGTAAACACATCCTCCAATAAGCAAGCATATAATATTATTTTTTTCCTTTACCAGTACCTCAATTGCTTTAACAAGTTTCAATTGTCCTTTTATTTTTTGAAAGCGACCTACTACACCTAAAAGAAAGTCATCTTCGTTAAGTCCCAATTCCTGACGTAGGCAACTTGGCTCTGCCTGCTCATATTTTGCGATAGGTATTCCTAAATATGACACGCTAGTTCTGCAAAATCCCATATCTTTTAGTGATTCTTCTACTTTAGTCGAAACGCAGAAAATATGGCTATTGCATTTTTTGACTAAAAATCTTTTAAAGAATCCAAAATCATACCATTGTCCATGGCAAGTCCAGAAGTTAGTTCTTCTGATTCCTATTGTTGCAAAATAAAATAAAACCGATGTCAACGGATCATTATTATGTATTATTTTTATTTGTTCAGTCAGTATAATATGGCGAATCTTAAATATATTTCGAATCAACATGCGCCTACTTCGATAATTAATAACATAGGTTTTTACTCCTATGCTCTCTAGTAGTCTTACAAGTGTACCGTTACATCCGCAGATAACGACAATTTTATTATCCGTCTTTAGCACATTACAGATATTAAAGAGACTAGTCTCACCGCCACCCATTCCTGTAAGATCAGAGGTAAAGAGTATATTCATCCGCTGTTCTCCTTATGATATTAGAAATTTGTCAAAAACAGTCTTCCATGAATGTTGCTTTTTAACATATTCCTTTCCATTCTTTGCAATATTTCGTCTTAATTCAGCATTACTAAATAACGTAACTATTTTTTCTATCCACTCATTATCTTCTACAAATATACAATTCTCTTGGTCAATTAAACCGTTAATACCTTCTCTGCTTACACTAGAAAGCATAACGGGCATACCTGCTGCCATTGCTTCTAAAATTTTGTTCTTGGTACCGCTTCCATACCTCAATGGCGAAATATAGATAGATGATTTTGTAATTGTCTGTATCATATCGTCTACAAACCCAGTAACAATAACATTTTCACTTTGAAGTTCCAACAAATCTTTTGACGGATTCTTCCCCGCCAGTGTGAGGGTACAGGATGGAATGATTTTTCTTAACTTTGGAAAGATATCACGTGTGAAATAAATGGCAGCATCTTCATTAGGGCCGTAATCCATTACACCAGAAAAGACCAAAGAGTAGTCATGTTCAGGAATACTTATCTGATTTTCTTTTGGTATTTCAACACCTAAAGTGAGGGAATCAAACTTATCTTTGAAATACGGATGAAGCACTTTTGAATACTCTGCATCTAAATGTGAAACATATAACACTTTATCTACTAACCCATAAGATTTCGATTCATACTTCTTGAAGTAGTTACATTGAAGTTTATCATAGATTTTCTTAACCACCCATTTATCATGCTGATATTTACGACTATACATTAATATATGATTATCGTGCATCATAGCAATTATTGGTTTTACCTTAGGAATAATTTTCAAAAACTCAAGAGAATACACCTGATCTAATATAATCACATCATATAAATCATAGCTGATTTTAAGGTTGAATTGCTGAATGGTTATATTTGTTAATTGATCAGGCATTCCAACAATTAAATTTCTAAATCTAGAAATTTTGGATGGTTCTTTAAATAGTTTTTGATAATAAATTTTTTCTACATATTTTAGGATTTCACTTTCTGCAATTGAATCTTGTTCTAAATAATACAGCACATCTATATTTACTCCCGGAGATTTATTAAGTAGGATATTATATATAGTGTGTACGCCGCCATTTTTATAAGGAGGATATGGGCACCAAGGAGTAATAAATAAGTATTTTTTATCCATAACTAATCAACTATCTTTCTTTATTATAAGTAATTAGTATCTATCAATACATTCTTGATAAAACATCAAAGTATTTTCTATATTTTGCTGTATAGAAAATTTCTGCAGAGCTCTATTATGTAGGCCTACACTGCATGTAATTCTTTTATCCTTATCTGATAGAAGTTCTGCAATTAACAGTCCCAAACTTTTATAATCACCAGGATTAATAAGGGGTATTTCCTTACCTACCAGCTCTGGCATAGTTGAGATGTTTGTTGTAACAATAGGAATCCCGTAACACATTGATTCAATTACCGTCATAGATAATGCCTCGAAGTACGAAGGAAGCACACAAATAATTGTATCTTTAAATAACTCCAATCTTTTTTCTGTATTAATCCACCCCAACATCTGTACTTTATTTTCCAAATGCTTTTCTGATATTATTTTAGCTATATCACCCTCTTCATCGGACCCACATAAATATAATAAAAATTTATCATCAATTTTATTTTTTATGTATTCCATAGCATTTAAAAGGTCATATATTCCTTTCGTCCTCTTTAGTAATCCCAGATAAAGAATATACCTTCCGTCAGCATTATATGGATTTTCCTTCGGACAATTAGAACCATTATATAAAACTGCTATTTTATCAGAATCAACAATCTTGTTCAGTTGCCTCTTCCAGTACTCTCCTAAGACAAGTATCTTGTCTGCTTTGTTTAATATTCTCTTAATATGTTTCTGGCTTTGGCTGGAAACCCCTAAATACCAGTCTATAAACGGTCCAGCATGTAATTGGACTACAACAGTTTTTTTGAATACTTTTCCAATAGATACCACAACTCCTTTTCTAAAGGTACTTCCTCTTTCGGCCATATGTATGTGAATAATGTCTATTTTTCCAAACATCAATGTCATCACAATTTTTATGTAACCGATTAGCATAATAGCTGTACGCTTGATTTTTGAACCACACGTAGAGGTTGCAATATATTTCATATTGACTGCTGTATTGTAGTCTCTATCATTTATGTACGTTTCGGCTACCGTCCACATTCCACCAACTCGATTTTTATCTACACCAACCATCAAAACATTCATTTTAATCGCACACCTTTTAATCTAGGATAATTTAGTCAATATATATTGTATCTTTACTTTTTAAACGTTTAAGAGCCTCACCTTTTAATACTGTATTATCTATCATTTGTTTGCTATGTTTGTCTAAAAAGTTTTCTATATCCATAATATACTTTGCGGGAGTTCCCCCCCACACCTGACCATCAGGAATACATCTGGTTACTGTGCTATTTGCAGCAATAATAGTGTCATTTCCAATCCTGACCCCCGGTAAAATCACAGTTCTTGCTCCAATAAACACATTATTTCCAATAATAACATTCCCAATTTTTGTTTTTCCTAGCTTTTTTTTCATTGAAGCATCATGTGCTAAGATATAAACATCTTTTGCTAAGGTTACATTATGACCAACAGAAATATACTTACAAAATGCAGAATCAATGTTCGCACCTTTTTCTAAGTTGAAGTTTCTCCCATGTACAAAGCCTTTGCTTTCGATCCATTTTAAATAGATTTTAGTAGTAATATTTCTGAGCACAATACACACATCCTTTAATGAATTAGTAATTAATTTGTATATAATTATCACTATAGATATTCACACACTTATCTATATTTCCAAATCAATTTCAATATTTTCACATCATCAATAAAATATCTCTTAAACATTCGTTTGGGCTCTTGTATAAATCGATAGAACCATTCTAAACCATGATTACTCATCCACGTTGGAGCCCGTCTCACATTACCCGCCAAAAAGTCGACTGTTGCACCTGCGCAGATGGAAACAGTTGCATCATATTTTTTATAATTTTCATAAATCCATTTTTCCTGTTTCGGACAACCAAAGCAAGCAATGAGTAAATCAGGGTGTGCATTGGAGATCATAATATTAATCTTATCTAATTCTTGAATATTTTTCTCAAAACCATAAGGAGGGGCATATGTACCAACTACATTTATTTTCGGCATACTCTTTTTGAGATTTTTCTTTGCTTTATCAGCAATTCCATTAGCACCACCAATAATAAAAATACTATACCCTTCCTGAGCCGCTTTTTTACACAATAACGGCACTAAATCAGAGCCTGAAATTTTAGTCTTTACAGGTTTTTTGTGCCATTTTGAAATCCAAATCAGAGGCATACCATCCACAAGGACCAAATCTGCATTATCTGTAATCTCTTTTAAATAAGTATCAATTTCAATTTTTAAAACAACATCTACATTTACAGCAACTATGTAAGACTTTTTTTTAGTAGAAATCAAATTTTCTATTGCTTGAATGGTCTCTTTCATATTTATATTACTTACATAAGTATTTAATAACGGCTGCTTTTTCATATTATTAATTTCCTCTAAGAGTTTCTAACTTCCCCTCACATTATTATCAAGTATCAAAAATAAAGTAATTCTAGATATGATGTGTTTTGGGTTCTCTGGTGGTGAGGTATCTCAACCAATTCCTTAGCTTTAATTTCTATAAAATTCTATAACATTCAATCTGAAAACGTATTGAATGAGTCCTATCAAATAGCATCATAGGATTCTGGTCCATAATAAATCACTCTAGTGCCTCCATTCTCAAACTCAAACGGAATGTGCATTAAATCGTTCATCGCCTTTTTTACCGAGTCTTGTTTCTGTGGCTGTACATAGAAAATTAGAAATCCTCCACCACCAGCGCCAAGGAGTTTTCCTCCAAGAGCTCCTGATTCCATCCCTCTCATATACAGATTGTCAATAAAATTTGTACTAACAGAAGTACCAGTTTCTCGCTTCAGTTTCCATGAAGTATCAAGCAATCGTCCAAAATCATCTAAATCGTTGGTATTATCTGTAAGAACCCGCTCTGCCTCATTCACAAGTCCATACATCTTCTTTAGAATTACATTTTTGTTTATAAGTTCACTTGAAGCATTTGCTTTCTGTATATCAGAAGAAAAGCGAGTAAATCCCGTAAAAAACATCAACAAATTTTTATTAAGTTGTTTTTTTCTTTCTGGAGATATTATGATTGGAAGTACCTCATATCCCCCTGGGCCAAAGCTTATTTTATTGAATCCACCATATGATGCGGCAATTTGATCTTGCCATCCTCCAGTTTCATTGCATAAAACACGTTCGAGGTAAATTGCCTCATCTGCCAATTTCCTTTTGTCTGCATATTTGCCTTTTAAGGCATAAAACGCATTTAGCATCCCAACCGCAAAAGAGCTTGAAGTTCCAAGCCCTGAACGAGCAGGAAGATCAGCCTCATAGGTCAGGCGAATCTCATGCATATCAAGCATCTTCATAGCCTCACGAATAGCAGGGTGTTGAATAGCATTAACATCAGTTACCCTTTCTGTTTTTGAATAAGAAAGTTCTGTGGAATAGGCAAAGAATCGAGGTAGATGCCTAACATTTACATAACAATATTTATCAAAGGTAGTAGAGAGGACCGCCCCTCCATTCTCTTTGAAATAATCTTCTACGTCTGTTCCACCACCAAAAAATGACATGCGAAAAGGTGTTTTGGTTATAATCATTTTCGTTTTGCCTCTCTATTCTATCTTCATTTTTACATGATTTCTATTTCAGCTTATGTTAAACGTCAAGTATCGTTTAGTTGATAGTTAAATTATTCATTGAAAGTCCTATAGTAATAGAAGCATACTATGTACCATTTTATTTACACGGATATGTTTTCTAAAAGTGAAGTCATACTTACTACAACTGTCTATACCTAAAATCCCGTATTCAGATTTTCAAAATCTAAATACGGGTCAATCTTTGTTTTGAAAATCATCGAATAATCTTCATCATCAAATAATTGCTATTATTTGGACCTCCCACAATATACCTGTCCCTCACATATCAATTATCACGCTGTCTCCCATGTATGCTACCTGCACCCTATATCGAGTTTAATATAACACGTTCCGTTTCAAACTTCAACACATTCATGCAAACTTAAGATATATTTAACTGGAATTAGGGGATCTGCCTGGGATTTAAGAGAATCTCTTCCACTCTATCTCCAATCAACGATGCTAATGCAGTTCCAAAAAGCTATTCCATGCCTCCTTATTAGTAAGTTCACCAATGTTATTCCGATAATTTTCTGCTTCAAGCTGAAACTCTCTCACCAGCATATATAATGTACCGATAAATAACATCGACACCTTAAAAAAATCCTTATATTTTTTCTCAAATAATAATACCTTTTTACTATTCAAATCATACAGAACCAGTTTTTTCTTTCTGTACCCATCATACGCTGGATTCTTAACCTGTACTACCTTTAGTTCATTTACTGCCGGTAATACCCATCCATTGAATGTTATTAAATGTAACAGTTTTCTCTTAGAGGTTCTTTCTCCAGAATCATAGGAGAACAGCCCATGATTCTCCTCTAGAAACTCTTTAATCTGTTCAATTGCAGAACTATATTCATCCTTCGACAGTTGCTTCTCTAAAACTTCCAAGGAAAAAGGTCTATATGCCTTTTTTAAAACCTCTTCGTGAAGTTCCTCCGGTTTCTGCCTGTATAGCCATCCCGGCCCTTTCATAAAGTCTTCTATGCCATGACAAATCAAAGTTACATCTTTATATCTGTAACGAAGAATACTCCCGACAACGCGCTTGCATAACCACTTTATAGCAGTTTCTTTATTTACATTCTGAATGGCCATCTCAATCAACCCGTTGCGAACATCATAATACATATTTACTCCCGGCATCCCCAATTCCACATCCTTATGCCATACATTTATACCGTTTAAAAATACAATTCCGGCATTCTGATTCCTTATTCCATACTCAATATCATCATGATGGATAAAGAAAGGGATCGGAAGATTCCCTTACTATATCCAAAGAATAGCAGCAAAGCCACCAACCCGAATATTGGTTATATTCATTCCCAGATTCAGTCAGATAACTGCAGACTGCATTATCATAATGACGTATATCCAAATTAGAGTATTGGTTTACCGCCGTATAACCATCTTCCCACCACTCCCCTGCGCTGAAAAGTATATGGGGACACTCTTCCCGTAACAAAGTTCCTCCTACTGTAATCTTTTTCCACTCATTCTTTACTGTGGTCAGAAATCCATAAAGTCTCACCAGTGTATCCGGCTCTATAATTACGTCATCATCCATAAGCAATACATGTGTAAAACTTTCCTGAGCCTTGCGGTTCAGTATTTCAATCATTCCCCTGGTGAACCCGCCTGATCCTCCTGCATTTATATTGGGAATTATGACCACACGCTTGCTATAAACCTCTGCTAAAGCTTGAACCGCTTCGCAGTCATGCAATGTTCTTCCATTATCTATCACAAATATTTGTATGTGTTTGGATACATCGACATCTGTATCACTCCACAGCTTCTCGCTTAGTTTTCTCAGCGTTCTAGTGATATATTCCTCCCGTTTAAATGTACAAATATCAATTCCTATATTTACTAGATGAAAATTCTCTTCTGCTATCTCCGCATAATAAATTCCTTTTACTGTATTCTCAGTCTCATCCTCATTTACACTTAAAGCAAACCAGAAAACCCCTTCTGAATAGTCTGCATATGGCAATTCTATAGTATATTCTTTTTCTATATTCGGAACCAAGTCAACCGTTATTAAATCTGTTTGGTTATGAACAATTGAAAGTTCATCATAACCCTTCAAAGAGAGTTTCAGATATAATCCTTCAATCTCTGTATAAACCTTCCTTTTTTCTATATAAAACAAATTGAAATATCCATCGAAATTGACCCTTTTTCCTACTCTGTGATAATAAAGTTCTGATTCATCGCATACATCATGTGACGGAAGCAGCACATTTTGCTGTTGGATCTCCATATCCATTTTTCCTTTCAATTCCATTTATATAAGAATAGGCCATAATAAAACTATTGTAACCAATCCATACCAATTGCGGATCAAACGTACTGTGGATCGTAAACATAACAAAAACAAGCAAGAAATAGGTATCTTTATTTTTTGCTATGCATATCCCCAGAATAATAAGCGCCAGTAACAAAAGTATAAATAACACCACTCCAAAATTTAAAAGGATTTGCATATACGATGAATCCACATAATTGTATACCTTTCCTTCCGGAGGTTCCCCCCCAATCCACTCTATACGTTGTCCCAACAGATGTATTCCGTATTCTTCGTACCCTTTTTTAGCTAAGAATAACCTTCCTGTTATTAACTTATCAATTTGTTTCATCCACGCTTTTGATGCATCAAACTTGGCAGATAAACCTACTATTGTAAAAGCCAACATCGGTACAATCCCAACAGCAATAACGGAATAAATTTTTTTATAGTCTCTCAGATATTTAATATATTTTAATATGAGTGTTCCAATAATTGCAGCCACACCTAAAAGAAAGGAATTTTTTGTATCTGTTTTCCAAAAAAGAAAGATACTGATACATAACATCGCAATGATTTCTTTCCATGTAACCCTTTCTCTTCGCCAGTAAATCCATAGCAATATAGTATAAAAAAAATAGTTACTACTTTCTGTAGTATATTGAAATCCCAGGCTCTCTCTAATCCGGGTTCCACCATCTTGGTAATAAATACGATTTTCCAAGATCTGCAGATAACTACTCCCTATAATCAAAAACAATCCAACAAGATGGACCCATAATGACCACTTAATAATTCTGGAAAATTCCACATCGTGTGCTGCTACAATAAAAGCCCAATAAATCAACATGTTCTTATCTTTGGTAACATATGCAACTATAATAAGTAATACACCGATCAGCCCTATTATCATGATTTCATTAATGGAGAAGCAACCTTCCAAAAAATCCATCAAAAGCTTGCAGCATATTAGAAAATATGCTGTTATCCTAATAAATGGAAAAAACAGCTTCAGATAAGACATTTCCCCATATTTTGAACTAAACAATATTACCGAAAACAGATATATGACATAAGCAATGATAAACATCCTCTTCTTGTTTTCTTCGCTCACAGCAATTTTCATATATGTCTCCTTCTCTTATTCCAAAGACTTTTAACTATCTCCATCACTATCAGTTCCCTAAACAACAGCAGCATTCCCCCATAAATCCCGAAAAATCCTCCAAAAGATAGTATCAGCATCGGAAACAGCTTCAGATTCAAGTTTTCTCGTAAAAACACCAGGAATATACCAGCTACAAATACAGACGAACCAATCTTCAGGAACTGAACCTTTTTAATAATAAGCAAAGCATCTTCCCTTAAATCGGCAATCTGAATGCCCAAAACAACCAGTTCCGCAATTAGGGTACCAAAAGCAGCTCCTGCGGCTCCATAGCGTGGAATGAACATAACATTTAGAGCAATATCCACT
>ENA-OPSX01001081-OPSX01001081.1-human-gut-metagenome-genome-assembly--contig:-NODE-1081-length-12034-cov-2.205860_pt1 | contig 12034 bp, 7 predicted proteins | sample MGYA00241462_ERZ501916 | MGnify/ENA primary metagenome ERZ501916 (study PRJEB25962, sample SAMEA2042113) | human gut metagenome | biome: human gut; feature: human-associated habitat; material: faeces...
CATGTCGGCTTCACGGCGACCACCGAGACAAAGGCCGAGGGCATCTATTGCAATAGATTTACCCGCGCCGGTCTCGCCAGTTATTACGGTCATGCCGCTATGAAAATCAATCTCAAGCTCACGAACGATAGCAAAGTTGCTGATGGTCAGTTGTGCCAACATAGTTGTTTTCCTGTATGAAAAACCATTACTGTTATTGTGTACAGTATAAACTGGTTTTATATACAGTAAAGAGGCTGGCGTAAAATTAGAATAATTTTTTTGACCAGCCGAGCTTGGTGCTTAATGTATTGAAATAACTGTAATCTTTCGGATGAATCAGATTCAGATGGTAATCACAGCGACGAATCAGGACATCTTCACCTTCCTGAATCGGCAGTGCTATCTGGCTGTCGCAACTGATTTCCAGGTCGTTACGGCGATGCGAAAAACGCAGACGGATCGTGCTGCTGCTGTTTATCACCAGCGGTCGCGCTGACAACGTATGCGGGAACATGGGCACCAGGGTAATCGCATCCAGAGAGGGGGTCAGAATAGGACCGCCCGCAGAGAGGGAATAGGCGGTGGAGCCTGTTGGCGTCGAAATAATCAGGCCATCAGAACGCTGAGAAAACGCAAAGATCTCGTCGATATACACTTCGAACTCTATCATATGCGCCACTTTGCCTGGATGAAGTACCACTTCATTTATCGCGGTGCTGATGCGCTTTTGGCAATCTTGCTGACAGACTTGCGCTTCCAGCAAAAAACGTTTCTCGCTTATGTAGTGACCTTCCAGCACATCGGCTAACTGTTGCTGGGCGTTATCGGGGTCAAGGTCAGTCAGGAAACCCAGGTTGCCACGGTTGATTCCAATAACTTTAATATCGTAACGGGCGAGCGTGCGCGCCGCGCCCAGCATATTACCGTCGCCACCAACGACTACCGCGAGATCAGCCAGTTGCCCAATCTCCGCGAGCGTGCCAGTTTTCACATTCTTCAGTTGCAGTTCGTGAGCGATTTGTTGCTCAACGATGACCTCGTAACCTTTTGTGCACAGCCAGCGGTAGAGCATTTCATGTGTTGTCAGTGCAGTAGGGTGCCGTGTCCTTAAGGATCATGCGTTCCGGTTCATCATCATACGCGAAGGAAACGTGTTCAAAATCCACTGTCCCCTCAATATCCGGCAGTTCCTCCGCTCCCTCACAGTCACGGATTCCCGCTTCCGTATCGATGATGTCGAAAATACGCTCCGCCGCAGATATGTTGGTTGTCAGCTTATTATAAAAATTGGCAAGGTTCCGGATCGGACTCCAGAACATGGCAATATAGGTAGAAAACGCGAGAAATGTACCGATGCCGACCTCGCCCACACCGATGATGCGGATGCCGATAAAATACAGCAGAAATCCGCCGAGCCCCCAGGTAATCTCCACCACCGGGCCGAATCCGTCCGCCACAACAACGGCGTCGATAAATGCCTGGTAATGCTGCTTAACCAGATCGTAAAACACGGCTCTCGTCTCCCGCTCCGCCGCAAAGCTCTGAATCACCCGGATACCGGAAAGATCCTCATGCACGTAGGCATTTAAATTAGAAGTCTTTTTTCTGTAGATCTGCCACCGCTTATGGGCCGTCGTCTCAATGACCAGCATTCCCACTACCAGAATCGGGAGGGTCAGCAAGGCCGCCATGGCCAGCCGGTAGTTCTTGATCAGCATGATGACCGCGACGCAGACCACGGTAATCAGGTCCGGAATCAGCTGAGTCACGCTGTCTGACAGCACATCCTTTAAGGAATTCACATCGCCGATAATTCTGGCCAGTATTTTCCCGGTGGGGCGGCTGTCGAAAAATCCGAAGCTCAGCGTCTGAATATGGCGGTACAGCTCATCTCTGATATTTAGAAGGACCTGGTTTGACACGTCCGACATGATATACATACGAATCTTGGTCCCCGCCAGGAAAAAGAGAAACATGACCACGGCCAGAGCCCCCAGCTTCAGAAGTCCCTTCACATCTCCGGACGCCACACAGACGTTGATGGCATACTCCATCATAATGGGCGTCGCCATGCTGATGGCAATGGTTCCGGCCATAATGAGAAGCACTACCGATATTTGCTTTTTATAGACCAGAAGGTACTTAAACAACCGGATGAGCGTATCCTTTTTCAGTACTTCCTTCTGTTCTTCGTCGATTCTGCTTGTATTTACTGACATGACTGCTCCTCCTCTCCATATTGTACCTGATAAGTCCTGTAATACTGCCCCTTTTTCGCCATCAGCTCCTCGTGGGTGCCGCGTTCTATGATTCTTCCGCCTTCCAGAATCAGGATTTCATCCGCATGGCGGACGGCAGAAATCCGGTGGGCGATGATGATCTTGGAACTGTCCTTCTGCATCTTTAAGCGGCGCTCAATCTCCTTCTCTGTCTCCATATCGAGTGCCGACGTGGAGTCATCGAGAATCAGAAGCGGCGTTCTCTTTGCGATCGCCCTGGCAATACTGATTCTCTGCTTCTGACCGCCGGAAAGTCCGACGCCCCGCTCTCCAATCACGGTATCGTACTTTTCTCCCAGATTCATAATAAAATCATGGGCCTCCGCGCAGATGGACGCTTCCTCCACGCTCTCCCACTCGGTTGCGTCCCGGTTTCCAGTCTTAATATTGTCCGTGATCGTGTCGGAGAACAGGAATACATCCTGCATAACCACCGTGGTCTGGCTCCTTAAAAGGGTCAGCGGCAGCTTCCGGATATCGATGCCGTCCAGCAGAACTTCCCCGTTTGTCACGTCGTAGAATCTCTGGGTTAAATTGACGATGGAGGTCTTTCCGGAACCGGTCACCCCCATGATTCCCAGCGTCTTTCCCTTCGGCAGGGTAAAATCGATGTCTGTCAGAATTCTTGAACCGTATAAATCAAAATCCACATGCTTGAACTGAAGCTCTCCCTCGATCTTTTCAGGAACCACAGGCGCCTCCGGTTCCTTGATGTCCGGCTTCTGGTCCATGATCCGTTTGATCTTCTTATTGGAAGCCATGGCCGCAGCAAAATCATTGCTGAGCCATCCAACCATCTCCATCGGCCAGATAATATTGTTGGCGTACTCCGAAAATGCGCCCAGTTCTCCGATGGTGATCCGTTTCTGAATAACCATGATGCCGCCGACTACGATGATCGCCATCAGCATCACCTTGGAAAGAAAGGAGACGTTAGGCTGATACTTTACGATCAGCTTCGCCTGCTCCATATTTAAATCGTAATACCGCTTGTTATGGCGTTTGAACCGGTCAATCTCGTAATCTTCTCTTGCAAACGCCTTCACGGTCCGCACACCCGCTAAATTCTCCTGGGCCACGGTGTTGAGCTCCGCCGTCTGCTCACTGATCTTGTCGTAGACCTGGCCAAGACCATTCTCCATCTTTAAGCCGTACCAGGCGATTACCGGCATAACGAGCAGCGGAATCACCGTCAGCACCGGGCTTAAGCGGAACATGCAGGTCATGATAATCACCGTGTGAATGGTACATTCAATGATCAGCATTCCGACAAATCCCATGGCATTCCAGATTCGGTCCACATCGTCCTTGACACGCGCCATCAGCTCACCGGTGTTATGGCTGTCGAAATATCCCATGGACAGCGTCTGGATATGGTCGAAAAGATCCTTTCTCAGGCTGCTCCCGATACCCGACGCCGAATAATCAAAGATAAATTCCTTCATGTACTGGAAAATGGCTCTTCCAAGGCCAATTCCCAGAAGCCCCAGCAGCAGGCGCATGAGCATCTCCATCTTTCCGCCGACGATGACATCGTCAATGATGTGTCTCGTTATCTGAGGCGACGCCGCATCCAGCAGAATGCTCACTACCATGGCCGCTATGGCCACCACATACAGGATCCCGTACTTTTTTACATACTTCCCTAAATTCCTCATGTTGCTCCCCCTTTGTCTATACTGTGCCATATCAAGTCAATCGCAGTCCTGGAACGTGTTAAAAACTGCCCGGTCTGCGAATTACCGCAAAAAACAGGAAAAAGCCGTCAAAAACAGCAAATTGCGGCTTTTGACGGCTTTCCACCATAAAAATAACCGCAGTCTAGTTCAGACTGCGGCATAGTTACTCAAATTCAGATAGCAAACTGACTTCCATACGAAATAATGGCTGATCAGAGACCGAATTCTTTCCTGAGGCAGACTGACTGATTGTTATTGTTTATAATTCCACTGCTAATTGTACGAGATTTCATATTTCTGCCTCCTTTTCCTTTAATCGGTAATCTAGATACTAGAATACTGCCACTTTTCCGTTCTGTCAAGCACTTTCTGTTTTTCATGATCAGCTCTCAATATTCCAGTACAACTTCAATCCTGTCTTTCCCGCGGTTGTAATAGTAAACCTTCTCAGACAAAAAGTCGTCATCCGACGGCATCTCCCTGTTGAGATCCTTTAAACTCTCCCGTATCGTCTCCGGATACACCTTTTCACAGTTATGAATCGCTGCCTCGTGCATGCTGGTAAATGCGATGTACAAATCGTTCCCCATCATTTCTCCCAGCCGCTTCGCCACGCCGGGCAGAAAGATGGCCACCGCTCCGTTGATCTGGCTCTTAGTCGTGACGAACGTAGCGCAGGCGCCGCCATCCATCCGGACGCAGCTATCCCGTTCCATAAAAATACCGTAGTCCTCATCCTCAAACCGTTCGACGTCCAGCCAGTTGAAGAGACGCGGCGGAAACAGCCTGTATGTATTCTCCATGGCGTCCTTCATCACCTGTTCCCGGCTCCTGTTCCATCCGTCAAATACCACCTTCGGCACCATGGAGCTCGTGTACAGTCCGCTGAAATTCCCGATGCTCACATAGAGTGTCAGCGCAATATCCCCCGTCACCTCGCAAACGCCTTCTTTCAGCTTCTCCGCATTCTTCTCATAGTTCAAAGGGCGGATGACCAGATACTCCCGAATGGACTCATAGTCCTCCATATGCCCCAGCGGACTGCTCTTCTCAATCTCCCTGCATCGTTCCAGACAGTCGGAAGCCTCTGACAGCAGCTCCTCCATGGTTTTCCCCAGCCGGAAATCCTGGTAGATCTCCGCCATATGGAACCGCTGGATATGGATCCCGGGACCGTCCCCTCTCAACTCCACCACCAGTAAATCCTCCGGTTCTTCTTCCTCACCATCTTTTTGCAGCGTAACCTTCGCGCCCCACTCCTCTGTCATCAGAATCAGAAACGCCTGAAACTGCTCCACAAACTCCAAATACTCTTTTGTTTCTCTCTCTTTCTTCATCGTGCATTGCCCTTCTCTTTCTTAAATTTCCTGTAATCATGAGAATTTCATGGATTAAAGGATTTGTAAGGGAATTTAAAAATGCCCGGCATTTCGTGGAAATACGCGCAGCCCTCCACCATCAGGAATGCGGGAAAACGCGCAACCGTATGATTCTATCTTTTATTATACGTTTTAAGCGTGAAAATTACAATACTGGAAACAGATTGCCGAACCGGCAGAACAGAATCAGAACTTCAGAATGATATTATTATAAACCGGAACTCCGGCTCTGTCAATGGCAACCGGCTCCTGCACCCCTATATTTTTCTTACAGTTCACGGCCCTGTCAGCCCCTGAACTGCAGCCCGCTTTCGACAGGCTTCGTCATATCAGACGGCCGGCGCGTTCCCCGCGGCCGGCCGTCTGTCACTGCTGTCTAATCTCTCTCAATTCTAATCTCTCCCAATTACAAAACTGAAAGTAATGTCGTGTTCACCGCTTACGCAGTATTCCGGATAAACCGGCGCGCCCCAGCTGTCATTTCCCCCTACGCCCCGAACCGCTCCGGCAATGAGGACGCAGGTGCGAAAGCTTTCCGGCAGTTCCTCCACGTGAGCGGCATGCTCCAGCTCCTCCGCCGTATAAGGAAGAACCGATCCCTCAAAAGGACGTCCCTGCGCGGTAAACCGAATGCTGTGTCCCGCTCCGTCCGTCACCTTCATCCATCGGATTCCGGTGCGGTTTCCGCATTCCTGCGGAACGAGATAGCGCGATACGCTGTTCGCCGCCGTATCCTTAAAGATTCCGAGGCGTGCGCCTGCGTTTCTGTCACGGTAATTCTCCTCCGGTCCCCGGCCGTACCACTCGAAATCACCGCCCGTTCCGCTGATGCGGAATCTCATGCCGAACAGCGGCAGCTCCGGCAGTCCTTCCCGTCCGAAGTAGTGAGCCGTGGTTTTAATCCGGCCTTCTCTGTCCACCTCGTAAACGACCTCCGTCACAGTCTCAGGAATCGTTGGCAGGCGGTAGGTATAGGCGACACGAACGCTGTCTTCCCCTTCTTCCACCACGCAGGTTTTGCTGTCGTAAAGCGGAAAGCTTCCGGCGCCGTACCAGGCGGCGCTGGATACGGAGAATTTATTGCCTTTGTCGTTATCCGTAGTCGCTCTCCAGTACACAGGCATGGGAATCTTCCCAATCCACTCCCGTCCGTCATAGACGAGGGATACAATGCCGCCCTCCTGCTTCGAGAATATTATGTGGAATCCATTTCCCTTCACGCCAATATTTACATCACCGTGAATAACAGTGAACGGAAGGCGGTCGTTATCAGTATGACACTCTTCAACGAAGTTCTTACCAACACAAGTCTCACCAACACGGTCCGCACCAGCACCAGCAGCGCCAGCATCAGCACCACCAGCAGCGCCAGCATCAGCACCGACAGCTTCAGCACCGACAGCTCCAATCACCCGGCAGCTTTCCCCGAAAGCCGTCTCATACCCGGCATCAGCCCACAGCTCCGCTCTCTTTTTCACCGCGGACACCTGATACACATACTCTCCCGGCTCTGTAAATGCAGGAGCCGGCACGCTCACATGCTCCCGCTCTCCCGGATTTACCCGGGCACAGAATCTCTCCGTATGGATGGGTTCGCCATTCCTTAGAGCCAGCCAGATGAATTCTAAGTCGGAAGTGTCGGTAAACAGTCTCCTGTTTTCGATCTCCACACCGCAGGCATCCGGAATCAGCCTCAGATCCTGATAGAGGTACTTCACTTCCTGCGCCTTCGGCGAAATGGTTCTGTCCGCGTAGACGATTCCATTGCCGCAGAAATTATAATCGGTCGGCCGGTCGTCAAAGTCCCCGCCGTAGGCCATATGCAGGACGCCGTCCTCGTCGGCCTTCATCAGAGCCTGATCCACATAATCCCAGATGAAACCGCCCTGATACATGGGATACCGGTCCTCCAGCGAGGTGTATTTCTCCATGCCGCCCAGAGAATTGCCCATGGCGTGCATATACTCACACAGGATAAACGGCTTCTCCGGTTCCTGGTTTAAATACTCCTCCACCTCCGCAGGCTTTGCGTACATGCGGCTCTCCATATCGCTGGTTTCATTAAATTCCCGGTTCCAGAAGACGCCCTCATAGTGAACCAGTCTGGACGGATCCCTCTCCTTGAAATACTTCGACATGGCGAGGATATCTTCGCCCGCGTACGATTCATTTCCACAGGACCAGATCAGTACGGACGCGTGATTCTTATCCCGCTCCAGCATGGACTTTGCGCGGTCCACCACGCATTCCTTCCACTCCGGAAGGCTTCCCGGCACGTTCCAGGAAGGTTCACAGGCCCCCATCTTCTGCCAGGAGCCATGGCTCTCCAGATTCGCCTCGTCGATCAGATAGATCCCATACTCATCGCAGAGCTCATACCATCTCGACTGGTTGGGATAGTGGCAGGTACGGACCGCATTGATGTTGTGGCGCTTCATGAAACGGATATCCCAGATCATGTCTTCTTCCGTGACGGCGCGTCCTCTTTGCACATCGAACTCATGACGGTTGATTCCGCGGAACACGATTCGTTTCCCGTTTAAGCACATGAGGCGGTCTTTCATCTCAAAGCGGCGGAAACCGAGTTTCTGGGGAACGATCTCCACGATCCCTCCGTTTTCGTCGTACAGAATGACGGTCAGCGTATAGAGATAAGCATCTTCCCCACTCCACAGATGAACCTCCGGCACCCTGCCCGCAAAAAATGTGTTCTCCCCGGCAGGTATGCGTTCCCAGACAGCGGCGGTATTCCCTTCCCGGTCGGTCAGCATGGCCGATACACTGCCCTTCGTGTTTCCTTCCAGCGTTAAATCCACCGTGAGTTCTCCGGTCTTTAAGTCCTCCTGGACGCCTGGGCGGACAAAGATGTCCCGCACATGGCATTCCGGCACCGCGTAAAGATACACATCCCGGAAAATACCGGAGAACCGGAAGAAATCCTGATCCTCGATCCAGCTGGCGCTGCTTCTCTTATAGACCTCCACCGCCAGACGGTTGACCCCATCCTTTACGAAATCCGTGATTTCAAATTCGGAGGGCGTAAAGGAATCCTCGGAATAGCCGGCGAAGCGGCCGTTTACCCATACGTAAAAGGCACTCTCCACCCCCTGAAAGGACAGAAACAGCCTCTTATTCTTCAGGGCCGCGTCCGTCTCAAACTCCTTCACATAGCTTCCAACAGGATTATCATCCCAGTCCACGTGGGGAGGCCGCAGCTCCGAGTGACCCTCCCACGGATACATCGTATTAATATACTGACATTTTCCATATCCCTGCAGCTCTATATGGCCGGGGACCGTGATTTCTCCAAAATCACCGAGACTTCTCTCAGGCAGATAAAAATCCTTTTTCCGCTGCTCCGGCTTCGGGGCATAGGAAAATTTCCACGTTCCGTTTAGGGACTGACGCAGCTTCATGATGCCGCTGTCCGCCTCCTCCCTGCTCTCATAGAACCGGTGGTCGGAATGCGCCTCCAGACGGTTTACCGCAAACACCTCCGGATTTTCAAGCCAGGTTAAATCGGCATGATAGTGATCCATAAGTACATCCTCCTTTTTCACGTCTATTATAGGGCCGTCCGGCAAAAGAATCCATCTCTTTTTTTACGATTTTCTGCACTTTCTTACTCTTTGACAGCACCGGCCGCAATTCCTGCCAGGATGTATTTCTGGAAGAATAAATAAATCACGATCGTCGGCAGCATAATGATGATGATTCCTGCCGCCAGATTCTGCCAGGACCCCTGCTGCGCGTTGGCATAATTCATCAGGAACGTGGTCAGCGTCCGCAGCTTGTTTTTCGGCATATAGAGGTATGGAATGTACATGTCGTTGATGATGGTGATTGCCTTGATGATCACGACCGTAGCTGTGGCCGGAGCCAGCAGTGGGAAGATAATTCTCGTAAACAGGCCGAAATACGAACAGCCATCCAGCAGGGCGCTCTCATCTAAGGATACGGGAAGCGTGGAGATGAACTGGCGGTAAATGTAAAGCTGCATCAGGTCTGAGGCCACATAGATGACGATCGGCGCTCCCAGTGTGTTATACAGACCCAGGCCGTTGATGATCTTGAAACGGGCGATCTCCGTGACAAAGCTTGGAATCAGCATCCCCAGGAAAAACAGGCTCATGATCAGATTTTTGAACCGGAATTGAAACCGTTCAAGAATAAACGCCGTAATCGTACCAAACAATACGTTGAAAAAAATACTGAAAACGAGTATGATTCCCGTATTTTTAAAGCCGACCAACAGGTATTTGTCCCCCAGAACCTTCCGGAAATTATCCGTGGTCACACGGCTGAACGGAGGCAGTAGCAAGGGAGACGTATTGACCATGTCCGCCTTCGTCTTAAACGCGGCAAACAGGGTTAAAAGGATCGGCGCCAGCACGATGGATACCATGCAGAGGCAGATCACCTGTTTTACAATTTGCTGCAGTGTACGCTGTTTCATCCTTTCTTCCCTCCTTTTAAAACGACTCCGTGGATAATCTTATTCTGAACCACGTAAATGACGACGATCATGATCATGATAGCCACCGCCATGGTGGATGCCAGACCGAAGTTGCTGTATTTGAACGCCGTATCGATGGTATAGAGTGTGAAGGTCGAAGACGCATATCCCGGGCCGCCGCTGGTCATGACGTAAGGAATATCGAATACCTGAAGCGCGCCGCGGATATTGTCAAACAGGACGAAATCCACCATCAGCATAATGGCAGGTATCTGAATGTATTTGAACATCTGCCAAGCGCTCGCTCCGTCGACTCTGGCCGCCTCCTGGACATCCTGGGGAAGGGACTGGAGCGCCGCCATGAACAGTATCACGTGATAGCCGGAAAAACGCCATAAGGACACTCCCGCCAGGACAAAGTTCACGATCTTCGGATCGGAGAGCCAGTTTCTGATCAGCGGTTCTAAGTGAAACAGGGTGAGTATCTCATCGAAGGCTCCGTTGATCGGTGAAAAGAAGTAGGAAAATGCGTAGGAAATCGCCACGCCGTTGATGATATAAGGCATGAAGACCATGGTCTTATAGAATTTTGAGGCGCGGAGCTTTGAGGTCAGCAGGACGGCAAACATCAGCTCAACGGGGATAAAGAGCAGATGTCCAAAGAAATAGACCGCGTTGTTTCTAAGTGACTGCCAGAGATCCTTGTTTTTCAGCATATCAAAATAGTTGCCGATGCCGATATAATCGTATGTCTTCGAATAGCCGTCCCAGTTGGTGAAGCTCATTCGGATCAGATCGAAGGCCGGAACCACCACGAAGCCGATAAGCAGGGCCATGGGGATTACCAGGGAACTGATGATAAATATCTTTTTCTGTCTTTCCAGTGAATTCATAACTACCTCCCGGATTGTATTGATTTTACGGAATTTGGGGTATAAAAAGGATGGGGCGTCTGTACGAAACCCCCATCCCCTGTTACAGAGTCTTATTTAATTCCAAGTTTTGTTCTTGCTTCCGCCCATTTTGTATTTAAAGTATCGAGTTCTGTCTTTAAATCAAAACCTTCCGTAAACATCTGAGCTCCCAGCTTCTTGTAATCGAAAGCGATCTCATTCTGAATTGCCTGGAAATCATCTCCGCCGCCGTCGTACATAACCAGTTCCATGTCTGGCTGCAGCGCGTCTGCTTCTGCCAGGATCGGATCTTTTTCCTTCGGGAAATTCGTCATGGAGGAGGCGCTGGTTACGTAGCTTATGTATCCCGGATACCAGTCTTCACTGTAGAACCATTCCACAAATGCCTTTGCCAGCTCCGGATTCTTGCTGTGAGTCGTCACGCCCATGAAGGAGTCGCCCTGTACGATCACGCGGAACGGATCATCGGTGGTATTTCTGACCGGAAGATAGAAGGTTCCCAGCTCGGAGTAGTCGTCCGTACCGGTCTGAATGTTCTGTAAGCCCCAGTCTCCGAGAGCCAGGATCGCCGCTTTCTTCTGTGCGAACAGCGCCGTCACCTGATCGTTGCCCATACCAAGAGGATCTTTTCCAAATACATTCATATGGAAGAGTTCATTAACCTTTGTGTAAGCCTTGTTGATATCCGAGCCCTCTGAAAACGGTGTGTCAGTCTTTGCCATATCGTTCCAGTTCTGACCGTTGCCGCCCTCTAATGCAGGCATAAATTCCATATAAGGGTAATCCGGCCATTCATCCTTCGCTCCCAGGGCGATCGCCATGAAATCCGGGTTTTCTTTTCCGTAGTAATCCTGAAGTGTCTGAGCCGTCTGCTCGAATTCACTCCATGTCGTCGGCACCGTCACACCGGCTTCCTTAAACATGTCTTTCCAATAAAATACGTATTCGTAACCGGCTGTCATCGGAACGCCCAGGATCTTGCCGTCCATGGCGTAGCCTGCCGCCAGCTCATTGTTCTTCGCCGCGTCCAGATCCGATAAATCAACCAGATAATCTTTGAATCTCGATAAGGTAAATGGCTTGTTGAACATTACGTCCGGAAGCTGGTTAGCGGAAGTACGCATCTTCATGGCGTTCCAGTACTCGGAATCGTCCTTGATCTTCTCTACTTCGATTTCCGCATCCGGATACTTCTCCTGGAACTTGCCGACCATGTCGTTCTGATCAATGTAGTCCATCAGGTTGTTGTCCCAGATAGCAAATACAAGGCTTCCCTTTAAATCTGCCTTGGCCGCCTCCGTCTCAGGAGCCGCCGTTGTATCCGCCTGTCCGCCAGCTGCCGTTG
>ENA-OPSX01001083-OPSX01001083.1-human-gut-metagenome-genome-assembly--contig:-NODE-1083-length-12012-cov-5.710212_pt1 | contig 12012 bp, 6 predicted proteins | sample MGYA00241462_ERZ501916 | MGnify/ENA primary metagenome ERZ501916 (study PRJEB25962, sample SAMEA2042113) | human gut metagenome | biome: human gut; feature: human-associated habitat; material: faeces...
GAGATAATGGTGGAAGGATGGGTGGAGGAAGCGTCATACATCGCAATGTTCCTGATTCCCCTCTCCGCCAGCTTGCAGGCCAGGATATTGGCTGCATTCTCTGTATTTCCATAAATGGAGCCGTAGGCAATCATAACCGCCTTTTCCTCCGGTTCATAGCTGCTCCAGGTCAGATACTTGTCCACGTACCAGCTAATATCTTTACGCCATACCGGGCCGTGAAGCGGGCACAGGGTACGGATATCCAGGCCGGACGCCTTCTTTAACAGGGTCTGCACAGATGGTCCGTACTTGCCCACGATATTGGTATAATAACGTCTGGCATCATCCAGCCAGTCTCTCTCAAAGTTGACCTCATCCGCAAACAGGTTGCCGTTCATGGCCCCGAAGGTGCCGAAGGCATCTGCGGAGAACAGGGTCTTGTCCGTGGTATCATAGGTCACCATAACCTCCGGCCAGTGCACCATGGGTGCCATGAGGAAGGTAAATGTATGACGTCCGGTGCAAAGGGTATCATTTTCCTTGACCACAATGGCCCTGGAATCAATATCAAAATTATAAAACTGTTTGATAATCGGAATCGTTTTAGGGTTGCACACAACCTGTACGCCCGGATACCGCAGCACAATCTCCCCAAGGGTGGCGCAGTGGTCCGGCTCCATGTGGTTCACCACCACGTAATCTAAGGCACGTCCCTTTAACAGCGCGTCTATGTTCTCAAAAAACTGCTCCGTGATTGCCCTGTCCACCGTGTCAAACAACACAGTCTTCTCATCCAGCAGCAGGTAAGCATTATAGGAAACCCCCCGCGGAATAGGATAGGCGTTTTCAAATAAGGCCAGCCTCCGGTCTGTACCGCCAACCCAGAACAAATCATCATTGATGCGCTTTACACAGTACATATTCATTCTTCCTTTCGTCCATAATATGTTAAATATCCGTCAATTTATTTCGCTTAGAAGTATACTACATTTTTCCCAAAATGTCACTGTATAAATTAGTGTACACTAATAATTTCCGGCTGTCCGCATATTCTTCCGCGCTGTCTGTACTTACTTTGTATAGTATCCCTTTCTATCCCTAAAATATCACGGAGCCGCCAATCTTTGCGCAAAAACGGCAGAAAAACAGCAGGGCATGTATTCACACCCCCCGCTGTTTGAATTTCCTCGTTGCTGTTGATAATCCCAAATCCCCTATGCCTTCTTTGCCGCCGGTTCCTGGGGGCCTGCGTGCTTATGCTCAGACAGCGGCATCACATGCATGTTCCCCCGCTGCTCATTCTCGGCCCAGAATATATCATCCGCCATCTTTGCCTCAGGATTGAACTCCACCCCTTCAAAGATATGTTTTACGAATTCCTTATATCCCACACGGTCAATAAGGTGGCCGCCGTGGAGATACTCCGGCTTGTAATCCAGAGCCCAGGCGGAAAATTTCTGCCAGTTGGCAAACATACCCAGAATCACATCCTCCGTAACCCAGTTAAGGAACAGCTTGCCTGCCCTTGGATTCTGCTTGCCCGTACGCCCTCCCAGGGTTACGCGGTACAGCTTCTTATCGCCCCTGGTCCATGCTCCGGTGGGACAAATCAGGGAACATTCGCCGCAGCCAACGCAGCAGCATGTGTCCTTGTCAATCTTGCCGTTCTGGTTCAGGCTCAGCACGCCTGTGGCATGGTGCTTACATGCATCCACACAGGAACCGCAGCCAATACAGCGGTCAATGTCATAAACCTGCTTGTTGATGCCCATGATGCCGAAGTCGTTGAAATTGGCCTTAACGCAGTCATTGGGACATCCGGCCACAGCCACTTTAATATGGTAATGGGATGGGAATATCAGGCGCTCAATCTTTCTGGCCAGCTCGTATGTATTGGCATTGCCCTTGATGCAGTGGGCGTTTCCGATACAGGACATGATATTCCTGGCGCCGATGGTGGGGTAACCGTAATCCGTCACATCCATGTCCACGCCGCACATCTCCACATCCACATCATGGATATATGACTTGATGTACTTATTTACTTCCTCTATGTTCTCATACTTTACACCGGGTATGTCAAAGGTCTGCCTGGTGCCCAGATGGAAGGTGCCGTTTCCGAAACGCTCGCAGAGGTCCTGCACCAGCTTTAAGTGTTTTGCCTCAATCATAGCTCCCGGCACACGCATCTGCAGCATGAACTCCCCTGCCACCTTGGACTGTCTGAAACAGTTGATTCTTACCTTTTTTATATCAATATCATGATTCATTCCTTCGCCACCCCTCTCTTAATCAACCAGATACTTGGCCTGGGTATAATTGAACACAGGCCCGTCCAGACAGACATACACCTCATCAATGCGGCAGTGTCCGCATTTTCCCACGGCACATGACATCTTGCGCTCAAAGGACATCCATATCTTTTCTTCCGGCACACCCTGCTTAAGCACTTCCAGGCCGGTAAACTTCATCATAGGCGGCGGTCCAACCACCACGACACTGTAGTCTTCTCCAAAATCCTTAAAAGGTATCCGTGACACGAACTCTGTGACAAACCCCGTCTCCCAGCCATCCTTGCGGTCTGTATCCAGGGCATAGATGGTGGTAAACTTCTCCTTCCAGCGGTCCAGGTCATGTTTGAAAATGATTCCGTCCTCATTCTTAAATCCGCTGATCAGGTGCACGCTCTTCACAAAATCCTCCTGCTCCCAGAACATGTTCAGCATGCTCTTCACCGGCGCAAGCCCGGTGCCTCCGGTAATGACCACCATGTGTTTGCCCTGAAACTGCTCCACCGGCCATCCCTTGCCGTAGGCTCCCCTTAAGAAAAGAATGTCACCCGGCTGCTTATCAAATATCTCGTCCGTCACCTTTCCCACGGAACGGATGGTGAAATCCATCCAGCCATCCCCGAAGGAGCTGACGGATATGGGAGCTTCCCCAACCTTTGGGATGGAAAGCTGCAGGAACTGTCCGTGGGACGGACGGATGTCTGTCTCCACCCTGAATGTATATTCATGAAGGCTCTCCCGCCTTACCTCGCGTATCTTACATGCCACTGGCTTCACTATATTATTCATGACTGCATCCCCTCTCCTATGCCTGCTTACCGGCTTTTATTTCCTCGATAGCGTCTGCCATCTTGTTCACTGTAGCCACGATGGATATGTACTCAGGACACCGGTCCATACAACGTCCGCAGCCCACACACATATGGTAGTCCTTAAACCTGGCTTTGTAATCGTGGAATTTGTGGAGCACTTTGTAGCGCATCCTGTCCCCGGCCCTGTTTCTGAAGCTCATGCCGCCCGCCATGTCGGTGAAGTCCTTTACCTGGCAGGAGGCGGAAGTCCTCTTGCGCTCTCCTACATTGCGGTTCTCATTGTATATGATATCCGTTGTGGTAAAACAGGTACAGGTGCTGCACGCCACGGTACAGGCGCCGCAGGAGATGCACCGGCCGTCAAACTGCCTCCACATGGGATGTTCTTTAAGCTTTGTCAGAACCTCCTTATCCGGAATCTCCGGCACGGTAAGGGTCAGCTCATTTTTTTCCACAAACTGCGGTTCAAAGGGACATTCCTCCATGCCCTCGAAATAGGAGGCAAATGCATGGTCCTTTACCTGGAACTCCAGCCCGTCTTCCCCGAAACGGACTGCCATGGAATAATCATCGGTTTTGTTGGTTCCCATGCTGGCACAGAAACAGGTATCCCAGCCCTCGCCGCACTCCATCATCACGATCTTTACCTTCTCGTTCATGCGTTTATAATATATATCCTCATAGCCGCCGTTGGTCAGATAAATCTTTTCCTGATGATGCTGCGCGTGGATATCGCAGGGCCGCATGAATATAAGCAGCTTCTTGGAACCGGCCTTGCTTTCAATGAATTCATCCTCTGTGAAATAGAACAGAGACTGGGTAATGGGACTTAATACCTCCTTGGCCGGAAAATCCGATTTTTCCCTGTACTCGATTTCCTCCGCCCGGTCCACCCTGGCGTACTTAATCAGGTCTGTGTCGGAATACCTGCCCTTACCCACAAAACGTTTTGGCGCCCATATCTCATACTCTTCCTGAAGCTTTGCAAACATCCTGTCGGCATCCTTTAAATCCATTCTGTATCCCATGAAATGCCTCCTCCTTTATTCTTTTATCCTTTATATATACTCTATATTAAAAGGCTTATGTTATTATTATAACAACCCCAAAAAATAAAGTATAATTATATATTGTGATGGTCTGATAATAAATTTTTATCATTAAGGATTGTCTGGGCCGGTGAAGGCGCGTACGGCCAGGGCAGCACACAAAAGGCAGCAGCCGCGGGAATATCCCGGATAGCTGCTGCCTTTATGGTCTGTTAATTCTATTATACCTAATTACAAATATACTTAATTACAAATATACTTAACTACAAATATATTAATTACAAATATATTAATTACAAATCAAAAATCTCAAAATCATCATCCTGTCCGTCCGGTTTTGCAGGCACCTGCTCTGCTTCCCTTCTGGCAGACGGCTGTTCCTGCGTCACAGGAGGCTTCTGCCTGGATGCCGGCGCCTGGGCCGGTGTACGCTCCGGAGTCTGAACCGGCGCATGAGCTGGTGTCCGGGCCGGCGCATGAGCCGGGGCCTGGACCGGCCTTGCAGGCTTCACCGGCTTCTTTACCGGAATCTCCACCTGAGGCTCTTCCTCCTGCTCATAGACATCTTCTTCCTCATCATAGATGTCCCCGTCCTCTTCGCCCACCGGATAATCCTCCTCCGGAAGGTCTCTGTAGTCCTCATCGTCATCGTAGACAGAATCATCCTCATACTCCCGGGATTCATCGTATTCATCAGAGTCCTGGTATTCATCCTCACCGGCATATTCCTGATAATCCTCTGAATTCTCCAAAAGCTCAGGCTCCTCCGCCTTTTCCTTCCTGCTGTTTCTGCCCCGGCTGCCCCGCGGACCGTCCTTCTTGTCACCCAGTTCATCCCGGCTGCCGCCCTTTTTCCCGGATCCCCTGGTAAATACCACCACCAGAAGTATGACCAGCAGAATGATTGCAATGACAATGGTCACAATCAGCAGTATCTTAAGGAGACTGTAATCATCGTAAATCTTGTCGTATGTAAGGGCCAGCTCATCGTACACTTCCTTTGTCACGGAACCGCTGATGGCCGGATCCTCAAAGTAACGCTGGATGGTCCTCTCATCGTCCTTCATGTCATACCGGTAGAAGCCCTTTTCTCCGGCCTCATTCATACCGTACACAACACAGTACTGATGCTCTGCCTCAGAGCCCCATACCCAGCCCTGTACCTTGTGGCCGTCGATATTAATGGTGCTCTCCTTGAATCCCTCCGGAACTTTGACCTCAGGATCAGGCGGAAGAATGGTGATAACGCGCTCGGCAATCCGCATCCTTACCTGGGAAGAAGCATCGGCATCCGCCGCACTGGCGCCGCCCTCTGCCTTGGTCACCACAATGACATATTCCTTGATGGTCTCGCCATCCTGGGCTGTCACACGGCATGTCACACGGTTTTCGCCCATCTGGAGGCCTTCGTTTCCGCTGACCACCTTAGTGGCATTCTCATCCGTGCAATCCGCGCTGACAATCACCTTATCCACATCTGTACCAACCGTCACCGCATAGGTGTCCACATCCGGTGAAAAGGCCGGCGTCAGGCTTCCCGGTGAAATCTGGAGGGATTTAAGGGTCGCATCCTTGGAAGCTGACTGGAGGGCGCTGACCGTTACAGTGGAATTTCCCTGCTGGTTAACCGTCACAATCTGTGAGTTGGAATCATAAATCTCCTGGCTGGTGACCTCAATCTTGCTGGTCCCGGCTGCTATGGCATTGAAATTAAGGGTAAATGCAAGGGTACCCGTATTGGGCGTGCCCGCATCCCCATGGACCCGGACAGCTCCTGCCCCTCCGTCCGCATTGGTACCGTCCACAAATTCCAATATGTTGGAATCATAGGACAGCATCACATCCGCGTTGGCCAGGTTATCGCTGCTGGTTATCTTCATATTCACCTTGATCTTGCCGCCCACGGTTGCCGATGGATCGGAAAAGGCGATTCTTGCATTTGCTGCAAAGGCTGTTATCATCTGAGCCGGCATCATGACTGTCATCATACACGCCATTGCCAGAACTGCAGCCGCATGTCTCATACGTCTAATCATTATCATTTCCCACTTTCTGATTATAATGTCTTCCCTTTATCAGGACTGCACCTCTACAATGGTCACATTGCTTCCGCCTGGTCCGCTTCCGCTTCCGGAAGGACTGCCCGGTCCGCCTGAACCGCCCGGACCGCTGCTGCCGGAACTGCCTCCCGAACTGCCGCCGGAACTGCCGTCCGGACTGACTATACCGCCGGAACTGCCGCCGCCTCCGTATACAGGCGATCCTCCGCTGCCCTGGGTGGGTCCGCCGTCCTGCTTCACCACATGGATGGTATAGGTCCTCACGCTTCCGTTCTGGGCCGTCACAGCAATGGAAATGTCATTTCCGCCATTCTGCAGGGAGACATTGCCCGCGCCGTCCACACGCGCATTGGAATCCGATGCATATGCGCTGACTGTAATATTGGACACAGAAGAATCCACAATCAGATTATATTCCTGGGTATCCCTGTTAAAGCTTGGCGTCAGATTAAATCCGTCCACCCCGAGACCGGACAGCTTGTTGTTGGGGCTTCCGTCTCCGGTAGGCGCCACGCAGGGCTGCTCAGGCATGTTGTTAAATACAGGGATATGGAATTCCAGGGCTGTCTTTTTCAAATCAGCCGTGTAAGCCTGGGACAGCTTGGCCGCCTCTGAGGCAGCTCCCTGGATATTGCTCATATATTGGTGCTTGTAAAGGTTGGAACCCTGGACATTGAATTTCTTCAGATAAAATGTATTCTGCCCGGCTTTCACATAATTATCCCCATAATTTTGGGCTCCGCCACGGATTGCCTTCTCCACCGTGTTCCAGGGACGTCCGTAGGAACCGGACTGGGACGCAAACCTGAGTCCCATCTCAATGGCGGACATTGCGCCGGACTGGTATGCCTCCACGTTAAAGAAGTTATAGTATCCCTCATACCCGGAATAGGAACCGGAAATAAGAGGGCTTGTACCATTATTGCCCTGCTCCTGGAGAATCATGGCTGCCAGCACATAAGGGCTTACCCCTGACTGACTGGCCGCGGCCATGATAATGTCTGCATAAGGAACCGCGGCACCTGTGGAACCGCCTCCCGGCGACGTGCCGGTCTGGTCCACCACATTATCCGATCCGGGTGAAGCCACCGGACCGCTTGAAGTGCCGCTGCCGCTCTGTCCGGAGGACACGGGACCATTGCCGCTGCCGGATCCGTCCTGTCCCGGAGCCACCAGGCTTACACTGGTAGACACCACATTGCGCTCCCTGGGCTCAATGGATGCGTGGGGGGACTCAAGGCTCACTTCCCCGCTGCCTGAAGGGCTGCTGCCCCCGGAGGACCCGCCGGAGGAACTGCCTCCCGGAGAGACCGCTGCTGCCCCGGAGCCGTTAGAACTGCCGGAAACCCCCGGTCCATGCTGTGTATCTTCATAGGTGCTGCTGCGCCCGGGCCCCCTGGAGGAACCGGAAGAAGAACCGGAGGAGCTGCCTGAGGAGCCGGGACCGCCTGAACCGGAACCTCCTGTCGAAGATCCTGGTCCGCTGGAGAAATCGCTTCCCCCTGTCCCTGTGGAATTCGTTGTCCCAGACAGGAAGGAGCCGGATATGAGGCTGTTTAATCCCTCCTTTGTCTGGGTATTCGCATCATATTCATGGTTGAGGAACTGGAACACATACGTCTCATCCAAAAAGTTTCTGGGGTCCATGTAATACCGTATAATATCCTCGGAAGCAGCCACCCAGTTACTGCCGTCGAATCCGGTCCATGTGCTGTTGTCCCAGTTGTAAGCCCCGTTGGCAACGGACTTCCAGGAGGAAACACTGCCTGTGGCCACAAGGTTGCGCCCCAGCACAGACTCATTTTCAATGACCGTATTCCAGTCCAGGCCTGTGTTCTTGGCTTTGAATACCCAATTCGGATATTGGGCATGAAGCTGCCTGAGCCCGTTCTTGTAGCTCTCCGGAAATCCCTGTGAGGTAAGATATGCTTCAAAATTAGAATCCTTGGTATAGGCCACCGGAAGCCTGATATAGACGGATGAGACATAGCCGGTATTCACGGCTCCGCCCGTTCCTGTGTATTGAATCTGATACCATGTATTGCCGTCTGTTCCGCGCTGTTCCCCGATAACGGTAACTGCCGCTCCCGCCGCCAGCCTGCCCACTGATGAATAGCCGGTTCCGGCTCCGCTTCGTACATTCAAAGAGGTGGCCTTAACCGTGGCCGCCCCTGTATATGCATAGGAATCAAACATTTGAAAAGGCGTTGCCACAGATGCCGGAACCTCAGCGGCCAGCATCAGTCCCAGCACAAGCGCCAGGCCCCTTTTTAACTTTTTTCCCTTCATTATGTAAAAATCTCCTGTATCTTCATTCATATCCATAATTCGTATGAATTTCTATTTTATGACATTAATCCTATTATAATGACAAAAGCGTTCATATGTCAACAAGAACGGCGGAAACTTCACATAATACAAAGATTTGTAAGAAAAGATTAAATAATGTGGCAAATCCTGGCATATTCCGGCCAAAGCCCTCTAAAATCCCCTTCCCGGCGCCCTGACCAAAGGGCCGGCTCCCCCTTCTCACCTCACCAGAAACAGAGCCAGCACACGGTCCGCAGCCCGCCTCAGATTCATCTTCTCCACTCCCTGCATGGCATAAACAGGGAACCTTTTTACCAGCACCTCACCCAGGTAATAGTCCACGGTCCCCACCTGCTGTCCTTCCCTGACCGGGGCCATTAATATAGAAGGAACCTTCTTTACCACCCGCGCTTCCTCCCCCTCTCCCATCAGCAGTGTCAGGTGCATATCATCCGGATTCAGCATCATGGACAGCTCCACCTGGTCAATGGCTCCTTCCCCTTCCTTCCAGCACAGTCCCCCTGAAACAGGAACCCTGACAAAGGTTTCCTCCTGAAATACATCCTTCATCTTAAAATGCTCCAGCCCATAGGTGTAGAGCTTTCTCGCATCCGACCATTTATACGTCTTGTGAGGCGGCCAGCCGCAGCCCAGAAGGGCAATCACATAGGTCCTTCCCTGATTCTCCATGGCTCCCACATAAGAATACCCGGCGCCACCTGTAAATCCCGTTTTCCCGGACAGTACTCCTTCCATCATAGTCAAAAACGCATTGTGATTATAACAGTTAAAGGAGCGTTTCCCTGCCATATCCGTAAAGTAGTGGTTCTGTGTCTGTGTTATCTTTAAAAATTCATCCTTTGCAGGGGACTCTGTCACACAGTACCGCATAATCCTGGCCAAATCAGAGGCTGTGGTGGAATGGATATGTTCCTTTCCCTGTTCATCCGTCTTGACCCCATCCAGCCCATTGGGCGTAATAAAATAGGTATCCCCGCAGCCCAGTCCGGCAGCCTTTTCATTCATCATTGCCGCGAACCCTTCCACGCTGCCTCCTATATGCTCTGCTATCATCACAGCCGCGTCATTATAGGATTCCAGCATCAGGGCATACAGCAGGTCCTCCAGCCTGTACTCCTCTCCTTCCCGCACCCCCAGGTGCACCTTGGGCTGGGAAGCGGCATTGGAAGACGCCTTCACCGCATCCTCCCCCCTTCCGTTCTCCAGAGCCAGGATACAGGTCATAATTTTCGTGGTACTGGCCATGGGCCGGATAATATCCTGTCCCTTCCCATACAATATTCTGCCTGTATCCCCATCCATAAGGACAGCAGACTGGGCATACAGCTTCAGGAAATCCCCATCTTCCCGTACCTCTTTTGCCACAGGTACCGAAGTCCAACTGTCTGCCGCCGCATTCATCTGTGTGCAGACCAGTGATATTGTCAGTGTTATCAAAAAAATCCATTGCTTCATAAGCGACGCCGCCTGGTTGGCTTTATTTTAATAGTATTCCTGGAGGAAAATGATTATTACTGGGAATGTGGGATGGGGGATTTGTGCGAGGGGGGAGGGGTCGCGTCCGTGGGAGAGCGGGGGAGGGGAAGAGGAATACGGCTGCGGGGTTAAGAAGGTCTAAGACCCCGGCAATCTGCTAAATACAAGGGAAAAGCCGCCCAAACTCCTGCGCTCAAACAACTGTGCGGCTTTCCCCTTAACGCAGATTCCCAGGGCCTAAGTCCTTCTAAACCCCTGTAGATGCATTCCCCTTCCCCTCCCCCGCTCTCCCACCCACTACGTATTTTTCTCCCACCTGCCCATATCCCCAACGCCGGGATATAGAAGTGCACGGTGAAATGCCAGATAAACATGACAGTTAGACATGCCAGATAAACAAGCCAGTTAGAAATGTCAGATGAGAATGTCAGCTTGGAATGTCAGGTGTATAGAATGGTAAAATCTGAGCAATGGAGCGGAAACTTGAAGGGCAGCGTCCTTAATCTATCAGCTGGGGAAAGACAGCGGATGAGAAAACGCAATGGGTGGGAGGAAGGGAGGAGGCAGGTGGGGATGCATCTACAGGGGCTTAGTCGGTCTTAGGAGGTGTGAATCGGCGTTAAGAGTAAGACTGCACAGCTGTTTGAGCGGAGCGAGTTTGGGCAGTCTTACTCTTGTATTTAGCCGATTCGCAGCCCCTTAGACCGGACTTGCCCCGCAGCCGTATCCCCACCTGCCTCCTCCCTTCCTCCCACGGACGCCAATACCTCCCCCATCCGCGTACCTCTCCCACCCCATCTCCATCTCCCTCTTGCCCCCGAACACATATTCTGCTATGATATCTGTAAACAGACAACAACACAGAAAGGCCGGTGTTTTATCATGGGACATGGGGAGCGTCTTATTTTTCATATTGATGTGAATTCAGCATTTTTAAGCTGGGAATGTGTGTACCGGCTTTCTAAAGACCCGCAGGCCCTGGATTTGAGAACGGTTGCTTCTGCGGTTGGAGGGGACGCCAAGTCCCGCCACGGAATCGTGCTGGCCAAGTCTCCTTTGGCCAAGAAGTATGGAGTCACCACAGGTGAGCCCCTGGTTCAGGCCTTGCGTAAGTGCCCGGATCTGGTGGTTGTCCCGTCCCGGTTTGATTTTTACATTAAATGCTCCCGCCGCATGATGGATCTTTTGGAGGAATATACGCCGGACCATGAGAAATTCAGTATCGACGAGATTTTCCTGGACATGACCAGCACTATCCATCTCTTTGGCAGTCCCATGGAGGTGGCCAATGAAATCCGGGAACGAATCCGGAAGGAACTGGGATTTACTGTAAATATCGGAATCTCCACCAATAAACTTCTGGCGAAGATGGCCTCTGACTTTGAGAAACCGGATAAATGCCATACCCTGTTTCCTCAGGAGGTGCCCGATAAGATGTGGCCCCTGCGTATACGGGAGCTGTTTTTTGTGGGAGGCGCTGCCCAGAGGAAGATGGAAAACCTGGGGTTACATACCATCGGGCAGCTGGCATGCTGCAACCTGGAAGTGCTCAAATCCCACCTGGGCGAAAAGTATGCGGTCCTCATCCGCCAGTATGCCAACGGCATTGATGATGACCCTGTGGCTGAAAAGGAACCTGTAAATAAGGCGTATGGCAACAGTATCACCCTTTCCAGGGATATATCTGACTACGAAAGCGCCTGTCAGGTCCTGCTCTCCCTCTGTGAAACCGTAGGCGCCAGGCTGAGGGCGGACCATGTGCTGTGCAATAATGTCTGTGTGGAGCTGCGTGACTGGGAGTTCAGGAACCAGTCTCACCAGATGGTCATACCCGAACCAACGGATTCCACCTCCGTGATTTATGAGTATTCCTGCCGCCTGCTGAGGGAATCCTGGAATATGACGCCCCTGCGGCTCATGGGTGTGCGGGCCGGTAAGATATCTGATGACGGTTTCTCACAGATGAGCCTTTTTGACGACCCCGGACTTCAGAAGAAAAAGGATTTTGAAA
>ENA-OPSX01001096-OPSX01001096.1-human-gut-metagenome-genome-assembly--contig:-NODE-1096-length-11865-cov-6.346825_pt1 | contig 11865 bp, 13 predicted proteins | sample MGYA00241462_ERZ501916 | MGnify/ENA primary metagenome ERZ501916 (study PRJEB25962, sample SAMEA2042113) | human gut metagenome | biome: human gut; feature: human-associated habitat; material: faeces...
TTGACTGGGAGGATATGGTATCCAGACCGCTCAGGGTACTGGCCCTGTCCTCAATCGGTTTGGTGACCAGCTCGCTGACATCGTCAGGGCTGGCGCCGGAGTAAACGGTCATTACAATCATCATGGACATGTTCATATCCGGCATCAGCTCCAGCGGTGATTTCATCACCGAGGATAAGCCGAACACAATCAGACACAGGATTGCGAGAACCGTACTGACCGGCCTTCTTAAGACAAGTTTTGTTAAGCCCATTTTCCTGCCTCCTTCTATTGTGCCTGACTCTGGTCTGCGGCCGGACTTTCAGCTTTGTCTGTCTGATCGGTTTCCTGGATGACCTGCATCTTTATCTGGGCATCGGTTTCCGTTCCATTCATCTCAATGGTTGCCGGCGCCTCGGTCTCCAGTGTCACCTTGGTCCCCTCCTTTAATTCGGAGGTCCAGGTGGTGAGGATCTGGTCATCCAGGGTGATTCCTGAAAGCACCGCGATATTCTCACTGTCATAGATACCCACTTCCACCGGTACCTCATGGATGATGCCGTTGTCATATGTATATACGTAGGCATCGCCTGATTTATAATATACACAGTTATTTGGAATCAGAATGGCATTCCTGGCAGATGCAGAAGGCACCCGCAGCTCCACACTGGTTCCGGCCGCCATGGTCTCATTGTCATCCACAGACGCCTTTATCTTGAACAGGCCCACGGATGCCTCAGCCATGTTGCTGACTTCAATGACATTGCCGCCGTATTCGGTTCCTTCCTTGATGACCGTAATGGGATCACCCGGGTTCAGGTGGTTCTTTACCTTCTCAGTCACATAGAAAGTCACATTATTGCCGCTGTCTCCCGCGATAACGCAGAGCTGGTTGGAGTTTCCGACTGTATCATGAACCTCCACATTGAGCTGCTCCACCCGTCCGCTTATAGGGGATGTTACATGGCTGAATTCCATCTGGTTTTCATATGCAATCTTGGCGGACTCATACTGAAGTCTCTTGGCCTCAGCAGCGGTCTGATAGCCCTCAAACTCTTTATCAGATACAAAACCTGAGGCATGGAGCGGAGCCATACGGGCCAGGGTAGACTGTGCGTCATCCCATGCCACCTTTGCCGCGTCCATGGAGTTTTTGGATGTGTCCACCTGCTTTGTATCAATCTCCAGCAGCACCTGTCCGGCTGCAACCACATCCCCGGCCTTCACGTTGACAGCTGTCACGTCGCCTCCTGCCTTGGGATATATGTATACAATGTCGGCCGGCTCAATGGTGCCTACCAGGTCTGTTGTCAGTAATATGTCGCCCATATGCGGCGTCTGCACCGTTACCACCGGATCCGGGGTAGGGACAACAGGCTCTTCCTTCTTGAAAACTCGGGCAATCACAATGACTGCTATAATTACAATCACGATTCCCCAGATAATGCGCGTCCTTGCCTTTTTCATCTTCTCCTCTTTCCTTTCATGTCCTTTTTAGTATGAGAATCTGTCATAGCACCGGCGCTGTCCAGTGATGGAATACAGCACCAGAAAAAAACAAGGGAAATGAGCTGCTTTGGTCCACAGCCCTTCCCCAAATTACGGCTTCCTTCTTTTTTACCAACCATCTTGTATTTTAGACAGTTGCCCCCCTTTTTGTCTAACACCAAAATGCGGATAATTAACAACACATTGTTGTTAATTATAATTATTTTTCAAAAATTTAATAAAACTTTCAAGTCTTTTCTCATTTTCTTTACGCCATACAATGATGACGCTGGCATAGGCCTGGTTCCTGGAGTTGGGCATAGGGTGCATAACCAGGCGTTCCCCGTAGTTGTGATAAAATTCTTTAAAGCCGATATGAATCCCTTCATTGGCAATAATTGCCAGCTCCAGGCTGTTGACATTTTCATAATACCGGGCCTTCTGAAGGACGTGCTCCTGCTTGGCAATCAGTTCAAACAGCCGCAGCTCGGCGCCGGCAAAAAAATTCTTGAAGAGACAGAGCATGGTCTCTCCCTTAAAATCCTCCATGACCACATCTTCCTTCTGTGCCAGGGGATTTTTCTTGGACATGACATAGTATAAGGGCAGCTTTTTTATAACCATCAGGCCGCACTTCTCTTTAAGCTGCTCGTAGGAAGGAGTAAAACTTACCGTCATCATCAAATCCGGGTTTCCGTTGGTTATATCTTTTATATTGGTGAATTCATTGATTTCAAATTCCACCTCCGGGTCAAAGGCCATATAATCAGCCAGTATGTTGCCCGCCATCTCTATGATGCCGCTCATGCCCACCACAGACAGATTAATCCTGCGTTTGGCTCTCTCCCCTTCCTCCCTGGCCATATCCACGGAGTCATATATTTCCTTGGGGATATCCTTCCAGCGCCATAGAAGAAGCTCACCGCTGCGGGTCAGCCTCACATCCCTGGTGGTCCTGTCAAAAAGCCGCAGCTCCAGTTCCTTTTCCAGAGATGCTATCTGGCGGCTCAACCCCTGCTGGGATATATACAGATGGTTGGCTGCCTCCGTAAAATTAAGGGTCCTGGCTGCTTCCAGGAAACATTCTATCTGATGGATGGTCATGGATATACTCCTTTTGTGTGCGTTCCAGTATTGTTATAAGCTGTCCGGCGTATCCTGTTTTGCTGCATCCTGTTCTGGCGTATCCTGTTTTGCTCCGCCCAGATTCAGAACCGCGGACGGGTCCAGGGCGTCTCTCAGGGCATCGCCCACAAAATTGATGGCAACCACCAGGACCACTATCAGGAGTCCGGGCGGAATCCAGAGCCAGGGCTGCTTTGTCAGCACGGTCAGGGACTGGGCGCTGTTGAGCATATTGCCCAGGCTGGCTGTGGGCGGCTGCACCCCCATGCCCAGAAAGCTTAAGGAAGCCTCATCCAGCATGGACAATGCCATGACCGAGGTGGCGTACACCAGAATGGGCGCAACGGTATTGGGAAGTATCTCTGAAAACAGGATATGTCTGGCAGGCATCCCGGCTACTATGCTGCTCTTGACAAAATTAGTCTCCCGCAGGCTCAGCACATTGCCCCTCACCAGCCGGGCAATGCCGGGCCAGTCCACAAATCCGAGAATCAGTATGATGCTCCAGAGCCCCGGTTCAAAGATGGCTGCCGCCACCAGCACCAGAAGTATATACGGAAAGGACATGACCATGTCTGTAAAACGCATGATGGCTATGTCCAGCCAGCCTCCAAAGTATCCCCCCAGCAGACCCAGGCTGACTCCAATGGCAGTGGATATGGCTGTAGCCAGCACGCCCACCAGCAGAGAAATACGCGTTGCATATAATAAGCGGGAGAACATATCCCGTCCGATCTGGTCTGTTCCCAGCAGGAACCCCGGGCCCGGCGGGGCGCCAAAGGGTCCTGCGATGGCATCCGGGTCATAGGGCGCTATGACAGGCGCCAGGATGGCCGCTGTGCAGATAACTGCCAGCACCACCAGACTGATGCAGGCCAGACGGTGGTGGAGAAACCGCCGCCTGACGGTCTGCCAGTAATTTTCTCTTCCAATGTCCCCATAAGGGTTCTTTCTGTTCATTTTCATTCTATCTATGCTTACTCCTGTCAAGTACTTGCGCCGGTCTGTCAGTCATACTGAATAGCCGGGTTTACAATGGCGTACAGAATATCCGTCACCAGGTTGGCTGCCAGCACCACCACGGCGGAAAGCAGGCAGACGCCCATGATTACCGGGTAATCCCGGTTCAGAATGGCGCTCATGGTCATAAGTCCCAGTCCGGGCCAGGAAAACAGCTGCTCCACAATGACCGCGCCGCCAAACAGCACCGGAATCTGCATGCCGATAACCGTCACAATGGGCACCAGGGCATTGCGCAGGGCGTGCTTATATATGACCATCCTGCGCCCGATTCCCTTGGCCCTGGCTGTGCGCAGATAGTCCTGCTGGAGGATTTCCAGCATGGCGCTGCGGATATACCGGATATTGGTACCTGCCATGGAGACAGACAGCACCAGCACAGGCATCACCATATGGGCCGCCACATCCGCTGCGCCGCCCGCAGTTCCCAGGGTGGTCATGCCTCCGGATGGCAGTATGCCCAGATTCACGGTAAACAGGTACACTAACAGCAGGGACAGGAAAAATCCCGGTATGCTGCTTCCGAAAAAGGAGGCTGTGACCACAGCGTAATCCCCCTTGGAATACTGGTGGATGGCGCTGTAGATCCCGGCAGGCACCGACATGATAAGACTTACTATCAGCGACACCCCCATCAGAAGGAGGGTTGGTCCCAGATGGCTTCCAATCATGGCGCTGACCGCCTCGTAGGATTTCACGGAGTACCCCATGTTTCCGGAAAGAAGCTGCCCAAGCCAGATAAAGTACTGTATATAAAAGGGTTTGTCCAGTCCCATGGCCGCCTCCTTGGCAGCAATGGCTTCCTGGGAAATACGGGCTCCCTGAAGCATTTCCAGGGGACTGCCCGCAAAACACATGATGGCATAGTCAATCATGGTAATGCCAAGCAGGGTGGGAATAGCAATCAGAATACGCTTCAGTATATATTTTGTCATACCTTCCCGTCCTCCTTCTCTAATTCCTTAAACCGGATACAGGCTGTCAGGTGGCTGCTTCCGGGAACCGCCGGCCTCAGCTCCATTTCCCCGCTCATGCACTCCCCCTTACAGTGAGGGCATCTGGGGTGGAAGGGACATCCTGAAGGCGTATTTACATTTGACGCAGTCTCCCCGCCCACAATTCCCTCTGAACGCTTCCTTCGTTTCCTCGGATCAGCAATGGGCACCGCCTCGAACAGAGCCCTGGAATACGGATGAAGAGGGTGGTCAAACAGCTCCTTCCGGTCCGCAATCTCTACCATCTTCCCCAGGTACATGACGGCAATCCGGTCGCTGACATAGTTCACAGCCCCCAGTCCGTGGCCGATAAAGATGCAGGTAAGTCCCAGCTCCTTCTGCAAATCCCTGAGCAGGTTCAGTATCTGGGCCTGTATGGACACATCCAGGGCGCTGACCGGTTCATCGCACACCAGCAGTCTGGGATTCAGGGAAAGGGCCCTGGCAATACCTATGCGCTGCCTCTGTCCGCCGGAGAATTCATGGGGATATCTTCCCAGACAGTTCTTAGGAAGCCCCACCATATCCAGCAGCCTCTCCACATGGGAATACACATCCCCGCGTTTGGCCAGCCCATGATACAGCATGGGCTCTGCCAGTATCTCAAACACATGCTTCCTGGGGTTCAGGGATGAATAGGAATCCTGGAATATCATCTGCAGCTGGGTGCGGAAGGGCTTCATCTGGGCCTGGCTCATATGGCCCAGGTCATGACCGTCGTAGACAACCCGTCCTCCTGTCGGATGTTCCAACCCTACCAGCTGGCGTCCCAGCGTGGATTTACCGCAGCCGGATTCACCCACCAGCCCCAGAGTCTCCCCCTCAAACAGCTGAAAGGAAACCCCGTCCACAGCCCGCACCACACCGGCGGAACGGGAGAACATGCCCGACTTTGCCGTATAATATTTTTTCAGTCCCTCCACAGAAAGCAGGGGGACCCGGGATGTATCAGCCATCTGCCAGCACCTCCTTCGCCCTGCAGCACCGCACAATGTGGGAGTCCCCCACAGACATCTCCTGCTGCGGCTTCATGCATATCTCTGTCCTGAAGGGACATCTCCTGGCAAAACGGCACCCTCGAATCCGGTCGTAATGCTCCGGCACAATCCCCTCTATGGACTCCAGTCTTCTGTCCTCCTCATCCCTGATGCCGGGTACAGAACGCAGCAATGCTCTGGTGTAGGGATGGGCCGGATGGTCAAACAGCTCCAGCACCCGGGCCTGCTCAATGAGCTGCCCCGCATACATCACTAACACCCGGTCTGCCATCTGAGCCACCAATCCCATGTCATGGGTGATGAGCAGCACCGCCATGCCCATTTCCTCCTTAAGCTCCAGAATCAGGTCCATGATTTGGGCCTGAATCGTCACATCCAGAGCCGTGGTCGGCTCATCGGCAATCAGAAGGGACGGATTACAGGAAAGGGCCATTGCAATCATGACGCGCTGGCGCATGCCTCCCGACAGCAGGTGCGGGTATTTTTTCATCACAGATAGGGTGTCCGGCAGCCCCACCTTCTTAAGAAGGGACAACGCTCTCTCCCGGGCCTCATCTTTTCCCAGCCCCATGTGGGCCCGGATGCTTTCCGTCATCTGGCTCCCGATGGTAAATACTGGGTTCAGGGAAGTAAGAGGGTCCTGGAATATCATGGTCAGCCGGTCTCCCCTGACTCCGTCCAACTCCCGCTCCGTCATGGAAAGCAAATCCCTTCCCTCAAACAGGACCCGGCCGGCCGTCACCTTGCCCCCTTTTCCCAAAAGTCCCATGACAGACAGGGCTGTGACGCTTTTGCCGCAGCCCGACTCCCCTACAATACAGACTATCTCCCCCGAATCCACATGGAATCCCACGTGGTCCACACTGATATTCTTCCCCCCGTCACCGGAAAATTCAACTTCCAGATTTGTGACTTCAAGGATATGTGACATATTGTTTCCTCATTTCTTAATATTAATGGCCCATTTCCCATGAATGAAGATACCCAGAGAGCATATGCCCTCCGGGAATCTGTTCATACGTTCCGATTATGGGGTTGTCCTGCCGGGATACATTCAAATGGAACATATTCTATTGGGATACATCCCACTGCTCCACATGATTGAAGAAGCCATAGACGCTGGGCTTAACCCCGGTCAGGCGCTTATTGGCCGCTGCCATGGTCTTGATAATGTAGGCTGAAAACATGGGTACATCCTCCTGGACGCTCCGGTCTACAATCCCGTACAGCTCCTTCAACTTGTCCTTGTCGTTTGTCAGGGCCACATTTGACAGGGCTTCCTCCACCTCCGGCCTGGTATAGCCGGTCCAGCTGCCCTGGCCGCCTAAGAGCCAGGCAACGTCCGCGTAAGGATCCACCGGAGGATACGTATACTGCACGGACAACACATCAAAATCACCGCTGGAAGCAGTGCTCATCAGCGTATTGATGTCCATGGTCTGGATATCTGCCTTGATGCCCACCGCGGCCCACTGGGCTGCTATAACAGAAGCAGCGTTCACAAAGGTACTGTCGCCTGAGTCAATGCAGAAACGGATGCTTTTGCTCTGGTCCCATCCGCTCTGTGCCAGCAGGCTCTTTGCCTTTTCCGGATCATAGGAAACAGGCACCAGGGTACTGTCAAAATACGGGCTGGCTGATGACAGGAAACCGTCCGCCACTTCTCCGTTGCCCTTTAAGAGCTGCTCCAGAAGCTGGTTCCGGTCCACTGCGTACAGCATGGCCTGACGCACCTTTGTATCGGTGATTCTGGCTGTATTGATGAATACGGACTGGTTGGTAATGGGGTCTCCGTAGGAAACCTCCACGTTCTCCAGCGCCGCCACACTCTCATAGTCCTCCAGGGGAATGGTACTCATGGTGTTCTGGGTAATGTCGATTTCCCCGGACTTAAGCCCGGCATAAAGCTGGCTGCCTTCCACGATTTTTATGTTGAGGCGCTCAATCTTGGGAGCACCCTTCCAGTAGTCTTTGTTGGCCTCATAAGACACATAGTGGTCCCGATCAAACTCTGTCACCTTATAGGGACCGCTCACCACGTCCGGGCGGCTAAACCATGGGGCTGACGTCAGCGCCTTCTCATCTATATCCCCAATCACATGCTTTGGAAGGGGCATGAGATAGCGGGCATAAGAACTGTTAAAGGTTATGAGCGACATGGGTGCCTTGGTGGTAAAACGCACGGTCTTATCATCCACCCTGGTAATGCCTTCCACATGGTCTGCCCCTTCTTCTACAAACCCGTTGTCGCCCACGCCTTCAAATACATAATACATCATAGCCGGGTTTCCGATGACCGGGCTGCACAGCCTGAGAGCCGTGTACACCACGTCGTCCGCAGTGACCGGAGTCCCGTCAGACCATACGGCCTTATCGTCAATGTGCACCAGGAAATTTCTCTCGTCCTCAGCTGTCACGGAATCAGCCAGCATTCCCTCAAATTCCATGTTCTGGTCCAGTTCCACCAGGGGCAGGAACATAAGACCTGTTGCATATTTATTCATCTCCACGCCGTCCATCAGCAGGGGATTCAGCGTATTGAGAGAGCTGGTCACTCCGATATTGACAATCTTCCCGCTGCCAGCGGCCGCTGACTGGGTCTGGCCCGCTGCTGCCTGGCCTGATTCCGCCTGGCCCGACGGCTGGCTGCCGCCCTTGCCCGCACATCCTGCCGATGACAGGACCATGGCCGCAGTTAAAGCCAGGGCCAGAAATCTGCCTGCCCTTCTCCCTGCTGTTCCTTTTGTATGTTTCATAAGTTTCCTCCTTAAAACCGGCATCCGTCTCTGCACAGCGCTGCGCCGCGCAGCAAAACCACACTATTCATAGCAAATTAGTATGGTTTTATTTATATCATTACACGCAAAAAATGTCAATAGCTCTGTCCCCCCGGCTTTTAAAATAAAGTGGAAATTTACTCCATACTGCTATAGAATAGGGTTAAAAGGAGTAAGCTATGTCCGACTATTACATATCACAAATCAGACCTGACGACAAGCCGGCCAACCAGCAGCTGGACCTGCTTCTGTCATCAGAAGGCATCCGCAGGGACGCCAACCTGGATTACACCTGCGGCATGTTTGATGAGGAAATGAATCTGGTTGCCGCCGGCAGCTGCTTTGGCAATACACTCCGGTGCCTGGCTGTAGGCCGCTGCCACCAGGGTGAAGGTCTCATGAATCAAATCATGACCCATCTTATGGAGATTCAGGTATCCCGCGGTAATACCCACCTGTTTCTGTATACAAAATGCAGCTCTGCCCGGTTCTTTGCAGACCTGGGTTTTTATGAGATTGCCCGGACAGACGGACAGGTTGTTTTTATGGAAAACAGAAAAAACGGATTCTCCTCTTATTTACATAGGCTCTCCGGTGAATCAGGTGAATCAGGAAGGGCATCCTCTCAGGAAAGGTGCGCTGCCCTTGTAATGAACGCAAACCCCTTCACCCTGGGCCATCTGTACCTGACAGAACGGGCCTCAGCGGAAAATGACACGGTCCACCTGTTCATGGTCAGCGAGGACGCAAGCCTGATACCGTTTAAGGTGCGCAGACGCCTTATAACAGAGGGAACCTCCCATCTGGACAATATCATATATCATGACAGCGGCCCTTATATTATCAGCAGCGCCACCTTCCCCAGTTACTTCCAAAAGGACATGGACGCTGTCATTGAAAGCCATGCAAAACTGGACCTGGTCATCTTCACGAAAATCGCCCATGCCCTGGGCATTGGCAGACGCTATGTGGGAGAGGAACCCCACAGCCGGGTAACAGGCATCTATAACCAGATTATGGAAAAAGAGCTGCCAAAAGCCGGAATCCAATGCAGCGTCATCCCCCGTAGGCAGCAGGATGGCGCTGCCATCAGCGCTTCCACGGTCCGCAGGGCCATTAAGGAAAACCATATGGAGCTTCTTCCCTCCCTTGTTCCTCCGTCCACTCTGCGTTACCTGCTAAGCAGGGAGGCTGCTCCTGTCCTTCGTAAAATCCGTGAGGCAAAAGATGTAATACACTACTGATTCTTCTTTTGATCCATGCCTCATTGTGGTACAATGCCTTATTATAGACAAAACTCTCAATGAGGTAACGGAGGTATGCTTATGGATATGAACCTGATGCTGATTATCGTACAGGAGAATGATGCTGAATCACTGGCATCCGCATTTAAGAGAAGCCAGATTCAGGCCACCAGGATAGACGCCAAAGGGCTGGTTTCCAGCAGGAAACTTAATGTATTCCTGGTGGGGACGGAACGGACGGACGAAGTATTGCAGCTGGTATCTTCCAACTGCAAAGAACGCGCCATGGAGATAGAGGACCAGGAATACAATGGCCATATGTTTGTGGATGTACAGAAAACCATCGTCATTGGCGGCGCTACCATCTTCATCCTGGGGGAGGCCAGGCTGATGAAGGTCAAGGGCGGATGCTGCGGGGATTAAGGGCAGCCGGAAAACATAAGGCAAAAAACACAAACGCAAAAACGGGACTCCATACATCACATATGGAATCCCGTTATCATTTTACCCATCAATCCCTGCTGAACAAAGAATTAATCGCAGGTATATGGCATAAGAGCGATATGACGTGCGCGCTTGATAGCTACAGTCAGGGCTCTCTGGTGCTTTGCACAGTTGCCTGTGATACGGCGGGGAAGGATTTTTCCTCTCTCGGATACGTATCTCTTTAACTTGTTAACATCCTTATAATCAATGGTTCCGTTCTTATCTCCACAGAATACACAAACTTTTTTTCTTCTGCGTCCGCCTCTTCTCTTCATTGGAGAATCCGGTCTATTACCTTTTTCGTAAGCCATGATTGTTTACCTCCTATCAATATTGCCGCCGCTTTTTAGCTAAATGGCAGCTCTTCGTCAATTCCATCCGGGATATTCATAAATCCATCTGCGGATGCCATACTCGGAGTTGGTGTCGGTGCAGGCGCTCCCATGGAAGCTACCTGTCCTACATGACTGTCACTTACAGCTTTGCTTTCTGCAAATTCCTGTTCTTCTACTACAACATCAGTTGTATAGACTTTGTTGCCATCTCTGTTTGTATAGCTTCCTGTCTGAATTCTGCCGCTTACTACAATGCGGATACCCTGACGGAAGTATCTCTCTGCAAATTCTGCCTGTCTTCCAAAAGCCACACAGCCAATAAAGTCTGCACTTGCTTCCCCGTCTCTTTTGAAACGGCGGTCAACAGCCAGTGTATATCTGGCAATCGCCATTGAATTTTCTCCTGCGGAATATCTCACCTCAGGATCTCTGGTTAAACGTCCCATTAAAATTACTTTATTCATCTAATCACCTCATAATCGAAAGACTTGTCAATTAGAATGAATCACGTTTTATGTCCTTGAAGTTATTCTTCAGGCAGATATTAAGCTTCTTTTTTAACAACTAAATATCTTAAAACATTGTCCATAATACGTACATGACGTTCTACTTCTGCAGGGCATGCAGCGTCAGCTTCGAACTGAATGAAGTAGTAGTAGCCTTCACGCATTTTCTGGATTTCATAAGCTAATCTTTTCTTGCCCCATTCTTCAACTTCTGTTACTGTTCCGTTGTAACGAGCAATATAGTTTTTTGCTTTTTCCACTACTGCTGCACGAGCTTCGTCTTCAATCTTGGCATTTACGACTAATGCTAATTCGTATTTGTTCATGCTTGTTGTAACCTCCTTTTGGTCTTTTGGCCCCCTGACTGACAGGGAACAAGGATAATAATATATCACGATTTTCAATTTTACCATAAGGATTTCCATTTTTCAAGCTTTTTTTCGTAAATCTCTGGTATTTTTTTCTACCAGCCTTCTGGAAAGCATGACCTGATGTCCGCACCCCATACATTTTAAGCGAAAATCAGCTCCCACTCTTAAAATTTCCCATTCATTACTTCCGCAGGGATGCTGTTTTTTCAGTTTTACAAAATCTCCCACTTCATAATTCAAACCCATTTTCTGTCACCTCATCTATTTTATTTGCTCAAACACCTCTCCGATTGGGCGGTTAATCACAAGCTCCGCCATTTCATCCTGTGGTGTTTTGTCACGGTTGATTACAACCAGATGCTTTCCGCTGAAATAATCTATCAAAGAAGCTGCCGGATAAACAGAAAGAGACGTTCCTCCTATAATCAAAGTATCCGCATGCGCAATGGCATGGATGGACGCATTTACAACCTCCTGATCTAAAGCTTCCTCATAGAGTACGACATCCGGCTTGATAATACTGCCGCATTTGCTGCATCTG
>ENA-OPSX01001104-OPSX01001104.1-human-gut-metagenome-genome-assembly--contig:-NODE-1104-length-11796-cov-2.286347_pt1 | contig 11796 bp, 8 predicted proteins | sample MGYA00241462_ERZ501916 | MGnify/ENA primary metagenome ERZ501916 (study PRJEB25962, sample SAMEA2042113) | human gut metagenome | biome: human gut; feature: human-associated habitat; material: faeces...
GCGGGGAGCCGGGACACGGGCTCAGCGGGACAACGCCCATGCATGCGGTATATGAACTGGAGGAACGGCCGGCCGTGGTATATGTCAGTGAGATTTCACATAATTTTATGGGAAATGCATATTGCTTTGGAGGCGGACATTACAGGCGCTCCCATGTAAAAAAGGTGCTGGTAGGGACCGGGCTTGAAAACAGCAGAGAACTTACCGTAATACCGCCGTCTGATGAGAGTATTGACTATCATTTCGGCATAACGGACAAGTGTGCAGTAGGGGATACGGCAGTTATGGCATTCCGGTTCCAGATATTTGTTACAAGAAGCGATGTGGCATTAGTAAAGGGGATACAGGAAGGAAATCCTGTAATTGTCGGCATTTATGATAGCCAGGGAAGAAGGAAGGAGCTATAGTGAAGAGGTTTGTTGTACTGGTTCTGGATGGATTTGGAATAGGGGCAATGAAGGATGCGGCAGAAACGAGGCCGGGAGACGAGAGGGCAGACACATTGGGGAGTATTTTGAAGGACTTTCCGCAGATGAACCTTCCAAATCTGGAACGGCTCGGACTTATGAATGCCTACGGAAAAGAAAGCAGCCAAATGAAAAGGTCGGATGGAGCCAATTTTGGAAAGGCAGAGCTGATGCATTTTGGCGCAGACACGTTTATGGGGCATCAGGAAATTATGGGTACACAGCCTAGAAAGCCAGCGATTCATCCTTTTCAGGAGAGTGCAGATATTGTAGCGGCCCATCTGAGGGAATATGGGCATAAAGTAAACATCATTGAAAAACAGGGTTTGAGATATGTGCTTTGTGATGACTATGTGACAATAGCCGATAATCTGGAAGCGGATTTGGGAATGTGTTACAACGTAACAGCGCCTTTAGATTTTATATCGTTTGAAAGGGAATGTGAGATTGGGAGGCTGGTGCGGGAGGTTGTGACAGTAGGACGCGTGATTGTATTTGGTGGGATTGGAAATACAATGGCAGATCTGTGGAATGCGGAAGAGATTAGAAATGGTCAGTTTATTGGAATAGCTTCAGCAAAATCAAGATCATATGAGAGAGGATACCAATGTATCCATATGGGGTATGGGGTTGATGAATCGGTACAGGTTCCTGTATGTCTTACAGATATGGGGATAGCTGTTACGTTAATCGGAAAAGTAGCCGACATTGTGCAAAATGCAGGCGGTAAACGTATCTCATGTGTTCCCACAAAAGAGTGTATCAGATATACTCTGGAAGAATTTAAAAGTATGGAAACAGGATTTATCTGCACAAATATACAGGAAACAGATCTGGCGGGCCATTCCCAATCATCAGGAAAATATAAAGAGATCTTGGAAACGGCGGATCGGGGAATCGGGGAACTGATTTCAAATTTTACAGATAACGATATCCTTGTAGTTATGGCGGATCATGGAAATGATCCAGACATAGGACATAGTAAGCATACACGAGAGTGTGTGCCCCTGCTTGTATACAAAAAGGGAATCAGCGGAAAGCGTCTGGGAGTCAGAAAAACACTTTCGGATGTAGGAGCAAGTGTATGTGATTATTTTGGTGTAAGAGCGCCCCAAAATGGCTGTTCCTTTATGGACTGCCTGCTTAAATAAAAATCAGTTTTGCAGATTCTGCCTTTACTAAAAAATGGAAGAAGAAAGTTTTGTCGGTGGTCAGAGATGGCCGCCGATTTTATTTTCTGTTTTTACACACACATTGGCAGATGATGTGAAAATCTTCTTTTCCTGATCGGTTACACAGGTTAGATAACAGGTTCAGTAAAAAATCCCCATTTATTAAAAAAATAAATTGAAAACAAAAAAAATTCCTGATATACTAAATTGTTTTTGTATGACTATGCATATACGTTTAATCCCATGACATATTCCCGGCCTTGGGGACAGGTGCCGGATCTGGTAAATATCAATGGTGTATGGGGGATTCCAGAAAACTGGTCATCTCTTCCAGAAGGAGCACAGCCTACCACTCGTATTGTACTTTATACCAACAATAAAAACCTTTCCACCAATGAACGATATATCGACGTGGTTCATCTGCCAGGAAATGTAGACACATCTACTCTTCCAGCAGAAGTCCGTAAATATCTGATCAATGTGGATGGATCAGATGCAGGAGCATATGAAGGAACAATCACCGCTGGCTGGGTTACGGAAAACAATCAGAAAAAATACCGCAAATCCGATGGAACTTATGTTACCAATGGCTGGCTTAACGTAGATGATGAGTCCTACTATATGGATGAAAACGGTGTTATGCTGGCAGATACCATCACTCCTGATGGAGTATATGTAAATGCTAATGGTGAAAAAACAAACTATATGCCCGGCTGGTACCAGGATGCCGGAGGCTGGCACTATATTTTGAAAAATGGCCATTATGCCGGAGCAACCTGGATTCAGGATACAGATGGGAAATGGTATTACATGAATGGTTCTGGCTCTATGTTGGAAGGCGGCTGGCATTGGATTAACGGAAAATGCTATTACATGTATTCTGGCGGTGACATGGCAGAGAACACATGGGTAGACGGAAGCTATGTGGATGCCTCCGGAGCATGGGTTCCTGATGCAGAGCCGGCACAATGGAGAAGCTATGCAGGTCGCTGGTGGTATACCTTCCCGGATGGCAGCTATCCGGAAAATGAATGGGCTGCAATCAACGGTGCATGGTACTATTTCGGCGAAGACGGCTGGATGCTGGATAAAGGCTGGCACTGGATTGATGGAAAATGCTACTATATGTACTCCGGCGGAGCTATGGCGGAGAGCACATGGATAGGCGGAGATTATGTAAATGCTTCCGGAGAATGGGTAACTGATAAATGGGTTGCATCAGGAAACCAGTGGTGGTATCGGTATGCAGACGGCAGCTGTCCGACAAATACATGGAAATACATAGATGGGGCATGGTATTACTTCGATGGTGCAGGCTGGATGTTAGGGGAAGGCTGGCATTGGATTGGAAACACCTGTTATTACATGTATGCTGACGGAAGAATGGCATCTGATACATGGATTGATCATTACTATGTAGACGCATCCGGCGCATGGATACCGGAAAAATGCAACCATGACTGGGAAGAAAAATATGAGGACATTGAACATCCGGAAGAAGGACACTATGAAAACGTTCTGATTTCACCGGAAGAAGGACATTATGAAAAGGTGCTGGTGAAAGACCAGTGGACCGAATATAAGCTGATAAAAGAAGCGGAATATGAAGACCGCTGGGTGGTAGACAAGGAAGCATGGACGGAAAAAGTGCATAATCCGGCAAAGGATAAATATGAAATTCATTACCTCTGCAATGGATGTAAAAAGGATTTCGGGATGGGTGATGAAGGTTATAATGCTGTAGATGCACATGTTGAAGAGCAGATGTTAAACGGTAATTTTGCTTGTGGAGGTTGGCATGAAGCCGAAGTGTTAGTAGAAAAAGGATACGATATCATCCCGCATCCGGAAGAAGGACACTATGAACATGTGAAGATAGCAGACGCAGTATATCAAAGCATTTGGCATCCGGCAGAATATGAAGACCGCTGGATTGTAGACAAGGAAGCTGTGTATGAAGATAAGTGGGTAGTAGATAAGGAAGCATGGACGGAGCATAAGCTTGTTGGATATGTATGCAGCCATTGTGGAGAGTCAAAAGAAGCTGAAGAAGCAGTAGAAGAATAGATGTCAAAAAAGTGCCTGAAGGTGATACTTCAGGCACTTTTCTGATGTTCATTTTGCATTTTGTCAATAATGAATTAAAACATTTTGATTTTAAAGACTTAATGTCGTTTGGAATGTTCATTCTGGCATTGCTGACATTTATTTTTTCGTTTTGTCGGTAATAACTTAAAGCATAGAAAAACCACCCTCTAAAAACTTTGACAGGTTTAGGGTGGCATTTCTATGCTAACTATACAATCGGTCAACCCCTTGTGGGCGGTTGTTCCTTTAAACATATTATACGCTAGAGAAAGAAAAAATGCAATGGAATAGAAAAAAATTTTATAAAAAAGTCCTGAAGCTGTAATTTCAGGGCTTTTTTGTTGCCGAAAGAAAAAATAATCGGGAAAAATTAGATGTTTTAAAATGACATTTGATATTTTTTTACAAAATTCATTGTCATTTTCGGGTTTCAATGCTATTATTGAGATACAGAGGTATGCGACAAAAAGTATACCTTTTTTTCATGTCAATTTTTCTTTATTATTTTCTGATTTTAACGTAGGTCAATTATTAAAATCATAAACAATTCTTAAAAAATTTCCAGTAAAAGGTTCAACTCCCCTCCTTTTCTTATGGTGTACAAAAAGTATACATTTTGTAAAAAATTCAAGGAGGAAAGCAGCGTGAAAAACAAGAAGTTTGTTTCTTTTTTCTTAGTTGCTGCCGCTCTGCTTTATGCGAGCACCCCTGTTCTGGCTGCTTCAAAGGATAGTTTTAGTAAAACAATCAATTTTAAGGCGGAAAATGAACAGGAAAATATTCCTGACTTCGATAAAGAGATCGTCAAAGACGGACAGAAATACACTCTGTCCGGTGTTAGTGTACGCACTTTGAAGAAAACACCTCAAAAAGAAGTCCAGTATTTAACAAAAGAAGTAGAAACAGTAGTGGGAGCACAGGAAGAATATGCTCCGCCGGAAGAATTACAAAACAATAATTTTCTTTATCACTTGTCACATGTTGAGCAAGAACCCATCTCTACTCCCGGCGAAGGACAATTAGTTACGGGTTTTGTTGACTACCAATACCCAATAAAGCAAGCTGATGTTCCTAAAACAAAAGTAATTTCTACAACAGATCCCGCCACCGGTGAGACCATACAGGTGACGGCTGAATTGAAAAATTTAGTACAACAGGGAGGTGGATGGAAACCCAATTACATTGATATTAAGTTTTATAACATGGATGCAGACTATTTTGAATGGAATGGTATACAGATAGAAGGCAATCAGGAACAACCGCTTCAGGGTTATGAACAGGAGCTTTTAGCATCAGTCGGAGCGGATAGGAATACCAGTAGGGTAATCCGGACTTATTGGACTTCTGATGTATACACGGATGAAAATGGTGAGACCTGTCGGAATGCAAGGGCTGACATTGAACAGTATGTTAATTATTATAGGGCAAACTATGAAAAGAGACTGGATAAAAATGAAGTCCGCTATGTTGCCGCTTATCGGGCAGAACAGACAGTTGAAAGCCAGACATCCTTTATCTACGAAAGAGCTGCAACCGCAAAATACGAAAAAGATGACAATAAAATTGTGAAATACATTATGGCAGGAGCAGGAATTTTAATTTTTGTTGCCATAGTTGTTGCAATTCTTTATGTCATTGCCAAGAAAAAGAAGAAACAGGAGAAAAAATGAATAGTTTATATGTAAAAGGATTATCTGTTTTAACTGCTGGTGGAACAGGAGACTCCGATCCAATCAGTAAATTTTTTAATATTGTATTGGAATTGGTAGCTCCGATAAGTGACCAGATTACAGTTATTGCTACGATTGTTATGCTGGTATCAGGATTATTATTTATGATACCGCTTCCACAACAATTTAAACGAAAAGCAGGAGGCTTCCTTTTTTTCCTTTTTGTTGGAGGATTGATAGTGGCAGGTGCAGCACAGTATGCGGCATATATTGAGTCAAAAATGAGTTTTTAAGGTGCAAACCTTTCAAGGTGCTACAAATAGCACCTTGAATATAAGAGAAAAAGTATATGCAAAAGATTGATTTAAAAAAATTAAAAGATCAGATTGCTTCTATCCTGAAAAAAACGGAAAAAGAAAAAAGGGTGATGCAGCTTAACCGCATTTTAGCAGAAAAGGAAAATGTGAGAAAACTGCTTTTCGTAATAGATATTTTCTTTGCGGTATGCTTTAATTTCCTGATAAATACGCTTGTAGAACTATTTACAGAAGAAAATATATGGGGAATTTTAAAGATTTTTCCATTGCCGAAGGGAATAATAATTTTTTGGTGGTTATATCTGATTTTTCTGCTTTTTCTTCTTATATGCGATATCACATGGGCTTATAAAATAAAAGTATCTTTTTCAGAAGAAAATTTTAATGTTAATCAGAAAGGCTCTTCCCGTTTTACAACAGTCGAAGAATTGAAACAGCAATATCGGCAGATTGATGAACGGGAAGGGGAATATGATGGTCTTCCGGGATTTTTGATTTCCACTTATGAAGGAAAACATTTCATTGATGATGGAAATACAAATACAATCACAATCGGTATTACAAGAGCTGGTAAAGACAAAATCTATGTAGAACCGAATACAAATAATTATTCACGGGCAAAAATAAAGCCATCTATGGTGATTACAGCTTTAAAAGGTGAAGAATACAGGGCTGCTAAGAAAAGATTGGAAAAAAGAGGATACAAAACCCTGCTTTATAACCTGTCAAATCCGAAATACAGTATTAGCATTAACTATTTAGCAAACATGCTAAAGCTGTATAAGCAAGGGGATTATGCAACAGCAGAACTAATGGCATACTCCTATTCCTATTCGATTTTTTGTGCAGGAGAAAAAACAAAAGCAGAGAATGACTTTTTTACCGAAAATGCGGCAGCTTTATTTTCTGCTCTGATTATTGCTCATATTACAGATTGCTTAGAAGAAGATGAAAAGTATAACCATATTCGGAAACTAAAGTTCCAAGAAAAACAAGAAAAGTTTTTAGATTTACCAGAAGAAGAACAGGAACAGGCAAGGGAGAATTTAAAAAAATATCAAGGGGAAGACTATGTACTGGATGATACGGTTCATTATATTCCGGATGACGTGACATTTGAGAAAATTGAGAAATATGAAAAATGCGTAAATATATACAGCATTATCGTGATGTTTTCAGAGTTATCAAGGAAACGTGATGAAAACGGGATAAGTGAATTAGACCGATATTTTAATATGCGACCAGCTACCGATAGAGCAAAATTGAAATATTTATCCATAGATTTAGCTTCAGATCGTGCCAGTGGTGATATTTATTCTTCTATGGCAATTAAACTAACTAACTTTTCCAATGATGCAATTATAAAAATATCACTGGAAAATGAGCTGGACATGGAAGAACTTGGATTTGGGGAACAGCCGATTGCTCTTTTTATTGTTTTTCCGGATTATGACAGTTCGTTACATACACTTGCGTCTATTTTAATCAGACAATCGTATATTATGCTTTCTCGAATGTGTGATGAGTACATGACCTGTAAAAGACCGGTAAAGTATATTTTGAACGAATTTGGTAATATGCCACTGATTGAGGGTATGACAAATATGCTGACTGTTGGTCTGGGAAGGAATATTACCTTTGACCTTTATATACAGTCCATAAAACGTATTCAGAAGATTTATGGAGACAAAGATGCGGCAACAATCATAGCAAACTGTGGAAATCAGATTTACTTAATGGGAAATGACACAGAAACAGCGGAATATTTCAGTAAGATGTTAGGTGAGATAACTTATATAGACATACAGAGAAGTGGCAGCAAGTTAAGCTTAGATAAAACATTTACGGAAAGAACAGAAAAAAAACCGCTGATGTCTGCAAGTGATTTAAGGGAACTGAAAAAGGGACATAGTGTCGTAAGAAGGGCAATGAAACGTACAGATTTGGAAGGGAACGATATAAGACCACGTCCAATTTATAACTGTGCGGAAGACGGAACAAAGCTGAAATTCAGTTATGATTATTTGCAAGGGATTTTAGAAGATCCCCGTTCAATCCGGTTGTCAGAAATTGCGCCAAAAACAAAAGAAATTTCCAATATAGAAGAATATATTATGGATTTTGATAAGGTGATGAAGCGTTTAGAAGAAAATGTACCAGCTCCTAAAAAAAGAAAAAAAGAGCTGCCGAAAGTAAAAACGCTGGCTTCCTTATCACAAAGGCATTATGCGCTGTTAGAAAGTTATGCTATGGATGGAATTGGGGAGGATTATAAAGAAATTTTAAATTGGTCGCATAAGCTTCCTTTAGAAGAACTTTATCAAAAGATAGAAGGGTTGGAATTTATGAAAAAAGAGTCAAAAAAGACCATGTTATCAATATTAGAAGGTCGTATCAATGAGAAGTAAGAAAAAAAGGATATGTGGAATTGTAGCAATTTGCTTCATGATTTTTCTTTTTTCACAGGCAGTTTTGGCAATTCCATCTGAAGATGAAATAATCGATGTATTAAGCCATAATACAGAATATTTTCAACAGAACGATTGGTTTGGAGATATTATTCGAAGCTTGGGATGGTGGCTTGTTTCGGGTTTACGGACAATCTGTGTAACGGCGGAAGAGCTTTATCTGTATTGCTTTGAACTGCTTACCTTCTCCACCAGTGACAATATCCAGAATTTAATTTCTAGTATGCAGCCAATGTATCACGCTATTTTGCTTTTAAGTATTACTGCGGTAGGGTTAATGCTGATGCTGTTTAACAGCAAATTTCCGAATTTCCTAAGAAGTATTTTACTGACAGTTGCAGTCGTTACCTGTTCTTTCTATATTATATCGCAGTTAAATAAAGCTCTTTATGATACAGAAACAGATACCGGATTAGTGACATGGGCAATCGGAGAAAATCATACAGTGGCAAATGATGTGGTAAATGCAAACATCACAGACCTTTTGTATGTAGACCAAAAAGAAGAAAATGGTCTAATGAGCTTTAGTAAAGATAATATTGAAAATTATCACTATCCGGAGCTGACAGATGAAATGTTTAATAGCATTCGGGTGAGAGAAACATTGAACTATAAGGATGAACAACTGTCGGGAGCAGGAAAAGAGCTGTTAAAAAAACGGCTTAAAGTGACTGCGGATGCAACTTTTACACTCGGCGATGTAAAAAATGGATGGGGATGGAATTCAGAGGGTGATGATGATACTGGAAATGAGTTTTACTATCGTTATCATGTGAACTATCCCATTTGCATCTTAACATTGTTTGCATTCGCAGCGGTTTATCTTTCCATGTCTTGGGTTGTCGTAAAAATCATTAACGATCTTGTGATAGGGCAGGTGCTCAGTATTTTATATTCCGCAGATCTTACCGGTTCGAAAAAAACATGGATGATCTTAAATATTATGAAAGATGGGTATATTGCTTTATTTTTAACAGCATTATCTGTTCGTATTTATACATTATTTCAAGCATGGTTGAATGATTTATTTGTGGATCATGGTATCGTAAACGCAATTATCCTTGTACTTTTAGCATTTGCGATTATTTCCGGTCCATCCATCATTGAGAAAGTAACAGGACAAAATGTTGGATTGTCTGGTGGTCTAGGGATGATGTATGCAGCCAAACAGGCAATACATGGAGCTGCAAGTGTTCCGGGACATCTTGCATCAGCAGGAAAGACCTTAGCAAATGGTTTTGGCTGGGCGGCAGATAAAGCAGTGAAGCCTATGCCGGGTACACCTTCCTCTTTTTCATCTAATGGAACAGGTTTACCGGATAATGGAAAGGATATGCCGGGGCTTCCAAATTCTCCAAATAATCCATCTGGTGGAGGTGGCAGTGGTAGTGCATCCGTAAGAAATACCGGTGAAAATCAGTCTGCAAACAATCCGGAAGGATTACAGAAAGAAAATGGATTAGAAGCAGAAATGAAAAAAATGAGTAATGCTACATCAGCACAAGGGAAATATGACAGCATGATTAAAAGCATGAATGAAGCACCGTCAGAGTTACAGGATGACTCCATTGTAAAGAAGATGCAGGAAAATCTAAATAAGGAGAATACCGATAATTTGGATGAAAAACCAGAGCAATTAGATAGTGCAATGCAAAAAATGTCTCAAGGTACACAAGAGCTGGGAGAAAAGAATAACTTAAATATGGCAACATCTGATTTAGATAACATTATGAAAGAGATGCCGGGAAATCAGGGAGTATCCGGAGAAAAGAGCAGCTTAGATGGAGCAGCATCCGGCTTGGATAATACCGTGAAGGAGATGCAAGGAAATCAGACAGCTACCGGAGAAAATCTAAACGGGACATCAAATGAATTGGAAACAACAATGCAGGCGACGTCGGAGGGGATATCTTCTAATGCGAGCAATACAGGAAAGGAAACACTGGAAGGTACTCGCACGATAGAACAAGGAAGCAGCTTAGATGGAAATTATAGTATGTATGGAAGCAACTCGAATGACTTCTCAGGCAGCACTGTAAACAACTTAAATCCGGCAAACACAGGAGCAGGAGCATCGATTGCAGAAATGCAGCGACAGCTAAAAAAGGCAAAAAAAATTGATGAAGAATTAAAAGATACACTAATGGACGAATAGTAGGAGGAAAAATGGAAGACGAATATAATATTGCTTCTGAAATCAAATCAGAGACGAAAGTAGCAGGGAAACTTCTGGTATCAACATTTTACTTCTTATGTTTTTATTGGATATTGTTTTATTCTTTGAGAGTTTTTGTACATACCCAGCTTATGCTTCCGTATGCAATTTTTGCAATCGGTACGGGCATCTTTTTTACGATGCCTAGTTACTTTAATCGAAAACGGAAAATGTATCAAAGCATTTTGATTTTCTTTTTTAGGGATAAGTCGATTTATAGACCGGTGAGGAATGTCAGTGCAATAAAACGACTGAAAACATTAAAGCTTACAATAGAAAGGGAAGAAATTGATAAGTATTAAAGAAAAAGCTTCGGAAAGGGTAAGTACCGTAATGCCGCTTCGAAAAGTTGCACAGGAAGGCTACTTTTTCGATAAAAGAGGCAAGATTGTAGACATTATGCAGGTGGTTTCCAAGGATTTAGAAAATATGTCAGAAATAGAAAAAGAGATAGAGTTTCTAAAACTATGGAAATTTAACAAGATGAATGGAGCAGAAGTCAAATGGGTTTCTTTAAATTTCCCATGCAATACGAAACAACAGCAGGCGTATTTTCGGCGGCAGATAGAAAAATGTAAGGATATGCACAAGAAAAAATGGCTTCAGAAATCTCTGGACGAATTGATTTGGCTGGAAAAAAACAGGACAAAAAGGGAATATTATCTTTTCTTTTTTTCAGAAAGTAAGGAGGAACATAAGGAGTTTATTATGCGCAACCTCAAAATTATGGGAAACGGAAAAGAGAAATCATTAGAAGAAATGAGTTTTCATAAGAAATGTCAGGTGTTATCCAAAATGTCAAATCAGAATATTCAGCTTTTTGATGTCTAAACAAAGGAGATAACAGAAATGCGAAGAAAAAAACAGCAGGAAGAAATAGATGAATATCTTCTGGAAAAAATACAGCCCGTAGGAGGGATATCTTTTCGGGACGAGGCACATATTCTTACTGGCACAGGATATCAAAGCTGCATACATGTCTATGAATATCCGGATAGGGTACATAGCAACTGGTTATCTACGTTAATGAATATACCTAGTACCATTGCAGTAGTTGATGTTAAAACAGAAGATACACAAGAAGTAAAGAGAAATTTAAACCGCTCCATGGAGGAACAGGATTTAAGGTATCAGATGTCGGAGCATCCTGCGGATAAATACGATGCAAGGCAGAAATATTTAGAAATGAAGCAGATTTTTGAAGAAATCAATCGAATGAAAGAAATCATTAAGCTGCTTCATGTCCGGATCTATGTCTCCGGACTTACACTGCACGATTTAGAAAAAAATATAAAAGAAATTTTATCAGAAGGGGAATAGAATTGAAAAGCGAAAAGTAGTGACAGGGTTTCATAACCCCATCGGTGCCTTTCGCAGAAAGGTGGTTTATATTTATGAA
>ENA-OPSX01001113-OPSX01001113.1-human-gut-metagenome-genome-assembly--contig:-NODE-1113-length-11665-cov-3.478725_pt1 | contig 11665 bp, 9 predicted proteins | sample MGYA00241462_ERZ501916 | MGnify/ENA primary metagenome ERZ501916 (study PRJEB25962, sample SAMEA2042113) | human gut metagenome | biome: human gut; feature: human-associated habitat; material: faeces...
GGGCGCACCTAACCTTCCACCGCCCCTGCGGCCACACCATCAAGCACCTGTTTCTGCGAAAAAATGAAGAAAATGAACAACGGCAGGATTGAAAGGGATATTGCTCCCAAAGCCGTGTCCCAGGCAAAAAATGCTTCATTAAACAGAGACTGCATGGCTATCTGAAGAGTCCTGAGCCCCTTTTTCGTCAACAGGAACTGCGTCATTAAGTAATCATTCCAGTACGTGATGACATTGAGTGAAGCTACCGTAAAAACCGTTCCTTTAATCAGCGGGAATACAATGGTCCAGTACGTCTTAAGCGGGCCGCAGCCATCGATCCTGGCCGATTCCTCAATTTCATACGGAACTGATTTCACCGCCCCTGCAGTCAGAAACATGCTCATAGGCATGGAGAAGACCCAGTTGCTGATCACCACGCCGTAAAGATGGTTGGTGAGCTTCAAAAATCCCGCCATCTTCGCAAACGTAATCATAATCCCCTGAAACGGCACCGACATGCCCGCGATGATGATCAGATACCATGCCTTTGTGAATCTGCATGGATGCCTCACGATCCAGTATCCCATCATTCCGGCAAACACAATGCTGCCGATATTGGAGAAAACTGCTATGATCATGGTATTTTTAAATACAGTGGAGAAATTCAGCCTTTTCCATGCCTGCTGGTAGTTGATAAGCGTAATCTCCTTTGGCAGAGCGCTGATATTTTTCGCAATCTCCGAGTATGGCTTAAAGGAGTTCAGCACTACCAGGTACAGCGGGACGATGACGATCGTCACACTGACAGCCAGAATGAGTAACGATACTCCGATTCTTATCTTTTCCGAACGCTTCATTACAGCTCCACCTCCCTCTTTGAGGTTGCATAAATCTGGATCATGGTAATTGCAACAATGATGACAATAAAGATACAGGACTTGGCCGCACCGTAGCCAATCTGGTTCGACCGGTAAGCCGTCGCGTAAATATTCATGGTAACGCCTTCGGACGAACGGTAAGGATTGCCGTCGGTCAGCGATATATTGGTATCATACAAAAGCATTGTCCAGTTGATGGCAATAAACAGGCACTGGGTAATGGAAGGCATAATCATGGGAATGATCACATTTTTAAGCACCTGCAGCGGTGACGCCCCGTCTACGATCGCCGCCTCCTGTAAATCTCCTGGTATTGAGGCAAAGCCCGCACTGTAGATCAGCATCAGATAGCCGGAGAGCGTCCAGGTAAATACGATGACCAGAGCGGTAAAGGACGACTCCGGAGTCGTAAACCAGTTTTGGGAAAACCAGGAAAGCCCGGTGGCCTGTCCAAACTGCACAAATGCATTCTGAAAGATGAATCTCCATAAATATCCCAATACCACACCTCCGATGATACGCGGGAGGAAAATGACAGCCCTCCAGAAATTTCTGAATGGGATGGGCTTCGACAGAATATAGGCCCAGCAAAATGCAATCAGGTTGGAAAACAATACCGAAAGAGCGGAGAACCGGATGGTAAACCATACTGATTTCCAATATCCCTTGTCCTGAAATGTCCGGAAGTAATTGTTGATCCCCACCATCCCATACGTCTGATCAATTCCATTCCAGTTAGTAAAGGAGTAATAGATTTCTCCAAAAAACGGAATGACGAACAGCGATGAAAACAGCAGGATTGCCGGCCCCATAAAGATAAAATAATACTGGAACTCTTTTGGCAGCTTTCTGCTGGTGACCGCTGCCGGCTGTATTTTTGCTTCTTCCATAAGCTCACCTCTAACTTTTCTTTATTTTTTCCGGTCTCTTTAATCGCATTATACTTCCTGCTAACATTTTCATGCACTGTCAATTTTTACCTTTTGGTGCACTATTTTGACATCGTCTTGCAATGATTCAGACTATTCATTATAATAAGTTTAAACATTTCGAAAGAGGATCTGAGTATGAAAAAACATTTTATCAGCATCAATACCCGGTTTATTACGCTGCTCGCCCTGTGCACAATCGCCCCCATGCTGATTTTCTCCTTTTATTTCTATTCCTACGAGAGATCCCGGGCACTGGAGCAGTACAGACGGGAGTCTGAGATCAATATGTCCGTAGCCATAAAAAATATTGAATACTATATCTCCACCTGCGTCTCCTCTGCCAGAACAGTTTATTCCAATCCTGACCTGCACAATATGCTCTTGAAAGGCAGCCCGCAGGACTTTGTCTCCCAGGAATTCACAGAGCCGGGCCGGATCTTCAGCTATATGCAGGGCATTTATACCGTTGCCCCCAACGCCAGGCAGATCCGTCTCCTCTCCTTTCGTTTAAATAAAAGTTTTAGGCGTTTGCGAAACGCCAAACTCCGCATTATTGCGGTGTTTTTTCTTTGTAAAAATAAAACAACTCCTCACTGGTTTATGGTAAAATTGAATTGTCGAGAAACAATCAACCATCCACCTGAAAGGAGTTGCTACAGTATTATGATACCATATAAACAGCTTACTTTGGCAGATATTTTTACCAATTGCCAAAATAAATTCGACAATGATAAATATGAGTTCCTCTCTCTTCTTGATGAAACCATTGACCTTGATGAGATTGTTCCGGTGTCCTTTATTTCTCATTTTCACGCTGCCACCGGCAGACCCCGCAAACATTTCCTTTATCCGATGCTCAGGGCACTGTTATTACAGCTCATTTTTTCAATCCCTACTGTTTCTCTTCTGATTGTATTTTTAAAATACTCTCAGGAATTACGTGATTTCTGCGGCTTTCATACAGTACCCGATGCGTCTAAATTTACCCGTTTCAAACAGGAGTTCCTTCTGGACTTACTATCCTTGTTCGACAGGCTTGTTGACCTGACTGAACCGATATGCCAACGCATTGATGCAGATAAAGCATCCATGGTTCTATTTGATACTTCCGGTATTGAAGCCTGGGTTACGGAAAACAATCCCAAATACGCCAACCGTATCATCAAGCAGCTTAAGGCTTTTAAGAAAGCAAAGAAACTGGATGATTCCTACGACCCTTATAAAGCCGCTTATGGCTCCATGCCGCCCCATGCCGCCGCCAACCATGCTATCCAGCAGATGTACATCAACGGGCATTTCTGCTACGCTTACAAGTTCGGCATCATAACCAACGGGCTCGGCATTGTTAGGGACATTACTTTTTACAATAAAGATTTCCTTTCTACCCATCCGGATATCCTTGTGGAAAAGAAAACCGATTCCCCGGATGAGGATAAATCCCTCGCAGACTCCAAAGCATTGCTTCCGGTATTAAAGGATTTCCTTGGAAAGCATCCTCTCATTAATCCTAAAACTTTTCTGGGCGATGCTGCTTTTGACTCCATTGAAATCTATCAATACCTTTTGCAGGAAACCTCCTTTGAAAAAGCATATATCCCCTTGAAGAATAAGCTTAAACTTGAAGGTATCGACTATACAGTCAATGCAGATGGCATTCCCTGCTGTCCAAATGATCCGAATCTGCTGATGAAACGGGAAGGAAGCAAATCCCATTTGCGCTGCGGCATCCCGACCATGAAATTTGTCTGCCCCAAAATGAAGTGGCACTATGATAAAACAACCGGTAAAACCAAACGGATATGCCACTGTGAAAATCCCTGTACTGCTTCCTCTTGTGGAAGGATGATTTACCTTTATCCCGAAAAGAACCTTCGTGCCTACCCTGGAACTGCCAGAGGCATACAGGAATGGGATAATACTTATAAAATCCGGGTAAATATAGAAAAATCAATCAACCATTTCAAGGACAGCTTTTGTGTTGCCGGGCGTAAGACCCAAAATGAAAAAACGCTTCATGCAGACCTGCTGCTTGCAGGCATCGCCCAGCTCATAACGGTAATGGTGGCGGACAAACTCCATAAACATCAATACATCCGGAGCCTTAAACCATTGATTGCCTAAATAAAACAATTTCATGCTTTCTATAGGCGGGTGTCCTCAGCCGTTTTGTTTTTGTGTCTGTATAACCACTTCGCCGCTGCCGTCTCAATCAATCACCAAATGATTCACGTCGGAATTAAATATTCACCGCGTTTCGCAATTACCTATAAATTATATATATTATACCGAATTTGTGGCACCAATGTGTTTATATATATTGGATAAATGATTAATTATTTCCTAAGATACACATAAATACCATTTTAAATTCAATGCAGAAGAAAAGGCGGCTATCCCCTCCACTTTTCTTCTCCCACCTTGCAATTCCCCCTCATTTGGTATATGATTAGTCTCAGACTATCAGATACAGGGAGGACTGTTTATGTACAGTTTTAACAACGATTACAGTGAAGGCGCTCATCCAAAGATCCTGGAAGCGATGATGAACTGCAACTTAGCACAGAACAGCGGATACGGACTCGATATTCACTGCGAAAATGCGCGCCGCTTAATAAAAGAAGAGATTGGACGAAACGATGCGGATGTCCATTTTATCACCGGCGGAACCCAGACGAACTTAATTACCATCGCCGCCGCGCTTCGCCCGTGGCAGGCTGTTATCGCCCCAGACAAGGGCCATATCAATGTCCACGAAACAGGAGCTATCGAGGCTACCGGCCATAAAGTTCTGGCCATGCCGTCTAAGGATGGCAAATTAACCCCGGCAGACGTTTTAAAGGCGCTGGATACGCATACCGATGAGCACATGGTTCAGCCTAAGATGGTCTATATCTCCAACTCCACGGAGATCGGAACCCAGTATTCAAAAGCCGATTTAGAGGCCCTGCACCATATCTGCCGCCAGAATGATCTCTATCTTTTCCTGGATGGAGCCCGCATGGGAGCGGCACTCACAAGCCCGGTCAATGACCTGACCCTTCGTGATATTGCAGAGCTGGTAGATGTATTTTACATAGGCGGCACCAAGGCCGGCGCACTGTTCGGCGAGGCGCTCATCATCTGCAGAGACGAATTAAAGCCGGATTACCGCTTCATGATCAAACAGCGCGGCGCCATGATGGCAAAAGGATGGCTTCTGGGAATCCAGTTCGAAGAACTGTTCCAGAACCATTTATTCTACGATATGGCGGCACATTCCAACAATATGGCGGCCATCTTAAGAAAAGGGATTGAACAGTGCGGTTACTCCTTTATCTCGGAATCCATGACAAACCAGTTGTTCCCCCTCCTTCCGGATGCGGTCATCGAAGCCTTAAGCGCGGATTTTCTCTTTTCCATTCAGGAACGCGGCACCAACGGATCCAGTGCGATCCGTCTCGTCACTTCCTGGGCCACGAGAGAAGACGCCTGTCACGCCTTCGTCGCAGCCCTTCAAAACTGCAAAATCAAATAATTACATATAAGGACACTACGGATTGCAGTAATAGTGTCTTTTACCCGTAAAAAAGGATTGATATGATATGAAACGGCGTATTTTCGTCATCCTAAAATGGGCTCTGCTGCTCTATCTGCTTTACCTGGCGGCAGGCGCCCTGCTTCCCTTCGTACATACAAAGAAAACGGGAGAAGAATTTAAAAATAACTTTGAACCAGCCTCTTTTTATTCGGAAACAGAAAGTGTTGACAGGGCCCGCGTCGTAGAGACCAGCATGGATGCCCTGGAAAGCCGCGTTTTAATGATCCATCAGGCGGAGAAACGCATCGTGCTCTCCACCTTCGATATCCGGGACGGCTCCAGCTGCCGGGATATCTTCTCTTCCCTGCTGGAGGCCGCGGACCGTGGCGTAAAGGTTCAGATTCTCGTGGACGGAATGTACGGGACCCTTCATATGCAGGGAAACCCGATCTTCTACGCGGCAGGGACCAATCCGAACATTGAGATAAAATTTTATAATATTCCCAACCCGCTGAAGCCGTGGACCATCAACGGGCGCATGCATGACAAATATCTGCTCATTGACGATAAGCTCCTGCTGCTGGGCGGCCGCAACACCTTTGATTACTTCCTTGGAGAGTATAACCTGCGCAATTTAAGCTATGACCGTGACGTGATGATCTATAACACGAAGCATGGTCAGGAGGAGGCATGGTCCTCCAGCGTTCTTTCGGAAGCATACGAATATTTCGAAGCGATGTGGCAGTCCGGGTACTGCAAAACCGTGTTTAACGCCCCCTCTGCGTCCATGAAGAAGAAACTGCCTGCTGCAAGGGCGGAGCTGGCCGAGTATTACCAAACTCTGAAAGAAGCCATGCCGGAGCTGGTTCTGGCCGGTCACGACTACGGACCGGAGACCGTGGCAATCAACAAGGCCACCCTGATCTCCAATCCCACCCACATTCTTGCCAAGGAGCCCTGGGTCTGGTACCAGGTCCAGTACCTGATGGCACACGCGGAGAAACAGGCTTATATCCACACTCCATACGCTGTCTTCAGCAAAGACATGTATGAAGGAATGAAGGAAATCACCGATTCCGTACCGGAGGTCACCATGCTTTTAAACGCGACTTCCGTAGGCGACAATTTTATGGCCTCCTCCGATTACACAAGAAACCGCGGAAAAATACTGGATACAGGAGTTTCACTCCGTGAATACTTCGGAGATCACTCTTCCCACGGGAAATCGATCCTGGTGGACGACCGTCTCTCTATCGTGGGGTCCTATAACCTGGATATGAGAAGCACCTATGTGGATACGGAGACCATGCTGGTCATCGACGGAGAAGCGTTCAACCGGCAGCTGAAGGCCTGCATCGACGATTTGGAAGCCGATTCCCTGGTGGTTCAGGCAGACGGCACCTATGTCCCGGACCCGGACGTTCCGGTGATTCCGGTCCCTGCGAAAAAGAAATGGATCTTTGCCGTTACCTCCCGTCTCTTCCAGCTGTTCCGTTACTTAATATAAGAATATAAGAAGACAAAGAAAAAAGGATCAGAATCCGGGGCATTCATGCCTTCGATTCTAATCCTTTTTTCGCCTTCCAATATTTCGGAACCAGTTATTTATCCAGCGCCTTCAGAGCCGCCTGAATCTGGTTATCTTCCTTCACATCCACCGTAATCTGATTCTTAAACTCTTCTTTCAGCTCCACTTCCACGTCCGGTTCGATTCCCTTTCCGTGTAAATCGAAGCCTGACGGTGTATAGTAGTGAGCCGTAGTCATCTTGATGGCAGTTCCATTGTCCAGAGGAATCAGATTCTGTACGATCCCCTTGCCAAATGTCTTTGTTCCCACAACTGTCGCCCTGCCGTAATCCTTCATGGCTCCCGTAAATACCTCGGAAGCGCTGGCAGACTCTCCATTGACCAGAACAGCCATCGGAATATCGAGAGAATGACCGTCGGAGGCGTATTCCTGCCCTCCCTTGCCATTCTTATCGGCCATATACACAAGCAGCGTCGCTTCCGTGTTGGTACGTACCAGATCCTTATCACCCTCGATCATTAAATCATCCGGAAGGATATAATCCAGCATACCCACCACAGCATCCAAAACACCGCCCGGGTTGTTCCTTAAATCAACCAGAAGCTTCTTCATGCCCTGTTTCTCCAGATCATCGACCGCAGCCTTAAACTGACCGGCTGTCACTACATCGAACTGGCTTACCGCAATATACCCCACATGGTCTTCCAGCATCTGGTATTCCACTGTCTGTACCGTGACATTGCGGCGTTCCATCTTCAAATCGACGTATTCGCCCTCATCCTGCCGGAAGACAGTGAGAGCCACCTCGGAGCCGTCTTTTCCCTTGATATAATCCTTTACCAGAATATCCATATCCATTCCGGTAACCTCCATGTCGCCTACCTTATAGAGAACATCGCCCGGCCTCATGCCTGCTTCCGCCGCCGGAGTATCCTTAAATACCTTGATCACTGTAATAATTCCGGTGCTTCTGTTCTGGCTGATCATGACACCGATTCCATGATACTCGCCCTCCGTATCCTCGCTTAACTTCTGGTACTCCTCAGCGGTGTAATACGTCGTATACGGATCGTTTAAACCGTACATCATGCCCTTGTAGATCCAGTCTTCCACCTTCGTGGTATCTTCATCGAAGAGATAATATTTATCTATAATCTGTTGAAGCGTAGTGATCTTCTTCGTAATCCGGTTTAAATCCAGCGAACCGTCCTGGTTTTCCGCCTGGTTTGATTCGGCCGCCTGCTGTGGCCCGTCGATCGCGGTTCTCCCAATCAGAAATATTCCGAGGGACATGCCCACGATGATCAGTCCTGCAAATGCTGTCAGAAGTGCGCCGACCAGGGCGCCTTTCCAAAATTTATTTTTGTTTTCCAATGTTATTCTCCTTGTCTTTCGGGTTATGGACTTACATAGTTTATGGGATTAACGTAACTTCCATTCACCCGGATGCCAAAATGAAGGTGGGGGCCGGTAGAATAACCTGTTGAGCCCACCTTAGCAATTACCTGCCCCTGTGTCACCTCCTGCCCTGCAGAAACGAGAAGTTCCGAACAGTGCATGTAAACGGTGGAGACACCTCCTCCATGATTGATCATGATATAGTTGCCGGCAGAATAACTGTATGTAGATATGGTTACGGTACCTGAAGCCGCCGCCAGAATGCTGCTGCCCGTGGATGCGCCGATATCGATGCCCTGATGGCTGGACGACGCGCCTTCCGTCGGAGATTCCCGGTCTCCAAACGAGGAGGTGATCCTGCTGCTGGCCGGACATGGCCATATGAAGTTAATATTCCCAATACTAACGGTATTATACTTCTTCCCTGCCTCTAATGCGGCCTTCTTCGCTTCCTCTTCTTTTCGTTTAAGTTCAGCCTCAATAGCCTTAATTTTGTCTTCCTGCGCAGCGATGTCTTTTTCCAAATCCGAGAGACTTCCCTCGCTGGCTGCAATCTTACTGTTATAGGATTTCAGTTCCGCTGTCTTTTCATTCATCAGACGCTCGGCGTCCTTCTGCTTTTCTTCCGTATTAGTCTTAAGCGCTACCAGCTCCTCATGTTCTGCCTTTAGGTCTGCCTCTCTGGCAGCCACCTCTTCACTGGCCGCTTCATACTGATCCAGCATTTTTCTATCATATGCCGCAATCTGACTGATATATTCCGCACGATTAAAAAGCTGGGTGAGATCGGCCGACTTAAACAACAAGTCTAAATAACTGGTCTCACCCTTTTCATACATATATTGGATTCTAAGCTTCATGCTTTCATACTGACGTCTCTCATCTTCCTTCGAGGCGGCCAGCTCTGCCTCCGCCTCCTCGATCTCCGCTTCCTTCGCCGCAACGCGGGAATTAAGGGCGGTTACCTGCTTGTTTAAGGAATTTAGTTCCGCATCCAATTGATTTACATAAGATGCGGTGTCAGATTTCAACACTTCCAGTTTTTCAATCGTCTTCTCTATTTCTTTCTTTTCGTTTTCCAGATTTGACTTGCTCTCTCTGGCCGCATCTAAATCAGTCTTTGTACCATAGGAAGGAAATATACAGGATACGGTAAGGACTGCGGTCATGACGGCCGCCTCTATCCGTTTTCTGTATTTCATATGCAGTTCCCCTTATACCTTTAAATGTTTACGAATTGTAAAGAAACTTACAAAAAATCCGATTCCGACGCCCAGCGCCAGCGCGGTTCCCGCCATATACGGGAATATCTGCTCAACCGGCAGAAACTGGAACAGGCCGGACAGGATGCTGAACTTCTCCACCACATATCCCACCGCGTTCCGGTAAAGATAATAGATGGCGACGAGGGGAATCAAAGCTCCGAAGATTCCCAAAAGCACCCCTTCTACTACAAACGGCGCACGAATCATATAGTTCGTGGCTCCGATTAATTTCATAATTTCGTTCTCATGCTTCCGGAATGCAGCCGCAACCGAGATCGTATTGCTGATCAGGAAAATGGCAACCGCCAGGAGAACACCGATAATCATCACGGACAGAACGCCAATTACCTTATTGATGCTGGTAATTCCTTCCGCCGCAGTGCTGGAATAGTTCACCCTTCTGATAATGTCCTGACTCTTCAGCCAGGCAACAAATTCTTCCTGATTTTCCAGATCATTCAGGAAAATATCGTAAGAAGCAGAGTTGGCAAGCGGATTGTCGTCACGGAAGCCTTCCGCCAAATCCATCTTATCCTCTCCGAAATAATCACCTTTTATCTCTTCCCATGCTTCCTCGGCCGACTTGAACCTGATCTCTTTTACTTCCGGTCTCGCTTTCAAAGTCTCGCCGAACTGGGCAATTGTCTCATCCGTTGTACCTTCATTAAAAAATACGGTGATTCCCACCGTGCTTTCCGTATTCTTAACCACATACTGCACATTGACTACGATGGAAAAGAACAGGCAAAACAAAAAAATACACGCAGAAATCGTCGCGATCGAAGCAAGCGAAAACAGAATATTTCTGCATATATTATTTACGCCCTGTTTCAGGCAATACCAAAATGTACTAATCCTCATGTGTATATCCGCCCTTTTTCTCGTCGCTTACGATGGTTCCACGATCCATGGTGATAACCCGCCTCTTCATGCGGTCTACGATTTCATGGCTGTGGGTAACTACGATTACCGTGGTCCCTCTTTTGTTGATCTCATCTAACAGCTTCATGATCTCCATAGAGTTGTGGCCATCTAAATTGCCCGTAGGCTCGTCGGCTAAAAGTATCTCCGGGCGGTTAATCAGTGCCCTTGCAATCGCAACTCGCTGCTGTTCGCCTCCTGACAGCTGCTGCGGATAAAATTTGTATTTCGAAGAGAGCCCCACCATGGTCAGCATGGTTGGAACCGATTCTCTGATGCTCCTTGCGGAAGCGCCGATGACACGCTGCGCAAATGCCACATTCTCATAGACATTGCGGTCCTTTAACAGCCGGAAGTCCTGGAATATCATGCCCAGCCTCCTGCGGTATTTTGGAATGTAGCGCCTGGGCATCTTCCCTAGGTTCATATCGTTAACAATAATCTTGCCGGACGTCGGTTCCACCTCTTTTAAAAGGAGCTTTAAAAGCGTAGATTTTCCAGAGCCGCTCCGGCCGATGATGAAAACGAACTCCCCGTCCTCAACTGTGATGTTGATGTTACGCAGAGCCTTGTTTCCGGTTTCGTATGTTTTATTTACATTCCACAGTTCGATCATCTTTATCCTCTGAAGTCTTTTAATTTCCTTTGTCGCGTCCCACTACCCCGCAGTGCAAACCTCGATTCCGCTTCGCTTCATACCCGATGAAGCGGGGCACGCTGTCTCGGTTTCCGGGCTTCGCCCTATGAAAAGAGCCAGCAGGAAATCCGCTTTTGTGCCAGCACAACGCTGATTTCTTACTGTCTCTTTTTGCACTGCTCATGCCTCACTAATAGTCCTGGTTCTCCATGTACTTCATGTACTTGGCAACCATAAGAGCGATCTTGAAGGTGATAGCATCCTCAAAGACACGAAGGTCAAGACCGGTACTCTTCTGCAGCTTGTCCAGACGGTAAACCAGGGTATTTCTGTGGATATAGAGCTGTCTGGACGTCTCGGATACATTCAGACTGTTCTCAAAGAACTTATTGATGGTAGCCAGCGTCTCCTCGTCAAACTCATCGGGAGACTTGCCGTCGAATACCTCGCGGATAAACATCTTGCACAGAGGGATAGGCAGCTGGTAAATCAGACGGCCGATACCCAGATTGCTGTAAGCCACTACATTTTTATTTGCATAGAAGATACGGCCTACATCCAGAGCCATCTTGGCCTCCTTCTCGGCGCGTGCCACTTCCTTCATGT